>Ga0081455_10000185_pt1 | contig 78750 bp, 78 predicted proteins | sample TabmetS3T2R1_FD_70207 | JGI IMG/M metagenome (GOLD analysis project Ga0081455, IMG submission 70207) | Tabebuia heterophylla rhizosphere microbial communities from the University of Puerto Rico - S3T2R1 | ecosystem: Host-associated > Plants > Roots > Rhizosphere ...
GAGAAAAGGCGGGCGCAGACCGGCGAGCGTCGCCCAGTCGGCGCCATGCGGCATCTTCAGCTCCAGCACCATGATGGTGATGATGATGGCGATCACGCCGTCGCTGAATGCCGCCAGACGGTCCTTGCCCATGGTCTCTCGCCCCTCGCAATGCTTCGCGGCCAAAGGCCTGCTCATGAGATGGTGCCATAGGCCTCACCCTGCGTCATGCCCGCGCATAGCCGTCCGAAGGACGGCGTACTTTCGCACGCCTATGTCGCGGGCATCCACGTCTTCGTGCGCGCACGTCGATAAAGACGTGGACGACCGGCATAAAGCCGGCCATGACGGATGAAAGCTGTGCAGCGTGGCCCTGAACTCCCGCTTTTGCGGGGGTGAGTGGAAGACTGTCGCTGGACGTGCGCAACGCCGTGCTATGCTGCCGCCGGTTGCACAGGATCGGGGGGCCGCATGCCTTTGCTCAACGACATTCGCAATACGCCGCTGCTGTGGCTGCTCGTGCTGGTACCGGTCGCGATCGCCGTGCACAAGCTTTCGCCGCAGGCGCATACGCTGCACTTCTTCCTGTCGGTGCTCGCCATCGTGCCGCTCGCGGCGCTGCTCAGCCGTGCGACGGAAGCGGTGGCCGCGCGCACCGGCGACACGATCGGCGGCCTGCTCAATGCGACTTTGGGCAACCTGACCGAGCTCCTGATCGCGTTGGCGGCGCTGCGCGCCGGGCAATACGTGCTGGTGAAGGCCTCGATCGCCGGCGCAATCGTCACCAATACGCTGTTCATGCTGGGCATGGCGTTCCTGCTCGGCGGGCTGAAGCACCACACCCAGGAGTTCAACCGCAACAGCGCACGGCTGCAGGCCGGCCTGCTGTTTCTCGCAACGATCGCGATCCTCGTGCCGTCGGTCGTCGCCGATCCGGATGCCGGCGCGGCCGCCAACAAATTCACCCATACGCTGAGCGCGAGCCTCGCGGTGGTGCTGATCGTCACCTATGCGCTCGGTCTCCTGTTCACGCTCAAGACGCATAAGGAATTCTTCGGCAGCGCAGAACACGAAGGCGAGCACGAGGAGGAATGGCCGATGAGCCTCGCGCTGGCGACGCTTGCGGCCGTCACCGTGTTGGTCGCGCTCACCAGCGAGATCTTCGTCGAATCGGTGCAGGAAGCGGCCAAGACGCTCGGGCTGTCGCCGGCCTTTGTCGGCTTCATCGTCGTGGCGCTGGTCGGCGCCGCTGCCGAAATGGTCGCCGCGTTTTCGGCCGCGCGCAAGAACCGGCTCGATCTCAGCGTCGGCATCGCGCTCGGCAGTGCCTCGCAGATCGCGCTGTTCGTCGCGCCCGTGCTGGTGCTGCTCAGCTACGCGCTCGGCCCCTCCCCGATGGACCTGACGTTCTGGCCGGGCGCCATCGCCATGATGCTGCTCGCGAGCATGACTGCTTCTCTCGTCACCACGAGCGGGCGCTCGGCGTGGTTCCTCGGGTGCCTGATGCTGATGGTGTACCTGGTCTTCGCGCTGACGCTTTACCTGCTGCCGCCGCGGGTATCCTGAGGGGCCGCCATGCTGCGACAACTCCTGTTCGGCGGTGCGGTTAGCGCGGTGAACGTCGCCTTGCATGCGCTGATCATGATGATCCTGATCCGGGTCGCGCAGAGGGCAAGCGAACGCAGCAAGGCGCGGGCGTCCCAGCACCTGATGCTGGTCATGATCCCGGTCGTGCTGGTGCTGATGGCCACGCACGCGGTCGAGATCATGGTCTGGGCCCTCGCCTATTCCCTGGTCGACGCAACGCCGCCGGAAGCCGATCGCGTGTATTTCGCCTTCGTGAACTACACCACGCTCGGATACGGTGACGTCGTTCCGGTCAAGCGCTGGAATCTGCTGGGCCCGATGACGGCGCTGAACGGCGTCCTGCTGATCGGCTGGTCGACCGCGGTGATCTTCGAGGTGCTGCGGCGGGCGCTGCGCGAGGCGGGCAGACGGTAAAGAGCACGGCGCGATTTTGACCTAGATCAATGCTGCTGCTGCCAAGCTGATATCCTGCCTGAATTCTTGATCTATTTTTGGAGAACGCCATGAAAGCACGATGGTCATTTGCAGTTGTCTGCGCTCTTCTGGCCCTTACGGTGGGTGCCAGCGCGCAAGGCATTGTCGGCGGCGCGCAGGAGGGCGCGAGCAAGGGCGCGCGCGAAGGCAACCGGGCGGCGGGGCCCGTCGGCGGTGCGGTCGGCACGGTCGTCGGTGGCACAGCTGGCGCCGTCAGCGGCGGGGTGAAAGGCGCGCTCGGCGTGTCCGACAAACCGAGGAAAAAAAAGAAGACGACCAATAACTGACGCGCCGGTCGAAGTACGATCCTAGCGTTCCGGGCCGCACAGGCTCAGGTCGCGCTCGGCGCGAAAAACATTGCTGTAGAGATTGGCGATCCACTGCCGCCCGGCCGAGGTGACGTTGAGGTAGCGGATCGCACCTTCGACCTGCGTCGATACGTTGCGCCAGTAGAACTGCGGATAGAGCTCGATAAGATCAGCCGGCGACGTGTAGCCGAGTTGCTTGTTCATGCCGATCTCCTCAAACTCGCAATAGAGCGCGTTCGCCTTGCGCAGATAGTGCGGGTCGCCAAGCTGACCGATGAGGTCGGCGGCACGCACTAGGACGCCGTCTTCGTTGCCGGCATCGACAGTCGGCGGAAACCGCGTGGCCTCGATGGCATTGGCGATGCGGGCGGCGTCGAGCGACTTCATCTTGCCGATGCGCTCCGTCACGAACAGCTTCGAACGGTCGACGTGGTACGGCAGAAGCGCGGCGTCGGACGATCCGCGCGGAAGTTTTGCCCGGCCGCCCTTGGCGTCGACAATAAAGCCGTCCTCGCTGTCGCCGTCGAGAATACCGCGGACATAACCGATGTCGTGAAAAAGGCAGGCGATAAGAATGTGCGCATAATCATTCGCGCTGGTGTCGGTCAGCAGCCTGCGCCCGCGCAGGATGTCGTAGCCGACGAGCGTCACCAGCATCGTATGCTCGACGTTGTGGTAGAGCGCGTCGCTGTTGCCGATGCAGTCGATGGCAAGCCGCGCCGCGGACTGGACGATCTCAATGAGATCCGCGTCCGTCGAGCCAAACCGGCGACCCATATGTTCGCCGAGGTAAGAGCCCAGGGCCTCAGCCGCGAGTTCGGGAACGGTAATCATGACCACTCCCCGGTGGCGCTGTGCCAATCGTGAGGCTTCGTCAGGGAATTTGCAAACCGGCGCATATTCTCGTGAGAAGCAAAGGATTTCCGGCCCTTAATCGGCCTTGGGCGCTCAGTAATCCTCACGGTCTTCGGACGGCAGGCAGCCATAGCTGGACCAGCCGAACGCGATCGTCAGCAGGACGATGATCAGGAGAGCAGTCAAAATGTCTCACTCAGGATTTGAGGATCAGGCATTCGCCAGCCGCGCCAACGCACGGCCACGCCAGTCCATCGGCTTTACACAAGCCTGAATCGGCACAACGGATATAGGGGAAGGTTGCCGGCCGCCGCTTGTCCTATCCGGACAGAAATTTGGTTTTTGACGCCAGATGCGGCGTCGCCAAGGTTCGAGTCCTTGTGCGCCCACCATTTCCCTCTTCGGTGGGTGATCGCAAAGCCTCCTGCACTATCGCCCGCGGTACAAGTGGGCGACGACCCAGGAAGAGCACCCGCGGTGCCGCGTACCGGGCAGATCTATCCTCGGAAACAACCCAACTTGCTCGCCACTTCTTCCGCGATCCATATGCAATGATCGACCTTGCCTGAAAACACGCTGACATAGCCTCTTTCATGCTGCGTCACGATGGATGGCCGCGCATCAGTATCTTCCCGGCGGGCGAGCACCATGCGCGGTCCCTGCACGAAGCCCTTGAGCCGTCCTTCGCGCAAAGCCGGGACAAACCTACAACAGCTCTCAAGCTGTGTCTCAAACCACTCTTCCTTGTTTAACGAAGCAAAAGGTGAGGTGTTGGGATCAAGCCACGCTACATCCAGCAATGGTCCGTCGTTCCGGGCAATAACTGCATGTTGGACGTGATACAGAAGGTATTGGCCGGCTTTCCCAAACGGCAGCAAACTCATGAAAGCTCCGTCAAGTATCGTGATGCTGGTCAACTCGGGCCAGTCCATTTCAATTATCGGGACCGCGGCATATTCGTATTGAAACGGTTCGATCCTGTGACCTAATCGGGCGGTTAGTCGATTGACGTCGGCATAGCAACAATTCACAACTGCGTCGAAACAAGCCCTGCCTTGGTTTTTTATGGAGATCTCAAACCCGCTCTTATCGGTTCGGCTGACATCGATCACTTCGCTTCCAGCAAAAGTATCCACGTGAGACGATCGCAGACGTTCGATCAACAATCGACGCAACGTGACTGCGTCATACATCACCTCATCGGTCATCACACCAAGCTCGACATTCGTTACGCTGGGTTGGAATCCGTTCAGTTCGATATCTTGGTAAGAGAGACCAATGCGGCTGCAAAACGCCAAGAAATCATTAGACAAAGTCAACGATCCTTCACTCGCAATGAAGTAGGCGTTCGAGACGCCCGGCAAAACGACGTTTGCAAATTCCTCCTTGAATTTTTTGAAACCACGCACACATTGGCGTGCCGTCTCCTCATCGCGCGGGTAGTGAAAGCCCAGGTGCACCCGGTTCGCGTTGGCCGACGCTGCTTGCATCAAAGCGGGCAGCCGCTCAAACAAGCTCACCGTCTGGCCCATTTCAGCGAGTTTGATGGCGGTCATCACTCCGAAGACGCCACCACCGATCACCGCAATTTTCATCGGGTCCACCCCCCGAACGCATTTTAAGAACATATTTTTGAGGTCGGTATCGACCGAAGGGACGATGAGAGGGTAATCCCACTCCGAACGGATGACGCGGAGCGGTCTCTGCGTGGCTAGTTTGCATCCGACCGGCACAGGAGGATGCAATGCGCAAAGTTCTGATCCCGCTCACACAGATGGCAGGCTAGCAGCGCCTTGAAATAAAAATCTTCCGGCCCAGCTCGGCTGTAGGCGATTACTCCCCGCAGCGACCGCCGCCGAGTAGCGATTGGTGGGCGCACAAGGACTCGAACCTTGGACCCGCTGATTAAGAGTCAGCTGCTCTACCAACTGAGCTATGCGCCCGGATTACACGGCGGAAACCGCCGCGCGCGCGTGGCTTAGCAAAGGGGGCCGGGGGTGTCCAGCGCGGACGAGGCATGTGCTAGAAAGCCGGACCGAAATGGTCAGGGACCTCCCATGCTCCGCGCCAGCGTGCTGATCCCAACGCATAAACATGCGGCGACGCTTCCGTTCGCGGTCAAAAGCGTACAATCGCAAGGCATCGACGAGATCGAAATCCTGATCGTCGGCGACGGCGTCGACGACAGGCTGCGCGCCATTATCGAAAAGCTGCGTGCGGACGATTCCCGCATCAAATTTTTCGATTTTCCCAAGGGGCCACGCAACGGCGAGATGTATCGCGACGCCGTGCTGCGCCAGGCGCGCGGGCGTATCGTCTGTTACCAGTGCGACGACGACCTGTCGTTGCCCGGGCACCTGCGGGACATGGAAGCGGCGCTGGAAAACGCCGATTTTGCCGCCAGCATGCATGTCGACGTCAGCCCCGAAGGCCGGATCCGAGGTTATGTATTCGATTTTGAACGGCCGGAATTCAGGGAGCTCTGGTTTGCCTGGACACCGAACCGGCTCGGCACCTGGGCCAGCGACGGATTTGGCCTCGGTTTCGGCGCGCATCGGCTGGATGCCTATCTGCGCCTGCGCGAAGGCTGGATGACGACGCCCGACGGTTATCCGACTGACCAGACGATGTGGATGAAATTCGTACGCGAGCCCTGGTGCAGGACAAAAGTTTTGCCGTGGCCGGTGTCCCTGCATTTTCCGAAACCCCAGCGGCAGGGCTGGACCGACCAACAACGCGCGGACGAATTATCGGGCTGGATGGAGGTGCTCGCGCGCCCGGACGCCAAGCAGCACGTGCTTCAAGAAATCCTGCGCGGCTTCGGTGACACCTTGCTGGAGCAAAGCGCGGCAGAACGTGAGGCTGGAAAAATGAGCCGCGACGCCCTCATGATCGAGCGCGATATCCTTGAAGCCGAATGCCGCGCCCTTTCGATCGAGCGCGACGCCCTGACAAAAGAACGTGACGCGCTGATGAACGAGCGCGACGCGCTCGGGGTCGCGCGTGACACTACTCAAATCAAACACGACAAAATACTGTCCTCGACGAGCTGGCGGCTGACCGCGCCCTTGCGCGCGGCTGTCGACATGGTGCGGCGGTTCAAAGCCCGGCAAGACGCCTGAGCTTAACGATTGTTACAACCGTTTCGGCCGCTTCCTCCACCGCGCTCTTGGGCGGCGGGCCGCCGTTCAGGAATCCGACGAATGCCGCTAGCTCGGCCAGCAACGGCATCTCGACCTTGAGCGGACGCCGGGTCATCTGCGGCTCTGCCGCCGTGCCCGGCGGCGGATTGGCGACCATAACTAGATGGTCGGCGTAGGCATCCTGCAGGATTGCGACGCCGTCGCGGCACAACAGCGTGACGGTGCGCCGCCGCTCCGGCGACCGGCCGCCAACCTCCGCCACGTGCCATGGCCCGCTGTCAGCCGCTAACATCGCCGTAAGGCCCATGATCTCGCCACCCGCGCGGTCGGCCACGGCGGCAACGGGCGCAAGCACGCGGCCAAAAATTTCGCGCGCGATCACCAGATCGTGCGGCAGCCAGGTCCAGATACCATCGGTGTCCGGATGCGAATGCCCGAAGTCGACCCTTATCGTGCGCAGGCCCACGACCGGACCGAGTTCGCCGGACCGCGCGATGTCCGCGAGCGCCAGCACACCCAGGTGATAGCGCCACTTGTCCATGACAAAGAGACGGCCGCGCCCCGCCTCCTCCAGGCGGCGCGCCCGGTCGGCATCGTCACAGAGCGGCTTCTCGCAGTAGATTGGCGTGCCGCGCGGTAGCAACGCCTCGATCACGTCGGCATGCGTCGTGGTCGGCGTCGCAACGACAATTCCGTCGACTGGCGGCAGGTCATCGAGGTGGGTCACCACCTGCGCACCCGCCTCCTGGGCCAGACGCGCATTATCTCCATTGGCGACCACGCTGACGGAGGCGCCCAGCGACAACAAGTCACGCAGGATGAACCTGCCCCACCTGCCGCAGCCGATGAGACCGATATGCGGCGGCACGGCCAAAATGCTCTCAGGCAAATTCCGGGTTGAACGCGAGAAGCCGCGCTTCGACATCGGCAAGCGATCCGGCCTGCATATCCCGCTCGCTGAGCTTCGGGTTCTTGCACGGCCACTTCAGCCGCAGGCCGGGATCGGCCCAGTGGCAGCCCAGCTCATCATCCGGATCAAAATAAGCGTCAACGCCGTAAATGTAGAGCGTCGGCTCGTGACAGTAGAAGCCATGCATCACGCCGGTCGGTATCCGCAGCGCCGACAGCTGGTCGCCATGAAGGTGAACCACGCAGGACATGCGATGTGTCGCCGATTTCGGCCGCGCATCATAGAGCCCGGCGGAAACCCGGCCGCGCAACGTGACCAGGTAATCCGTGTGCCTGTGGTGGACGTGAACGCCACGCAGCACATTGGCGTCGGTAAACGCCGCGTTCCACTGGCACGGCTGGATGCCGACCGGCCACTTCTGCCGATAAATTTCCGTCACCCAGCCCCGCCCATCGCGGTGCATGGTGAGTGGGATGACTTCCACCCCGTTTGGCAGTTTCGCCATATCCGCACGCAATTTAGTGAGGAGCGCCTAACGACTGTTAATCGATCGCGGTCGCCCCGTAAACTGCCTAAAACGCCGCTTGTCGCAAAGACAAGTCACCGTGAATGGCACGGGAAAAGCCGCCATGCCTCGGTCGTTCGGGTGAACTCCCCAAAAGAAAAAGCCGCCGGGTGCCTCTGCCGGCGGCTTCCTTTGGACGATGGCGCGCGTCCGGGGAGAAACGCGTTGGCCACCATCCGCCTTCTTGTTGCGACGGCGCTTACCGGCCGCCGTCGTGATCCATCATGCCGCCGCGCGGGCCGTGACGATGGTGCCAGCCACGGTGGGCACCCATCTGTCCCCGGTCGAGACGCGCCAGCATGGCGAAGCGGCGCTTCTGGCTGTCATCGAGGCTCTTGTAGAGCGGGGCTGCCGCATCGGCGAGCTTCTTAAGCCCGGCCGCGCGCTGGCCCATCACCTCGGCGCGCAGGTTCAGGCGCTCGATCGGATCCTTCGGACGGTCGGCATTGGCGCGCGCCGCGAAACGCTCGGAGCGCCGCTTGGCGAGGTCGCGCAGCGCGCTCTCAACCGGCGGCCAGAGCTTTTCCTGCTCGGCGGTGAGCTTGAGTCCGGCATGCAGCGCGGCGATGCGCGCATCGCCGAACGCGCTGATGTCCTCGGCGCTCAGGCGCGAGTGACGCACGCGCTGGAACTCTCCGCCAGCGCCCACGGTGTTTGACTGTTGCGCATAGGCGTACGCGCCGCCGGCTATCGCAAGCGCAGTCGCGCCGGCAAGGAACGTCTTCAACATAGTTTCCTCCAATGGCAAACCTGGTGCGTCAATCAGAGCACCCACCTTTGCCTTATCAAGTTAAAGTTTGGACAGAGATTAACCGCGCGCAATGTAGATGAGCGGGCGTTCAGGTTGCGTGTAGAATCCGGAATTCAGAATTGAATTCCGTACCTGGTTTCCGGGGACTATAGCAAACGGCGTCGCCGCTGAGGCGATTACGCGCTGCGGATCTCGGCGATGCAGCCGGCAATGAACCAGCCGAGGAAAACGACCGCCGCAACGACCAAACTGGCTTCCGCGCCGAAGATCGTCCAGTCGGCAGCCGGAGTAACCCCGAGAAAAGCCGATATAACCAGCAAGAGACCTCCTAGCACGGCCAGCAGGGCTGCAAAAATAGGTGCGCTCATGACATCGTCCATTCCGCCCAGCGAAAATTTTTCTACTGTTTTTTCGGTTCCTCGTCCGGCATCTTCGGCAGCTTGTGCGCGATGCCCATGTGGCAATCGATGCATGTCACTCCGGCTTTAAACCCTTCCGCCATCACTTTTGCCGCCGATTCATTCTGCTTGCCCGGGTCCATTGCCTCGGCTGAGTGGCAGTTGCGGCACTCTTGCGAATCGTTCGCCCTCATCGTCGCCCAGACGCGTTCGGCGAGGGCGAGGCGATGCTGTTCGAATTTTTCCGGAGTATTGACCGTGCCCAGAACCTTGTGCAGCAGCTCGTTCGAGGCCTGGATCTTCCGTCTCACCTTATGGAACCAGTCGTGGGGAACGTGACAGTCGGAGCATCTGGCGCGGACGCCCGATCGGTTCCTGAAGTGAACGGTCTGCTGCAGCTCTTTGTAAACGTTATCCCGCATTTCGTGGCAGGAGATGCAGAACTGCTCGGTATTGGCGACCTCCATCGCCCAGTTGAAACCGCCCCAGAAGATTATGCCGCCGATACCGCCAGCGATGAGGACCGTGGCGAACGAAAAACGCGTAGTTGGCGTCCAGAGAAAGGTCCAGATACGCGAAATCAATCCTTTCCGCGGTCCTGTTGTGCCGGTATCGCTCATGTTTGCCCCTGCCCTGGTACCGATCATTGCCCCAAGGTTCTTCCGCGCACGCGACTATAGCTGAAAAACAGTCCAGCTGCTTGATGCAAATCAAACTGCAAAACCCCTCCATAGGATCTAATTGCCTTGATCAAGGGGCCCCGATCAGCCGCAGCCTAGCGGCGGCTCCCCCTGGGACCAGAAGTCCGGAAGAAAACAGGAGCATCAGATGAAAAGGCTGCTATCCGTCAGCGTTGTCGCGCTCAGCATGGGGGTGGCGACCAGCGTGGGGATCTTGAATGCACCAAATGCATGCGCGGCCGAAGAGATCGTCAGTTTCAAGGAAGACATCCTTCCACTTCTCAAATGGCGCTGCGGCTCATGTCATGAGGCGGGTGGCGCCGGTTATGAAAAAAGCGGCCTGGATCTGACAAGCTATGCCGGGGTTATGAAGGGCACGAAATTCGGCCCAATGGTAATCCCTCGCGAGCCGGAGAGCAGCAATCTGATGCTGCTACTTGATTGGCGCGTGTCGGCGGCCATACGCATGCCGCACGGCAAGAAGCAGTTGTCGACTTGCGACCGCAGCACTATCCGCACGTGGATCCGGCAAGGAGCTAAGGACAACTAAGGCATTACTAGCGTAGGCGCCGAAAGCGCTTCGCTGTTTCAGACGGCTATGCCCCGCATCGAGAATATGGCGTTAGGCCTATCGATGCTTCGTCTCTGCAACATCCGACCACAAAGCACGCCTGAGCGTTTCACAAGGCGCGTGGAATGTTTGCTTGGACGTGGATCTTGTTGGAAATGGTGCGCACACCCCGGATCGTCTCCAGCGCGACCCTTATAGCATCTTTTTGCACCTGGGATTCGACGATGCCCCAAAGCTCGACCGCGCCATTGTCGATGACGACGTTCACATTGCCCGGCCACCACGGCTCCGACCGTAGGCGCGCGACGGCGGTATCCTGCAACAACGGTGCCTCCGCCGGCTGCGCAGCCTGTTGCGCGCGCAGCAGCGCCTGAACTACATCAGCCCTGCTGACAATCCCGACGAGCTTACGCTTCGCGACAACGGGCACGCGCTTGATGTTGTGCTTTTCGAAGAGGTTGACAATTTCGCGCAGCGACGTGTTCGCCGTCACCGTGAACACCTTGCGGGTCATGATGTCAGCGGCAAGGCGCCCATGGGCCTTGATGTAATCTTGCGCCAGGCCTTCCCGCCCGGTGAGAAATTCGACCCACCACGAGTAAGGCCGCTCGGTGCCGACTTCCACGCGATGAAGGAGATCGGCCTCACTGATGATGCCCAACAGCGTGTCGGCATCATCGACCACCGGCAGTGCGCTTATTCGCCGCGCCAGCAATATCTCCGCAACCTTCCTGACTGAAGTATCGGGGCGGACCGTGATAACGTTCGTCACCATGATATCGGCGGCAATCATCGTCTTCTCCTGGAGGGTGAAGGTCGTGCGACAAGCACATCCGACAGCGCGCAATCTATGCCGCAACGGCAAGGCCGGTGTTGACGTGGATCAAACTGGTGACTTCCGCAAGCGCGCGCGCTGGAAAAAGGCGATCAGAAGCGTGATTGCGGCATACTTACCGCACGTTGCGGGGCGCAGTGTCCGTTCATTCCACAAAACGGGAATCCAGGGTCAAAATGATTGAGCCATCGCCCCGAATCCCCGCTTTCGCGTGGAGGAGCGGAAAAAGATTCACAGCATCCCGAGCACGCGCGGGAGCCAGAGCGAAAGTTCCGGAATGTAGGTCACCATCGCGAGGAAGATCAGCATGGTGACGAGCCAAGGCCAGGTCGCAATGGTGAGCTCGGTGATGCCCATGCGGGCGATGCCGGAGGCGACGTAGAGGTTAAGCCCGACCGGCGGATGGCAGAGACCCACCTCCATGTTCACCGTCATCAGAATGCCGAGGTGCACCGGGTTGATGCCGAGGCTCACCGCGATCGGAAACAGAATCGGCGCGGTGATCAGCACGATCGATGACGGCTCCATCACGTTGCCGGCGAGCAGCAGCAGGAGATTGACGACGAGCAGGAACTCGACCCAGCCGATGCCGCTGTCCTTGATCCAAGCGGTCATCGCCTGCGGGATCTGCTCGCTGGTCATCAGGAACGAGAACAACACTGCGTTGGTGATGATGTAGAGGATCATCGCGCTCATGTTGGCGGAGGAGAGCAGCACCTTAGGCACGTCGCGGAGCCCCATGTCGCGATAGACAAAGACGGCAACCACGAAGGCGTAGACCGCGCTCACCGCGGCGGCTTCCGTCGGCGTGAAGGCGCCGGTGTAGATGCCGCCGAGCACGATCACGATCAGCGCGAGGCCCCAGAACGAATCGCGGAAAGCCCGGATGGCCTCAATCCAGCTCGCCTTCGGCATGCGTGGGTAACCGTTTTTCCAGGCGCGATAGAAGGTGGTCATGCCGAGCATGGTCGCCAGAATGATGCCGGGGATGACGCCGGCCATGAAGAGCTGTGCGACCGAGGCCGAGAGCACGCGCTTGCCTTCCGGATCGAAGGCGACGCTGCCGCCGGTTGCGACCGCAACCAGCACCATCACGATCGATGGCGGAATCAGGATGCCGAGCGCCCCGGAGGTCGCGATCACGCCGGCGCCGAAGCGCTTCGGATAGCCCTGCGCCACCATCGCCGGCAGTAAAATGGAACCGATGGCGACGACGGTCGCCGGCGAAGAGCCGGAAATGGCCGCAAACAGCGCACAGGCTAGGACCGCGGCCAGGCCCAGACCGCCGTACCAGTGGCCGACCATCGAAGTGGCGAAGGCGATCATCCTGCGCGCGACACCGCCGTGAGTGAGGAAGTTTCCGGCAAGGATGAAGAACGGGATCGCCATGATCTCGAAGCTCTCGATACCGGTGAAAAGCTTGAGCGCCACGGCCTCGATCGGGACATTGGTCATCACGAACAGGAAGGAGAGCACGGTGAGGCCGAGCGCGATCGAGATCGGCATGCCGGTGAGCATCAGCGCGATCAGCAGCCCGAAGATGAGGACGCTATTCATCGGGCGACTCCCGCTGCGCCCTCGTCGACACCCTCGACGCGGCCCGGATCATGGTGCGGCAGCTCGCCGGTGCGCCAGAACGCCCAAGCGACCTGCAGGAACCGGAAGCACATCAAATAGGAGCCGAGCGGCACGCAGAGGAAGATGATCCAGCGCGGCAGCTCCATGTCGGGGGAAACCTGGTCGGTCGGGTAAAGCTCGATCACGAACTTGGCGCCCATGGTGCCAACCACGAAGGTAAAGAGCGCGCCGCACAGCAGGCCGAACAGAACGACCTTCTTGCGCCACTTCGGCTCCAGCATGTTGACGACGACGTCGACGCCGACATGGATGCCGGTGCGCACGCCGTAGGCGGCGCCGAACTTCGCCATCCACACGAACATGTAGATGCAGAGCTCCTGCGCCCAGGTCAGGTTGATGTTGTAGAGGAGCGGATAAAGAAACGGGACGCCAAGCGCGTAGCGCTGCACCACCGCAACAAAGATCACCAGCGTCGCCCCCCCGATCAGGCTGGCGATCAGAATTTCCTCAAGCCGGTCGAGAATGCGTAGGAACACTTACGCCTCGCGTGCCTGGGCATTGCTGCAGGTTCCAGCGGGCGGCAATTCCGTCATTGACGGCGGCAGCCGCTCCCACGGCTTCCGTCGAACGCAAATAAACACCGGAATCCCCTCACCCCTGAGAAGCAAACGGGCCCCGGCTTCTTACAAGGCCGGGGCCCGGCAGAACACTATCAGTTGGTGACGCCTTGCGTCGCCTTCACCACGTCGTCGATCAGCTGCTTGCCGACGCGGCTGGCCATGTCCTGATAAAGCGGTTCCATGGCCTTGCGCATGGCGGCCGTCTCGGCCGGAGTCGGAACGATGATCTGGGTCTTGCCCGACTTCCTGATCTCGTCGAGCCCTTCCGCGTTTTCGGTCTCGGCGATCTTGTTGGAATATGCCGTCGCTTCGTTCATCGCCTTTTCAAGCTGGCCGCGGACATCCTTCGGCAGATCGTCCCAGAACTTCTTGTTCACGACGACGACGTAGCCGATGTAGCCGTGATTGGTCAGCGTCGTGTACTTCTGCACCTCGTGGAATTTCTGGGTGTACATGTTCGACGGCGTGTTCTCCTGGCCGTCGACGACGCCGGTTTGCAGCGCCTGATAGACTTCCGAGAAGGCCATCACCTGCGGGATCGCGCCGAGCGCGCGGAACTGCGCTTCCAGCACCTTCGACGACTGGATGCGGAACTTCAGCCCCTTGTAATCCTCAGGCATGCGCAGCGGCTTGTTGGCGCTCATTTCCTTGAAGCCGTTGTCCCAGTAAGCGAGCCCGATCATGCCCTTGCTTTCGAGCTTCTTGAGCATGGCCTGGCCGATCGGGCCTTCGGTGACCTTGCGCAGCGCCGCCTCGTTGGGCAGCAGGAACGGCAGGTCGAACACTTCGAAATCCTTGATGCCCATCGGGCCGAACTTGGAATTCGACGGCGCGAGCATCTGCACGGCGCCGAGCTGCAGCGCCTCGAGCTCTTCCTTGTCCTTGTAGAGGGTCGAGTTCGGATAAACCTCAACCTTGACCTTGCCGTTGGTGTATTTCTCCGCGAGTTCCTTGAACTTGTCGGCGCCCTTGCCCTTCGGCGTGTTCGGCGCAACCACATGGCTGAACTTGATCAGGATCGGCGATTGCGCGCTTGCAACGCCAGGGGCGACGAAAATGGCGGCCGCAGCCGCCGCGATAAGCAATTTGCGCATTAGCGTATTTCCTCCAGTTGAAATTGCTCGAAGCCAGCTTTTGATCGGTTCCGGGAACCTGACCGTACAACCCCGCTGCCCCCCGTTTCGCCCAACCTTGGCAGGGATTTGATCGCCCAGGAGCGGCCCGGATTTGCCGCTCAAGACCGGTTTTCACCTTGTTTTTCCGGCGGCGACGTTCGCACTTATCCGCCTTTGCGGCAAGTCTGGCCCACCCACAGTGGTTAAGCCGCATCATCGACTTAAGACGTATGCGGCAATGCGCCACCTGGGAGACCGGGGATATGGGGCACTGCAACAAAAGCGGAATGAGTGGAAAATTGCGTTCCACAAAAGAAATGGCCGGCACGAAGCCGGCCACGACAGATTTTGATGCCGAGGTCAGAAATTACTTTAGCGCCGCGACGACCGGCCCGAGACCCATTTCCTGAGCAAGGCCATGTGCGGTATGCATCTGCTGTTCGTCGAAAGTTTTGACGAGCGGGCGCGCAGCAGCGACAAGCCGGTGAATGGTCGCGCTGTTGAGCGCAACCTGCACGACACGCTTGCTGACGCGGCGCACCAGTCCGTCATTCGCATCACGCTCCTGCCGGCGCGCAAGCTCGCGCAGCGCAGCTTCGACCGGCGCCCAATGACGCTCCTGTGCGGGAGTGAGATGCAGCGCGCTCTTGATGCGCGCGATGTCGATCGAGGTCATCGGCGCGGAGGCATTGTGTGGCGCCGACGCAGTGGTCATCACCACATCGTCCGCGCGCGCGGCCGGAGCAATGGACAACAAACCGAGGGCCGCGAGCGCGAAAACGCCCGCGCTTAAAATCATCTTCATTTCGATTAGTCCCCCTACGCTTTTCATACCGAAGGTTGCGCGCAAGTACCTTTCAAATCCGTCGCGAAAACGAGTGAAATGCGGACAAAATGTGATTTTTAGGGTTCCCGATGGAACGAAATACGGGTTTCGTGACCGATTTTCGAGCGTGAACCTGATTTAACACTAATTTCCCGCCGTTTCGCACGTGATTCGGGCCGTCAGACCAGACAATGCCAGCCTGACGGCTAAGAGATTATTACCCTACGTCGGTCGAGTGAATTCGCCGTTCGACCGAGGCGTTCTTGCTGCGCTTCGAGGTCAGCTTGTTGAGCGCGCCGAGATAGGCCTTCGCGGAAGCGACCAAGGTGTCCGGATCGGCGCCCTTGGCCGTGAACGAGCGTCCGGCTTCCGCGAGACGCACCGACACTTCGGCCTGCGCATCGGTGCCGCCGGTCACCGCGTGCACCTGATAGAGCTCGAGCGTCGCCTCGTGCGGTACCAGCGCGCGGATCGCCTTGAAAATCGCGTCCACCGGACCGTTGCCGGTCGATTGTGTCGTGACGTGTTCGCCGTCGATATCGAGCGTGAGCGTCGCGGTCTGCGGACCCATAGTGCCGGCGATCACGGTGAGCGACAGCACCTTGATGCGGTCGTGCGCGTGCGCAATCTCCTCGTCGACCAGCGCCTCGATGTCTTCGTCGAAGATCTGCTTCTTTCGGTCGGCAAGTGCCTTGAACCGCACGAAAGCATCTTCCAGCTGGTTGCCGGCGAGCTGGTAGCCGAGCTCTTCCAGCTTGTGGATGAAAGCGTGACGGCCCGAGTGCTTACCCATTACCAAAGAGGTCTGTTTCACGCCGACCGATTCCGGCGTCATGATCTCGTAGGTTTCCGCGTTCTTGAGCATGCCGTCCTGGTGAATGCCGCTTTCGTGCGCGAAAGCATTCCGGCCCACGATCGCCTTGTTGTACTGCACCGGGAATGAAGTTGCCGCCGCGACGAGTTTCGAAGCGCGCGTGAGCATCGTTGCCTCGATGCCGGTCCAGAATGGCAGCACGTCGTTGCGCGTCTTTATGGCCATCACGACTTCTTCCAGTGCGGCGTTGCCGGCGCGCTCGCCGATGCCGTTGATGGTGCATTCAATTTGCCGTGCGCCGGCCTTCACGCCGGCGAGAGAATTGGCGACCGCCATGCCGAGATCGTTATGGCAGTGCGTCGAAAAACGCGCCTTGTCGGCATTGGGCACGCGTGTACGCAACATCTCGACGAGTGCGAAATATTCCTCCGGCACCGTGTAGCCGACGGTGTCGGGAATATTGATCGTGGTGGCCCCGGCATTGATGGCGGCCTCGACGCAGCGGCAGAGGAAGTCGCGCTCGGTGCGGGTTGCGTCTTCGGCCGACCATTCGACGTCGTCGGTGTGACCGCGTGCGCGCGTGACCTGCGCGACCACCATTTCGAAGACCTCGTGCGGCTCCTTTTGGAGCTTGTACTTCATGTGCACCGGCGAGGTTGAGATGAACGTGTGGATGCGCTTGCGCCTGGCCGGCTTGATGGCCTCGGCGCAGCGGTCGATGTCCTTGAAGCCGGCGCGCGAAAGACCGCAGATCACAGAATTCTTCGCGCGCCTGGCGATCTCGTTCACGGCGGCGAAGTCTCCTTCCGACGCGATCGGAAAGCCGGCCTCGATGATGTCGACACCCATAGCGTCGAGAAGCTCCGCGACCTCGAGCTTCTCCTCGTGCGTCATGGTCGCGCCGGGACATTGCTCGCCGTCGCGCAAGGTGGTGTCGAAGATGACGACGCGGTCCTTCTCGGACTTTGTCTGGGCAGTCATTGGTTTAGTTCCTTCTCAATTCGAATGCGCCACCTGGGTGCAGACCACTTGGGCGCTCTTAAGGGTTTATCGCTGTTCCCCCGAGTGCCCAGGCGCATATGCCCAGCCGGCCCTCAGGGGCGGATAAGGAGAAGGAGCGTGCCCAGAATGAGGGAAGCTGCGGCGCCGGCGTCGACCGCCGTCCGCTCGATCGCGCAAATTTCGTGGCGCGCCGACATAATCTCTGGCTCTTCCCTCGTCTCGACGGTCAATCTGACGGACTCCGGTAAAGCCCGCGTTAACCGGGACGCCGCTTGTAGCGGAAAGCGACGCCGCAAATCAAGCAAATGTCTAGATAGGTCAGAAGTGTTGACCGGTCGCAGCTAGCGCGCCGCCTTGAGCGGCTGCGTGGCAAAGCGCGAGGCCAGAAATGCTGTCACGAAGCGCGGGATGGCCTGGTCGAAATCACCGGGCCCGTAGACCACGCGAATATCCGCGAGTTCGGGCTTCTTCTCGCGCCTAAGAAACGCGAGGATCCGCGCGTGCAGGGCTTTGGCGGATTCGCGCGCGCGCAGCACCTTGATCTGCCCGATCAGCGAGCCATCGACGACCATCGTCCACCCCGGCTCGGGCGTGAAATCATCCATCGCCAGGCCGGTTTCCTCGAGCAGTTCGCGCCGCACGCTGTGCTCAAGATTGATCTTCCCGTCAATGATGTCATTCGCATCGGGCGTACCGCACGGAAAATAGGCCTTGCCGGCGTTGAATGTGTGTTCGCCCATCACTCCGAGGAGAAATGCGCCATCGGAACTCTGGATCGCTGCCGCGCTGAAGCAATCGCGCACGCCCGCATGCGGTCGGCCCCAGTGCTTCCAGGCAATAAAGCTGGCGTAGTCGGTCTCGAGAAATTCACCGCGCAGCGCACCGTGCTCGATCGCCTGACGATGCATCAGCAGCACGCGGCCGTTCCACAGAGCAGGCTTTGTCCGGCGCATGTCGGCGAACCAAGCATCGATCTCGGTCCGATGCTGGTCCGCCCAGGCCCAGGGCTGCGGCGCGAATGACAAATCCAGCCGGTCGACGTGAAAGACTGACGGCACGCCAAGTGGTCCGGCCGCATGCGCATCGTGCGAGAGCGGCGGCGCGTCCGAAGGCGCGATCGCCGGTGTATCGGTATCCACGCGGGCAGACCCCAGCGTCTGCGGGACGAAGATACGGCGCGGCGTCACAATCTCATCCTGCGCCGCGATCAGCTGAATCTCGCGCGTGCCGCTCTCCGCCGTCTTTGCCAGCACACCGAAGATGCTGGAAGCCGCGCGCGACAACGCATCGGCGAGGTTACCGCCGCGTAGATAATGCGCGAAGAACAGCGCGGCAACGGCATCGCCAGCGCCGTTGACGGCAAGCGGCAGTCTTGGTGTGCGCACCAGGAAGCAGCCGGCTTGGTCCGACGCCAGCATGTCGATGCAGTCGGCCGGCGTTTCGTCAGTGTGCAGCGAGGTGACGAGAATCGCACGAGGACCGAGATCGTGCACCGTTTTGACCGCATCGCGCGCCGCACGCAGGCTGCCGCACTCATGCCCGCTGAGATACTCGAGCTCGAACTGGTTCGGAGTGATGATATCGGCCGCGGGCACCGCTTTTTCGCGCATGAATTCGGGAATGCCCTCGCGCACGAAAATACCGCGACCGACGTCGCCGATCACCGGATCGCAGCAGTATTTAGCCGCGGGATTGGCGCGCTTGACGCTGGCAACCGCATCGAGAATGGCAACGCCGGTATCGGCTGCGCCCATGTAGCCCGAGAGCACGCCGCTGCATTCACCCAGTACGCCGCGCGCCTCAATGCCGGCCACCACCTCGCGGATCATGCCGGCGTCAAAAACGCGGCCCCTCCAGCTGCCGTAGCCGGTGTGGTTGGAGAATTGCACGGTATGAATCGGCCAGACCTCGATGCCCAGCCGCTGCAGCGGGAAGGTCGCCGCGGCGTTACCGACATGACCGAATGCCACATGCGACTGGATCGAAAGGATATTCATGACAAACGATTTATACCCCAATTTTTCGCGAATCAGCCTGCCTCGCATTCGAAAAACATCATGGCCGGGAGAGCCCGGCCATGATGCAGATATTCGCGAACGCGGCGTGATTCGATCGGAGGCTTACTTCATCCCCATTTTCTTGTTGGCAGCGTCGACGTAGGTGTTCGTGTAGGTTTTCGACAGGTCGATCTTGGCATTCGCAATTTCGGGCGAGGATTGGCTGAACACCGCCAGGACGGCTTCCGCACCCTTTGGGTCCATGCGGCCGGTTTCCGAATACATCGCCATGGTGTTCTTCAGCGCCGCAATGTAGAGCGCCTTGTCCTTGCCGACATATTCGGCCGGCATCTTGTCGGCGATTTCCTCGGGCGTGTGCGAGTGGATCCACTTGAGCGTGCTGATGATGGCATTGGTCATCGCCTGCACCTCTTTTGGATGTGCCGCGATCCATTCCGCCTTGGTATAGAGCGCGCCGCCGGGGTACTCGCCGCCAAACACCGCCAGCGTATCCTTCTGTGAGCGGGTATCGCTCAGGATTTTGAGGTCCTTGTCCTTGCTCTGCAGAACGGTGACCGCAGGATCGAGCATGATGGCGGCCTCGATCTGGCCCTGCTCCATCGCTGCGATCGCCGATGCGCCGAGCCCAACACCGATCACCCCAACGGAATTCGGGTCAACGCCGTTCTTTTTCAGGATGTATTTCAGGAAGAAATCAGTAGAGGAACCCGGCGCGCTGACGCCGACCTTCTTGTTGGCGAGATCCTTGATCGAGCTGATCGTGCCAGCATGTTTCGGAGATACGACCAGCGCAAAACCGGGATACCGGTCGTAAACGACGAAAGACTGCAAGTGCTGACCCTTGGCCGCAAGATTGACGCAGTGATCAAAATAGCCGGAAACGACGTCTGCGCTGCCGCCCATCACCGCTTTGAGAGCTTCCGAACCGCCCTTGAATTCAACCACATCGACATTGACGCCGGCCTTTTCGTATTCGCCAAGCTGTTTGGCGAGCATGGTCGGCAGATAGCACAGGCACGAGGCTCCGCCGATGGCGAGCGTGACTTTTGACTGCGCGAGCGCCAGGCCGCTTGACAGGACGAGTGCCGCCAGGGCCATCCCGAGCCGTCGCAAAACTGCTGGCATGAAATCCTCCTTTTTTGGCAAGGTCTTTTGACAAGACCAATTCGGCCCGGACGATAAGCCAGCGCGCAGGCGGTGACTAGGGCCTCGTATCGGCGGTCGCAGGACGCCAGACTAGCAGGCGCTTCTCGACAAAGCTGACAATCGTATCGATCACGATCACGAAGGCCGCCAGGACGAACATTCCGGCAAAAACGCCTGCGACATCGAAGACACCTTCCGCCTGCTGGATAAGGTATCCGAGGCCGGCCGCGGCGCCGAGATATTCGCCCACTACCGCGCCCACGACCGCAAAGCCCACCGAGGTGTGCAGCGAGGAGAACATCCACGACAGCGCCGACGGCCAGTACACATGGCGCATCAGCTGGCGCTCGCTCATGCCAAGCATCCGCGCATTGGCAAGCACGGTCGGGCTCACTTCCTTTACGCCCTGGTAGACGTTGAAGAAGACGATGAAGAACACCAACGTGACGCCAAGCGCGACCTTCGACCAGATACCGAGCCCGAGCCAGAGCGTGAATATCGGGGCGAGCACAACGCGTGGCAGTGCATTGACCGCCTTCACGTAAGGATCGAACACCGCCGCCGTACGCGGTTGGCGCGCGAACCAGAAACCGACCAGCACGCCCCCGATCGACCCAATCACGAAGGCAAGGATCGCCTCGATCAGCGTCACCCAGAGATGCTTCCAGATCACGCCGGTTGCGAACCAGACATATATCTGTTTCGCCACGTCCAGCGGGTTCGAGAAGAAGAACGGCGGCAGCAAAATCCGTCCAAACACCGCATAGGTCGTAAGCACGTACCACAGCACGACCGCAACGATCGCGACCATGATCTGCAGCGCGAGCAGGCCCAGGCGGGACATCAGGCGACCTCCGCCTGCGCGTAGCCCTTCACCACCTCCGCCTTGAGCTTGTGCCAGATGTCCCGGTGCAGTTCGTGGAAGGCAGGGTCGAGCTTGACCTCGGATATATCCCGCGGACGGGAAAGCGGAATGCGCCAGTCGCCGATAATGCGCGCGGCCGGTCCCGCCGACATGATCACCACGCGGTCGGAGAGCGCGATGGCCTCCTCAAGATCGTGGGTGACGAACAGCACAGCCTTGCGGTCGGCGGTCCACAAGTCGAGCAGCAGATTGCCCATGATCTGCCGCGTCTGGGCGTCGAGCGGCCCGAACGGCTCGTCCATCAGCAGGATTTTCGGGTCGCGGATGAGCACTTGGGCGAGACCGACCCGCTTGCGTTGGCCACCGGAAAGCATGTGCGGGTAGCGGTCGGCGAAGCCGCCGAGCCCGACCCGCGTGAGCCAATCCTGTGCGCGCGTGCGCGCGTCATCCCTGGACGTGCCCGCAGTCTCAAGTCCGATAGCGACGTTTTCGATGGCAGTCTTCCAGGGAAACAGCGCGTCAGACTGGAACAGGTAGCCAGCCTGGCGGTTGAGCCCGGCAAGCGATGCACCGAAGATCTTTACGCTGCCGCTCACGGGCGCCAGCAGGCCAGCAGCAATGTTCAGCAATGTCGACTTTCCGCAGCCGGTCGGGCCGACAATCGCGACGAATTCGCCATCACCCACATTCAGCGTTGCGCGATCAACGGCGGTGTAATTGCCGACAGCAACGCGGAACGAAACCACGACATCGGCAAGCGCCACGGCGCCAGCATTTCTCGATGCGACGGCCGTACCGTCCGCCATGCCGTTACTCCCCGCGTCCGTGTTTTGTTGATGGCAACCTATCCGGCCCGCTCAGTCTTGCAAATACAGCCGGCTACAAGCCCTTGATCAGTCCCGCCTCGATCAGAAGGCGGTTGAAGCGGCGCGCTTCCTCGCCGCCGGCGCAGCTATAAAACGCGCCGCGGCAGCGCTGCAGAATCTTCTTTTGCTCGGCGAAGGATGGGTCGAGCGGTACACCAGCCGCTTCCTGCACCAGCAGCGGCAGATAAGGCGCCTCCAGCGTCGGCAGCGCCGATGACAGATCGGCGGGTTTGAAGTTGACCGCGTCGATAGCGTAATAACTCGTGAAATAGCGCGGATCGTGCGCCTTGATCAGGCGCGCCCGCGCGGTGTCGCTGAGTCCCGGATCGATCATGAAATGTGCGAATTCCGGCTGGTGGTCGCCGTAGCGCACGATCAGGAAAGATTCGGACGGGAATTCGCGCTTCAGGCGATCGAGCAGCGCCGCATAGTCCTGCGCGGTCATGCCCTGGCGGCGCACATATTCGTCGACATTGGGCGGGTTGCCAAGGTCGCGCCAGTTCGGCGTCAGCTCGGGCCGCAGCCGGCTGTCCCAGGGAAAATGATTGGCGACAGTATAGACATAGAGGAAGAGCGGCCCGTGCCCGCGCTCGCGCGCGATGATCTTTTCTGCCTGGTTGAAATAGAAGCTGTCGCGCTCGAAATTCTCAGTGCCAAGATCGGTCATGTCGAGATAGCGGCCGATGCCGGTCGTCTTCTGGAAGGCGCGCGAGCTCAGGAAAGCACCGTAGAATGGATAGAGGCTAAAGGTCTTGTAGCCGCAATGCGCAAGCGAGGCGGGCAATCCGCGCTCAACGCGGCCGGCGGCGACGCGCGTAACCGAAGTCGCGAAACGCCCATAGGATCGTGCCGAGAGGCCGGTGAGCACATTATATTCCGTGAACCAGCTCGGGCCGCCATTGCCTTCGACGATCAGCTTGCGCGTCTTGCCGTCAAAAGAGCGGAAATGATTCTGGTATCCGGGCGGTACGTTGACGCCAGGTATGGCGGTGATGTCGAAATTCGACTCGTCGTGCAAGAGAATGATGTGGGGCAACTTGCGGGTTGGCACGCAGTCGGCAACCGGAGGCGCCTTCAGGCGCTCGGTGATGGCCACGTTGGAATCAAGATAGCCGTGCGTGATCAGCTCGTGCATCGCCTCGACGCCGGTGCGGGCGAATTTTGAGACGTAGTTCTGGCCGAAGAAATCCTCGTAGAGATCTGTCGGGAATGACAATGACAGTGCCGTCAGGGCAGCAAGGCAGAATGTCCCGCCGAGGGCACTCACACGCAGTCGAATGCGGAGTGGATCGAGACGCCAGGCAATCGCAAGCAGCATCGCCACGACGAAGCCGGCGAACGCAAGCTGCGCGCGCAGTCCCGGGATTACCGCCAGGAGAAAGGCCGAGGTGTCGCGATCGATGATCATCAGGTCGACGAAATCGACCGTCATCCAAAGCTTCTCGTGCTTGAACTGGGAGAGCAGGATCAGCGAGACGATGAAGGTAAGTGAGATGAGACCTGAGGCGATCGGCCGCCGCATGAGAGCAAGGCAGACAAAATTGAGTAAGGCCCAGGTCAGGAGAAACGCGACTTTGGCGATGAGGTCGACCTCGGTCGCCACCATGATGATGAGCGCGGTGATGTGGAGGAGCGCGACGACCGACAGGGCCAGCGCGTCGCGACGTGCGACCCCTTCGGCGAGCGCAAGGCGACTGAACAAAGCGGACGCTGCGGACAACATGGCCTACTCGGCCCTGCCCGGCTGCGATCCTCTTCCGGTCTCCAGCGCACGGCCCGCGGTCATAAGACTGTAATCAAACTGTCATTGCAAGCGTTCGTCAGCGGTACGGAGGAAATTTTGTAAATTTAACCAAGGGCATGGGGCCGCCCCACTCGCGAAATGGCCGGTTCCTCGGCCAGCCCGCGCGTGCCATCATCGCCGCATGGCCTTCGACGCCCGTCTCGCCGAGGCATGGTCGCGCCTGCCCGACTATCTCGGCAGCCATGTGCTGGTGAGCCTGACTGCGCTGGCCATCGGGCTCGGCATCAGCCTGCCCATCGCCATCGCTTCAAGACATCGGCCTGTTCTTCGCGGCACTCTGCTCGCAATCGCCAGCGTCGTGCAGACCATTCCGGGGCTCGCGCTGCTGGCCCTGTTCTACCCGCTGCTCCTGGCGCTAAGTGCCCTGTCCGAGCGCATCTTCGGCAAGGGGTTTTCGGCACTCGGCTTCCTGCCGGCGGTGCTGGCGCTGGCGCTTTATTCGATGCTCCCGGTACTTCGCAATACGGTAACCGGCCTCAACGGGGTTGATACGCGGCTGAGCGAGGCCGCCCGAGTTGTTGGCGTGCCGCCGTGGCGGTTGCTGCGCGATATCGAGTTGCCGCTGGCTTTGCCCGTGATCATGGCGGGCATCCGCACGTCCGCGGTCTGGGTGATCGGCACGGCCACACTTGCGACGCCGATCGGCCAGACGAGCCTCGGCAATTACATTTTCACCGGCCTGCAGACGCAAAACTGGGTGTTCGTGATCTTCGGCTGCGTCGCCGCCGCCCTGCTCGCTTTGGCGGTCGATCAGTTGCTTGCGCTGGTGCAGGTCGGCGTCACCCACCGCAGCAGCACCCGAACGGTTCTGGGCGTTGCAGGCCTTGCGGCCTTGACCCTAGCCGCGCTTGTTCCCGGTTTGGCGCGGCCACACGCCGATTATGTCGTCGGCGCAAAAACCTTCACCGAGCAATACATTCTCGCGGCTCTTATCGAACAGCGGCTTCAGGCAGCCGGTCTCACTGCCGAACGCCGACCAGGATTGGGTTCTCACGTTCTTTTCGATGCGCTCGCCAAGAACGAGATCGATGTCGCAGTGGACTATTCGGGCACGATCTGGACGAACCGCATGCAGCGCAGCGACACGCCTTCACGCGCGCAGGTACTCTCACAACTCGAGAACTGGCTGAGCGCTCAACATGCCATCCGCCTGTTGGGGCCGCTCGGATTTGAGAACGCCTATGCGCTGGCGATAACACGGAAGAAGGCGCAGGCGCTCCGCGTCCACACAATCGCAGACCTCGCCGGGCATGCGGGCGAACTCACCATCGCCGGCGACTACGAGTTCTTCGCGCGACCCGAATGGGCTGCGCTCCGCAAGGCCTACGGCCTTCAATTCAAGGCACAACGGCAGATGCAGCCGGAATTCATGTACAGGGCCGTCGCCGGCGGGGAAGTCGACGTGATCTCGGCCTACACAAGCGATGGCCAGATTGCGCTCAACGACCTTATTGTGCTCGACGACGTACGACACGCCATCCCGCCATATGATGCGATCCTCCTGCTTTCGCCCAAGCACGCGCAGGACGAGAAACTGATCAATGCGTTGAAACCCCTGATCGGGGCGGTGCCAGTCGATCTCATGCGCGATGCCAATGCGCGAGCATCCAGCGGCGCAAGTCCAGCCGCCGTCGCGCGTTGGCTCTTAGAGAAGCTCGGCCCCTAAACTAGTTCTTGCTTTTGTCCACGAGCGCCCGCTGCTTGATCCACGGCATCATGTCGCGCAGCTTGGCGCCGACCTGCTCGATGGGATGCTCGGCGAGCTTGGCGCGCGTCGCCTTGAACGAGGTCTGGTTGACCTTGTTCTCAAGCATCCAATCCTTGGTAAAGCGGCCCGATTGGATGTCGGCGAGCACGCGCTTCATTTCGGCCTTCACTTCCGGCGTGATCACGCGTGGGCCGGACACGTATTCGCCGTACTCGGCGGTGTTCGACACCGAGTAATTCATGTTGGCGATACCGCCCTCGTAGATGAGATCGACGATCAGTTTCACTTCGTGGACGCACTCGAAATAGGCCATCTCCGGTGCGTAGCCGGCTTCGACCAGCGTTTCGTAACCGGCCTTCATCAGTTCGACGAGACCGCCGCAGAGCACGGTTTGCTCGCCGAACAGATCCGTCTCGCACTCTTCCTTGAACGTCGTTTCGATAATGCCCGCTCGGCCGCCACCGATCGCGGAGGCATAAGACAGGCCGAGATCGTGCGCATTGCCCGAGGCGTCCTTATGGATCGCGACCAGGCACGGCACGCCGGCGCCACGCTGATATTCCGATCGCACTGTATGACCGGGGCCTTTCGGCGCAATCATCAACACATCAAGATCCGGACGCGGCTCGATCAGATTAAAATGGACGTTGAGACCGTGCGCGAACATCAACGCCGCGCCGTCCTTCATGTTCTTGTGCAGGTGGTCCCGGTAAATGTCGCCCTGCAATTCGTCGGGCGTGAGCATCATCATCACGTCGGCCCATTTGGCGGCCTCGGCGACCTCCATGACCTTGAACTTCTCGGCCTCGGCTTTTTTCACACCGGCGGAGGTCTTTCGCAGCGCGACCGCGACCTCTTTCACGCCGCTGTCGCGCAGGTTCAGCGCGTGGGCGTGGCCCTGGCTTCCATAGCCGATAATTGCGACCTTCTTGCCCTTGATCAGGTTCAGGTCGGCGTCGCGATCGTAATAGACACGCATGGTACTTCCCTCGTCGGCTCTTGGATGCTCTTGAACGTGTTGTGCCAAAATTGCCCCGCGGCGTGCTTCTAAGTTGGTCCGACGGCCGGGGCAAGTCTCTCATTTGCCGCGCTGTCTCTTGATCTGCAGTCGTCCGGCATAGAGTAGTGCGAACCCCACTGCCACGCTGCCGTATTTGATCAATTCCGGCATGCTGGAGGCCTGCTCAAAGCAATAAGGGCCTAAGCCGGCAAACCCAACACAGCGCAAGTTCTCCAGCACATAAGGCTTCATAAAAACACCTAGAGCGATGAACGGAATCGAAAGGATCGTCAGCCCCATCGCTACATCCCTTCCGGCCCGCGCATGATGGCCGCAATGCCGGTGCGCGCCACCTCGACGAGACCGAGCGGGAGCATCAGTGTAATGAACTGCTCGATCTTTTCGCTGGCGCCGGTGATCTCGAACACGAAGCTCTCGGTGGTGGCATCGATCACCCGGGCGCGAAATGCATCGGCGAGCCGCAGAGCTTCGACGCGGTTGTCGCCCTTTCCTTTCACCTTGACCATTGCAAGTTCACGCTCGATCGCATTGCCGGCAAGCGTCATGTCGACGACGTGATGCACTGGCACAAGCCGGTCGAGCTGGTTCTTGATCTGCTCGATCACCATTGGCGTTCCGGTGGTAACGATCGTGATCAGCGAGAGATGCTGCCGGTGCTCGGTCTCCGACACGGTCAGCGACTCGATATTGTAGCCGCGGCCGGAAAACAGGCCGATCACGCGGGCAAGCACGCCGGGCTCGTTGTCAACCAGAACCGAAAGCGTATGCGTCTCCGCTTTTTGCGCGGTCGGCGCGGCCGGATAGTGACTTGTCGTGGGTGCGTTGGCGTTCATCAGACCATCACCTTGCCTTCTTCGGTGATGGCGTCTTCCACCGCAACACCAGCGTCACCGAGCAACATCTCATTATGTGCCCGCCCCGAGGGGATCATCGGGAAGCAGTTTTCCTTGGGGTCGACCACGCAATCAAAAAGCACCGGCTTGTCGACCGTGATCATCTCTTTGATGGCGCGATCAAGATCGTCTGGCTTCTCGCAGCGGATGCCATGCGCGTGATAGGCCTCGGCCAGCTTCACGAAATCCGGCAATGCCTCGCTGTAGCTTTCTGCATAACGGCCGCCGTGCAGCAATTCCTGCCATTGCCGCACCATGCCCATGTAATTGTTGTTTAGGATGAAGACCTTGATCGGTAGCCGGTACTGCACCGCCGTCGACAGCTCCTGCATTGTCATCATCACCGAGGCCTCGCCCGCGACATCGATGACAAGAGACTTGGGATGGGCGAGCTGCACGCCGACCGAAGCCGGCAGGCCGTAGCCCATGGTGCCGAGGCCACCCGATGTCATCCAGCGGTTCGGCTCTTGGAATCCGAAGAACTGGGCGGCCCACATCTGGTGCTGGCCGACTTCCGTGGTGATGTAGACGTCCTTGTCCTTGGTCAGCTCGTAGAGTCGTTGGATCGCGTATTGTGGCTTAATGACGTCCTTTGCTTGCCGATAAGCGAGGGATTTACGGGCACGCCATTTGTCGATCTGCGCCCACCAGGCCTGCAGCGCTTTCTTTTCAGGGTGGATTGCGCTCGTGCGCCACAGACGCACCATGTCTTCGAGCACGTGCGCGCAGTCACCGACGATTGGCACGTCCACCTTGACATTCTTGTTGATCGAAGATGGATCGATGTCGATGTGAATCTTCTTCGAATCCGGCGAGAAAGCATCGAGCCGGCCGGTGATGCGGTCGTCGAATCGCGCGCCGACGCAGATCATCACGTCGCAATCGTGCATCGACATGTTGGCCTCGAGCGTGCCGTGCATGCCAAGCATGCCGATCCATTTCGGATCAGCCGCAGGGAAAGCGCCGAGCCCCATCAATGTCGAGGTGATCGGGAAGCCGGTGAGCTTGACCAACTCGCGCAGCAAATCACAGGCAGCCTTGCCTGAATTCACAACACCGCCGCCGGTGTAAAATAGCGGACGCTTTGCGTGCGCCATGAGATCGACGGCCTGCTTGATCTTGTCCATGTCGCCCTTGAGCTTGGGCTTATAGCCGGTGTGCGGGAAATCCTTCGGCTTGGAATAGATGCCCTTGGCGAACTGGATATCCTTTGGGATGTCCACAACAACAGGGCCAGGGCGACCGCTCGAGGCAATGTGGAAGGCCTCGTGCAGAACGCGCGGCAGATCCTCGATGCGCTTGACCAGATAATTGTATTTCGTGCACGGCCGCGTGATGCCGACCGTGTCGCATTCCTGGAACGCGTCATTGCCGATCAAGTGCGTCGGCACCTGGCCGGTGATGCAGACGATCGGAATTGAATCGCACAGCGCATCGGTAAGTCCGGTGACCGCGTTGGTCGCGCCGGGACCGGAGGTGACCAGCACGCAGCCCACCTTCCCGGTCGAGCGTGCGTAGCCTTCCGCGGCGTGCACGGCGCCCTGCTCGTGCCGCACCAGCACATGACGCACCTGGTTGTTCGCGAAAATCGCGTCATAGATTGGCAACACCGCCCCGCCCGGATACCCGAAAAGGTGCTCGACCCCTTGGTCGGCAAGCGCCTGGATCACCATTTCGGCGCCTGTCATTTCGCGTGTCATGTCATTCCCTTTCATCACTCGGCCCGGACGCAATAAAAAAGGCCCGTAGAGGGCCATGTCCGGACGCTCGCCGAGGGCCCCATCTCTAGGGCCATCCTAGCGTCCGAACTCTTACTACAGTAATAATATTTCGTTCCACGGTTCTAGCTCGCACTTTCATTGCGCGCGCCTTATAGGAGCTGCATAGCACCTGGTCAAGATAAATCACATTAAAACCGCGCCTGAAAGTGGCTCCGGATGGCCGAAAGGGCCGCACTTGGATCCGCCCAGATCCAATCCTTCATCTGATTGCGAAACCAGGTGAGCTGACGCTTGGCATAACGCCTTGTATCCATCACCGCGCCAGCGGCCGCATCCTCCCGCGAAATCTCGCCGCTAAGGTGCCGGATCAGCCACGGTACCCCATGCGCCTTCATCGCTGGCAAGGTCGGATCGAGTTTTCGTTCGGCCAGCTTCCGCACTTCGTCCAATGCCGTCGATTTCATCATGGCGTCAAAACGCGCCTCGATGCGTCGGACCAATTCCTTACGCTCACAAGTGACGAACACTTTTACGGCATCCGCAGGGTCAATCAGCGGCGGCAAACCCTCACGATGCCAGTCGGACAGGGCTCGCCCAGTCGCCAACACGACCTCAAGCGCTCGGGAAATGCGAGATCGATCATTGACGGTGACACGCTGCGCGGTCGCAGGATCGAGACGCATAAGATCAGCATGCAAGACCGTTGCACCTTCGTTTTGCAGCCGTCCCCGCACGGTCGCGCGAATATCGACGGGAATTGGCGGAACGGCGGCAAGGCCCGACGTCAGAGCCTTGAAGTAAAGTCCGGTGCCTCCGACCAGAATTGGGACACGTCCTTGTTTGCCGATGTCAGTCAGCGATTTTTCAGCGTCGCGGCACCAGCGTCCGACCGAATAGTTCTCGGCTGCATCGACAAAGCCGTACAATTTGTGTGGTGTACGTGCCTCGTCGTCAGTTGTCGGCCGTGCCGTGATGACGCGCAGATCGCGATAAACTTGCATGGAATCGGCATTGACGATGACACCGCCCAAGCTTTCCGCGACGCCAAGCGCCAATGCCGACTTGCCGCTGGCAGTCGGCCCTGCAATAAGCACCGCTCGGACTGTGGTCATAGTGCTGCCTTTGTTGAGGGCGTGATAGCACCAGCGGGGCGAGAACTCACCCGACGTTTGGAGACGGCTTTGACACTCATCAGACCATTTCGCGCCTTGCGGCCAGCGCCCGGCCGCGCCGCGGACGTCCTCGCGCCGCCATATGATGTTCTGTCAAGCGCGGAGGCTCGCGTCCGGGCCAAAGGCCGACCATGGAGTTTCCTGCACATTTCAAAGCCAGAGATTGATCTCGATCCGGCCACCGACCCTTGCGACAAAATTGTTTACGCTAAGGCGGCCGAAAACCTGAAAAACATGATTGCAGCGGGCGTTCTGACACGCGACAAAAAGCCTTGCTACTACGTCTATCGCCTCACCTGGCGTGACCATATCCAGACAGGTCTCGCGGCGGCTGCCTCGCTCGAGGACTACGCGACCAACCGAATCCGCAAGCATGAACACACGACGCCGGCAAAAGAAGACGATCGCGTTCGCCAGATCGAAGCAATCAACGCTCAGACCGGCCCGGTCATGAGCGGCTATCCAAATGCGCCCGCGATCGATGCGATGTTGGCGCAAGCAGCAACCGGCACGGCCGACATTGATGTCACGGCCGATGACGGCGTGCGCCATCAACTTTGGACGATCGCGGACGAGGCGACAATCGAGAAGCTGACCCGCGCCTTCGATGCCCTACCGGCCGTATACATTGCCGACGGCCATCATCGATCGGCAGCGGCTGCGCGTGTCGCCGCGGCCCGCAAAGGCGACGGGGCGCATGGATATTTCCTGTCCGTGATCTTTCCAGAACATGAAATGACCATCCTCGACTACAACCGGGTAGTGAAAGATCTGAACGGCCGCAGTCCCGAACAATTTATCGCCGAATTGCGGAAGAGCTTCACGGTAACGCCAACCAATCAACCGGTGCGGCCCACATCATCAAATGATTATGGGATGTACTTGAGCGGCCACTGGTACAGACTTTCAATTCGGCCAGAACTAGTTTCGGCCGACCCAATCGGGCGACTTCCGATTACCGTTCTCACCCGCAACATTATTGAACGACTGCTGGGCATCACTGACCCGCGCACCGACAAGCGCATCGATTTCATTGGCGGAGCACGGGGGCTGGAAGAACTGGAGAGGCGCGTAACGTCAGGCGAGATGGCTGTCGCTTTTTCGCTTTATCCGACCCAAATGCGAGATCTGATGGCAGTCGCCGACGCCGGCGGCATCATGCCGCCAAAATCGACGTGGTTCGAACCCAAGCTTGCCGACGGCATGGTCAGCCACATACTCGATTGACCAAATCACCGGCACCGGCCCTTGCGCTGCGCGAGTTCACTGCAGGCTCAGCGCTACGAAGCTCGGATCTCCGTCAGGAGACATTACAAGCAACACGACGGCTTTCTTGCCGTCCTTCTTGAGCTTGTCGATCCGCTGCTGCAGCTCGGTTGCATTTGCGACAGGCTGCTGCTGGACTTCGGCGATCACCATCCCGGGCACGAGCCGTTTCTCCGAAGCCGACGAGTTCGCGTCGACACCCGTGATCACAACGCCTTTTACCTTGTCCTTGATATTGTGCTTCTTGCGCAGATCGTCGGTGAGATTGGCGAGATCGAGGCCAAGCGCCTTCTTCACTGCCGGCTTGCTGTCGGGCGTCGCGTCCTTCTTGTCGTTCGACACGGCGGCGACTTTTTTTTCATCCTCGAGGCGGCCAAGCTTGACTGTTTTCTTTTCCTCTTTGCCCTTGCGGATGACGACAACGTCGACGTCCTTGCCGACCGGCGTGTCGGCAACAATTTTCGGCAGGTCCCGCATTTCCTTGACGTCCTTGTCGTCGAACTTGACGATCACGTCACCCGGCTCGATTCCTGCGGGCTTGGCCGGGCCTTTATCGTCGACGCCAGCCACGAGAGCGCCGCGCGCCGGCTTTATGCTAAGGCTTTCGGCAATCTCGTCGCTCACCTGCTGAATGCGGACACCGAGCCAGCCGCGACGCACCTCTTTGAATTCGCGCAGTTGGTCGACGACAGGGACCACGGTTTTCGAAGGCACGGCAAAACCGATGCCGATCGATCCGCCCGATGGTGAAATGATAGCGGTATTGACGCCGATGACTTCGCCGTTGAGATTGAACAGCGGTCCGCCTGAATTGCCGCGATTAATCGAGGCGTCGGTCTGGATGTAGTTGTCGTAAGGGCCGGACTGAATATCTCGGTTGCGCGCCGAGACGATGCCGGCCGTCACCGTTCCGCCCAAGCTGAACGGATTGCCGATCGCGATGACCCACTCGCCCAGACGCAGCTTGTCGCTGTCTCCGAACTTCACCGCCTTCAGTGGTTTGGTTGGTGTAACTTTGATCAGCGCGAGATCGGTCTTCTGATCACGGCCAATCACTTCAGCCTTGAGCGTCGTGCCGTCGTTGAGAATGACGCTGACCTCGTCGGCTTCCGAAATGACGTGGTTGTTGGTCACGACAAGTCCGCTCGGGTCGATGATAAAACCCGAACCTAGTGAATTGACGCGACGCGGTGTTGGCGGCTGATTGTTCTGTCCGGGACTGTTCTGGCCGTTTTGCCCACGCCGGTTCTTGAAAAACTCTTCGAAGAATTCCTCAAAGGGCGAACCTGGCGGCAATTGCGGCATCGCGCCGCTTCTCAGGTCAACCGATTGCTTGGTCGAGACGTTTACAACGGCGTCGATGACCTGCTCCGCAACATCCGCGATTCCCTCAGGTCCACGCGCAGCTGCTGGTGCTATCAGCGCAAGAAGGGCGAAGGCCGCCGTCGTGGTTACGGTCAAGCCGGCCCGACCGAGGCGTGTTTTTGGGCAGAAAGCGTTTGCGCCCATGGGCGTCAGTTCTCCTAAGTTAGGTATTCAAGAGAGTGGCCCCGACTTATAGGCGATTCAAGGGCATCGCCAATCAATACCATGCGAGGCCAGATTTCCCTATCAGCCCCGGACCAGCCAGACCAAGATCAAGCCGATAATCGCCGACCCGACACCAATTAAGCGGAGCGAGATGTCCTGCGTTTCCAGCACGCTGGTCATGGCTCGCTTGGCCGACTCCGGGAACGCCGCAAAGATCAAGCCTTCGATGACAAAAACCAGTCCAAGCGCGGCCAGGAAATCGGACATGCGGGCTCGGCGCGGTTATCGCGCCGGAGCCGGCGTTGCTGAATTCTCCCGCGGCTTACCGGAGGGGTCGGTAAAGTAGCGGAAGAAGTTCGAATCGGGTTTCAGCAGCATGCGGGTGTCGTTGTGCTTGAGCCCCTGCTCGTAGGCCTGCATCGACCGGTAGAACGCGAAGAAATCGGGGTCCTTGTTGAAAGCATCCGCGAAAATCTGGTTGCGCGTTCCGTCGCCTTCACCGCGGATTTGTTCCGATTTCGAGGTCGCCTCGGCCACGAGCACGGTCACCTCCCGATCGGCTCGTGAGCGGATTTCCTGCGCGCGCTGCGCGCCCTGGGCGCGAAACTCGGCTGCTTCGCGCTGCCGCTCGGTCTGCATGCGCTGATAGACCGCCTGGCTGTTTTGTTCCGGCAAGTCAGCACGGCGGATTCGGACATCGACGACCTGGATGCCATAGGCAGCGGCTTCGTGGTCAACGAGCTCGCGGATGCGAGCCATCAGATCGGCACGCTGATCCCGCACGACGTGAGTGAATGTGACCTCGCCGAGCACGCGGCGCAGCGCCGAATTGAGCAGTATCGAGAGCTGCGAATTCGCGCCGTTGATGGAGCCAAGTGTCTGATAGAAGCGCAGCGGCTCCTTGATCCGGTACCGGGCGAATGCATCGACCACCAGCCGTTTCTGATCCGACGCAATCACCTCTTGCGGAGGCGCTTCCAAATCGAGGATCCGCTTGTCGATGTGGACGACCGAGTCGATAAACGGGGCCTTGAAGTTAAGACCAGGCTCGCTGATCACGCGGACAGGTTGGCCCAACCGGATCACCAGCGCTTGCTGCGTCTGATAGACCGTGAACAAGGACGAATAGCCAATGATCAGCGCGGCTGCTACGAGAACGGCCGCAATGCCACCCAGAAAATTGAGCCTCATTGCCGACCTCCGGTCTGTGACTGGGTGCGCGGCTGGGCCGGACGCGTAAGCTCGTTAAGCGGCAGGTAGGGCACGACGTTGCTTCCGCCGCCGCCGGAATCCAGGATGATCTTGTCGGTACCGCCTAGTACGCGCTCCATTGTTTCGAGGTACATGCGCTCGCGCGTGACGTCGGGTGCCTTCTTGTACTCTTCATAGATTTTGAGAAAGCGAGCCGTCTGACCGGTCGCTTCGGCGACGGTCTGCTGCTTGTAAGCTTCGGCGGCTTGCGTGATCTGTGCAACGCGCCCACGCGCTTCAGGCACGACCCGGTTAGCGTAGGTCTGCGCCTCGTTGATGGCGCGCTCAAGGTCGGCACGCGCGGCCTGTACGTCACGGAACGCATCGATCACCTGCGACGGCGGATCGACTTTCTGCAACTGAACTTGCTGCACCAAAATGCCGGCGCCGTAGTGATCAAGTGTCCGCTGCATCAACTCCTGCACTGCATTTTCGATCGTTTGCCGGGCACCGGTCAGGATCGGCTGAATTTCGGATCGGCCGATCACTTCGCGCATCGCACTTTCGGCCACGGCCTTCACCGTGCCTTCAGGATTTTGGATGTTAAACAAGTAGTCACCAACGCCGGTCGGCTTGACCTTCCACAACACCGAGAAATCAACATCGACGATATTCTCATCGCCGGTAAGCATCAGGCTTTCCTCGGGTACGTCGCGCGTTGCGGTGCCGCCGCGACGAAGGTCATCGACAATCCGCATACCGATATCGATCTTGTTGACGCGCAAGGCTTTCGGCGTAAGCACTTTTTCGATCGGATACGGAAGGTGATAGTTCAAACCCGGTTGCACTTCGCGCACTTGCTTGCCGAAGCGGAGCACGACACCGAGTTCGTCCGGCTCGACCCGGAAAAATCCCGAGAAGCCCCAAAGCACCAGCACGCCAAGAACGATGAGAGCGAATCCACGGCCGCCCAGATTGCCCCCGGGCAACACGCGTCGCAGCCTGTCCTGGCCGCGGCGCAGAATTTCTTCGAGATCCGGAGGTGTCGGTCCCGGCGATTGCGGCCCCGAGCCCCACGGCCCCTTGCCGCCCGAGCCCCAAGGCCCACCGCCGCCCTGATTTTGCCAAGGCATTGAAAATGTCTCCCGCGCCGGCCGTTCATCCGGGGCGCCTGTTGTCGGGAGGGTTATAGGGGACCGTAGGCGCCGTTACAACGCGCCGTCATGCCGCGCATTAACGCTGATTCAGCGGCGTATATATGTCGCGAACGTGAAGTCGGCGTCGTCATCGGGGCCGGCAAAATGCTCCTCGCGTGACGCTTCCTGCCAGATTTCATCGTCAATTGGCGGGAACATCGCGTCTCCTTCGGGCGAAGCATGCACATGCGTGATTTCCAAGCGGTCGGCCATCGGCATTGTCATAGCGAAGATATCGCTTCCGCCAATCACCATAAGTTCATCGACGCCGCGTTTTGTGGCGTCCTTGCGCGCGACGCCGAGCGCCGCATCGAGGCTTGTTGCCAGCACGGCACCGCGAGCGACCAGACTGAGATCGCGCGTGAGAACGATATTGGTGCGCCCGTCGAGCACCTTGCCGATTGATTCGTGCGTCTTGCGGCCCATGATCATCGGGCGATTGAGGGTAAGCTTGCGAAAATGCTGAAGGTCCGACTTCAGATGCCAGGGCAACTGGCCGTCGCGGCCAATGACCAGGTTGTCGCCGATTGCTGCCACGAGCACGATTTTCATAACACTACGATGAAACTGAATTGCCGGACATTGGCGTCGCCCTCAGACAATACGAATAAGACAAAACTCTTCTGACTTTATTACCAAACGCACGGCACGCCCCAGGGTGCAAAATTCCTGCAAAAAAATGCAACGAAGTTCCCGCGTTAAGATCAGCTTAGCGTGATGTCTCGAAACGCCAGTAACTACGAAACCGCTTTTTGGCACCCGACTCACACTGCGACTGCAGCCTTGATGTGCGGATGCGGATCGTAGTTTTCGATCGAGAAGTCTTCATAGCGAAACGCGAATATGTCCTTTACCGCGGGATTGAGCCGTATCGTCGGCAACGGCTTCGGTGCGCGCGACAACTGCAGACGGGCCTGCTCGAGGTGATTGAGATAAAGATGCGCATCGCCAAGTGTGTGTATGAAATCGCCTGGCTTGTAGCCAGTCACCTGCGCCATCATCTGCGTGAGCAGCGCATAGGATGCGATATTGAATGGCACGCCGAGGAAAACATCCGCCGAACGTTGATAGAGCTGACACGACAATTTGCCCTCGGCGACATAAAACTGGAAAAGGCAGTGGCAAGGAGGCAAGGCCATCTTGTCGACCTCGGCCGGATTCCAAGCGGTAACGATGAGCCGCCGCGAATCGGGATTGCGTTTGATCATCGCAACGACATTGCCGATCTGGTCGATGGTCTTGCCGTCCTGCGCCGGCCATGAACGCCACTGCTGTCCGTAGACCGGACCGAGCTCACCGCGCTCGTCCGCCCATTCGTCCCAGATGCGCACCCCATGCTCCTGCAGATACTTCACGTTCGTATCGCCGGCCAAAAACCACAGCAGCTCATAAATGATCGACTTCAGATGCAGCTTCTTCGTTGTGACCAAGGGAAAGCCTTCATCGAGCGGAAACCGCATCTGATGTCCGAACACCGAAAACGTCCCAGTGCCGGTGCGGTCGCGTTTCTCGACCCCGTGGTTGAGGATGAGTTCCATCAAATCAAGATATTGGCGCATCTTCCGGACTATCGGCTCGCGACTCGAAGATGGGGAAGTTTATCGCGGGGGGCAACGGCTGGCACCGCTTTTTCAACCGTCCAAATGCCAGCCCGCGAGTTCGACTCCTGCTACAATCGCTCCGCCAGCATCTGGGGGTATGCCATGAGCTTTGATCGCATTCTCGTTGCCCGGATACTCTTCACACTCATGACCGCCGGCTGGGCTTTGCTCACGGTGTTGGCCGACTTCAACAAGACCCACGCCACCAATCCGAAATGGACACCGCACGCGCGGTTCCATGTCGTCTGGCAGATTTCAAGTTATGTCGGATTAGGCCTGCTTGCCTTTGCGCTGATCTGGTGGCCGGGCCCGCTTGCGGTCGAACGGCTTTATCTGGTCGCGGCCATGGGCGCGGTCGTCTATGCGGCCTTTTTCGCGGCGCTGATCGCAATGCCGATCTACGGCGGCGCTGCCTACGACAAAAACGGATATCAGCCGTTCGACGCGCCCATCCCGATCTTCGCGAAAAAGTGGGACGCCAATATCACCGCCTTCTCAATTCAGCTAGTGATTCTGCTGGCGGGAATATTGACGGTATCCGGCGCGATCGCCGGCTAAATGAAAGCGGCGCGCCCGCGCGCCACTCCAATTATTCGACGAACACCTCGTCGCGCCGTTTGCGGATCATCGGCAAAGCCGCGATCACCAGCAGACCGGCCGCCAAGGCGATCAGCACGCCCGAGATCGGCCGCGTGATGAAGACGGTGGCATCGCCGCGCGCGATCAGCATCGCCCGGCGCAAATTCTCCTCCATCAGCGGTCCAAGCACGAATGCCAGCACCAGCGGAGCGGGCTCAAAGTCATGCTTGGTGAGCCAGTATCCGACCAGACCGAAAATCGCCGCGATCACCACGTCGGTCGGAGAATTGTTAATCGAATAAATACCGATGCAACAGAACACGATGATCGAGGGAAACAGCAGCCGATAAGGCACGCGCAGCAGGCTGACCCACACGCCGACCAATGGCAGATTGATGACGATCAGCATGAGATTGCCGAGCCACATCGAGGCAACCATGCCCCAGAACAGCTCAGGCTGTTTCGCCATGACCTGGGGACCGGGGACGATCCCGTGAATGGTCATTGCGCCAACCATCAGGGCCATGACCGCATTCGGCGGAATGCCTAGTGTAAGCAGCGGGATGAATGAGGTCTGTGCCGCAGCGTTGTTGGCTGCTTCAGGTGCTGCCACACCCTCAATGACGCCGCGTCCAAAACGTTCGGGATGTTTGGATACGCGTTTTTCGAACGTATAGGCGGCAAATGATGCCACGACGGCGCCGCCACCAGGCAAAATGCCGAGTAGTGATCCCAGAATAGTACCGCGCGCGATGGCTCCAGAGGAGTCGATCAAGTCTTGTCGCGTCGGCATCAGACCTTTGATTTTCCCTTTCACGATGTCGCGGCTCTCCTGCGACATTTCGAGGTTACGGATGATTTCGGCGAAACCGAAAATCCCCATTGCGACGTTGCTGAACCCGATACCATCGGAAAGCTCGGCAATGTCGAACGTCATACGACCGGCCCCGGTTTCAAGATCGGATCCGACCATTGAGAGCAAAAGGCCCAGCAGGATCATGGCGATCGCGTTAAGCACTGAGCCTTTCGCCAAGACGACCGCGAAAATAAGACCAAGCACCATCAATGAGAAATATTCCGCGGGCCCAAACAGCAAGGCCAATGATGTCAGTGGCGTTCCAAGAGCGGCGACCAGCACGGTCGCGACACATCCCGCGAAAAACGAGCCAATCGCGGCGATCGCGAGCGCGGCACCGGCGCGACCCTGCCTAGCCATCTGGTGACCGTCGAGACACGTGACGACCGAACCTGCCTCGCCCGGAATATTCACCAGCACGGATGTGGTCGATCCGCCGTACTGCGCGCCATAATAGATGCCCGCGAGCATGATCAGCGCGCCGACAGGCGGCAATCCGAATGTGATCGGCAGAAGCATGGCAACCGTCGCGACGGTGCCAATGCCGGGAAGCACGCCGACCAGCGTGCCGACGAGCGCGCCCAAAAGGCAGAATCCGAGGTTGTACGGATGCGCCGCGACCGAGAACCCGAGCGCAAGGTTGGCGAGAAGTTCACTCATGACTGCTTCTTCTCAGTACCAGGGCCAAAGCTGAAACGGCAATTGCAGCAGATAAACGAAGAGAGCCACGCAGAACGCGGTCATCGCGACACCAGCAATCAGACTCTCGACCCAGCGCATTTCGGTCGAGCCGGAAATCGAGATCATGAACGCCGCAAATGTGGAAGGGATCAGACCCAAGGGCGGGATTGTCATAAAACCGAGATGAACACCGCGGATCATGCCCGCGAAAGCAAGGATACCGAGGATGACCCAGGCCGGACCACGGATTGCGAACCTTTCGATTGGCGGACCGTCGAAGAGCAGCCCTGTGAGCGCGACAAGCGCGCCGACGACCGCCAAAAGACCGGCGAAGAGCCGCGGCGCAGTGCCCGGTCCGAACGCAAAGCCATGCATGCCCGGAAGATCGCCCGACGCCAAAATGGCCACGATGGCAACAGCGATCAGTGTCAACCCGCCGTAAAATTCACGCGGGGCACGAACTTTGAAACGCAACCCACCCCCGTTCGGGGGGGATTTTACCCCCTCGGCCATTCTTTATCCTCCCGCCTGGTTGTTCTTGCTTCTTACTTACGCTGTCGCCTGTGCCCCACCTCTGATCCCTAGCATATGACAAGGCGGGGCCGGAAGCACGGATGTTGGGCGACCTCAATTAAAGCCATCCCGACAGCCCCAAAACACCCCCGACGGCGAATAGCCAAAGCGGATTAATTCGTGTTGCAAATGCAACTATCGCCGTAACCGCAGTGATTAAAGCTGCATAGATATTGTGGTCTGCGCTCCGGGCCAGCACAAAAGCGCTCGCAGCAATCAGCCCTAGCGAAACCGGAACCAACCCGGCCTGTATGGCAATACGCCAGCGCGCCTCCTTGAAATGGTCCCAGGTGCGCGCGACGAGAAATGCAAACACACAGGTCGGCCCACACATTGCCACGGTCGCAACGGCTGCACCCGCGAGACCCGCAACATGGTAGCCAATCAATGTAACGATAATGATGTTTGGTCCCGGCGAAATTTGCGCAATGGCAAAACTGTCAGCGAACTGCCGATCGTTCATCCAATGCATCACATCAACGGCAATACGGTGCATTTCCGGAATTGCCGCGTTGGCACCGCCGACCGCGAACAGCGACAGCAGCGCGAAATAACCGAACAACGGGACAAGCGGATTGTCGTTCATCGTCTCATCCACGCGAGAGCGATGCTGATGGGCGCGAGCACCACGAAGACCAGCGGCAGCGGCCACTGGATGATTGCAACGCCCACAAATGCGGCGATCGCAATGAGCGGCGCCCAGTCCCAACGCTTACGGAACAATGGCGCAGCCATTTTTGCTACAACTGCAATCAGCAGTCCGACCGCGGCGGCAGTAATGCCTGCCAGAATGCGGCCGAGCAATTCGAGCTCGCCAAACTGGGCGTATAAAAAAGCGAGTATTGTTACGATAATTAACGGAGGGCCCATGAGCCCGGCGAGTGCCACCGCTGCTCCGGCTGCTCCTCCGAAACGCGAGCCAAACACGACCGAAAAGTTCACGACATTGGGGCCTGGGAGGAACTGAGACAACGCGAAGGCCTCATTGAACTCTTCCGCCGTCATCCACCCGCGCTGGTCGACTATCATCCGCCGCGCCCATGGCAGGGCGCCACCGAAACCCGAGACGGAGACGACGGCAAAAGCACGGAACAGTTCTAGCAGGGAGGGACGTATGACGACCGATCGGGGTGGCGCGACGGAATCGGACATGACGGCAGCAATATCGCGCGTCACGGGTGGCGACTAGATGGATTGTGCATGACCGCCACGCGTGTACTTCGGCTCGCGGTCGCGCGGAAACTCAGGCAAGCTCGAATTTCCCGCTTAGCGATGAGTGAAAGGTTATGGGAACAGGCAGTTTACTTTTGAACGTCCTGTGGATTCTGTTTGGTGGCTTCTACATGGCGTTGGGCTGGCTGATCGCGGCCGTGATCATGGTTCTCACCATCATCGGCATTCCCTGGGCTCGCGCGGCTGTCACGATCGCTGTCTATACGCTTCTCCCCTTTGGCCATACCGTGGTGTCACGTCCGACGGGCGTTGGCAGTGGCTTCCTCGGCTTTGTCGGCAATTTGATCTGGCTACTGCTGGCCGGCTGGTGGCTCGCACTGGGTCATTTGCTTACGGCGTTGCTGCTCGCGATTACGCTGATCGGGATTCCTTTTGCGTGGGCGCATCTCAAGCTTGCCGGCCTTGCACTTTGGCCAATCGGCAAGGACATCGTGAGCACAGGTTCGGGCCTGAAATAGCGGCTCCTATTATCACTCTTCCTTCGGTAACCTTTGCCTCCTATATTTCAAGGTGCCGGGGAAACCCGGCTATGGCGATAAATGGCCGTCGTAATAAACCCATCGGACCCGGGGGCAGTACCCGGCGCCTCCACCAAAGCCCGGCGGGCACGGGCTTCGGCGGGGGCGAAATAGGATCGACGAGGGCGTAAAGGGCGTGCTTTTGCTCGGCATGGTTCCGCCGTTATCGGGCCACTTCATAGTTGCAAACGACAACTATGCTCCGGTTGCTCAGGCCGCGTAAGCGGTTTGAAAGACCGATCTAAAGCCCTGACGGGTTAAGCTCCGTCAGGCGGGGTCCGGAGGCACCTGGCAACAGAAGCCTCCACTTCTCGTTAAGCTGCGTGATATCCGATTGTGACACTGCGGCATTGCGCTGGCGCGGGGTGCATCGCCCGCGCTAGCATTGTGCGAGTCCATACACGGCGTTCGCCCGCATGCCCGACCAAATCCGCTATGACCTTCTGACCCAGCAAGCCCTGCGCGGTGTAGTGCGCAGTGTGCTCACCGACACGGCCAAGAAGGGTTTGCCTGGTGATCATCATTTTTACATCTCGTTCGATACAAAGGCCGACGGCGTGGACATGTCAGACCGGTTGCGCGCGCAGTATCCCGACGAGATGACGATCATCCTCCAGCATCAATTCTGGGACTTGAAAGTCAGCGAAGACGAATTCGAGGTGGGGCTTTCATTCGGCGGAGTGCCGGAGCGCCTCACGGTGCCGTTCGAGGCCATCAACGGCTTCTTTGATCCCTCGGTGCAGTTTGGCCTTCAGTTCGAGGAGGTTGCCGAAGGCGAGAAGCGATCGCCGCCTGCAAATGCGCAAGAGCCGGTGACCAAGAAAAAGCGATCGCCCAGCAATCCGCCGCCGGCGCTAGCCGCCGATGCACCCACCGCCCGGGCAACTCCGCCCGCACCGGCATCAAAACGCGAAAAGCCTGAAAAGCCGGCAGGTGGGGGCGAAGTGGTCAGGCTCGATCGCTTCCGGAAAAAATAGCGTTGCCTGCCGCGGTCTGCGGCCGGACTTGTGCCGGCCGTTATTCCGCATAGTTTCGACGGTACGCCCGTACGACGGACCAAGCCACATGGCCAAAGCCGGCAATCGATCCTCGAAAGCACGCGTCGAAAGTGACGCGTTCGGGGAATTGAAGATTCCCGCGAACAGACTGTGGGGAGCCCAGACGCAGCGTTCGCTGCACAATTTTCGCATCGGCGCGGAACGCATGCCGAGCGAAATCGTGCATGCGCTCGGCCTGATCAAACGAGCGGCGGCCGAAGTTAATCGCGATCTCGGCTCGCTCGACCGGAAACGCGCATCAGCCATTGCCGCCGTGGCGCAAGAGATCGCCGACGGCAAGCTGGACGAACACTTCCCTTTGCTGGTTTGGCAAACCGGCTCCGGTACGCAAACAAATATGAACGTCAACGAAGTGATCGCAAACGCGGCGAATTCGCAGCTGGGTGGCCAGCTTGGCGCAAAGGCGCCAGTGCATCCAAACGATCACGTGAATATGAGCCAGTCGTCGAACGATTCAATTCCGACCGCAATGCATATCGCGGCGGCTATCGAAATCGAACGCCAGCTTAAACCCGCACTGACACTTCTCCTTCGGGCGCTCGACAAAAAGGCGAAGGAATTTTCCAAGATCATCAAGATCGGCCGTACGCATACAATGGACGCGACGCCGGTGACGCTCGGGCAGGAATTCTCAGGCTATGCCGCGCAAGTGAAATCATCTCTTGCTCGCCTGACAATGGCGCAGCGTGAGCTCTATCCCCTTGCGCAAGGCGGTACCGCTGTTGGCACTGGTCTGAATTCCAAGCCGCGATTTGCAAAGGCTTTTGCGAAGCGGATCGCTCAACTGACCAGGTTGCCGTTCACGAGCGCACCCAACAAGTTCGAGCACATGGCCGGCCACGATGCTTTTGTGTTTGCCCATGGCGCCATCAACTCTGCTGCCACCGCACTGTTCAAGATCGCGAATGATATTCGCCTTATGGGATCCGGTCCGCGCTCGGGTCTCGGAGAATTAATTCTTCCAAGCAACGAGCTTGGATCATCGATCATGCCCGGCAAGACCAATCCGACGCAGAGTGAAGCGCTGACGATGGTCTGCTGCCAGGTGTTCGGAAATCAAACGGCTATCACGATCGCCGGCAGCCAGGGACATTTTGAACTCAACGTGTACAAGCCACTGCTCGCCTATTGCATGCTGCAATCAATCCGGCTGCTTGGTGACGCCGTTGTCTCCTTCACCGACAATTGCGTCATCGGAATTCGTGCCAACGAAGCGCGCATTCAAGAGCTAATGCAGCGCTCCCTCATGTTGGTAACCGCCCTTTCCCCGAAAATCGGGTATGACAAGGCCGCTCAGGTCGCGAAGGCGGCGCACGCCAATGGAACGACGCTGCGCGAGGAAGCGATTCGTTTGGGCTTCGTCACAGCAAATGAATTTGATCGGCTCGTCCGGCCCGAAAAAATGACCAGCCCCGGCTGAGTTCCATCAAGCTGGAACCTTTGCCCAAATCGGGACTTATGTATTCGGACGTCGTTGCGGAACGTAGCGTGGTACTATTGGCAGGCTTTTTTACGTCAAACGGGGCAACAGCGAAAAATTACCGTAGAGTTTCGTGGGTCGCACTTTTTACGTCTTCGCCAGTATAGCAGGGCGAAGCGTGAATATTTATTTGGAAGTTCCGAAGTTTCCTAGGGCATTCCCCGTTTGTTTCTACTCATGTTCGTTGCGATTCATTTGCTCGCGTTTTGTAATCAACTAACTGTGTATTGAACTCTGCCCCCAAAGAGCGGAGCAGTCTGTCGTTCAATCTTGTGAAGTTCGCCGTAAAGGCACGTTTCCGCCAACGTATGGGCGCATTTGCGGCCGATGATTCAGAGGTAGCTGAACGTAGAACTGAAACTCGCTGGTTACCGTCGAGGAAACGGAATGGCTGAGGTGATCAATCTTCGGACCGTCCGCAAACAAGCGAAACGGCAGAAGCGTGATCAGACTGCTCAGACCAATCGGTTGGCTTTCGGTCAGCCGAAACATCACCGAGAACTCGAAGCTGCGCAGCAGGCCAAGGCCAGCCGCGACCTCGACCGGCGCCGGATTGAAAAAGGGGACCGCCGATGAAATCTCCGGTTGTCAAACGTTCGATTGTTATTGCGGGACACAAAACGAGCGTCAGTCTCGAAGACGCGTTTTGGAAGGGACTGAAGGAAATCGCCTCCGGTAGAGAAGTGACGCTGTCAGACTTGGTCGCTTCCATCGACACTGATCGCCGTCACGGCAACTTGTCATCAGCGATACGTCTTTTCGTTCTCGACCACTATCGTTTGCATGGTGCCGACGAGCACAGCATGCATTCCGATACCCGGGATATGCCGGGCGCGCGTGTTATTCACTCAGTTCTGCGTGCCGACTGACGCAGCGGGTCGGCCCACACTTCGCGGCTTGGGCGCCGGCTTTATGTCGGTCGGCGCTGGTAATGGCGGTGCCGAATTGGTTTTCGGTGCCGGTTTGGCCGCGGGTGGTGGTGGAGTGAGTTCGATCGCACGAAGCCGCTTTGTCTGATTCTCGATAGCTCGCAGGGTGAGCCACCCCGTGAGGGCCGAGACGTCAATATGGTTCGAAACGTCAGGCGGCGGACCCTTCAGCGCTACAAAGATATCTGGCCGCGCGCCAGCCGCCTCGCTCTGGCCGGACAGCACCAGCCGTGCATCGACCAGGCCGTCGGTCAGATCGAACGCACCGGCGATCGACAGTGCCGCATCTTTGCTGTCGACCACCGGCTTGCTGAGGCGGATTTGCCCGGCGCTCACTGTAAGAGCCGATTCCGCGTGCCGGACCGTCAGCCGGCCGCTGCCGATTGACTTGCGCACGACGTCGGCAATACGTCCCTGCTCGATTGCGAGGCCCTGATCGACGGCACGGGTCACCGCATCGAACGTCCGCGGATCAAGGCTGGCGAACTGGGCATTCGTCAGCTCGATCCTGCCCGACCCTTTTGCAGAGCCGACGAGCGCGACGGCACTCAAACCGGTCGCCTCGGCCTCCAGGCTCAGATTTAGCGTGCCCGTGACTGGCGGGCGCGCCACGCCCGAAAACAATACCGCGCTATCCGCGTCGGCAAGCGACATCTTCATACGCGCGTCCAGGCCATCCTGTGCATTACGGAAGGTGGCGGTGCCGGCGAACTTGCCGCCCGCCAATTCACCGGCGCCGTCCATGGCAATGCTGTCCCCGACGAAACGTACCGCGCCCCGGATGTCGCGTGCGTTGACGTTTGGCAGCAGCTCGACGCGCCCAAATCTAAGCGTTATCTCGCCTGCAAATTTGCCGAACAATCCCGGGTTGAATGGCTCACTGGACCAGGACCAGCCTGGCCCGTCCTTCGACGCAGGCGGCAGGCCTATGGCGGCGGCGAGCAGATTCCCGCCGTCGGCCATAGTCGTATCAAGGGTACCTTCGATGCGCCGTGGCGAGGCATCGTCGATGCGAAGGCGGCCACGGACCGTTGAGGCGCCCAACCTGGCATCGATGTCGTCAAACGTGAGAGCGCCCGCCGCAAGCGCCATGCGCGACGACAGTTTGAACGGAAGCGGGCCTGCGCCGCCGGCAACCCGTGCCGGCCGCAATGGCTTCAGACCGGTTTCGCGCACCTGCACCAAAGCGTCGCCTTGGATACGGCCGGTCGCAGGCACTTTTCCCTTGCCGGTCACCCGTGCCGCCAGGCCCTCTCCCGCCACTTGAACGTCGAATGTGAGGTCGCCGGTGACGGGCCCCTTCAGGCTGGCTTTCAGCTGCGCGGGGCCATTGCCTGATGCGACGACCTCATCGAGGTTGGCAAATTTCATCAGGGACGCCGCCCTCGCATCAATGGTCGCATTCATGTCAACGGCAGATACTGCGCGGGATTTCCAATCACCATTAACGCGCGCACGTGCGTCAAGACGCAGCTCGTCGAGTGTCCCCGTCACGGACACCTGCGCACCCGTCACCGAGGTCTTGTCATCACCCGCGATGTCAAACGTTGCGTGCAATTTTGCACGCGCGGCCCGCTCGAAAATTTTCACGACAGATGCAAATCGGTCGGGCACGAATTTTTCGGCGATCGTGGCGATCGCTGCGGCTTTCGTCGTTTCCAGATCGACGGTGAGCGACCCGCGCGGCACGTTTCCCGTTGTTTCGATGCGACCCGCCGCGCTGAAGCTCCCTCCGCCGATGTCGCCGACCGCCAGCCGATCAACCTGCAGTCCGTTCGGATCGACATGGATATGCACGCGCGCGTTTCCCGCATCGATCCCGCTGAACGAGACGCGCCCGATTTCGATCGCGAGCGTCAGGTCGCGCGGGCGTTCGAGAGTCGAGTCGGCAAACAGCGCACGGCCGAATCCGAGTGCCGCGTCGATATCGAGCTGCGGCGCCTTCAGCTCCGCGTCGAGCTTTGCCGGGCGATTGGTGGAGGCAAATGTGTAGCCAAGCCGTCCCGTCACCGGCCTGCGATCGAATTCCGCTTTGAGGCGGTCAATCGTAATTCTGTCGCTGGCGAGCGTGACATCGCCATGCAGGCTCAGCGGCCGAAGATCGCCTTGCGCAGTCTCGTTCCGGCCTTCGAGCCAGAGAGTTAGCGTTCTCGGATCGGAAGAATCGACTTGTGCAGGTCCCACGAAGGCAACGCCGTCGTTGCCGACGGTGAGACGTCCGCTGAGCCGCACCTGGGTCAGACCCGGCGCGCGGAACTCCAGGCGGTCGAGACCCCATCCGTTCTCGTTGCTGCTGATATCGCCGCGCAGATTCTGCACGGTATTCCCACCGATCGTCACCTGATCGATGCCGACGCCAAGCTGGATCGGCAGCGATGTGCGAAATGCGTTTGCTCCGAGCGCGGCAAGCCGGTGGATCACAGCCGCAGGCGTCTGCTTTTCCCCGGAAACAGCGCGGTCGACGTCGATCTGCCGCCCGGACAAGACGCCGTTGAACCGTGGCCTTGCGCCAAATTTGAAATCGGCCACGCCAGTCAGCCTGAAGCCCTGCTCTTCGGAGCCGAACTGAAATTCGACGTCCTGCATGAGCGCGGACTGCGCCGTCGCTTTGACCTTCCCGTTGAGGCGCCACGGTTGGGTGACGTCTCCGACCGCAGGCCCCGGCAGGCGCAGGCCAATGCCAACTGGCCGCGCAAGACCGAGCGTTCCGTCAAAACTTGGAGCATTCCCTGCAATCGCTAGGGTGCCATCGGCTTCGAAATTCAGCGGATAATCGGTGGGATCCACGTTGAGGTGCAGCTTGAGCGTACCCGCCTCGCTGACACGGCCCAAGGCCAACCGGTAAGGATAAAGCGCCCCGGCGACGGTAACCGCCCCCTCGCCCTTCACCGGGCCGACAAGTGAGCGCGCTTCTCCGTTAAACCACACCCGTCCGAGCGTGAGACTTGCGCCGCTGGTCGCGTCCGCAAGCACAATCGTGCCGTCTTCGATGCTGAGCCGGTCGATCGACAGTTCGTCCGGCCTGAACGCCATCGCCAGATTCGGCGTCTGTACTCGCCCTGATGAATCAAGCCCCAGACGGACCTGTGGCCCGACAAGATGAAGTTCGGCGGCGCGCCATTCGCCGCGCATGAGCGAACCGAGGGCGAATTCGACACCGAGCGAACGGGCCCGGATCACGTCGCTGCCATCACCAATCTGGATATCGTGCAACATGAGACGGGGCGAGGGCAGCAACCGCGCATCGATATTGCCCGCTACACGCACGTTGACGCCGATCAGCCGGCTCGCCTCAGCTTCGAACAAAGTACGATGACTGCCCCAGTCCAGCAGCAGCGGTCCTACCAGCGCTGCGACGAGTGCCAGGATGATCGCAATTGCCAATCCGAGCAGTGTGGTTTGCAAGGCCAACTCCCGCGCCGGATCGCATCCGGTATCCGCTCGCGCTCAGGCTCAACGAAATATAAGCCAGATTTACTGCTCTTGTCGGCAAATCTGTGTCGCGGAACATTTGCCTGGCAAATGCCGGCGAGAACTGCATGGCCTCAGCTAAGTGCGACGATCTTACCCGGGTTCATTATGTTCTGCGGATCGAGGGCGCGCTTGATCGAGGCCATGACCGCAAGCGCGGCCGCACCGTGTTCGGCTACCAGATACTTCATTTTTCCCTGCCCGACCCCATGCTCGCCGGTGCAGGTCCCGTCCATCGCAAGCGCGCGTTCGACCAGTCGCTCCGAGAGAGCCTTAGCGCGCCTGACCTCGTCGGCATCGTCCATGTCGACAAGAAGCGTCAGATGAAAATTGCCGTCGCCGACGTGACCGACGATCGGGGCAAGGATCCGACTTTCCGCGATATCGCGCTGCGTTTCGGCGACACATTCCGCCAGCCGCGAGATTGGCACGCACACATCGGTCGGGACCATTGCGGCCCCGGGTCGCAACGCAAAGTTTGACAGCGCCGCGTGATGGCGCGCCTCCCACAATTTGGTGCGCTCCTCCGGCCGCGTCGTCCAGGTGAAGGGGCCGCCGCCGAATTCTGCCGCAATCTCACCGAAACGCTTTGATTGCTCCGCGACCGATGCCTCGGTGCCATGAAATTCAAGGAACAACATCGGCGTTTCGGGCAGCCCGAGCTTGGAATGCAGGTTAACCGCCCTCACCTGCAGCGCATCGAGCAGTTCGATACGCGCCACCGGGATGCCGGACTGAATCGTGTGAATTGCGGTATTGCAGCATGCTTCTACGGACGGAAAGGGACAAATCCCGCCAGAGATCGCTTCCGGAATGCCGGAAAGCTTCAATGTCAATTGCGTAATGACGCCGAGCGTGCCTTCCGACCCCACCATCAACCGGGTGAGGTCGTAGCCCGCCGCGGTTTTCTTCGCGCGGCGTGCAGTATCGATTACCTCTCCGTTCGCCAGTACCACTTTGAGGGCGACGACGTTGTCCTTCATCGTACCGTAGCGCACGGCATTGGTGCCCGAGCAGCGCGTCGCCGCCATGCCGCCGAGCGACGCGTCCGCGCCCGGATCGATCGGAAAGAACAGCCCACTGTCGCGCAGTTGTTCATTGAGAGCCTTGCGGGTGATACCGGGTTCTACAACGCAGTCGAGGTCCTCGGCATGCACCGCAAGAACCTTGTTCATATCGCGGAAATCAATCGACACGCCGCCGGCGGGTGCATTGACGTGCCCTTCGAGAGAGGTGCCAACACCATAAGGAATGATCGCAACGCCGTTTTCGGCGCAAATCCGCACGCTCTGCTGTACCTCTTCGGTGCTCTGCGGAAAGACGACGGCGTCAGGCGGCTGGTTTGCGATCCACGTGACGGTATTGCCGTGCTGCTCGCGCACGGCCTGCGACGTCACGACACGGTTGCCGAAGGCAGCGGTCAGAGCCGCAATGACTTTCTTGATTTGACCGGCATTTCGCTCCCGCCCGGCGACCTCACCTACCGCCATAAAAACTGTCCTCTGCTACGCGTCTGTCGACGTTAGCAGAGGACACGGTGCGGGTGAAACGAGACCGGCAGCAGCGGGGTTGCGGGGACAACCTTCGGTTAGGAAATCCGCCGCGTACCGGCCCCGTTAGCTCAGGACGATCGTCCGATGAACGGAACGATCATCGCCACCCGTTGCCGGTAGCGGCGATATTCGTCGCCGAACACGGCAATCAGGTCATGTTCCTCAAGGGCGATCCCAACAAAGATGTAAGCAGTCACGACCGCGGCAAATAGCAGGTGGCCCGTCGTCATCACGGGTGTCGCCCAGACGAAGATGATGAAGCCCAGATAAATCGGATGGCGGACGACGTTGTACAGCATCGGTGTCTTGAACTTCATCGGCGGCATTGGCTTGCCGGCGAGGTTGTTCGCGACCTGATGCAGCCCGAACAGCTCGAAGTGATTGATCATGAGCGTGCTGATGAAGACCAGCACCCAGCCGAATACGCCTAGATACAAGAGGAACGCAGCAATCGTCGGCTCCTTGACCTCCCACACTACGCCGAGAATCGGCCGCCACTGCCAAAACAGGAGTGCGAGTGCGAGGCTGGCGAACAGCACGTAGGTGCTGCGCTCGACGGATTTCGGAACGATCGTTGTCCACCATTTCTTGAACCGCGGCCGCGCCATGACGCTGTGCTGCAGGGCGAAAATCGTCAGCAGCACAAGATTGATAACAATGGATTCCACGAGCGGCCCGTCGACGCCGGAGTCGATCGTCTTCGGCACCACCAGCCCGGTGACGAAGCCGAGTGAGTACACGATGACGACTGCGAAGATGAGATAGGCTACGATGCCATATAGAAACGCGATGAGCTTTCCCATGAACGTCTCCTTATTGACTGCGTTAATTCGACTTGAACGTTTTCAGTGAATTGGACAGCGAAGAGACCTTGGCCTGAGCGAGCTTCGAGCCGGCGCCTTCTGCCGCCGGCAACAACAGGGCTGAGCTAATGACGATCGCGATTGCGCCGATCAGCGGCCAGGCGGAGCGTCCCAACCGGCGCAAGATCTGGTTTGTGGTTTTCCGCCGCAACAGCAAGGCCTTCCGCCGATAAACATCTATATCGACGGTGCCGTTACTTCGGCGGTGGATATTAGTGACCTGTATTCGCATTGCGTCCTCTAACTGGGTGCTTCAACAGCGCTCAATGAGAGCGCATGTCGGCGGTACCCTTTTTGTAGAAAGCGTAGTCCGCGCTATACGGCACGCTGAGAAATGTGCCGGGGGAATCGCAAACCGCGTCGGCGCGGCCGCCATGCGTATTCAAACGTTGGACCGTCGTGACTCCGCTGAGAAGTCCGGATCCTTGTCGGGCAGCCACATCCAGTCTCAGAAGCGGAATATCGTTCGTGGTTGCGCCGGGCGATTGCGCCGAAACCTTGGCGCTTACGGCACTACCATCCGCCATCAACCAGACCGGTCCCGCAAAATGGTGGCCGACAGTCTTGCCGTCGATCACCAGCGTTGCGACCGGCTCGCGGAATTGCCAGGTGGGCTTGCCGTCGGGGTTCGTCTTGCACTCGTAGACCTGCGCGCCGATTGCGTGAACCGTCGCAATCAGTGTCTCGCCATGAGCGGCGATTTTCTCAGGAATCTCGGCCGCCGCCGACGGAGCGATCATCCGCATGCAAAGATATGCGGCGATGACTGCAAGGACTGCCGGACGAAAAACGCGGCCAGCGATTCGGAAGAACTCCGTCCTGGTTTGCGCGCGGAGGGCCAGCGCTTCCTTGCGGTAATTGTAAATATCGACCCCGAAGCGCCTGATCGTGTGCAATACCATCACATGCTCCATTCGTTTCCGGCAGCATGGATGCGCTCATTGCGTCTCAAAGACTTTGAGTCCCGCTTGATTTGTTCTTGAGGAAGTCTTGATTTCGCTTTAGAGCCCCAATCCGTAGGGTTTTACAGCCGTCCCTTGGGGCACAACGTGCTGTTTTTATTCAATAATTACGTACTGGATAGCGGACGCCGGGAGTTGCGGGCAGGCGATGCTCTGGTGGCCCTGGAGCCGCAGGTTTTCGACATCCTCGTCTATCTCATCGAAAATCGTGACCGCGTTGTCAGTAAGGATGATCTGATTGCGTCGGTCTGGGGCGGCCGTATCGTTTCCGAATCGACACTGACCAGCCGTATTAATGCCGTGCGCAAGGCCATCGGCGACACCGGCGAAAAGCAATCCTGTATTCGTACTTTCGCAAGAAAGGGATTTCGTTTTGTCGCGCCTGTCGAGGTGACAGAGACACCGGGGCAAGTAACCGGCGTGCAGCTCGGCGCCGCCCTCGCGCTACCACAAAAACCGTCCATCGCAGTCCTGCCATTCAGCAACTTAGGCGGCGACGCAGCCGATGATTCCTTTGCCGACGGCGTGACCGAGGAAATCATCACCGCACTTTCGCGCGTGCGCTGGTTCTTCGTCATCGCGCGTGGCTCCACCTTTGCGTACAAGAGCAGGAGCATTGACCCCAACGACATTGCTCGCGAGCTCGGCGTTAGGTACATCCTGATGGGCAGCATCAGGCGCGCAGGCGATCGCATCCGGGTCACCGCCAAACTCATCGATGGCAGCAATGGCAGCAGCGTCTGGGCCAGAAGCTACGATCGTGCGCTGTCCGATATCTTCGCGGTCCAGGATGAAATCACCCAGACCATCGTCGGCGGCATCGAGCCGGAACTTGGTCGTGCTGAGCGCGAACGAGCGCGCGTGAAACACCGAGACAGTATCGATGCGTGGAGTACGTATCAGCGCGGCATGATCCACCTCTACCGATATACCCAGGACGATCTCGCCGAAGCACGCAAGCAGTTTGCTGCAGCGATTGCGATCGACCCTGACCTTGGTCCTGCCTATTCCGCCACCGCCGAGGCCTATTACTACGAAGTCGTCTATGGATTCGCCGAATCGCCTGACCGCAATCGCGAGCGCGCCATCGAGTTCGCCCAAAAGGCCGTTGCACTCGACCGCGATGATGCAGGAGCGCATTGCACTCTGGGACGCACGCGCTATCTGCGACGAGAATATGCGGCCGCCATTTCCGAACTCGAGCTCGCTCTGGATCTCAATCCGAGCTTGGCGCTTGCGCACTATGGCCTGGGTGCGGCCTTCGTGTTCTCGGGAAAACCGCACGAAGCCTTTCCGCATCTCGAGTCCGCGATTCGTCTAAGCCCGCAGGATCCCAATATGGGCTCATACCTCGCCCGTATGGCCGAAGCCAAATATCTCGTCGGCGAGGATGAAGCTGCCGTGCGATTTGCGCTGCGGGCCTTGGCGCAACCAAGCTTCCAGTGGTCGCGCTACGCGGTTCTCATCGCTGCATTAGGTCAATTGGGACGCGAGGAAGAGGCGCGGCGTTATCTCGCTGAAGTCATCCGCATGCGGCCGAAGTTCTCCGTTGCTTTCGTGCGAAACATGCATCCCTTCAGCCGCGATATGGGCGCAGATCGCTACTACGAAGGGCTGCGCAAGGCCGGTGTGCAGGAGACCGATCGCGATCAATGAAATCGATTGATCCGAAACGGCTTTATACGTGCCGGTCGCGTTGCCCAGGCGCGAAGCGCAGCGGACAGCCGCAGCATACGGCACCAGAGTTTCAATTGTGACAGTCTCAGTTGCATGGTCACGCACCGCTCGTGGAGATGGCGACCATGCCAACGACGTTGTTTGGCGTCGTTGGGAAAACATTGATAAGTCGTTGAGGCGGGATTGATTTCTAATCAATCCAGCGTTGAACTATAAGCGCGAAAGCAAGGTTGCGGGCGACAACGTGCTGTTTTTATTCGAGAACTTCGCGCTCGACTGTGAGCGCCGGGAGCTGCGCGCGCACGGCGCCATCATCCCGGTCGAGCCGCAGGTTTTCGATCTGCTGGTTTATCTGATCGAGAACCGCGATCGTGTCGTCAGCAAGGACGATCTCATTGCGTCGGTCTGGAGCGGACGCATCGTGTCGGATTCGACACTCGACAGCCGCATCAATTCCGTGCGCAAGGCCCTCGGCGACAGCGGCGGGCGCCAACAGTTTGTCCGCACAATTGCACGCAAAGGATTTCGCTTTGTTGGCGAGGTCAACACAGCGCCGAAGCCCGCCGGCACTGGCGCGACATCGCCGGCGACACTGAACCAGGAGGTGCACTTCTGCACCGCGTCCGACGGTGTCCGCATCGCCTACGCTTTGGCAGGCCAAGGGCCCCCTTTGGTGAAGGCCGCCAATTGGCTGAATCACCTCGAATATGATTGGCAGAGTCCGATCTGGAGTCACCTGCTGCACGAATTTGCCGCCCGCCATCAGCTCATCCGCTACGACGAGCGCGGCAATGGACTGTCGGATTGGGACGTTCAGGATATTTCTTTTGAAGCCTTCGTTCGTGACCTGGAAAGTGTCGTCGACGCCGCCAAGCTGGAGCGCTTCGCGTTGCTGGGGATTTCGCAGGGCTGCGCGGTCTCGATCGTCTATGCCATTCGGCATCCCGAGCGTGTCAGCCATCTGGTGCTCTATGGAGGCTTTGCGCGAGGCAGGACTAAGCGCGATCCCGATCACGCGCGAACGTTATTTTCGATCATCCAGCAGGGCTGGGGCAAGGAAAACCCGGCGCACCGGCAGTTCTTCACGTCGCTGTTCTTTCCCGATGGCACGCCCGAGCAGATGCAATGGTTCAACGATCTGCAGCGAATGACGACCTCGACCGAAAACGCCTTGCGCATCATGCGCGCGACCGGCGAACTCGACGTTTCGGACCTTCTGTCACACGTGAAAGTCCCAACCCTCGTACTTCACTGCCGCAACGATGCTTGGGTGGTGTTCGACGAAGGACGCAGGCTTGCAGCGGGCATCCCCGGTGCGAAGTTTGTCGCACTCGAAAGTCGCAATCACCTGGTTCTGGAAACCGAACCCGCGTGGGAAAAATTCACCAGCGAGATAATGGCGTTTCTGGCGACATAACAAAGAATGACCCAGAGCTGGCCGCTATTTGCGATCCCGGAAATATTGCCAGACCGCAAAGCAAAGAAGCAGGAACGTGATCGTGGCGACCAGATATTTTTCGAAACCGTCGCCGAAATCACCGAAGGGAATTACGACCTGCGCCAGCGCAGTGCTCATGTACATCCGACCGAAGGCAGCCCCGCGCCCCCGCCGGGTTACCTACGAATAAATGTACCAGATCTGCGGGCCGGTTTGCGGCTTGGCAGGCACTTCTTTGTTGAACGAAACGACCCAGGCGACAACCATCGTGCCGACAGCAAGCACGTAAGCTCCCCGAGCGATCTTCCCAATCATTGCCACGCTCCCTGATTTTTTTGTCAGAATAGTCGAATAGTCCCGTCCGGCGTAGACGTCGTTAACTTTTGGTTAATCGCGCTAAGCCGTTGAAATAATAGGCAGCCTCGCCTGCTCGGGTGGACGCCCGCGTGCTGCTGTCGTAGCTTTCGCGTCCGTTCTCGCATTTGGAGTTTGTAATGGCCGGCCCTGTGATTGCTGTGACCGACAGCGTGTTTCCGTCTCTCGATCCGGCCAAAGCCGCCCTTTCCAAGCTCAACCCGACCTACCGCATGTCGAAGAGCGCCAACGCCGACGACATCTTGGCCATCGCCAAAGATGCGGATGCGATCCTGGTGACCTACGCAAAACTCACCCGCGACATCCTCACCCAACTGACGCGTTGCAAGGCGATCGGCCGGTTCGGTCTTGGCGTCGACAATATCGATCTCATCGCCGCTAGGGAGAAAGGCATCGCAGTCAATTACGTGCCGGATTACTGCATTCGAGAGGTATCCGATCACGCGATGGCGCTGCTGCTCGCTCTCATTCGAAAGATTCCTTTGTCCAACAAGGTGGTGCAGGGCGGCCGCTGGGAAATGCCGGCGGTCGTGCCGATCCGCCGCATCGAGAGCACCGTGCTCGGCCTGGTTGGCTTCGGCCACATCCCGCGCCTAGTCGCACCGAAGGCGCAAGCCTTCGGCATGAGGGTGATCGCCTTCGATCCTTTCGCCAAACCCGAGGTGTTCAAGACCGTGGGTGTCGAGAGCGTCGACTTCGACACCCTCCTCAACAAGTCCGACTATGTGTCCGTGCACGCGCCGCTGGTGCCGGCGACACGCGGCATGATGAATGCAGCCGCATTCGCCAAAATGAAGAAGGGCGCCTACATCGTGAACACGGCGCGCGGTCCGCTTATCGATGAGCCGGCTCTCATCGCGGCACTTGATTCCGGGCAGGTTGGTGGCGCCGGCCTCGACGTGGTGGCGGTCGAACCGCTGGCTAAGGATTCACCGCTGCTTGGTCGCGATAACGTCATCATCTCCCCGCACACTGCGTTCTACTCGATCGAGGCGCTCGAGGAATTGCAGACCAAGTGCGCCAGCGACGTCGCGCGCGTCCTCAGCGGCGAAAAGGCGATTTATCCGATCTCGGCCTGAACATGCTCGACCGCACCGACCTCGACCCCGTCTTCTTTGCGCCGTTCGTGTCATCGCTGATGCATGTCGAGCCGCAGTGGATCGACTATAACGGTCACCTCAACATGGCCTACTACAATGTGCTTTTCGACCGTGCGGTCGATGAAGTGTACGAGCTTATCGGCATCGGCGCAGAATATCTTGAGCGCGCCAATAATTCGACTTTCACGGCCGAAGTGCACGTGCGTTACGTGCGCGAGCTACACGCGAACGATCCCGTGCGGGTGACGTTCCAGCTCTTAGACTTCGATTCGAAGCGGTTTCACTACTTCGAGCAGCTGTTTCATGCGACCGAAGGCTGGGTGTCGGCAACCTCGGAGAATATGACGTTGCACGTCGATATGGGGACGAAAAAGGTTGCTCCCTTCCCCGGCTCGGTCATGCGCTCGCTTGCGCGGATGAAAGCAGCGCACGCGCAACTGCCGCGCCCGGAGGCCGCCGGCCGCCGCATCGCGATGCCCGATCGCTGATGCGCTAGAGCGGCCGTCCGGCCGTGTTCCGCTATTTTCCCGCGATCTTGGCGGCGTCGGCGTTCACGCTTTTGTCGACGATCGACTCGATCGGCACGGTCTGCTTGATAACGCCGGCCTTCAGGAACAGGTTCTGCATCCAGTCGAGGCGGTCGAGCGGGATCGACAGCGTCGGGTCGATCTGCTTGTTCTTGATGGCCTCGTCGGTAATGAATTCCGCACGCTTGTCGTCGGCCTTGGCGTGCGTCATCTCCTGCGCCAGTTTGATGGTCTCCGCGCGATTGGCGAGCGCAAACTTGTAGGCATCCATCTCGGCGGCGACGAATTTTACCAGATCGTCGCGGCGTCTGCTCAGAACCTCGTTGCTGGTTGCGATGCAAAGGCGGAGGAAATTCGGCACCGCGCTACTGCCTTTCGCCAGCACCTTGATGTTGGACGGCATGACAGCCTCGAACTCGTTCGATACGACGGCCGCGTCGGTGATGCCCGCGAGCAGCGACTTGTAGCGGTCAAGGTCGGCGCCTTGTGTTGCCAGCTTCACCTCCGCGAATGGCACATTCGCCTCGTTGAGCATTGCGCGGAACAGCAGGTCAGGCAGCGAGCCGGGCGAGGAAATCGCGACGGTCCGGCCTTTCAGATCGGCCAGCGACTTGATTTCAGCCTTGGCCAGGACGACCTGCGGCACACCGGGCCAGCCGCAGCCCACGATCTTCACGCCGGTGCCTCGTGCGCCGGCAACAATCGATTCCGCCGCACCCATGTCGACGCTGTCGATCTCGCCCGAAAGCAGCGCCTTCATCAGCGTCGCACCCGCTTTAATTTGCAGAAGCTCGACCTTCAGCCCGCGCTTGGCGGCAAAGCCCCCTTTGTCGACCATGGTGATGAAGCCAGCGTCACTCTTGGCTTCAAGGATGCCGTGTTTCCAGACCTTCTCCTGCGCTTGCGCGGCGGTGAGGCCAACGGCGAGCACAACGGCGGCCATTTCGAATGTCTTGTGCACGGATGAATCCTCCCGATTTTGGCGGCTTGTTTGGCCGGAGGCTACGTCCTCCGGAATTCGGGTGCAATATGCGCTAGATTCTGAACTCGGCGCCGCGCTTGCGGCCCGTGTCGACGCTGAGAAACAACTGATCGAGCTTCGGACGTTTCTTGATCAGCCCCTGTTCGTGCGAATAGCCGACCAGCGTCTCGAGCACCTTGCGGTTCTTTTCCGAGAGACCGTATTCCCACGGATCGGGTCCGAGCACGCGCTCCTGCTCTTCCCAGGCGTCGCGATACCAGGCAAGTGGCACGATGCGCGGGTTTGCCATGCGCTTCATCGCGATCGACTTTGCTTCGTTGAAGGCCTTGAACAGGTTTACGGCAAGCCACGGATGCTCGTCCGCCAGCGACTTCCGCAACCCAAGCACGTGCATGATCGGGAAAATTCCGGTGCGCTTGAAATAGGCCATCTCTTCCGCCTTGTGATCCGAAAAAAGACGCGCCACGCGCGGATCTCCGGCGAGAAACGGCTTGACGAAATCGGAATGAAATACCGCATCGAGCTCGCCTTCCGCCAGCATGGTCTCGACCGATTTATCGTTCGGCAGACAGGAATACTTGATGTCCGGCGGCAGGCCGACCTTGACGTCGTCCTCGATCTCCGCGACCCACTCGATGCTGTTAAGCGGTACACCGTATTCGCTCTGCAGGATGCCGCGCATCCACAGCACCGCCGTCGTCATCATCGTCTTGACGCCGATCCGCCGACCCTTCAGGTCGGCTGGCTTCTTGATGCCCTTTGATGTGTTGATGAACATGAAGCCGTGGCGGAAGCGGCGATGCAGGAACACCGGGATCGCGCGGAATGGCAAATCATTGTCGCGCGCGGCGAGATAGGACGAGGCCGAGACCTCTGCGATGTCAAACTCACCGTTGTTGAGAAAGCGCCAATGCCGCGTCGCCGAGTCCATGTCGGTGAGAATCGTAAGATCGAGCCCATCTACTCCCACTTTGCCCGACAACAAAGGCCGGACAATCGCATAGTCACCGCATGCCAGGGTGAGAGCAGTCTTTTTCGGCATTTGTCGGATAAAGCAAATCAGCCATCAGAACTCAATGCCCCGTCGCCACGGCCGCCAGCTTTGAGGCGTCCGGCAAATGATTGCCGCGCCAGACCACGTGCAGATCGGGGCGCAGCAGCAGGAGATCGTGGCCGTAGACGTCGCGTGGGCCTGCATCGGCGACATCAAGGACACTGAACGGCGCGCGATAGCGCGCAAAAGCCCGTTGTAGCAACGTACTGTCGGCCGGGGCGCCGGCGAGGCGCAGGAGCGTGTAGCCGTCGCTTATCCGGTCGTGCAACGCAGTGCCGTCGGCGAGCCAGACATGCGGTAGGCGCGCGCCCGGCCACGACGTCGGGACATATTTCATGAAGTCGTCCGCCGGACCTTCGCCGGCCTCCGGCCAGATGACCGGGGATTCCCGGTAGCGGTAGCCGAGCTCGGCGCCGATCATCTCGTTGCTCTTGCGCTGCTCGACATCGGCGATCGCGGCCAGATTGGCGCGGGTCTCTGCGCCTGCGGGTGTGTTGTCGCGAATATTCGGCTTGAAAGCGGTGCGCCAGGCGCGACGCCCGCGCGAGGCGTGACGCGAGGCTTCCACGTTGCGCGCGCCAACCTGCCGGCGCTCGATTTCGTAGGACGCGAGCAGCTTCGGCCCGCCCCCGCCTCGCAAGGTTGCCGCGAGTTTCCACGACAGGTCGATGGCGTCGCCGACGCCGCTGTTCATGCCGAGTCCGCCCGTTGGGATCATCAGGTGCACGGCATCGCCGGCAAGAAAGACGCGCCCCTGCCCATAACTGTCCGCCAGCAGCAGGTTCTGCCGCCACGGCGCACACGACAGCATCTCATATTGCACCGGCATTGCGACGACCTGCTCGAACATCGCTTTCATTGCATCATCGCTATCGACCGTTGCATGCAGCGTGAAATGCTTCGTCGAGTCCTGCACGATCAGGAACGAATTGTGCCCATCCGCAACGTGATAGTGCCGGCCCTTTCCGATCGGAATACGCTCGAAGAGGTCATCGCAGCGGTAGAGCGCTTGCCGCAATTGCAGCAGATTGGCGTCACCGCTGAGCTTGATACCAAGCTGGCGGCGCACCCCGCTGCTGCCCCCATCGCATCCGACAAGATAGTGCGCGGTGAACTCCGAGACAGCATTGCGGGCCTTTATTTTCGCGCGTACGCCGGCGGCATCCTGCGTGAAGGCGACGAATTCGCAGCCGTAGCGCACGTTGACAGAAGGCAGCGTTTCGACGATCGACTTAAGAAGCGGCTCCAGAGTGTACTGCGAAATCAATTGGTAAGGTTCGAGCGGCATCGAGCCGTCGGTGCAGGTAGCGATCTCGGCCTGGGCCTGCGCCACCGACGGATACGGCAGGTGAAGCAGCGGCGGCTCGGTCAACGATGTGACGATGAAGACATCCATCGGCACGTCGCGCGGGAAGCCGGCGTCGCGGACTTTCTGCACAATACCGAGCCGCCGGTAGATTTCCATTGTGCGCGCGTTGCACCTTTCCATCTTTGGCAGGAATTGCGGCGCGTCCTTCTGCTCCAGCAGAATGCAGCGCACACCGCGACGACCGAGATCGATCGCGAGCGTCAAGCCCACGGGTCCGGCGCCAACGATGATGACCTGGGTATCCATTGCGCGGCTTAATCAATCCTCCCACCAGAGAACCTGCGTCCCGGCACGGTCAGGAAATATCCGACCGCCTGGCCGCCGTCGGAGCCGACCACGCTGCCGGTCGTGTAGCGCGACTCGTCGCACGCAAGGAACACCGCGGGCCCTGCAACATCCTCACCCGAGCCGACACGGCCCATTGGCACGCCTTTGCGACGACCCTCATAAATTTCAGGATCGGCATACATCGCTTCCGTGCCCGGCGTGCGGATGTAACCGGGCGTGATCGCATTGGCGCGGATACCGTACGGCGCCCACTCCATGGCTTGCAACTTGGTGAGCATGATGAGCCCGGCCTTCACGACGCTATAGGCGCCGGCCCAATTGTAGGGAAAGAGCCCGGCGATCGATGCGATGTTGACGATCGCACCGGACTTCTGCGCGATCATATGCTTCGCCGCCGCTTGGCTCACCAGGAACGCTCCTTTGAGCCCTATGTTCATTGTCGTGTCCCACGCGGCCTCCGGCAGCGCCTCGAGCTTGCCGGGCACGATTTTCATCGCGTTATTGACCACGATGTCGATGCGCCCCCGCTCTTTGATAATGGTGTCCACGAGCCGGCCGATGTCGGCGGATTTCGCGACGTCGGCGACCACCGGAAGACTCTTGCTGCCGAGCGCCGCTGCGTCTTTTGCCGTCGCATCCGCGGACGCCGGATCGACATCATTGATCACCACGTGCGCACCCTCGCGCGCGTAGGCGAGAGCAATGTCACGGCCAATGCCGCGGCCTGCGCCAGTAACGAGTGCCACCTTGTCCTTCAGTCGCACGGAGTTCCCCCTTTACTGAAAATAACGCGGAAAAATCACGCTAAATCCGCGCCCTCGGACGCACAAGGCCGCTTCCGGCCTCGAAAATGGCGCCCGCGAGTGCCATCTTTGCTATTGAGAATCATTCCGGCGGCAAAAGTCGCCCACTCCAGAAGACATGGCCGAGCCCAAGCGTAACGACCCCGCTCCTGTGAGCCCGCAGCCCGCCGCGGGCGGTATAGCTGCGCGCGCTCTCGGCGCCCGTGCCGCACCCTATCTCGCCGACCTCAACTCCGAACAGCGCCAGGCGGTCGAGACGCTCGACGGGCCGGTGCTGGTGCTCGCCGGCGCCGGAACCGGCAAGACCCGCGTGCTCACCACGCGCATTGCCCACATATTGAATCTCGGCCGCGCGTACCCGAGCCAGATCCTCGCCGTCACCTTTACCAACAAGGCGGCGCGCGAGATGAAGGAACGCGTCGGCCAGATGGTCGGGCAGATCGTCGAGGGCATGCCCTGGCTTGGCACGTTTCACTCGATCGGCGTGAAGATCCTGCGCCGGCACGCGGAGTTGGTCGGGCTCAAGAACAACTTCACCATCCTCGACGTCGACGACCAGATCCGTGTGATCAAGCAGATCCTCGAGGCCGAGAAGCTCGACGAAAAACGCTGGCCCGCGCGCGTGCTCGCGATGCTGATCGACGGCTGGAAGAATCGCGGGCTCACACCCGAGCATGTGCCGTCGGGCGAGGCCGCGAGCTTTGCCAACGGCAAGGGCAAGAAGCTCTACATCGCTTATCAGGAGCGATTGAAAACGCTCAATGCCACAGACTTCGGCGACCTCCTGCTCGAGAACATCCGGCTGTTTCGCCAGAACGCCGACGTTCTTCGCTCTTTTCAGGAGCGGTTCAGGTTCATTCTGGTCGACGAATACCAGGACACCAACGTCGCGCAGTATCTGTGGCTGAAACTGCTGGCGCAGACCACACCAGTTTCCACGGCGGTCATTCCGGGACGCAGCGAAGCTGCGGGCCCGGAATCCAGTACTGCCGAAGCGCCCTTAGATTCCGGACTCCGGACTCCGGCCGAGAGACAACCCAAAAACATCTGTTGCGTCGGCGACGACGACCAGTCGATCTACGGCTGGCGCGGCGCGGAAGTCGACAACATCCTGCGTTTCGAGCACGACTTCCCGGGCGCGAAAGTCATTCGTCTCGAACGGAACTATCGCAGCACCGGCCACATCCTCGCGGCCGCGTCCCATCTCATCGCCCACAACGAGGGCCGTCTCGGCAAAACGCTGCGCACGGAAGACGTGCTGGGGGAAAAGGTGCAGGTTACCGGCGCCTGGGACAGCGAGGAAGAAGCCCGCGCCATTGGCGAGGAAATCGAGCAGTTGCAGCGCGAGGCGCGCGAGCGCGGCGAGGATCACCCGCTCGACGAGATCGCCATCCTGGTGCGCGCCTCGTTCCAGATGCGCGAATTCGAAGACCGTTTCATCCAGCTCGGCCTGCCCTACCGTGTGATCGGCGGCCCGCGCTTTTACGAGCGCGCCGAGATCCGCGACGCCCTTGCCTATCTCCGCGTGATCGCGCAGCCGGCCGACGATCTCGCCTTCGAGCGCATCGTCAACGTGCCCAAGCGCGGCCTCGGCGACGCGACCGTGCAGATGCTGCACGACTACGCGCGCAAGAAGCGCATCCCGCTCACCGAAGCCGCCAGCGCGCTCGCCGCCACCGACGAGATGAAGCCAAAGCCGCGGCAGGCCTTGCGTGACCTAATGGCGAGCTTCGAGCGTTGGCGCGCGAAGAAGGATTCCATGCCGCACACCGAACTCGCCGAAGTCATGCTTGACGAGAGCGGCTATACCGACATGTGGCAAAAGGACCGCTCCGCCGACGCCGCCGGCCGCCTGGAGAACCTGAAAGAGCTGGTGCGCTCGATGGAGGAGTTCGAGAACCTGCAGGGCTTTCTCGAGCACATCTCGCTGGTGATGGACCGCGAGAGCAACGAGGCCGAGCAGGCGGTCAATATAATGACAATGCACTCGGCCAAGGGCCTCGAGTTTGACTGCGTCTTCCTGCCCGGCTGGGAGGATAGCCTTTTTCCGCATCAGCGCTCGCTCGATGAGAGCGGGCGCGCCGGCCTCGAGGAAGAGCGTCGTCTCGCCCATGTCGGCCTGACGCGGGCGCGCAAGCTTGCGAAAGTCTATTTCGCGACTAACCGCCGCATCCACGGCATGTGGACCTCCACAGTTCCCTCGCGCTTCCTCGACGAATTGCCCGAGGCGCATGTGGAAGTGAAGGAAGCTGCAGGTAGCGGCTTCGGCATGTCGGGCTATGGCACCTCGCGCTTCGACGAGATGAACGCTTTCGGCTCGGGCTATACCACACCAGGCTGGCAACGCGCGCAGGCGCGAAAAGGGCGCGGCGGTTTCTACGATAACGGCCAGCCGCGCTATGTCCCGGACGGGGTCTATGACGAGGGTGACGGCGACAATTTCGGGCAAGCTGCGCCCGAAAAGATCAAACGAGGCGCCGCAAAGCGCGAGGCGAAGCGTAAGCCGCTCGTCATCGAGGGCGAACTAGTCGCCAAATCCACCGGCACCGTCTCATCGTTCACGATCGGCGAGCGCGTATTTCACCAGAAATTCGGCAACGGAAACGTGGTGGCCGTGGACGGCAACAAGCTCACCATTGCCTTCGACAAAGCCGGCGAAAAGCGCGTGGTCGATAGCTTTGTGGAGCGGGTTTAGGCCACGTCTTTGGCCTTTACGTCCATGTACGGCGGAAATGCCCAGTGCTAGATTTCCCAGTGGGTCGGCTTGAAGTCGACGTACGGGAGGCGGCGATGAAAGCACGTCACGTCGTGACTTTATCTCTGGCGGCTGCATTTGCGGCTCTTTCGATCCAGGCCGTTCAGGCGCAAGACAACAAAAGCGTTCGCGACGACGATTACGTCCGCAAGGTGCCGCTCGAGGATTTCAAGGTCCCGATCGTTCCGATCATTCCGCCAGGCTCATCGCTCGACCTGCGTCCGGGCCGGACGCCAGATTCTTCTGACCGTATTTACGATACCACGCCGTTCTACAGAGACCCGACGACGCCTTCGATCGGCCTCTCGATCAAATCGCCCTTCGACAACCGGAAATAGCTTACCCGGCGCGGGCCGCGTGCTTTTTGTCCGCTGAAGGCTGCGTCGCAGCGTCGACCAGCGCAGGCAGCACCGTCGGATCATCGACCTTGCACACGATCATCGGCTCGTCGCGGCCGCGGATAGCGACTTCCGTCCGCTCCAGTGCATCGGGAGGAATTCCGGCGGTGTCGCAGACCTCTTTCGAAATGACGGCTGCGCAGTTGAGCGACTTGGTCAGATCCTGCAGCCGCGCCGCCACATTCACCGGGTCGCCGAGGGCGGTGAACACGGTGTGATCCTTGAAACCGATGTCGCCGACAATCACCTCGCCACCGTGGATACCGATACCAAAACGGACCGGCTCGCGCAGGTCAGCCTTCAGTTGTCTGTTCATGTGCTCCACGTTGGCGGCGACCTTGGCAGCCGCACGCAACGCCTGCCGGCACGCCGTCGTGGGACTTGTCTCGAGACCGAACAGCGCCAGCGTCCCGTCACCGATGAACTGATTCGGCTGACCGCCAGAATCGAGCGCGGCCTGCGAAACGGCGGCAAGGAAACGGTTGATCAGGAACACGACGTCGAACGGCAGCCGCGCTTCAGCGAGCTTGGTCGAACCACGCATGTCAACAAACATACTGACGACGTAATGCTCCTTACCGATGTTCATGCGGCGGCCCTGGCGCAGCAGGTTTGCGTTCATCGAAGACGGTAAAATCGGGATGACTCCGATGTCCGAATCCGGCCGCAACTGGCATGCGAGACGGATCGATGGATTGGCGGCGACGCCGACGCGATCGAGCACGTGGGCCTCGCGTCCCGATGGCGGCGGCAGAGTGCTGACGTCGCCGAGGACGCGAATGCGGCAGGTCGAACAGCGCGCGCGGCCGCCACACACGCTGGCATGCGGGATGCTATAGCGCAGGCAAGCTTCAAGTACGCTCACGCCCTTCGGCACGCGGACTTGCCGGTCCGGAAACGAAATCGCGACGACGCCACCGCGGCGCTCACGTAGGGAACGCACGCCGCGCGCCACGAAAACGAGCGCGATCGCCGCTGCGTAGCCCAGCGGGAAATAGACGAGAACGATGTTCTTGATGACCCGCGCCTGCGGCGCAGTCACGCTTTGAAGGTTTTCCTTACGCCAGTCGGCATCTTCGGCGAGTTGGGCAACTTCGCGCCCACCGTGGTGCGCACCGATCATGGCAAGCGTCGGCAGTAGTATGGCGACGGCGAGAAGATATGGCGCCGCCCAGTCGAAGAACGACTTCATCCGCAGCCAGAAATAAAGACCGATGCAGGCGTGCGTCCAGGCGACGGTCAGCGAGATGAACTGGATCGCGATGTTGTATGGCGCGGTGACCCAATAGGCGAACAGCGGGGTCGCATAGTTGAACGGCGGCGTATCGAACAGCGCGGCCGTTAACCGCTGCGCGCCGAGATGGTCGGCAAGCCAAAGTGGAATGCTCAAACCGAGCAGAAGCTGAATCAGTTCGGCGCCGGTATAACGAAAGTGCCGCCGCTGATAGAGCGCCCACAGTCCAAGCGAGAAATGGATGACGGCAGCAATGTAGAGCGTGTCGTTGACGACCGGCTCCCGCCAGAACGTCGTGTGGTACCACAGCCATGCTTCCATCGCGTCGTAGGAAATGACGCCGAGTGCGTGGTTGAAGAAGTGCGAAAAGATGTAGGCGAACATCACCAGGCCGGTGATGAGACGCACCTGGCGCACGCCGATCCCGCGAAGCCACATCCGGACGCCGGCGCTGCTCGCTGCCCGCGTCGTGGGAAGATCAACGTACGCAGGGACCTCTGCCGTCACGATAAATCACCGTCAAGTGGCCGGTCGGTTGCGGAAAGCTAGCTGCGAGGCTTCCAGCGATCAACTGGCGCCAAGCGGTCATTCGGTGGCGCAGGCGCTTGTGGGCCGCAATATCCACCGCTCAGTCCCCACACGCGCTGCCGTGGCGCCAAACCGCTTCGCTCCTCGGGATCAGGAGGTGAGCGAGCGGCGCGCGCGCCAGCACGAAATTTCAGATGACGTATTTCCCGTCAAACGATTCAAGTTGGTGCGAAAACATTTGTGAAACGCGAGTCTTTTTTTGAATCGACGACGCACGGCGTAACCTTAATTGCCGCTATTCGGACGCATATCGGGCGGCAATCGCGGCAAATTCGTACCAGAACGTTGCATACCTCCTATACCGATTTACCGTCCGCACATTCTTGCCTTGCTTCTGCCACGTTACACGGCCCTTCGTTGTTCCAATGCAATCATTGAAGGGGACAACATTCAATGAAACTCATTGGCATTGCGATTCTCGCGAGCCTTCTCACGTTCGGCACAGCTCATGCAGCAGGCTGGGCCTCAGTTCATAAGTACGTCAAGAAATCCGGCAACTGCGCCGGACAGGAAGTTCTCGCCAGCCACTACGCATCCGGAAAACGCACCGCCAACGGCGAGCGGTTTGACCCGAATGGCAACACGGCGGCGGCGCGCACCTGGCCGATCGGCACGACGTTGACTGTAACCAATCCGAAGAACGGCCGCTCGATCACCGTCCGGATCAACGACACCGGGCCCTGGGGCATCGCGTACAAAATGGGCGCCCGCCTCGATCTCGCGCGCGGAGCGGCGCGCCGGCTGGGAATGACTGCATCTCAGTACGTTTGTGTTGCGTGAGCGGCGCAAGCCGTAGAAATTCTTATCTGTGTTCAAAACCGGCGGCACCAGGTGCCGCCGTTTTCTTTTAGATGTGCGCGCAGGATTGACGTTCCAACCGTCTCAAGACTCTATTCACCCTGCGGGTTGCCCCCGTTTGCGTCAATTCCGGCACGCACGCCGCACGAACTCCTAAAATTATCTTCTTGCCGGAAGCACACATTAACCAATGAATCGTTGGCGTCACAAATCACCCGACGGAACCGCATGGAAAACGGAATGATTAAATTATTTGCATTAGCAACGCCGTATAGCGAACGGCGGGTCTCTCGTAAGCGGGACATGGCTTTAAAGTGCGGTGGATTTCCAGACTTGTATGCGCGCGTGACGCACACCGGCAAAACGGGGTAGCGACACCTGCACTGAATTTCTTCACCCCGGCGCGGCTGATCGTTGCACGCGTCGCGTTCCTGTTCACCCGCCTGTTCCGCCTGCGTGGCCAAAGCCTGCGTTTCGACGTCGCCCTAAACAATATGTCGCAGGGCCTCGTGATGTTCGACGCGATGTCGCGCCTGGTCGTCGTCAACACGCGTTTCATCGAGATCTACGACCTGTCTCCCGACGTCGTCAAACCGGGATTGTCCCTGCTCGACCTGCTGAAGCACCGTAAAGAGCGCGGCTCTTTCGGGGGCGACCCCGAGGAGTATCACGCCAGGATCCTGGCGCAGATCGCCAAGCGGACGCTCACCAAGCAGACCGTGCCTACGCCGGCCGGACGCATCATTCAGATCGTCAACCAACCGATGCCGGATGGCGGTTGGGTAGCGACCCACGAGGACATCACCGACAAGATCGAAGCCGAAACCGCGATCAAAAAGCAGAAAGAGCAGCTGGATGCAGCGCTTGCCAACATTTTACAGGGCGTGAGCATGTTCGACGCCTCAAAGCGCCTGATCATCTGCAACAAGCAATACGCAGACATTTATGAGCTGACCGAAGAGTTGACCAGGCCCGGTACGCCCTTCAAGGCCATCCTCGAGCACACGATTGCGAAGGGAAACGGGCCAAAGGATTCCGCGGCCTATCTCAAGGAACGCCTCAACGACGTCGCGGGCCGGGTGCCCTACCACACCACGAACAAATTGCGTGACGGGCGCTACGTCGCGGTTGTGCATCGACCCATGGCCAATGGCGGCTGGGTGGCAACACATCAGGACGTCACCGAAACCAAGCACCGTGAGGAGTCCTTCCGCCTGCTGTTCGAGGGCAATCCGGTGCCAATGTGGGTGATCGACCGGGAGACACTGCGTTTCCTCGCGGTCAACGAGGCGGCGGTTGCGCACTACGGCTTCAGCCGCGAGCAGTTCATGGCAATGTCGGTCGCCGACCTACGGCCGGCCGAAGACCGCGAGCGCTTCAAGGCATTCATAAACAGCCTGTCCGACGACCAGTTCGTCGAGAATATGGGCGAGCATATCAAGGCCGATGGTACGACAATCGACGTCGCAGTCTATTCGCGCGCCCTCACCTATCACGGGCACAACGCGCGGCTGACCGTCATCCACGACGTCACAAAAACAAAACTGACCGAGGCGGAGTTGCGCCGCACAAAGATCTTCCTCGACGCGGTCATCGAGCACGTCCCGGTCCCGATCGTGGTCCGCCATGTCGAGGGCACAGGCAAGGACGCCCAGGGCGGACGCTTCCTGCTGTTCAATCGGGCCTACGAGGAGCTGACCGGCGACTCCCGCGGCCGCCTGATCGGCAAGACCGCACACGAGCTCTATCCGCCTGATCGGGCGGATATCATCGTGAAGTCCGATCTGGAGACATTGCAGGGCAACGCGGTCGTCTCCACGCCCGAGCACTACATCAACACGGCGACGAACGGACTGCGCCTCATTAAGGCCAGCAAGATCGCAATCCGCGACGATAGCGGCGATGCACAATATCTCCTCTCAGTGCTCGACGACATCACCGAGCGCCGGCGCACCGAACAGCACATCTCATATCTCGCACACAACGACTCGCTGACCGGCCTGCCGAACCGAACCTCGTTCCTTAAGCACCTGTTCGACACGCTCGACGGCGCGTCGAAGGACCGCACGCGGTTTGCCATCATGTGCCTCGACCTCGACCGCTTCAAAGAAGCCAACGACACATACGGCCACCTAGTGGGCGATGGCTTGCTGCGCGAAGCGGCCCGCCGCCTGCAGGCTGCCGCCGAGAGCGCGTTCCTTGCCCGCATTGGTGGCGACGAATTCATCGTCGTTCTGACGGGCGAGGATTCGGAAGCCGCGGCCGCCATGGTCGGCGAGCGCATGATCGAGTCGTTCAAGGAGAATTTCGATGTCGACGGGCACCAGATCCAGGTCGGCTTGAGCGTGGGCGTGGCTGTCTATCCCGCCGACGGAGCCGATGCCACGGCACTTATCGCAAACGCTGACGCCGCGCTCTACCAAGCCAAGTCGGAGGTGCGTGGCTCGGTGCGCTTCTTCGAGGAAAAGCTCGGCTCGCGCCTGCGCGAGCGCCGCGAATTGCAGACCGATCTGCGCAGTGCGCCCGACCGCGGCGACCTGCGCTTGCATTACCAGCCGCAGAAGACCATAGCGCTCAACAATGTCGTCGGGTTCGAGGCGCTCGCGCGATGGCATTGCCCGAAGCGTGGCTGGGTGTCGCCCGAAACCTTCATCCCGATTGCTGAACAAAGTACACAGATCATAGCGCTCGGCGAATGGATCCTTCGCGAGGCGTGCAGGGAAGCAGCTTCATGGCGAAAGCCGCTCAAGGTTGCGGTGAATATTTCGCCGGTCCAGTTCCATCACGGCGATCTGGCGAAGCTCGTTCACTCGATTCTCCTTGAAACCGGCCTGAAGCCTGATCGGCTCGAGCTCGAGATCACCGAAGGCGTACTGATCGACGACTTCTCCCGCGCGGTATCGATCCTGCGCAAACTCAAGTTGCTCGGCGTCCACATCGCGCTCGATGACTTCGGATCCGGCTATTCTTCGTTGTCCTACCTGCATGCGTTCCCGTTTGAGAAGATCAAGATCGACCGCGTGTTCGTCGGAGATCTCGAGAACAACCATCACTCGATGGCCATCGTTCGCGCGATCGTTACGCTTGGGCACAGCCTCAACATTCCGGTGCTCGCCGAAGGCGTGGAGAACGAAAGTCAGCTGGCGTTCCTTGGACAGGAAGGTTGCGACGAAGTGCAGGGCTATCTCACCGGCAGGCCGCAGCCGATTGAGGACTATGCCGATGTCGTCGGCAAACCCATTGCGAAGCGTCATCAGGCGTTGGCCGGATAACGCTGCGACCAAAGTTTCATCTGCACAACATGCGATGCCCGAAAAAAGAAGCGGCCTCTTGGAGGCCGCTAGAAAGTTTGGAGGATCGTGAAACGGGGGGCCTGCCCCTTGGGTAGGGGGCAGGCCTGACGACGGTCAGATTGCGTTCAAGAGCCTGGCCGTCAGGCCGCCTATGGTGTGGGGACTTACCACCAGGCTAGCCAAATTCGTCGAAGGGCCCTCGATGGTGCGCGCAATGCCGGTCACCACTGTCGCGCAGGCGAGGAGCAAAGTGGCTGCCGCGAGGATGATGGTCTTGCGCATGGTCGTTGGCCCTGAATGGTGCGGGAGCAACCACGCTCCCTATGACCATCACAGTAGGCCGGCAGATCCCATGGCGATGTGACCGGGGTCACAGATAAGCACTTTTTTGTCAGTCGCGAAAAGCGCTGAATTATCTACAGTTTTATTTCTCTTTCGAGCTTGTCTCTGTTCTCGAGGCAGTAATAGCCGGACAGGCGGGTCACCAGTTTTGACCGCATCCACTCATTGAGAATCCGGCTGACGTTCTCGCGCGCGATTCCCGCCATCGCCGCGACGTCGCTCTGACTTAGCTTTTGCCGGATGACCACACGGCCGCCGCCGACATCATTTCCAAAGGCCTTGGCCAGATCGAGCAGCGCCCGCGCCACACGGCCCTTCACCGGCAGGAACGATCCGGCGGCGACAACCTGATCGGTATCCCGCAACCGTGTCGCTACCAAATTGAGAAGGTGCTTGTAGACCTCGGGGTTCTTTGTCGCCACGGCCTCGAACGAAGGCCGGCTAATAAATCTGAGCTTGCAGTCGCGCAGGGCCGTAACAGACGCGGAGCGCGGACGGCCGTCGACCATCGCCATGTCGCCGACAATCGAGCCGGGACCGAGAATTGCCAGGATGCGTTCAGCGCCCTTCGGCGAGCCCATGCTGACTTTGACCAGGCCCTCGTCCAGCCGGTAGCAGCCATCGCCAGGATCGCCGGCCATAAACAGCATTTCATCGGCCGCCAGCTTGACTGGTTTTGCGTTTGCCAAAAGCAAATCCGCCAGCCGCTCGGGCAGATCCGACAGGAGGTCGGTGGAATGCAATATGGCGACCATCGAAAACCCAGCACCAAAAGCAATAGCTGCCAGGTTTTCTAGCAGAAATCCGGGAGAAATGCCTCAATAGCCGGTGAGAGCGGTTCGCGCGATTGTCGTAACGGTTAAGACCGCGCCGGGCGAGTTCCGGGGTCGAAAGCTGCGATAAAGCGCGGTAACGGGCGGCGATTTCCTGGCCTTCGCGGACGTCTTCCACGAAATGGGTGCACCAGGCGTTGATCCGCGACAATAAATCGCTTTGGCCGGCAGATCGATCGTGGCGGACTGGTAGGTGATGTCGGTCATCGGTCCCTCCTGGTCTGTCTCCCACGGAGCGAGATGCTCGCAACGTTGCGCAAATTAGAGGCGCCCGCCTCCGCCCGGTGTGTTGGCCGCCACGAATTCACGAATTTCGATGAGTCGGAGCAACCACATACCGCTAGCCGCGCGAACCGTTCCGCTTGCGGTCATGCTTTCTCGCGGCGGCAAGCTGGATCGTCCCCTTCCCACCTTTGCCGCGCGCCTTCGCGTGTCTGGTCTCGCTCTTGGGCCTCTTGCGCTCGGCGACGATCATCGGCGTCTTGTCCCCGACGGCCTTTCGGCGCGCCGATGGTTCGGCCGTGGTCGCCGCAACAACCGCGACCCTCTCCTGGCACGGCGCTTCGCGCGGCAGCGCCGCCGCGAGCTCGGCCTTCACACGACCCTTCCAGGTTTCGGCCGGACGTCCGGTAATTACTTTCACATAGTGCTGCGTTTCGTCCGGCAGCTTGCCTTTCTTGTCGAGCCAGTTCTGGATGCGCCGCGGCCCGGCATTATAGGCAGCGGCAGCAAGCCCGAGATTTCCGAAACGGCGCACAAGGTCGCCGAGCAAGCGCGCGGACGCCGCGATCGCCTGGACCGGATCGAACGGATTGTTGAGACCGACGGTGGCCGCTGTCTCGGGCATGAATTGCGCAATGCCCTGCGCGCCGGCGCGGCTCACCACATCCGGCTTGAAACCGCTTTCCTGAAAAAGAAGCCGGATCAAAAAAGGCAGCGGCAGGTCGTTCGAATGCGCCGACTCCGCAACGGTGGTGCAAATTTCATGGCGAGAGTGGGCCACCACGCGATTTTTAACCGCCGGCGGGCGCTCAACCGGCATTGGCACGTCGACGGCTGCTTCAGCAGCGGGTGCCGGTGCTGCGCCCTCTTCAGTCTTGTCAGTCTTGGCCGCGGCAACTGGCTCGGACGGAATCTCGTCGGCGCCGGCCGCACCCGACAGCGTCATCAAGCAGATACAGGCCGGCAGAAACAGATGCCGCATAGTGTCCCCAAATTGGCGCGAACGCGCTCGCGCGCGTCGCAATGCGCCGATGTCGATTTCGAAAAGGAGAGGTCCCCCTCGCGTCGGCCGCCTCATGCGGTCGAAACGGGACTGTTTTTTGGTGAGCGTGTGGAAAGAATAAGAACGAGTCCGCCCCGGGATTGCCGCAGTTCCTCGCCGAATCGCTTAATTAATTTTCCGGCGGGACCGGTCCGCCGGATCACGTCGTGCCACTGCCAATAGGGTCTTTGGACAAGGGCTGGCGGACCGCGCGGCAAAACCTTAACATCGACGCGGCTGGTGATTTTCAAAGGCTGGGGAGCAGCATGAGACAACGCCCATTTCTTGTGGCCGCGCTGGTTCTGACGATTGGCTGGGGCGCTTTCGGCTCCAAAGGCAACGATACAGGTGGCATCATTCCCTGGTCGCCGGAAGCGGAAGAGGTTGCCTTCGACGTCGCGCAGGCCAATTGCAGCATGTGGAACAAGTACGCGGTCATCACCAGCGTCCACCGCATGTATGGCGATTACATCGCCTACGCTTGCTGGTGGCGCCCACCGCGCGGCAAGAGATCCTGGTACTAGCCTCTCCGCGCCCGGACAGCCCCGCGCGCCGATGCTAATCTCGGCTCATGAGGCGCGGGCTGATCATTGCCGCACTGGGTTCGATTGTTTTCGCGGACTCCTCGTCCGCGCTCGATCTCAATTCATATCGCGCCCAGCACGGCCGCCCGCCGCTGTCGCCGAGCGGCGCGCTGTATGGCGCCGCCCATAGCCACGCGCAGAGCCTTGCCGGACGACAGCGCCTCGACCATTCCGGCTTTCGTCAGCGCGTTTCGACGGAGCGAGGCACCGCTGCGGAGAACGTTGGCTTCGGCTGCGACACCGAGGATTGCGCCATTCGCAGGTGGGCGGCATCCGGCCGTCATCGCGCAAACATGCTGCGCCGGGACGTGAAGAGCTACGGGATTGCGTCCGCCGTCGGCCGCAACGGACGCCGCTATTGGGTGCTCGAGCTGGGAAATTAAAGAGCGCCCTATTTCTTTTCGAGCATCAAGTGACCCCTCTGGCCGATCACGCGCTGCGCGGCCTGGGCAAAGCGCGCGAGCAGCCACGGCAGCGTGACCTCGACGCGTACTCCGCTCTCATAGACATCGATGAAGCCGGTGGCTGTCTGGCCCAGAGCCGAGGCGCGGAATGACAGGCGGTCGTCAGTCCAGACATCCTGGTCGATCGCAAGCAACCAGGCGAATTCGCCCTTGGCGCGGCCAAGCCCGTCTTTAATACGGCGCAGCGCCTCGTCTTTTCCGAGGCGATGCGGAATGACGACCACCAATGGCTCTGACATCAGGATCTCCCTCGGGCGGAATGTGGGGATGTTGCCCACACGGCGGAAGGGTCATCGGCCCGACCGGATGCAAAGTTGCGCCGACTTACCGTAATCTCGCCGCCGAAGAAGGAACCGCCTCCATGCCCCTCTCCGACACGATCAAGACGCTGATCCGCAACGCCTGGGACGACGGCTATCCGTGCCTCGTCGCGACCAACGGACCGCAGGGGCCGAACATCACGCCGAAGGGCAGCATGATCGTCTTCGACGACCAGCACCTGGCCTGGTGGGAGCGCACCAAGCGCGCCGTGCTGGAGAACCTCGGCCACGACAAGCGCATCTGCGTCATGTACGCCAACTTCAAGGCGCAGCGCGACGGCATTCTTGATTCAGGATTCCTGCGCTTCTTCGGTTCGGTCGAGCTGCACGAGAGCGGGCCGGTGCGCGAGGCGATCTTCGCAAAGCTGTTGCAGCGTGAGCAAACTCACGCCGGCGCCGAGGCCGGGATCGGCGTGCTGATCAAAATCGAAAAGGCGATCGACGTCCGCGGCAAGCCGATCATGTGACCGGCCTGCCGCGAGCGGAACTTCCTAACCTCCGGGGCGCTTCTCGTTCTTCGCGGCGCGCATTCCCTGGGCCATGGCATCGCGCTCGCACATATATGCGCCCGCTTTGGTCTGGCCGTAGGTCTTGTTGCCGCTGAAGTGATAGATCTTTGAATCGAGATTGGCCCACACTACCGTTCCATTCATGCAACGGAATTTGGCCTGGCCTTCCGAAGCGTACTGGTTTGCGCCCGTGGGTGCCGTCGCAGCAGGAGGCGCGGCTCCGGTCGTTGCCCTCGGCTGCGCGGGTTGCGGCTGCGGCGCCTGCGTCTGCTGTTGTGTCGGGAACAGCGTCGGCTGCGCGGTCGCCGCCTTGCCGGCCCGGCAATCCGCCACGTAGGACTTGAGCGTTACGCCCTTGGCCTGGTTGGCGTCCTTGTTCGCCCGCCATTCGTCGGTGCAGGCCTTGACGGTCTTCTGGCCGGTCGCCGCAGGCGCCGCCGCCGTCGTTGTTTTCTGCGCCGGCGCCGCCGGAGCGGCTTGTTTCGGTGCCGCGCCGCCGCGGCACTGCGTCACGAAGGCCTTGAGCGTGATGCCCTTGGCCTGGTTAGCGTCCTTGTTTGCCTGCCATTCTTTTGTGCAGGCCGCGACCGTCTTTTCCTGTGCAAAAGCCGGGACAGACAGAAGTATTGCGCCGATGATGGCGCTGCCGACAACGATGTTACGCATCTTCAACTCCTGTTGTTGAAGTCGTTAGGCTTCCTTCTCGCACTTGGTCATGAAGCTCTTCTTCGCTGCGCCGGCGAGTTTCTTGCCGTCGCTGCCGACCGCCTTGCCTTCGCAGGCGTCGTGTTTGCACTTCTTGACGAAACTGGATTTCGCGGCGCCGGCGAGCGGCTTGCCGTCTTTGCCCATGGCCTTCGTTTCGCAGGACTGCGCGAATGCGGAGCCGGCGGCAAATGCAGTAATCAGCGCTGCAAGAAGAATGCGCTTCATCATTTTCCTCCCATTATTTGGTGACGTTGAATTCATATGGATTGCGACGACAACCCAAGGCAATTTTTGTCCTGGTGCGACAAATCGTCAATTCAATTCGCCCAATGAGAATTTGTTCTCCCGCGCGACAAAGATTTCCGATGAACATCTGTTCAGGACAACGACGGCGCGTGTCGTGTTTTTTTGCGAAGGCGAAATCGGCAAGAAATTTGCGGAGCTGCTTGCCGAAAGTGAGCGGTGTCCGGACACCACCGCCTTTGGCTATTGCTTCGATTTTTTCAGGCGCTGGATGAGCTGCTCGTTCTTCAATCGCTGGATCAGCTGCTCGGTCCGCGTCTGGCTGATGCGCACCAGCGGCGGCGGAAAGTATTTGCCGTCGGTGACGTCCTTGGTCGGGCCGTAAAAACGGAAGGTCACGTTGTATTTCTTGCCCTCCGGCGTCGGCAACCAGTTGGATTCGGGAATGCCCTCCGGCAGCTTCGGCGCAAGGATCAGCGTGAGCGACCCGTCGTCGCTGAAATGCAAGGGCGACTGCTTGTTCAACAGAAACCGGTTGAGCGAATTGGGTATGACCTTGAAGTCGGTGGCATCGACGACAATCGCCGACCAGAAATAGCGGGTCTTTAACCGGGGCAGCGCGTCTTTCGGGAAGGTCAACGTAAAGCTCTGGCCGCCGTCGAGATTCTGTCCCACGAAATAGACGACCTCCTTGCTGTTGTTCGCCCATATCCCCGTGTAGTTGGCGATGCTGCGCATCACATAGTCGGTGCGGTAGTTGCCAACGACGCGCGGATGCATCCATCCGTTCTCCGCCTTCCCCATTCTCAGGATCTCGTTGTGGAAGGCGGGAATCGCCTGCTTGCGGATGACCTCGTCGATACGCGCGCGCTCCGTCCGGTCCGCTGCGGCCTTCGCGACCGCCACCGCCTTCTCGCGCACGTCAATCATGCCGGGATTGAGGTCGGCTTCGCTCGCGAGGATCTCTTCGGTCTTGTCGAAAGCCTCAACACCGGGGAGCTGGCTGTTGGTGAAATTCGGCTTGACGACCGCGTCCTCGATGACCGGCTTGCCCATCGCCTTCATTATTACTTTTTTCTGGAGGGCAATTGCCTCGGCAGGATTGGCGCCAATCTCGATCCGCATCAGCATGCGTGACTTCCGGCTCGGCAGCGTCACGCGAAGGGTGCCTTTCGGCAGCACAGGGGTCGCGCCCTTGATGCAGAACAAAAACTTTCCGAAAGGATGCTTCTGGAAATTCCGCTCGTTGATATTGGCGGTGGTCTCGCCCCAGCCATTGAGCATTTGCACGGTGTAATAGCGGCCCTTGATTTCCGGCAGGTCGATCAGCGTGCAGCTCTTCTCGTCGAGCGCGATCCAGGCCTCGCTATAGAGAACGTCGAGATTGGGGTTCGCCCAATCGACGCCCCCCGGCGCCCGGTGGACGATCTCATTCCACTTGAAGCCTTCCTTGAAATCGAGATTTTCCTGCCGCAGCACGAGCAGGCGCCCAAGCATGTATTCGTAAGCCTCAACGATGTCGCGATCCGCGAGGCGTTTGGCAGGCTGCGCGTAGACCGGGCCGGCAGCTATGATTGCCGCAAGCGTCGCCAGAGCAAATCTCTTCATGGCCCCACGCCTCCCCTCGCCCAGAGCATACTCAATTCGCGGTTTTTGCCTCGGGAAATTTCCATTTGCCGCTCAGAATCTCGTCGCGCGGGCGATAGAGCCGCACCAGGTAGTTCCAGTCTTTCATGGTCGGAATGCAATTCGGAATCTTGCCATCGCAGCCGCCGAGTTGCACCGCGACGGTGCCGTCAGCATTCTTTTTCGCGGTGATACCATTCAGCGAATAGGAATTATATTGGTTCTTCTGCAGGTGGCCTTCGGCGTCGTAAACGGTGATCGACCAGAACGCATTGACGGGGACCTTGGCGGGGACCTCAAGCTTGTAGACGGTTGAGCCGTCGTTCTTGGCCGGTGTGACATTGAGGTAAATGGCGTCCTTGTCAGGATTGCCGCCCCAGCCCGCTGCCGTGCCGATCAGATGCCGCACCGGATCGACCTGGAACCGCGCGCCGAATGCCCGTCGCAGGTCAGGCAAGGTCGAATTCATCATCAGCAACGCATCGCGCATTTTCTTCTGACTGACCGAATCCCAGTTCGGCACCTCGAACTTTCCGGGGCTCTTCTGCCTTACAATGACGGCGTCCTGCAGCGCGTGCGCCTCCTTCATGTCCTTTGGATTCGCCGGATCGACAAGAACCCGCAGCGCCATGAAAACGTAACGCGTGCCGACTTCCCCTCTGGTGAAGTTGTAGTTGCCGGGCGTGTAGTCAACTTCGTAAACATAGTGATCTTCGTTGATCACGATCATCGACATGAAGCGATTGCCCGCCTTCGGCAGAGTGATCCGCACCGGTCCGGCATCGAGATCGAACACCGCCTCCGAATAGAGCGTGTCGCGGTTCGGGCGCACGACGGGCGATTCGAGCAGCAATTCACGCCGGTGAAGGAATTTGCCCAACGCACCATTCTTCAAGATCGCAGCGAAATACATATCGGTCTCGGCACGATTAAAGTTGTCGGCCGTGACCGGGATGGCGTTCTGCGCCTGCGCAATGCCCGGCGCCACAAAGACGAGAGCGCACAGCGCGATCTTGAAGTTCATACTCTCCCCCTTCACCGACTCACAAACTGCACTTCCGTAAAATGATGCGAAACGAAGCGCACACGGTCGATTGGACCGAAGTCCAACGCGAAAACAAGCAGATTCACTTTTCAAACAGCTAATTTTTTAGGAGACGCGCGCCATCGCCCGTATTCTTTGTCGAGGCCCCGGGCAGGCCCGTCTTCCCTTGGTCTCTTTGCCCCTCCGGATGCGAGGGGATGGCGCGCCAGGGGGCGCTGCCGTTAGTCGGTAAGATCCGCACCTCCTTGCGAAGATGCGGAAGCGCCTCCCGGCGCGCCACCCGGACATCGTGCAATGCCCGGGCTCATTTGCGGTCGTCTTCATTCCGCTTCGCCCACAGTCGTAAACGGAATTTGCTGCGCCGGGCT
>Ga0081455_10000186_pt1 | contig 78624 bp, 78 predicted proteins | sample TabmetS3T2R1_FD_70207 | JGI IMG/M metagenome (GOLD analysis project Ga0081455, IMG submission 70207) | Tabebuia heterophylla rhizosphere microbial communities from the University of Puerto Rico - S3T2R1 | ecosystem: Host-associated > Plants > Roots > Rhizosphere ...
GGGTGGGCAGTGGGAGGCGTACCGGAAGGTCGGGTACCGGCGGGTCGACGGGTGGGTCGAGCCGCAAACACTGGACGTACTCTCGGTCCTTCGCGACGCCCAGGATGAGGCTGGGGTCGCAGGCCCGGTCGTCGAGATCGGCGTTCACGAGGGCCGGTTGTTCATTGCCCTCCAACTTCTGGCGCCGGCGCGGACGCCCGCCGTGGCCATCGATGTGTTCGACGACCAGAGCGCCAACCTCGACGAATCGGGTCGGGGCGACCTGCGCCGGTTCGAAGCGAATGTGCGTGAATGGGCCGATTGGTCGTCGGTCGTGGTCAAGCAGACCGACTCAAGGACGCTGTCGGCATCCGACGTGGTTGAGCTGGGCGGTGCCCCGGCCCGACTGTTCAGCGTCGACGGTGGTCACACCGCCGACACCGTTCGGATCGACCTGGTGACGGCCGAGGGCGCGATGGTGTCGGGCGGCATCGTCGTCCTCGATGACGTCTTCAACGACGAGTGGCCCGGCGTGGTCGTCGGGACCTTGGCTTACCTGAACGGCGGCGGCGGCTTGGTCCCCTTCGCCGTCGGATTCAACAAGACGTACCTGACGACGTCGCCAGAGGTCGCCGACCGATACCGTTCGGCTCTCCGCGTTCAGTTCGTGCGAGGTTGGCGCGTCCGACAGAAGACGACGGACTTCAACGGATTTTCGGTCGAATGGCTGAGCAGCACGCCGGTGACGCCACGAACGGTCTTGCGCCGCAATCGACTCGCCCGGCGAATCTACTTTGCGGTCCGGCGCCGCCGTTAGCCGAACAGCGGCTGGCATGCTGGGGGAATGAGCAGCGGGGTCCGGCCGCAGGTGGCGATCGCCCACGACTACCTCACGCAGCGCGGTGGTGCCGAACGAGTCGTCCTCACCCTGGCCAAGGCCTTCCCGGACGCCCCGATCTATACGACGTTGTACGACCCGGACGAGACGTTCGCCGAGTTCGCAGATCTCGACGTTCGCACGACCTGGCTGAACCGTCTGGCGTTTCTCCGCCAACATCACCGGATCGCCTTGCCGCTGCTGCCTGGTGCCATCAACCGCCTGACCATAGATGCCGACGTCGTCCTCGTCAGCAGCAGCGGATGGGCGCATGGCGTGAACACCGACGGCGTCAAGTTGGTCTACTGCTACACACCGGCGCGATGGCTCTATCAGACTCATCGCTACCTGGGCGATCACCCGACGAAGTCGTCCGAGTTGGCGCTCAAGGTCTTGGGACCATGGCTCCGGCGATGGGACGCGCGAGCGGCCCGAAGTGCGACCGACTACCTGTCGACGTCGATTGTGGTCCAAGACCGCATTCACACGGCGTACGGGCTGTCCTCGGTCGTTCTGCCGGCGCCGCGTCCAGACACGGACACCGTCGAGTCCGAACCCATTCCCGCCGTTGCCGAGTGGCTGGACGGACGGCCATATGAGGTGTGCGTCTCCCGCCTCCTGCCTTACAAGAACGTCGACCAAGTTGTGGCGGCATATCAGGACGAACCTGACCGCCGCCTCATCGTGGTCGGACGCGGGCCGCAGGAGCCCGAGCTGCGTGAGGCGGCCGGCGACAACGTCTACTTCTGCCAAGGCATCACAGACGGCGAACTCGCCTGGTTGTATCGCGGGTGCACCGCGCTGATCGCGATCAGCTACGAGGACTTCGGCCTCACGCCACTCGAAGCGGCGTCCTTCGGCAAGCCATGCATTGTGCTGCGCTGGGGTGGCTTCGTGGAAACGATGGTCGAGGGCACCACGGCGGTGTTCGTCGACGTTCCCGATGCCGCCCAGGTACGAGAGGCGCTGACTCGTCTTGATGCTCGCCCCTGGGACGCCGCGGCCATCAAGGCCCATGCCGCGAAATACGACGAGAGCGTCTTCATCGACGCGATGCGCAAGGTGGTTGGCGAGCACCTTTCCGCTGGTCAGAGTTGATCATACTCCGGGTGTACCGTTGAACTCCCTGGGTGGCGGAGGTCGCACGTGGACACCGAACTGCTGTTCTCGATGGACGCAGACACGTCCGCGCCCCTGGTCGTCGGGTCCTATCTGGTGCCCAACGAGGATCGTTGGCACGTTCGTTGGATCGACCGTGACGGCGACGTCTTCCTCTCGATGACTGTTCCGACATCCGTTGCCGAGGACATGAAGCCGAAGATCTGCAGAATCCATCCGAGCGTGCGATTTGTCGCCGCGCGGGCCGCGGGGTCGGCGATCGCCTGACGCAGTGCGGTCCGCCAGGCGCCCTCAGTCGGTGCCGTAGATGTCGCGGGTGTAGACGCGTTCTTCAACGTCTTTGAGAACGTCGGTCTGCCGGTTGGCCAGGATGACGTCGGAGCGCTTCTTGAATTCGTCAAGGTCACGGATGACCTCGGAATGGAAGAACTCGTCGGTCGTGAGTGCCGGCTCGTAGATGACGACCTTGACGCCCTTGGCCTTCAGCCGCTTCATGACACCTTGCACCGATGACATCCGGAAGTTGTCTGAGCCCGCCTTCATCGTGAGCCGGAAAATGCCGACCGTCTCGGGGTTGCGACGCAGAATGTCGGCGGCGATGAAGTCCTTGCGGGTGGTATTGGCTTCGACGATCGCGCTGATGAGGTTTTGCGGAACGTCGCGATAGTTGGCCTGGAGTTGCTTGGTGTCCTTCGGCAGGCAGTAGCCGCCGTATCCGAACGACGGGTTGTTGTAGTGCGTCCCGATGCGCGGGTCGAGGCCGACGCCTTCGATGATGTGTGCGGTGTTGAGGTCATGCACGGCGGCGTAGGTATCGAGTTCGTTGAAGTACGCGACCCGCAGTGCGAGGAACGTATTGGAGAACAATTTGATTGCCTCGGCTTCGGTCGGATCAGTGAACAGCGTGGGGATGTCCTCGTCGATCGCGCCCTCCTTGAGAAGCGCGGCGAACTGACGGCCGGCCTCGGTGAGATCGCCGACCACGATCCGTGATGGATGCAGGTTGTCGTACAGAGCGCGGCCCTCGCGAAGAAACTCGGGTGCGAAGACGATCGTTGCGCCGCCGTGCCGAGAGCGCACGCGTTCGGTGAACCCGACCGGGATTGTCGACCGGATGACGATGAAGGCTTCGGGATTCACCCGCAAGGCGTCGGCAATGACGGCTTCGACTGAATCGGTGTTGAAGTAGTTCGTGCGCTCGTCGTAGTCGGTGGGTGTGGCGACAACGACGAAGCGAGCATCGGAATACGCGGATTCGGCGTCGGTCGTCGCTTCGAGCGTCAGGTCCCTGTTAACGAAGAAATCCTCGATCTCGGCATCTTCGATGGGCGATTCGCGCCGGTTGACCTTGTCGACCTTGGCTTGGTCGATGTCGAGGGCGACGGTTTCGTGGTGCTGCGCCAGTAGGACCGCGTTGGACAGACCGACGTAACCGGTTCCGACCACGACAATTTTCATGGCTTCACGGTACCGGGGTTGTGCTGCGAGGATGGTCGCCATGTGGAGCGCATTGGCCGCCCGGCCAGCCAGAGGGCGTGAACTTGCCGGTTGGTTCGTAGTCCTGTTGGGGGCAGGGTCTCTTCAGTTGCCGGCGTTGGGACGTATGGAGATGCACGGCGTCGGCATCATGCAGCTCGAAATGGTGCGGACGTCACCGAAGGCCGCTCAGTTGACGTCCGCTCTGGGGCCGGACGGTCTGTCGGCGGCGCGTCAGCAGTTGTACGTCGACTTCGGCTTGCTCGTTCTCTACGGAATCGTGCTCAGCGCCGCGTGCGTGTTGTTGGCGCAGCGCGCGCAGCGTCGCAACGCGATGGGCATTGCGAAGGCGGGCCCATTGTTTGCCGCGCTCGCCGTCATCGCGGCTGCCTGTGACGCGTTGGAGAATGTCGCCTTGCTGGCCGTGACGTTCGGACACACAGCGCAGCCGTGGCCCGCGTTGGCCAGCGGTTTCGCGTCGATGAAGTTCGCTCTGCTGACCGTCGTCCTGGCCTACCTCGTCGTGGGCGTGGCGGTGACCACGGTCGATCGGAGTGCGGCGCCGATCGGGGTCGACGGAGATTCGTGACAGCCGAACCGGGCTTGCACCGGCCGCTCTTTCATTGATGCGCACCGGCTAGACTCTCCGACGGCCCGTGTGGCCGTGGCGCCCGTAGCTCAACGGATAGAGCATCTGACTACGGATCAGAAGGTTGGGAGTTCGAATCTCTTCGGGCGCGCAGGAAAATGAGGTCGCCCCGCAGGGGCGGCCTCATTTTGCTGGGTGTGGGTGAGAGGGCTCGGGCGCGGGTCCCCTGCTCGGAGCGCCGGAGGCGCGGAGTGCTTGGGGGGAATCTCTTCGGGCGCGCAAGTAATGCTAGGCGCGGGGCGCGTAGATGCTGATGGGGTAGTGGACGCCTTTGACGGTGACTTCACCGAGCGGTTCGCATTCGACAGTGTCCTTGACCAGATGCCAACTTGCGCTGCTGAGCAGGATGCTCCCAGGCTCGCATTGGGCTTGGATGCGCGCTGCGATGTTCATCTGGAGCCCGATTGCGGTGTAGGTCGCCCGGCCGTCCGAACCGAACGTGCCAACGCTGAGAACGCCGGTGTTTATGCCGATCCGGATCCGCAATGGCTCCTCGATACCGAGGCGGTACCAAGTCTCATTGAGATCGCCGAGGCGTTGGTTCATGCCTTGTGCCGCTGCCAGGGCTCGTCGGACCTGTTCCTCAGGTTCGAGCGGTTCAGGGGCGCCGAAGATCGCCATTAGTCCGTCGCCGGCGAATTCGGTGACGATCCCGCCTTGCTCTTCGATGACGCTGCTCATGCCAGCCACGTACTGGCTGACAATCTGGCTTAGAGACTCTGGGTCGATCCGGTCGGCGAGTGCGGTGAATCCCGCCACGTCGGAAGACATCGCGGTAACCCGCAGGCGTTGAGGCTGATCGACGCTGCGGGCCGTTCCGGACTCAATGCGTTGCGCCACGGGGGCAGGCGCATACCGGCGCAGCAGGCGCCGGCTCGTCTCCAACTGGCTCCGCGCGGCGAACTGTTGCCGCATGCCACTCTCGATCTTGGCACTGGCAAGCACAGCAACCGGCGCGTTGGCGGCGAGCGCGAAAACGATCAGGAACGCCGCGTAGGGTTCCACCTCGCCGCGGAGCGACCCGATTACCTGTATGGCTATCGGAATGCCGAATAGAACACCGACGACTATCGCAGCGGCCTCGGTGGAAACGCGGATGAAGATCGCTTGGAAGGCAATTACAAGAGCGAGAAGGGCCACCGTGCCGCTGTACGGCCCATACATGGCCGAGGCAATCCAGATGGCGTCCAAGCCGACAATGAGAGCGCCTGCAACCACGCTGGCGCTGAGCGATCCGCGCAGTCGCGTGTAAGTGCCGATGGTGATGAGCCCGAGAGTGGGCGCTGCAATCCCGAGGGCCCCAATGGTGAGGACACGCGGAAGGTTGTCGAGGAACAGCCCGTAGAGCAATGGTAGAGACGCCCAAAGGACCGATGATCCGCCGGCAATGACCCGTCCCGTGGAAATCGTTTGCTCGATACGCCAAAGGCGGAAATCTTTTTCGACGACGGGATCGACAAAGATGCCGCGTCGACCGCGTCGGGTGTATTCGTCGTCCAGAACGACCGCACGGTCCGCCATCAGCCTCACCGCCAGCAAAGATGATTTCAGAACCGTAGCGCCGAGTGCCGCAACGCCGCGCCAGATGAGCATTGTGGCTGCCTTGGCAACTGGAGTTCCGCGTGGGCCGACCAGCTTGCGATGCGATGAAGGTGCGCTCCGATCTGAGCCCAGTTTGCGCTTCTCCGCGCATTCGCGGGTTTAGCGTCGCCGTATGAGTGACACCGCCACCCACCATCCGGCCCTCGTTGAGCACGAACTCAAGCGGGCGCAGGACGTCCAACTCAGGATCGCCGATGCGATCACCGCGTTTGCGGGGTCAATGTCCTTCGTCTATCTGCACGTCCTCGGCTTTGCCGCCTGGATGTTGCTGGTGGAGAAGAATCCTTGGCCGACGCTGACGCTGATCGTCTCGCTGGAGGCGATCTTCCTGTCGACGTTCGTCATGATCGGCCAGAACCGCCAGGCTGCCTTCCAGCAGGCCAAGGCCAATCACGATTTCGTCGAGCAGGAGCTTGAGTTGAAGACGAACACCAAGCTGACCCGTGACATCCACACCTTGGTGGTGGATGTGAAGCGATTGGTCGAGCAGCTCGAGCGACCCCAGTAGCCGGTTACGTCGTGGGCTCCCGCGCCGAGAGCCGCGTCCGAAGGAACTCGAGCACCCGATCCACAGCGTCTCTGGTCGGTTGTCCCGCCTCATCGATCAGGTGTTCCGTCAGCACCGAATGAGGCGGGATGAGCGCCTCGGGATTGGCGTCTGCGCCTTCCAGTTCGATGCCGAGAAACGCATCCCCGAGCTGCTCGCGGAGAAATGCGAATCGGCTGCCGGGCGACAAGCGATCACCCTTGAATCGGAGGCCGACGACCTCCAACTCACCGGCCTCGCACCGCTGGCGGACGCGCTGCAGATCGTTGTGGGAGATGTCGATGGATCGGCGCTGGCGGGGAGTGATCGCAACGGGGAGCGAAGGTTGGGAGAGCACGGGTGCGATGAGGCGATCGTCGACCGCCATGGCCAGCGCGAACCCGCCGGTGAGGCACATTCCGACAGCCCCGACGCCCGGACCACCGCAACGCTCGTGTTCGGAGGCGGCAAGCGCCCGGAGCCAGTCGACCACGGGTGACGAGCGGCCGGTCGCGAACAGGCTGAACTCGCGACGGACGCAGATGGTGCCCAGCGAGCCGGCGAATGCGCGTGCCGTTCCGAGTGGACCGGCTGCGGCGGGGTTCGGATCGAGGCCAGGAGTGCCGAAAAGATGCGGGACGACCGCAGTGAGACCTTGCTCCGCAACCCGCCGCGCGAAGTTCAGCACGCGGGGCGTGATCCCGGGAATCTCGGCGATGACGATGACCGCCGGGCCGTGACCCTTGCGAAAGACGGTTCGACTCGCACCGTCATGCGTGAAGGACTCGCGATCGAAGTCGCTCAGATCGTCGTCGGCCATCAGCAGGGCGGCTGGACGGTCGGCGATGCCGGCCCGTCATGGGTGAGGGCATCCAGCGTGATGCCGATCGTTCCGCGGGCCGTGGGGACGAGGATGTGATCGACGATTGCCCTCGGGCACTTGTCCTGCAGGGTGATGTTGGTCGTGTTCGGGCCGGGCGTCAGGTATCCCGAGGTGTGCGGGACGACGACTTCGTCGAACCGCGTCGTGATTTGGGTGTAGCTGACGTCGCCCGGCGTTTCGTCGCCGGCGTTCAGGTTCTTGAGGAATTCTGAACCCCAGGCCTGCTGGTCACACGACACGCACACGAGTCCTGGCAAGACGGCGCGGAGCGGATTGTTGGATGGCGCGATGCGAGATCCGTGGTTGGATGGTGCGATGCCGACCAGGTCATCGACGTACGGAGCTCCGCCCAGGAACTTGATGTAGTAGCGCGGCATCATCCCGCCCTGCGAATGCCCGACCATCGACACCTTGTCGGCGCCTGTCGATTCGCGCACCTTCTCGACGAAGTCGGCGAGTTGCTGGGCCGACGCCACCACGTCTTCGAGAGCGCGGTTGCCGTAGTCGGGTGCGTAGACACAGAACCCGGCAGCCTTGAGTGCTTTGCCAAGCGGCTCCAACAAGTGCCGCCGATCGCCGATGGTGCCGTGCACCAGGATCACCGGCGTTGGTCGCGTCGCCGTCGGCATGCAGGTCCAGATGTTGACGCCGGGAATATCGCCTTCGGGGGCTGTCGGGAGCGGCGGCAGGATCGTTTTCGCGCTTGCAGGTGCGGCGACGAATAGAGCGGCAGCAATCAGGGCAGCCAAAAGCGCCGGGAGTCGGGGGACGCGCACGAATCACATTGAACCGCAACGTCGCGCCCGCGTCAGGCGTTCGGCCTACTCGGGCGGCTTGAGGTTGGTCGGGTGGTGCGACATCTGGTCGGCGCGCGCGACGCCGAGGATGAGTTCTCCGACCAGACCGATCGCGGCAATGAAGAAGCCGACGTAGGCCCACGGCCAGTCGGCGAGATCGGTCACCTTGGCCACCACGATCAGCGTGATTCCGGTGATGAGGAATGCGGCGTCGACGGCGATGGCGGTTCCCCATTCGAGACGCTGCTTGATGATCTGCTTCATCTGCGAACTCCCTTCGATTTCACGGTACGCCTGGACCGGCGTCGACGACAGGGACCCTGAGTCCTCAATCGCGCAGGTCCATCGCGCCCTTGTCGGGGCGCAGGCCCTTCCAAACGGGGTGTCGCAGGCGGCCGTCGGGAGTCTGTTCGGAGTAAATCACCTCGCCGACGAGCGTGGGTCGCACCCAGTGCACGTTCCGCGCGTCGGTTCGTTCGACTTCGAGGGGTGGGGTCTTGCGCTCAAGCGAGCCGAGGCGTCGCGTCAGATCGGCGAGCGCCCGTTCAGAGAACCCGGTCCCGACGCGGCCCACATACCGCCATCCGTCTCCGTGCGGAACGGCCATCAGGATCGAGCCCAAGGTGTCCGATCGGGCACCTGATCCGGGACGCCAGCCAACGATCACCACCTCCATCGCCTGCAGGTGCTTGAGCTTGATCCAAGCGGCCGAGCGCTTTCCGGGACGGTACGGGCTGTCCGATCGCTTGGCAACGATTCCTTCGAGTCCGAGTTCAAGGCTCGTGTCGAGCGCCTCGGTCAAGTCGCCGTCGAACGCCGGCGGCACACGGACGGCACCGCTGTCGAGATCGAGCGACTCGATGACGTGGCGCCGCGAGTCGTAGGGGGCTCCAGTTACGTCGGTGCCATCCAGACGGAGAACGTCGAAGACGAGATACGTGACTGGCGCCGTGCCGTGCTGCAGCGCGTGGAACGAGGGAGCGTTGTTCTTGCCGAAGGCGACAAGCTCGCCGTCGAGGATCGTGTCCGAGAGGTCGAGGGCAGCCAATGCCTTGCTGACGTCGGGATAGGTGTCGGTCATGTCGAGGCCCTTGCGGCTGACCAGCTTGATGTCGCCGCCGTTGCAGACGGCGATGCCGCGGTAGCCGTCCCACTTCATCTCGTAAGCCCAGTCGTAGTCCGGCTCGACCGTTCCGTTTGACGCCAGCATGGGTTTGGGGACGGTGGTGGGTCTCGATACGCGGGCTTCGCCCGCCGTCCGACGGCCTGAGTGTGCAGCGGTGGTCGAGTTCGGCGCGCCAGCGCCGGTATCGAGACCCATGCGATGGGCGAGCCAGTTCTCGGATGTTCGGATGAGGGCGATCTTCACTGGTTCGCCCCCGAGGCCGCCGTCTGGCTGCCCGTGCAAGATCGCGATGACTTCGCCCTTGCCCTCGGCGTCGACTCCGACGCCGCGCCACTTCTCCGTTTCGTATGTCCCGGAGTCCCAGATGGTGACCTCGCCGGCTCCGTATTGGCCCTTCGGGATCGTGCCCTCGAAGGTTCCGTATTCCAGCGGGTGATCTTCGGTCTGGATAGCGAGATGGTTCTTCTTGGGATCCGTCGGAATGCCATTGGGTATGGCCCACGAGACGAGAACCCCGTCGCGCTCCAGTCGGAAGTCCCAGTGGAGGCGGCGCGCGTGATGCTCCTGGATGACGAAGGATCTCGATACGCGGGCTTCGCCCGCTACTCGATCACCGTCCGATACTCGATCATCGGTGAGACCAGGTTCCGGAGTCTTGCCCGCGTCACGCTTCGAGCGATACACCGTCAGTTGATCCGACGGTCTCGATTCGTCGCCTCCGACGTCGCGGCCGAGCGGTGCCATCGGGTCCTTTCGACGTTTCATGCGCGCCAGAACCTCGTCGAACGTCAGTTGCGCCAGATCAGGTGAGCTGAGTTCTTTCCACGTTCGTGGCAGCGCAACGGTCGGCAGGGCGCGGCCACGCAGCGAATAGGGCGCGATCGTCGTCTTGGCTTGATTGTTCTGGCTCCAGTCGACGAGCACCTTGCCTCCGCGCAGCGCCTTCTTCTGGTTCGTCACCACCAAATCCGGGAGCTCACCTTCGAGCGCCTGCGCAAACTGCTTGGCGAACGCGTTGATGTACGCGGCGTCGCGCGTGCCATCGAGTCCGGCATAGAGATGGATGCCCTTGCTGCCGCTGGTGGCGGGGTAGGCGTCCATCCCCAGGTCACGCAGTAGGGCACGCGCCCGCTTCGCCACTTCGACGCATTCCGGAAGCCCGGCGCCGGGCCCGGGATCCAGGTCAAGCACGAACCGGTCGGGGTTGTGGCGGGCATTGTGTGGCCCGACCGTCCACTGCGGGACGTGGATCTCGAGCGCAGCCATCTGACCCAGCCAAGCGAGCGCCCCGACGCCATCGATGACGATGTAACTGTTGCGGCTCGTCTTGTGCTGCACGGTTGATCGCCTGATCCACGATGGTGCCGAGTCCGGAAGATTCTTCTCGAAGAACACGTCGCCCTCGACGCCTTCGACCCAGCGTTTGCGGGTCGCGGGGCGGTCGACGACGTGCGGCAGCATGAACGGCGCGATCTGGACGTAGTAGTTGATGACGTCGGCCTTGGTCGTGCCGGATTCGGGGTACAGGACCTTGTCTGGGTTGGTCAGGCGCAACCGATGCCCGCCGATGGAGACGGTTTCGCCGGACGACCGTGAAGCCATGAGCAGCCGCTACGCGCGTTTGCGCGCCGACGTGCGCTTCGACTTGCTCCGTTCGATGCTGCGTTGCAGGGCCTCCATGAGGTCCACGACCTCCGCGCCCTTCTCCTCCTCGCGATCGCCGAACGTCGCGGCCGTGTCGAGCGCGTCGCCCTGTACGAGTTTCGCCTCAACCAACTGCCGCAGCTGGGTCTGGTAGTCGTCGGTGAACTTGCTGGCATCGAAGTTGGCGGCGAGTGAGTCGACGAGCTGACCGGCCATCTCGCGTTCCTTTGCCGTCACCCGCGGCACCTCGTCGAGCACGTCGAAATCGGGTTCGCGCACCTCGTCGTCCCACAGCAGGGTCTGGAGGACGAGAGCCTTGTCGCGCACGCGCAAGACGGCGAGCCGGGTTTTTTGTCGGAGGGCGAACTGGACGACCGCCATGCGATCGGTGTCTTCCAACGCGCGGCGCAGCAGCGTGTACGGCTTCGTGGCGCGAGCCTCCGGTTCCAAGTAGTAGGCCTTGTCCAGGTGCAGCGGGTCGATTTGATCGGCGGGCACGAATTCGACGACCTCGATCTCGTGGTTCTTCTCGGCGGGCAGGCTCTTCAGTTCTTCATCCGTGAGGACGACTGTTCGCGTGCCGTCGTCGAAGGCCTTGGTGATGTCCTCATACGGGACGACCTTTTCGCAGACCTCGCACTTGCGCTGATACCGAATCCGGCCTCCGTCCTTCTCGTGGACCTGGTGCAGCGAGACGTCATGGCTCTCCGTCGCGCTGTAGACCTTCACCGGCACGTTGACCAAGCCGAAACTGATCGCGCCTTTCCAAATGGACCGCATATGTCCAAGTGAACCTCAGCCGTGGGTACTCCCGCACGCTTCGGGGCGATGACACGTGGTGGAAACAACGCTGTGTCATGGTGGGCGCATGGCCTTCCTCTTGCGGGTGGAGCTGCCCGACGTCCCCGGTTCGCTGGGCGCACTGGCCACCGCGCTCGGCTCTGCCGGTGCTGACATCGAGGCAATCGAGATCGTCGAACACCGCCGCGACGGCAAGGCTGTAGACGACGTCCTTCTGGAGCTTCCGCCCAAGCTGATGCCGGAAACTCTGATCACCGCTTGCCACCAGCTCGACGGGGTGAAAGTGCGCTGGATCTCCCGCTACAACGCCGGAGCAAGCCTCAGTATGGATCTCGAGGCCGTCGAGTTGTTCACCTCCGAACCGGAGCGGGCGATCGAGCATTTGGTGTCGGTGGTGCCGGGAACCTTCCGGGTCGACTGGGCCATGGCATTGCAACGCGTCGACGGCAAGCCGCGCGTGATGTTCAAGACCGACACTGCCCCCAAGCTGGTCGGCGACGCGATTTCCTGGCTGGGCATCCGGTCATCTCGCGCGCTCGACCCTGTCGCGGCCTGGAAGAACACGGTGTTGGCCGGCACCAACGCCAAGGCCCGAGATGGCTCATCGTTCGTTGTGGTCGTGGGCCGTCATGGCGGCCCGGAGTTTCTGACGTCCGAACTCGCCCGGCTCGGGCACATGGTCGCCTTGGCAGCCAGCGTTCAGACTGACTGACTGACTGGCCGGCTACTCGTCGTTGTGCGGGTCTGTCAAAGGGACGTGCGCGTGCTGGAAACGTCCGAGCTTTGCTACGTCGTCTTCGAGGCTTTGGACCTGTGAGCCAGCCGCCTTCCTCAGGATGGGCCACACGGCAGCGCTGTTGACCAGCGGCTTCATGATGTTGGCAAGCACCACACCTTTCGGGATGTAGACCCGCTTCTTGCGCTTGGCGAATCCGTCGAGGATCTCTTCGACACACTCCTCGAGGGTGGTCGTGGAATTGGCTGGATAGGGCAGCCGCTTGCGAATCTTCCTGAAGGTGGGCAAGTCGGCTTCGGCGCCACGAACGATGTCGGTGTCTATCCAGGACGGATGACAGACGCCGACGTCGATGCCGAGGAAGGCCACCTCTTGTCGGGTGGCCAGTGCCAACGACTCGGCACCGGCCTTGCTGGCGTTGTACGACGCGAGGCCGGCGAGTGAAGTGAAGGAGGCGAGCGACGCGACGACAAGCGCGTAGCCCTTCGTCTTCTCCAGGTGCGGGATGGTGGCATGAAGCGTCCGATAGACGCCATTGATGTTGATGTCGACCACTCGCTCGAAGGACGGCTCATCGATCTGTCGCACCGTGCCGTACGAGGCGATGCCAGCGTTCGCCAGCACGTGGTCAATGCGCCCGAAGTGTTCGACAGCTGCGTCTACAGCCTTGGTGACGGCGTTGCCATCGCGAACATCCGCCTCCCACCAAGCCGCGGCGTCGCCGAGTTCCGTGGCGAGTTCCTTGAGGAGTTGGGGCTCGAGCCCGAGGATGGCGACCTTGCCGCCGTTGGCGACATAGCCGCGGGCGACTCCGGCGCCGATGCCGCGCGCCGCTCCCGTGATGAGAGCGACCTTGCCGCTGAAGTCATGACTCATGGGCACACGGTAGACCTCTGGACCATTGACGCGGCAGAGTCGTCGTCATGGATCTTCTTGAAGGTGAATACGAACCGGCATCGGACGACTGGAATTGGGCTGTCCAACAGGTCCGCGCATATGAAGCGTCCGGCGGTAGGGAGGCCAACACGCTTCCCGACCATCCAGAGTGGCCGATCGTGGTGATCACGTCGCGCGGCGCCAAATCGGGCAATCTCCGCAAGAACCCGGTCATGCGGGTTGAGCACGGCGGCGTCTATGCCGCGGTGGCCTCGAAGGGTGGCGCGCCGGAGCATCCGTCTTGGTATCACAACTTCGTCAACGACCCCGTCGTCCAGTTGCAGGATGGGCCGGAGCCGGCGCTTTACCGTGCGCGCATCGCCACAGGTGACGAGCGGTCCGAGTGGTGGGAGCGTGCGGCGGCGGTTTACGCGCCGTACGACGAGTACCAGCAGAACACCGATCGCGAGATTCCGGTCTTTGTGCTGGAGCCGCTTGCAGAATGAGGCCACTGCGCTCCCGCGGTCTCGATGCGCCGCCTGCGGCGGCAACTCGACCTCCTCCGGGCAGCGCCTGACCGCTAACCTCCGGACATGAGTGCGCTGCCTGAGGTCTCCGACACGTTCGACCCGTCCGCGTGGGACGAGGTCGCCGGATTCGAGGACCTCGGTGACCTGACGTATCACCGGGCAAAGGCCCACGGGACGGTGCGCGTCGCGTTCGACCGTCCGGACGTCCTCAACGCGTTTCGACCAAGCACCGTGGATGAACTGATGAGCGTCCTTGAGCACGCGCGCGCGTCGGCCGATGTGGGATGCGTCCTCCTGACCGGGAACGGCCCGAGCCCAAAGAACGGCAAGCATTCGTTCTGCACGGGCGGCGACCAGCGCATCCGCGGCAAGGCCGGCTACGAGTACGAGACGCCTGGCCACGACGACGCTGGGGCCCCGGCCAATCCGATCGACCAAGCGAAACTCGCCCGGTTGCACATCTTGGAGTGCCAGCGACTGATCCGGTTCATGCCGAAGGTTGTCATCGCGGTCGTCCCCGGGTGGGCCGTCGGGGGAGGCCACAGCCTCCACGTCGTCGCCGATCTCACCCTCGCGTCGGCTGAACACGCGCGGTTCAAGCAAACCGATGCCGACGTCGGCAGTTTTGATGGCGGGTTCGGCTCGGCGTACCTCGCGCGTCAAGTGGGCCAGAAGTTCGCCCGCGAGATCTTCTTCCTCGCACAGGAGTACTCCGCCGAGGACGGCGTCCGGATGGGAACCGTCAACCGGGCCGTCCCGCATGCCGAACTCGAAGCAACTGCACTGGAATGGGGCCGCCTCATCAACGGCAAGAGTCCGACCGCGCAGCGGATGCTCAAGTATGCGTTCAACCTGATCGATGACGGGCTCGTCGGCCAGCAACTCTTCGCCGGCGAGACGACGCGGTTGGCCTACATGACCGATGAAGCCCAAGAGGGCCGCGACCAGTTCCTCGAGAAGCGTGATCCGGACTGGTCGCCGTATCCCTGGTACTACTGAGCTCGTCGAGGCGGCTCGAGCGAGCCGATGAGATGTTGCTTGACCAAGGTCATGTCGGATTCGAGTGACATCAGGCGACGATCGACCATCTCGAACTTCAGATCGATCCGCTGGTCCAGGCGACGTTCGACGGCAGAAAGGCTGTGCGTCAGTGAGCGCCACATCCATCCAAGTAACGCAACGAACAGCGCGGATTGCGCCACGAAAGGCGTCCAGTTACTCGCATCGCTCATGATGCTTCCACTGTATGTCGGCACCTAGCTGCCGAAGACGTTTTCCACAGCCGCGACTGGCAGAGGATGGAGCCTGAGGGCTACTCGTCGTCCTTGCCGCCGAGAATCTCCTTGGCCTTGTCCACCGAGGTGGTCGCGATGTCCTTGGCGCTTTCGACGATGCCGCCGACTCCGCCCGCGACGTCGCCCTTGAGTGCCTCGGTCGCCGACTCGACGATCTCGCCAGACTTCTCGATCGCATTTGTCGCGATGTCCTTGGCCGATTCGACGGCGTCCTTCGGATTGAATCCCATCTCGTCCTCCTGGGGTTGTCCTGGTTCGGACTGTAGACCTGCATCGAGATGCGCGCGCGCGAACCGCGGTACACGGCCGCCGTCCACGGCGCGGCTTCTCGATCACCGGTTGATCCGGCTCGCGAGCGACGGCGGTAGGTTCAGGACGTGACGTGCGGGCACCTCTACGCGGCTGAAGCAGGACTGGAGTCGGCATTCACCGTCGACGCGTCGCGCGTGACCTTCGGTCGAGGCGCGTTGGCCGAGGTCGGCGATCGCGTGGCGGCATACGGAGCCCGCCGGGTCGCTCTTGTGACGGACTCCAGACTGCGCGAATTGCAGTGGTTCGAGGACGTCGAATCATCCCTGCGCGGCGCTGGTCTTGACGTGGCCCTCTTCGATGAGGTTGCTGTCGAGCCGACGGACGAGTCCGTCGAACTCGCTGTCGGGTTCGCCCGAGATGCGCAACCAGATGCCTATGTCTCGCTCGGCGGGGGCTCGGTGATTGACACCGCGAAGCTGTCGAATCTCCTGACCAGCCATCCGGCGCCGCTGCTCGAGTACGTCAACGCGCCGCTCGGCGCCGGAGCACCTGTGCCCGGCCAGCTCATGCCACACATCGCATGCCCAACGACGTCCGGCACGGGGAGCGAGGTCACCGGCATTGCGATCTTCGACCTGCTCAAGGCACATGCCAAGACCGGCGTCGCGTCTGCACTGCTCCGCCCGACCGAAGCGGTCGTCGACCCGCGAGTCACGGCGACCCTCCCGGCAAATGTCGTCGCAGCCAGTGGCCTCGACGTGCTGTGCCATGCCGCCGAGTCGTTCACGGCGCGGCCCTTCGCGGCGCGAACGCCCCCGTACCCTGCGACCACACGGCCGATGAGTCAGGGCGCCAACCCATGGAGTGACATGGGCTGCCGCGAGGCGATGGCCCTGATCGGCCGTTACCTCACGCGGGCAGTCACGGATGCCGACGACGCCGAAGCGCGCGAGCACATGATGTGGGCGGCGACCCTCGCCGGCATTGCGTTCGGCAACGCAGGGGTTCACGTGCCCCACGCGATGGCGTACGCAGTCGCCGGCCGCGTCGGTGACTACGTGCCCGACGGCTACCCGCGTCCAGACAGCCTCCCCGGACTCGTGCCGCACGGTTTTGCGGTGGCAGTCAATGCCCCGGCTGCCTTCCGATTTCTCACCGAGACATCGCCAGAGCGCCATCGCGAAGCGGCCCAACTACTCGGCTTCGACACCGAGCTGGACGAGGCGATGGCGACCCTGATGCAGCAGGTTGCAGCACCCAACGGCGTCGCAGGCGTCGGGTACGACGCGAACGACATCCCGGGGCTGGTTGAAAGTGCCGCGCCGCAGCGCCGGCTCCTCGACAACGCGCCGGCTCCCGTCCACGAGGCCGAACTGGAGACCTTGTTCAACGATGCGCTGAGGTGCTGGTGATGGGTGAGATCCCGACGATCGACGACTATCCGCACACCGTGGAACTAACCACTCGCTGGACCGACAACGACGTCTACGGCCACGTCAACAACGCCACCTTCTACAGCTACTTCGACTCGGTCGCGAACAGCTACCTGATCGAGGCGGGCGGCCTCGACATCCATGGCGGCGACGTGATCGGCCTGGTCGTCGAGTCGGGCTGCAAGTACCACGCACCTGCGGAATATCCGGCGCGGTTGCGCGTCGGACTTCGCGTCGATCGCCTTGGCGATCGCTCGGTGACCTACGGGCTCGCGGTCTTTAGTGATGGCCCGGACGCCGTCGCGGACGGCTACTTCAGCCATGTCTTCGTCGACCGTCAGACGCGTCGACCAACGGCCATACCAACCAATGTGCGTGCCGCCCTGGAACGCCTGGTGGTCGGATGAAGCGCCTCCCCGCGCCGGACTTACCGGCTTGGCTGGACGAGATGGTGCCGTTCGACCGCTACATGGTCGACATCGGCGATCACCAGATGCACGTCATGGAGACGGGCTCGGGCCGACCGGTGGTGATGTTGCACGGAAACCCGACGTGGGGCTTCCTCTATCGAAAAGTCGCTGCCGAACTGACCGGCGAGTCGCTCCGGCTCGTCATGCCCGACCTCGTCGGATTCGGGTTCTCCAGCCGGCCCGCGCGGATGTCGGATCACACGCTGGCGAACCACGCGGACTGGTTCGGCCAGCTGATGGATGCTCTCGATCTCCGAGACTTGATCTTCGTCGGCCAAGACTGGGGCGGTGGCATCGGAACCCTTGCCTTGGCCGACCGTCGAGATCGCGTCGGAGGTCTCGTCCTGCTAAACACGGCGGTGACGCCTCCTCGCGAAGGTTTCAACCCGACGGTCTTCCACCGACTCGCCCAGCTGCCGATCGTCAGCGACCTGCTCTTTCGGGGCCTCGGCTTTCCGCAGATCGACCTGAACCGCGGGCAGGGCGAGCCCGGCAGCATCACCGGGCCGGTCGCTCGCGCGTACCGCTATCCGCTCCGTTCGTGGCGCGATCGCGGAGCCGTCCTCGCCATGGCGCGGGAGGTTCCGGACTCGCTTGAACATCGGTCGGTGCCATTGCTGCGACAGTGCCAGGAGTTCGTGAGTGGGTTCGACGGTCCGGCCGCGTTGGTCTGGGGTGATCGCGATCCCGTGCTCAAGCGACTGAAGAATCGGACGGCGCGCCTTCTCCCGCAGGCTTCGGTCACGAGCACGTCCGCCGGCCACTTCCTGCAAGAGCAGGTACCGGCCGAGATCGCAGCCGCGATCGTCCAGGTGGCGGGCACGCACGACAGGTGAGGATTCGCTAGCCTTCCCGAGATGACACGCATTGGAGTGGTCGCCGAATCGCAGGCGGACGAAACACGCGTTGCCGGCACCCCGGCGACCGTGGCTCAGCTGATCAAGCTCGGCTACGACGTGGTCGTCGAATCCGGTGCTGGTGCGAAGTCGTCGTTCGCCGACGAAGCATTCACCGAAGCGGGAGCCACGGTCGCCTCCAGCGCCGATGCCTGGCGCAGCGAGGTCGTGCTCAAGGTCAACGCGCCAACGCGCGATGAGATCAGGCGTCTCTCTGACGGCGCCATCGTCATCGGCCTCCTGGCACCCGCGCAGAATCCCGAACTCGTCGAAGCGCTCACCTCTCGTCCAATCACAGCGCTGTCGATGGATGCCGTGCCACGCATTTCACGCGCCCAGTCCTTGGACGTGCTGAGCTCGATGGCGAACATCGCCGGATATCGCTCGGTCTTCGAGGCGGCCCACGCCTTCGGAAGGTTCCTTGCCGGCCAGGTGACGGCTGCGGGCAAGGTTCCGCCAGCCAAGATCCTCGTTGCCGGCGCCGGCGTCGCAGGTTTGGCGGCGATCGGACAAGCCAGCAGTTTGGGTGCGATTGTCCGGGCCACCGACCCCCGACCCGAGGTGGCCGACCAGGTGAAGTCGCTTGGCGGCGAGTATCTGCCGGTTGACGTCGAAGTCGAGCAGACGGGCACGGGCTACGCCAGCGCCACCAGCGACGAGTACAACCGGCGGGCCGCCGAGATCTACTCCGAGCAGGCCGCCGACGTCGACATCATCATCACGACGGCGCTCATCCCCGGTCGTCCGGCGCCGAAGCTCGTCACCGCTGCCGACGTCGAGAGCATGAAGCCCGGCAGCGTGATCGTCGATCTCGCGGCGGCCCAAGGTGGCAACGTCGAGGGGACGGTCCCGGGCAAGAAGATCGTCACGCCGCACGGCGTCACCATCATCGGGTACACCGACCTCGCCGGTCGCCTCCCCGCGCAGGCGTCCCAGCTGTACGGCCAGAACCTCGTTAACCTGATGAAGCTGCTGACGCCCGGCAAGGATGGCGAGGTCGTCCTCGACATGGACGACGTCGTCGTTCGTGGCGTCACCGTCGTGAAAGACGGGGAGAACATGTGGCCGCCGCCGCCCGTTCAGGTCTCGGCCGCGCCGGCCGCCCCCAAACTGGAGGAACCCGCCGAGAAGCCGGAGCCTCGGGCCAAACTCACGCCCCGCGGCAAGGCGGTGATGGCGCTTGCCGGGATGGCGGTGCTGCTCTTCGTCACGTCGGTGGCCCCAACTGTGTTGGCCCAGCATTTGATGGTGCTCGTTCTCTCCGTCGTCGTCGGCTACTACGTCATCGGGCATGTGGCACACGCTCTGCACACGCCGCTGATGTCGGTGACGAATGCGATTTCGGGTGTGATCGTCGTCGGTGCCCTGCTTCAGGTCGGCTCTGAGAATCTCGTCACCCGGCTGCTCGCGACCGCGGCGATCCTGCTGGCCAGCATCAACGTATTCGGCGGATTCGCCGTGACCCGCCGAATGCTCGGCATGTTCCGGAAGGGCTGATCGGACGTGGCTTTTCCTTCGGTCGAGTACGCGGCGTACCTCGTCGCCGGGCTGATGTTCATCCTCAGCCTGGCCGGGTTGAGCCAACACGAAACGTCTGAGCGTGGCCTGCGGTTTGGCATGGTCGGTATGGCGTTGGCCCTGCTGACAACCGTGTCGCTGGTCGTCGGCAAGTCGCCGGGCATAGGCGTCCTGCTGATGCTGATCGCGATCATCATCGGCGCCGTCGTGGGCTTGTGGCGAGCGCGGTTGGTCGAGATGACCGCGATGCCGGAGTTGATCGCGCTCTTCCACAGCTTTGTCGGTCTGGCCGCTGTCCTCGTCGGCTGGAACGGGTACTTCGAAGTCCATGGGTCAACGGGATCGGGCGCAGCCGAGACGGCGTCGTTCGTCCCCATCCATGACGCCGAGGTCTTCATCGGTGTGTTCATCGGAGCGGTGACGTTCACCGGTTCGATCGTTGCGTTCCTCAAGCTGTCGGCGCGGATGAAGTCGGCGCCGATGATGCTGCCGGGCAAGAACTTCATCAACCTCGGCTCGCTGGTCGCGTTCTTCGCGCTGACGACGTGGTTCGTCATCGACCCTCGGCTTTGGATGCTCGCCGTCGTCACGGGACTCGCGCTCGCTCTCGGGTGGCACCTCGTGGCGTCCATCGGCGGGGGCGACATGCCGGTCGTCGTCTCGATGCTCAACAGCTACTCAGGCTGGGCCGCCGCCGCGTCCGGCTTCCTGCTCAACAACGATCTGCTGATCGTCACCGGTGCTCTGGTTGGGTCGTCCGGTGCGTATCTGTCGTACATCATGTGCCAGGCGATGAACCGGTCGTTCATTTCGGTGATCGCCGGTGGCTTCGGCATCGAGGCACCGTCGGGCGACGACGATGACTACGGCGAGCATCGTGAGATCGACGCCGAAAGCGCGGCGGAGTTGCTGGCCGACGCGTCCAGCGTCATCATCACGCCCGGCTATGGCATGGCCGTTGCGCAGGCGCAGTATCCGGTTGCGTCGCTCGTGGCCAACCTGCGTCACAAGGGCATCGACGTGCGGTTCGGCATCCATCCCGTGGCGGGTCGCCTGCCGGGCCACATGAACGTCTTGTTGGCCGAGGCGAAGGTGCCCTACGACATCGTCCTCGAGATGGACGAGATCAACGACGACTTTCCCGAGACGGACGTCGTGCTCGTCATCGGCGCCAACGACACCGTCAACCCGGCGGCCGCCGAAGACCCGGGTAGCCCGATCGCCGGCATGCCAGTGCTCAAGGTCTGGGAGGCCAAGCACGTCATCGTGTTCAAGCGCTCAATGGCCGCCGGATACGCCGGCGTCCAGAACCCGCTGTTCTTCCGCGAGAACGCGCAGATGCTCTTCGGCGACGCGAAGGACCGAGTCGAGGACATACTCCGCGCGCTGTAGCGGGAGAATCGTCGGGTGAGTCCCAACCCCAGGGCCGGCGACTACATGTCGCGAGCGCTCACGCTTGCACGCGAGGCGCTCGCCGAGGAGGACGTCCCCGTCGGGGCTGTCGTCGTCGACGAATCGGGTGTGGTCATCGGAACAGGACGCAATACGCGTGAACGCGACGCCGACCCAACCGGCCACGCCGAGATTGTCGCGCTACGCGAGGCTGCGGTCGCACGCGGAGAGTGGCGGCTCGACGACTGCACGCTTTACGTCACGCTGGAGCCGTGCACGATGTGCGCCGGCGCAATTGTGCAGGCCCGCATCGCCCACCTCGTGTTCGGCGCATGGGACGACAAGGCGGGGGCGGTCGGATCGTTGTGGGACGTCGTTCGCGACCGCCGACTCAGCCATCGCCCCAAGGTGACGTCGGGAATCTTGGCCGATGAGTCGACCGAACTCCTGCAGGCCTTCTTTCGGGATCATCGCTGACGGCCGGTAAGGTACCCGGCGGTGGTGTGTCCGAGCGGCCTAAGGAGCACGCCTCGAAAGCGTGTGTGGGTTCACACCCACCGTGGGTTCAAATCCCACCACCACCGCCAAGACAAGAGCAGCTTGCGGCGCGGGGGCTCGTCCATGCTTTGACCTTGTCCAACTCTCTCTGCGAAGGTTCGCCTACGCGTCTAAGCGACTGAAGCAGGAGCCAAGGATGACGGATGGGCACATGACTTCTCACCGTTCAGCTGCGCGGTCGCGGTTGGTGGCTGCCGGCGTAGTTGTCGGTTCGGTGGGATCAGCTGGGCTGGGCTTCTGGCACCGCAACTACGAGCCGGGCCAGGCCATCCCGTATGACAAGTTCGTCCCGATCCACCAGTCCTGGTGGGCGTGGCACCTCTTTGGCGGACTGGCCAACAGCCTCATGGCCGTCACCCTTGCTATTGGGGTCTGCATACTCGCGCCACGCCGTGGCGCGGTGTGGGCAACCCTCGGCGCGGGGGCGATCTTGCTGGGCGGACTGTTCTTCGGTGCCGGTGTCGCCGCAGAGGGAGCGGCGATGGGTTATGCCGGCGACCCGCGTGCTTTGCCGGGGCAGGCCGGCGCTGCCCTACTCGCGTACGTCAACGGTCATCCTGATCGGTACGTCGTCGCGATCATTCCTGGGCTGATCTTGTCATCACTGGGCTTGTTGCTGATCTCCGTCGCGCTTTGGAAAGCTCGCTCGGTGCCGTCGTGGGTTCCGATCGCGCTGTTCATCGGAACAGTGCTGGATTTCGCGGCCCCTATCAGCGTTGGTTGGGTGGCGAGTCTGCCGCAGGCGATCGCCGTGATCGCCATCGGCTGGTTCGTATGGGCACGTCAGGGCGCCGCATCGGACTGACGACTACAGGGGCCACTTTCGCAATCCTGAGAGTTTGGTAAGTTTTTCTCAGGTTTGTCGTTGTCGAGCTCGGGGGACTTTCATGCGTCGCATCATCGCCGCACTCTGCGTGTTGTTCATGACTGGCGCGAACGTTGCCCTCGTCAGTAGCCCTGCCGCAGCCGGCCCCAGCCATCTCGGCCCGCGCGTCATCTTCGTCAACACGGCGCAGCGGACGGTCAGCCTGTACACCGGCGGAAAGTTCGATCACCGGTGGGCTTACTCGTCCTTCAAAGTCCAAGGCAACTCCTCGACAGCATGGCCGAAGAAGAACTACGGGCTGACGTTTGAAGACAACCAGAGGCCGTTCGGATTGCCGGTCGGCCGTGAGTTCCGGCTGAACGCGAACTATCACGACCGGTCGCTGTTGCGGAACTGGGTTTCGTACAACCTCGCTTCGAAGTTGGATGGCTTGCATTGGACGCCGCATCAGGTCTTCACTGAGGTGTTCATCAACGGCGATTACCGGGGCAGTTACCTGATGCTCGAAACGATCGCCATCTCACCGAATCGTGTCGACATCCCGCGTAGCAGCGGCCAGATCGGCGAGTTTTCAGCGAGCGGGCCGTTTACCGACCGCACCGGAATGCGCACTGACTTGAAGGATCCGCAGATATACGACCGCGGCAGATACTTGATGGCCAAGGTCAACAAGTTCACCTGGCGCTTGGACAACACGAACTACTGGGAGGGTTCAATCGACCTGAAGTCGTTCCTCGACTACTACTTGGTCCGCGAGTTCACCAAGGACAAGGACGCTGACTTCCTCTTCAGCAACTTCTACTACACGTCCGATGTCTGGAGCCCCAGTTCGAAGCTTGTGATGGGCCCGGTGTGGGACTTCGATCGCAGCGCCGGCAATGAGGCGGGCTTGACGACGACTTCGGTGGCGAGCCCCAAGTACTGGTGGTTGCGTGGGGACGGTGCGCATCACCCTTGGGATCAGCGGCACTGGTACGTGACTCTGACCAAGAAGGGCACTTTCCGCAGCGCGCTGTGTAACCGGTGGCAGCAGGTGGCGGGCTACTTCCGCTACACGGGTTGGGGCGCCGTCGGCGCGGGGTACAAGGCCGTCAGCGGCCAGGCTGTCGCCAACGACCGGAACGTCTGGGGCTCGAGCAATGTCGAGCGTCCGCCGTCGCGCGGCTCGTACAGCGCTGAGGTCTCATACCTGCAGCGTTGGTACCAGCAGCGCTACTACTGGGTTCGTGACCACATCTGCTGATCGCCATCGATCAGAACGGATGCACCACACCTGCCAAAGGCCTCCACTGGTCAAATCAAGAGCGAATCCGGTCTACGCTCGACCCTCGTGGGATCTGGACCGGGACGGGATCTCGAGCCGTCCACCGAGCGGATCCTCGACAGACGCCTTGCAGGCGGCCTGCGGTCCGGTCCGCCGATACTTGTTCCGGCCGTGGCGACGTTCTTGATCGGGATGTGGAGGATCACGGAACCATCCTTTTGGCGGGACGAGTCGGTAACGGTTCTCGTCTCGGGTCAGTCGCTGGCCGACATCGTGGCTTATTGCCGCACGACTGACCGTGTATGCCGACCCGTTCTACGTTCGACGGTGATCGGTCGCTTCCCCGGGAAGATTCCGACTTGCCGCGGCCTTGCGGATGTGGCGTTTGATCCGCCGCTTCTTCACGGCCTTGGCTGCCTTGCGGCCGCCCTTTGCGAACTTGAGGGTGAACCATGCCACCAAGGCGACCAGCACGATGCTGGCGGTCGTCGGAAGGAGGCGACGAATCCAGTCGTCGCTGAGCCATTTGCCCGAAGCCACGGCGTATGCCATGAATACTCCGAGGAAGTTCACGACGTACTTGGAGATGTTCCTGACCAAGACCGAGCGGACGACGCCCCAAGAGAGCTTCTTGGAGAAGCCCTTGGCGTTGTCGGCCAACCGTGACAGCGCAGCCTCTTCCTCTTGTCGCTCCTTTGCCTGCATCACGTTTCGATAGGCGATGATGCCCCGCTCGAGTTCGCGGGCTTGCCATGCGACTTCGGCGTCGTGCTTGCTCGGGTAATGAAACGAGGCGCCGCCGAATTTGCAGGTGTCTCCGTCGAGACATTTGTTGGGCAGGCCGGTTGCGGGATTGATGTGATAGCGCTCGTCGAGGTGGCCTGGTTCCACACCAGCAGCATGCCTCACTGCTCATCCCTCCGAGATCGCGTCGGGTGCAAACATCACGGATGCGTGTTTAGCCCACGGCCGGGTCTAGGGCAGCGAGAGCCTGGCGCGCGGCTCGTTCGCCGGCATCGACGGCACCTTCCATGTACCCGCTCCACTCGAGTGCCGTCTCCGTTGCCGCCCACGTGATCGGTCCGATGGGCGCGGCCAGCGCCGGACCGAAATGGATCCAGCCACCCGGCCCGGGGTTGGCGTTGTAACAGCCGCGGGTCCATTCCTTGTCGGCCCAGCCGCCTTCGACGATCAACTCGGGCGATGCCGCCCGAGGCCCAAAGTGTCGGCCCAATTCCTCGCGGAAGGCCTGGTGCCGTCGGTCGACGTCCCAACGCCCTTCGATCCGCGCGTTGTCGCCCTCCAGAAAACCGAGCAGGATGCCAGCACCGTTGTCGGGCATACACGAGTCGTTGGTCATCCGGGCCGGACCCACGTCCGAGATCAGTTGGCCATTGAGTCCGTCGGCTCGCCAGAAGGGTTCGTCGTAGATGGCGAACATCTTGTGCGCGGACGCCTGAGGCATCCTCTGAGTCAACTGGTCCCGTTGTCCCGGCAGCGGGGGGTTGTACAGGATGCGACCGGCAAGCGTGGGCGCCAGGGCAACGATCACCTGGCGGCCGTGTGCGACCAGGCCGCCACGGCAGGTGATGGTCACGGCGTCGGCGGTGTACTCGATCGTCTGGACTGGCGCATTCAGGACGACCCGATCGCCAAGTTGTTCTGCCAGGCGCTTCGGAATTTGGCCCGTCCCGCCCACGAAGCGTTTCGTCTGGGCGCCACCCTCGGACTCCGAAAGCAGGTCAGCACTCACGCCACAAGTGACCACGTTGACCAGAAGGCCCAGCAGTGAGACCTCGGACGTTGGGACGGCGAGGATGCCAACCGTGCAGATTTCCAGCAACTCTCGCCCCACCGGCGACAACCCGTGCGAGTCGTACCACTGCGCGACCGTGATGCGGTCCCATACGCCTGCGTCCGGGGCTGCCCACGGCTCGGCCACGGACACACTCGCGGCCATCGTGTCGAGCTGGCGAAGCACGCGTTCGACGGCCGCAGAGTCGTCGCCATGGGCGGCTCGGAACGCTTCCTCACGCATCACCGCGCCGCCGAATTCGTACGACGTCTCGCCGGTCTCGAACTGTTGGTAGAGCTCGATGCTCATCTCATCGGCCAGTGCGATCATCCGCCGATGCGTGTCGCCAATCCACTGGGCGCCGAGCTCGAGGAAGATTCCCGGCTCGGGCTCCTCGGTGAGAATTCGCCCACCCACACGATCGGACGCTTCAAGGACGAGCGGCTCGCGCCCGGCACGCAGCACTTCGCGCGCGGCGACCAGGCCAGAGAGGCCGGCTCCGACGACGATGACGTCAGCTTCGCGTTTCATGTGGAGCGCAGTCTATTGACGAGCTGCCCAACTATCGCTGCGTATTGAGATGCCGTCCAACCTCGATTTGCTCTAGAGTCCGGGATCATCCGAAAGGAACTTCTCTGGTGGCCACGTACGATCCTTCGGGGATCAGCGACTACGGACTGGATCGCCTCATCGCGAGGGTGACCGCCGAACTGCATGTGGCTGCGCGTCACGGCAACTCAGATGCCTCCGATGCGCTGTTCGAGGAGCGTGAGGTTCTCCGGAGGGAGCGCAAACGACGACGGCTGCTGCTTGAGTGCATGACTGAAGCGATGTATCCGACACCCGAGAATCCCGGCCCAGAGACTCTCGAAGAACAGGGCCTCGCGTGACGTCACGCGAGTAGCCTGCGGCACGTGCGCAATGAACGACGGGCCGCCGCAGCTGCCCTGATCGCCGACACCTTTCTTCCCGCTACGGATGGTCTGCCATCGGCGTCTGAACTGGGCGCGGTGGACATGCTCTTCCGCCAAGCCGCAGCCAACCCGCGCAGTGCAGAGCGCAGGCAGTTGGAGCGAATTCTTGGTCTGTGGGACACCCGCGTGTTCGGTCTACTCACGCGAGGACGACCGACCAAGTACTCGGCTGTGAGCCAAGCCGAGCGTGAAGCGCTTCTACTTTCACTCGCACATTCGTCCGTGCCGCTCAAGAGGACGCTCGTCCAGACGTTCAAGTTCGGTTTGATGCTCGGCGGGTACGCCGCGCCCGGGCCGACCGGGACGTCCCCTCGCTGGCAGGCCATCGGCTACGACCCCCCGTTCGGCATCCGCCCCGACGCACCACCACGGGCCCTCACGCCCATGAAGATCACTGAAGACACCGACCTGACGTGCGATGTAGTGGTGGTCGGAGCCGGCGCCGGCGGCGGGACGGCGGCGTCAGTCCTGGCGTCCGCCGGCCTGGACGTCGTCGTGCTGGAAGCTGGGGAGTACAACGACGATGCCGATCTCGACGGCTCCGAGTACACCGCTTTCACCAAGCTCTACGCCGCGGCACCGACGTTCTCGGCCGAAGGCCAGATAGCGCTGATGCAGGGTGTCGGGCTCGGGGGAGGCACGGTGATCAACTACACGACGTCGTTCCGAACCCCCGATGACATCCGTGCCGAGTGGGCGGGCGTGGGCGCCAGCCAGTTCGCAGAGGATGAGTACACCCGATCCCTTGACGCGGTGTGCGATCGGCTCAGCATCAACACCGACCATCGGAAGCCAGGCGTACGCGACGCGTTGCTCGAACAAGGCGCCCAGAAGCTCGGTTGGCACATGGAACCAACGCCGCGGAACGTCGTCGGCTGCGAGCAAGACGTCGAGTGTGGTCGGTGTGGGCTGGGATGCCGGATTGGTGCCAAGCAGTCGACGGCTAAGACGTGGCTGGTCGATGCCGCAGCGGCCGGCGCGCGCATTGTCGTTGGCGCACGCGCCATGACGGTGGCGATCGCGAACGGCAAGGCCACCGGCGTCGAAGCAGTCAGCACGGGCGGCCATCGCCTGACGGTCCGTTCTCGTGCGGTCGTCAGCGCCGGCGGTTCGCTGCAGACTCCCGCCTTGTTGCGGCGCAGCGGCCTGACCAACGTCAACATCGGCCGCTATTTGCGCCTGCATCCGGCAACCGGCGTCTGGTCGCGGTACGACGAAGAAGTGCGGCCATGGACTGGCCCGCCACAGAGTCGTTATTGCAAGGAACACCGTGACCTTGACGGCCACGCTCACGGGGTCATCTACGAGACGGCTCCCGTCACTCCGGCTTTCGGTGCCGCACTCCTGCCATGGCACGGAGCCGAAGCACACGCATCACTGATGCGCGACCTGCGCCACCTCTCGGTGACCGCCGTCATCATTCGAGACCGCGACCCCGGCCACGTTTCGGTTGGACGCGATGGGGAGCCGGTGGTCCACTATCGGCTATCGGAGTTCGACGCCGCGCACTTCCATCGCGGGATCGTCGGTGCCGCAGAGATCGCCGAAGCGGCTGGCGCCACGGAGGTCTTCAGCGCGCACGCAAAGCCGGTCACCTACCAACCGGGTCGCCGTGGATCGCTCCAACAATTCGCAGCCGACGCGGTCGCCGCCGGTTACAAGCCGGGCCAGGTGGGCATTGCCGCGCTTCACATCATGGGTACGGCTCGCATGGGTGGCGATCCGGGTCATTCAGCCACAAACCCCGACGGGGCGACCTGGGATGTGCCCAACCTGGTCGTGGCTGATGCCTCGTGTTTTCCGACATCGTCAGGCGTGAACCCGATGGTCTCCATCGAGGCGATCGCGCACATGAACGCGACTCGCCTGGCCGCCCGCTTGGCCTGACGGGTCAACGTCCTGCTTCACCGGATGGGCTCCGCTCGAACAGCATGAGGGACGTCCTCGGAACAGGCTGGCCTTGAACGACAGCACCGGATGGCCGCTTGTACGTCGCAACCAACTTGTATTTGGCCGCTTCGAATCCTGGCGGGACCGCGAATCCGGACTGGGTGAGAACGAATTGGGCATCAGCGGTGTGCGGCGCTCCGTAGGGCAGAAAGAAGATGGTCCGTCCGCGACTGTGAGCAACAGCGCCGTCCTTGTAAGGCTGCGGGCCACCGAGCGGCACCCGGAGCGGATGGTCGAATCGGACGGCGAGGTTCCAAGGCGTGAAATCGACGGACGCAACGACGGTCTGGCCGGGAGCTGCCCGCTTGTCCAGTTCGTGGCCAATGACATCCAAGCCCGTGCCCGACGGCCAACCCGCGGCGTACTGATAGAAGTCCTCGCCCGGATACTTAGCCGTATCTGGGTGGTGCAGGATCCTGACGTCGAGGACGGCCGGGACGAGGAGCACCGCCACGACCGCACCGCCGGCGATCCATCGGACCAGACGTGGTCTGTCGCGCAGCGACTGCAGGGCCGACAGTCGGCTCGGCACGTCTCGCCAGATTCCGACGAGGCCCACCGACATGAGCGCCGTCAAGGGACCGATTGCCGGCAACACATAGCGGGGGTAGCCCCACTGGGTGAACAGAATCATTGCGGCGAATGGCAGCGCGGCCCATACGGCTATCAGAAGAACCAACCGCCGGTTGGGAGCGAAGACCACGACACCGAGAAGCACCACCAGCAGCGGCAGGCCGACGTAGCCGAGGAGCATGCTCGAGACGTCCGGCCAGATGGCGGGGACGTTGGCGAAGGGGTCGTGGAGCACTTCACTCATGGAACGGGCGGGGGCGAACTGCGGCCTGTACGGGCTCAGATGGATGACGGCGCGGCAGAGCCAGGCAAGCACGAATGACACCAGCGAGCAGCCGGTCCAGCGTGTGAGACGCGTTCGAACCGACTCGGCAGCGAAGTCGAATCGGACGAGGCTGAGAGGCAACAGCACGAGTGCGAGCAGGCCGAGGTCGCGAGTCAGGAGTCCTGCACCCATCACCAAACCGAGCGCGCACGATCGGTCGAGCCTTGCACGTTCAGCCTGTTGCAGTTGCAGCAGAAGAGCCGTCGACATGAGGGCCGCCAAGAGCGGGTCGACCAATCCCCGGGCATCGTGAACCAGGAAGAATGGCATCGCCACGTAGAGACCTCCGGCTACATACTCCGCGCCTGGGGTGAGCCGTTTCGCGACGAGGGCGGTCGCTGTGAGCGTCGCAAGACCGGCCAAAAGCGACACCAGCCGTACCGACGCGAGCGGAGAAGCTCCCGCGCCGACGAATGAGATCGATATCCAATGGAACAGCGGCCCCTTGCCGTCGAGCAGTTCGGTGAATCGGCTGGCCGGAAAGTCCAGGCCTGTCTGCGCCTGGACGGCGTAGAAGCCCTCGTCCCAGAACACGGGCGCACGCCAGAAAAGAGCCAATCGGCTGAGGAAGTAGAGAACCAAGATCACGGCCCACCAACGAATGGCGGAACTCCGCACAAGGGCGCGACTTTCGGGTGGCGCTGTCATATGCCGTCGACGGGCCCAGAGAGCTCGCCAGGACTCTCTGACGTCTTCTCGGCCTTGACTCGGTCTTCACAAAATTTGCGATTGGCGATCGTCTGTTCCCGATAGGCGTCGGGCAGGTCGTCGAGGGTGAGGAGGTAGTCGCACGTTCTGAGCGCTTCGGCTGGATCGCCGGTCCAGTACGCCGTGATCGAATACTCGAAGATCAATCCCCACCGGTACACCCATGGACTCACGAACAAGATGTCGTCCGGTTGTGGGCGTCCGATGCCGCGTGCGGCGAACAAGTGCGCCGTCTCGTACTCACCTCGTTGGCGCAACCGCGTGGCCAACTCATAGAGGGCCTCGAGTCTGACGGGTCGGAACTCGAAGGCCCTGATCAGTGCGGCCATGCCTCGCGGCCAGTCGCCGAGTTCGGCCTCGATGCAGCCCACCTGATAGAGCGAGTAGTACACCTCCTCCGCCCATCCGCCCAGAGCAGCACGCTGCTCATACAGGTCGGCGGCCTTCTCGAGTTGGCCAAGGTCGCGGTAGGTCTGTGCGAGATAGAAGATGTTGCGGGCATTCGAATCGTCGCGTTTGAGCTCACGCTCGAGAAGCTCCCGGTCTTGCTCCCAGCGCTTCGCGCGTCCGACGCCACCGTCGGCCCAGTTGACGATTGACGCGCCAGCGAGCCGCGCTTCGGACTTTCCGTCGCCCTCCAGGTACTCGTGGGCGACTCCCACGTACCGCCACTCCAGGTCGCCCCGCACCAGGTTGCGGTTATAGAGCTCGAAGTCGTCACCCCGCGGGTGCTCGTGTCGCACGAGGTAGGCGTCGGCGCTCAAGTCGTCGAATGCCGCTGTCTCGGCAGCAATCGTCCAGTCGGCATCGAGGAGGAGGAGATAGTCGGCCTTGCCCGCTGCCAGCGCGAGCGCTTCCGACCGGTTGTGGCCGAAGTCCACCCACGGTCGTTCATGCAATTCACCCGGGACGTCCGCCAGCGTCCGGCGGATCAGATTTTGTGTGCCGTCGCTCGATCCGGTGTCGCAGATGACCCAATACGAGATGAGATTGCGGACGGAGTCGAGGCAGCGTTCGATCACCGTCGATTCGTCCTTGACGATCATGCATAGACAGATCGACGTCATACGCCTCCAGTGATCGCGGTGCGAAGCGACCCCGAGATGCGCGAAAGGCGACCCGGGCCGCCAGAAACTGCGCCGTCCGGCTCAGCCCACAGCGCCGACGTCACCGGTCGGTCCGGTGGGCCCGGTCGGTCCTGTGTCACCGGTCGGACCGGTGGCACCGGTCGGCCCGAAGTTGCCTGTGGCACCCGTGGTGCCTGTAGGCCCTGTCGGCCCGGACCCTCCTGTCGCACCGGTCGCACCAGTCGGACCGGTCGCACCGGGCAAGCCGGCGGCTCCCGTCGCACCAGTCGGGCCGGATGCACCCGACATTCCTGCTGGGCCGGTTGCACCCTTGGGGCCGGTAGGACCGGTGATGGACCAGGTCACTCGCTTTTCGTCCTTGCGGCAGGAGTGGCTGGCGTTGATGAGCCGGAGGTCACCGCCTTCCTTCTTCGCACACGCGGTGATCACAGACGAAGGCTGCGAGGCCGCCATCGCGACGCCGCCACCGATCGCGATGCCGATGCCGGCTGCCAATGCCGCAGTGAGTGCAGACGAAGGCCTACGCTCCGCAGGTCCGGACGGGGTCATGAGCATGTGCGCAAACTAACACCGCACGCTGTGGCGTGATCAGGTTTTGACAACAATGAGGTCACAACCGGAGATGGCGAATCGAATTCTTGCTCGCGCGTCACCCGACGAACAGGGCGCGCATGACGAGCACCCGCTTTGGCTTCAGCGGCTTGTTCATCACCGGCTCGCCGACGTACACGTACCAGCGTCCGTTGATGCGGTCGATCGAGTGCTTCTCGTTGGCCACCACCGCATATCCGCCCTTGCACTTGCCGAAGCAGTAGTACGTCGGGCTCCATCCGTTCTTGCTCGCAGCGGCCGCGCCTCCGACTCGTGCCTCGTACCGGCTGCCATCAGACAGCACAAGTCCGTACGGCTGCGGATCGCGCGGCTTCTTCGTCTTCGGACGCTTCGTCACGCCATATACGCGCAGCGTGTGGGACCACGGATTCACCGGACAAAGCACGGCCTTGGCGTCGGTCGGCGACGCCCAACAGGCTGCGGCATGCTCCGAACTCGGGCCGACCTCGTAGGTGTTGGGAGCAGCTCCGAACGGGGACGCGTCTGGAACCCATTGGTCGGCGTCCTCGTATTCGAGAATCGTTCGATACGTCGACCTGTGGAGCTTGTATCCGGTCTTCAGCGTGCCCGAGGCCGTGAACGGATGGAGGGTGACGACTTCCGTTTTCGGTTCGACCAGCCCCTCGCAGCCCTGGAGAGCCGAGATCAGCCCAAGACTCAGCCCCGAGATCAACAGAGCGGCGAGAAAAGCACGCTTCACGCTTGGAGTCTAAGTCCGTGCGCTGCGTGTTTTGCGCCTCGACGCAGGTCGAGGAGCTGGGATCAGACCGGTGGAGCCGGGGGTGGCGGCGCGGCCGGGGGTGGGGGTGGTGCGGCCGGGGGTGGTGGTGGGGCGGCAGGTGCCGCAGCGCCCTTCGGCGAAGGCCCGAAGCGGTTGTCGCCGGGGGTGCCGTCCATCAGTGCGAACACGATCGGGACGATTGGGCAGATGATCCACCAGCCTGAGTGATCGGTGTCGTGCATCCGGCGAACGGAGACGGCGATCGAAGGGATGAGGGTCCCGAGCCAGAAAATGGTTAGGACGATTCCGAAGAAGGCGCCCAAGGCTTTGACCAGGATGACTCCAATGATGTAGACCACCACGGCGAACAGGGCGAAGTACCAGTACTCCCTGCGCCGTGCGCGACCATCGAACTTGGCGTAGTTCGAGTAGACCGATTTCACAGCTTCTGCAAACGTCATGTGACTCCCTCTCGTTGCAGCCGACGCTTGAAAAGTAGGGCATTTCGCGCGGTCCGCGCTGGATCTTCGATGAAGATTCTCCGTCGGTGCACCGATACCATCGGGTACCGGCGAGTCGAGGAGGTCGAGTGGGCGTCCACGAGCTCGATCTGATTCTGCTGATCGGCTCGGCCGTCCTCATCGCTGCCGTTCTCGGAGTGCGTCTGTCGGTCACCGCTGGGCTGCCGTCGCTGCTCGCGTATCTCGGCTTGGGGCTGCTCATCGGCAGTTCGGGCCTGGGAATCCAATTCGCTGACGCGGATCTGGCTCTCGCGCTCGGTTTTGCGGCACTTGTCTTCATCCTCGCCGAGGGCGGCCTGACCACAACCTGGCGAGATGCACGGCCGTCTGCGGTGCCCGGGCTGGCGCTTGCGACCGTCGGGTCGGCGATCAGTGTTGTCGTGATGGGGCTCGCCGCCCACTACGGCCTCGGGTTGCGCTGGGAATTGGCCATCCTGCTTGCGGCAGTCCTGACGCCGACCGACGCTGCGGCCGTCTTTTCGGTGCTCAGGACAGTTCGGCTGAAGAAGTCCGTGACGGCTGTGCTCGAGATCGAATCCGGCCTCAACGATGCCCCCATCGCCGTCCTCGTCCTTGCCCTGAGTGCCGGGCAAGTGCATGTCGACCGGTGGTGGCAGTTCGCGATACGGATCAGTTTTGAGCTGAGCGTCGGCAGTGCGATCGGGCTTGCGGTCGGCTTCGGTGCCGCGTGGGTTCTCGGACGTATGGCCCTTCCGGCGTCCGGTCTGTATCCGGTGGTCGTGGTGACCTTCACCGTCTTGGCCTACGGAGCCGCGACCTTCATCCACACGAGCGGGTTTGCAGCCGTCTATCTGGCCGCGCTCGTGCTCGGTAATGCCGACCTCCCACACCGACGCGCGACGCGATCGTTCGTGGAAGGTGTTGCCTGGCTGGCGCAGATCGGTCTGTTCGTCATGCTCGGGCTGCTTGCCACGCCGGGCACCTTCCGGTGGCACCACATCGTCGCCGGTGTCGTCATCGGCGCCGTCTTGACCTTCGTTGCTCGACCGCTCTCGGTCGTGTTGAGCGCCGTGTGGTTCGGCCGCGGTCGGCGTGAACTTGTGTTCCTGAGCTGGGCGGGCTTGCGTGGGGCAATCCCGATCGTCCTCGCCACCATCCCGCTCGCTGCTGACGTCCCCGGTGCCAACGACCTGTTCAACATCGTGTTCGTGACGGTCGTGATCTACACGCTCGTTCAGGCCGGCGGGATGGAGCGGATCGCAGATTGGTGCCGGGTGCTCAGCGGCGCGGCGCGCGACCTCGAAGTGGAGGCTGCGCCGCTTGAACGCATCACCGCGGACTTGCTCCAGGTTCGTGTGCACACCGGCTCGAAACTGTCTGGCGTCGAGATCGGGGAGCTTCGGTTGCCCGAAGGGGCCGTCGTCACGCTCGTGGTGCGGGACGACAAGGGCTTCGTGCCCACACGAATGACCCGCCTTCGGCGGCACGACGAGATTCTGATCGTCACAACCCGCGCTGTCCGTGACGAGACCGAAGAGCGCATCACTGCGATCTCGCGCGATGGCCGTCTTGCGGGATGGTGACTCAGAAGCAAAGCGAGACGTCGGACGTCGTCTTGACCGACGTCGGCGCACCGTCATTCAGCCCGTCGAACCCGTCACCAACCAAGACGGTGACGGCCGAACTGGTGGCGAAGTCTGGCAGGGCGTAGTCGACGTCCTTGAACTGCTGGGCCACCAACTGCACGCGCGGATCGTTCTGGTTCGTGGTCAGGATGGTCACGGCTGCCGGCTTGAGATCGCTCGGACTATTGGCGATGGAGCCTTGCAAGAACCCGCGCTTCTGGAGCGCCGTACTCACCTTGCTGGCCAAGCCCTCCTTCTCACCGCCGTTGTAGACGTCGACGACAACCAGGGCGCTGCCGAGACTCTGACCAGCCTTGATGACGCGGCTCTCACACGTCGGGACGTCAGATGAGTCGGTGTTGGGGCTGGCGGTGAGCAATCGATAGCCGATCACCATGCCGAGGGCGAAGACGACGAATGCGAACGTCACACAGCCGCTGCCACGACGCTCAGACTCGCTCATGCTGGGGTCAGTGTAGGCGCCGTTCTCCTCACGACGAGCCCGCTGAAGCGGGCTCCCCGTCGTGGCGGAGGATAGGGGATTCGACTCCCCCAAGCGCTTCGCCGCTTCGCGGCTCGTGCGGGGGGACCCCCATGGTTCGAATGCTCTGCCCCATCACCACGATGAGCCCGCTGAAGCGGGCTCCCCGTCGTGGCGGAGGATAGGGGATTCGAACCCCTGAGAGCTTTCACTCAACACGCTTTCCAAGCGTGCGCACTAGGCCACTATGCGAATCCTCCGCAGGCGAGATTACCGGCAGCGCCTAGACTGAGAATTAGCCCCTCGCGCGGCGACACATCACCCAATTCCCCCAGGGCCGGAAGGCAGCAAGGGTCAGTGACCTCTGTCGGGTGCGCGAGGGGTCCTTTCGATCGGTACCCGCCGTCGGTGCCACTCGATAGGGTTCCGAACGTGGACGCACCCTTGGCTCTGTATCGCCGCTATCGGCCAGAGACGTTCGCCGAAGTCATCGGCCAAGACCACGTCACCCAGCCTCTGCGCCACGCGCTCGGGTCCAATCGTGTGCACCACGCCTACTTGTTCTCCGGCCCGCGCGGCTGCGGCAAGACGACGAGTGCCCGCATCCTTGCCCGCGCGCTCAACTGCGAGAAGGCACCGATTGCCGACCCCTGTGGCGAGTGCCAGAATTGCCGCGATTTGGCCCGTGGCGGGCCCGGCAGCATCGATGTCATCGAGATCGACGCTGCCAGCCACGGGGGCGTCGATGATGCGCGCGACCTGCGCGAACGTGCCTTTTTTGCTCCGGTCAGCAGCCGCTACAAGGTCTACATCATCGATGAGGCGCACATGGTGTCGACGCAGGGCTTCAACGCCCTGCTGAAACTCGTCGAAGAACCTCCGCCGCACCTGAAGTTCATCTTCGCCACGACCGAGCCCGACAAAGTCATCGGCACGATCAAGTCCCGCACCCACCACTATCCGTTCCGCCTGGTTCCACCCAAGCTCCTCAGCGATTACCTTCTCTCCCTCTGTGAGCGCGAAGGCGTCCAACTCGACTCCACCGCCCTCCCTCTGGTGGTTCGGGCTGGCGCCGGATCGGTGCGCGACACCTTGAGCGTCCTCGACCAGTTGCTCGGGGGCGCTGGTCCAGACGGCATCACGTACGACCTCGCCGTCCAACTCCTCGGCTACACGCCCGATGCGTTGCTCGACGAGTCGATCGACGCGTTCGCCGCGCGCGACGGCTCGACGGTGTTCAGCGTCATCGACCGAGTTATTGAATCCGGCCAAGACCCGCGCCGGTTCGCCGAAGACCTCCTACAGCGACTGCGCGACCTGGTGATCGTCAAGGCGGTGCCCGACGCGTTCAAGACCGGCCTGCTAGACGTGTCCGAAGACCGAGCGGAGCGCCTGCAGCAGCAAACGAGTCATTTCGGCGGCTCCGAGCTCACGCGGGCAGCCGACATCGTCAATGAGGCTTTGGTGGAGTTTCGCGGGGCGACGGCCCCGCGGCTGCTGCTCGAGCTGATGAGTGCTCGCATCTTGGTGCCCACGGCCGACCAGTCGGACGCGGGCTTGGCCGCTCGTCTCGACCGTCTCGAACGCCGGATGGGAATCGACCCTTCGGCTGCCGCGCCGGTCGCTAGCCCGGCGGAGCCGGGCGGGAGGGAGCGCAGCGACCGAAGCGACGAAGAGACCACACCCGACAAGCCGGTCGCTAGCCCGGCGGAGCCGGGCGGGAGGGAGCGCAGCGACCGAAGCGACGACGGGACCGAGGCGGAGACCGTCGCTTCGGCGGTTTCACCGCGTCCCGCGCCTGCGGCGCTAGCGACCGAGGAGGTCGCTCCGGAACCTCCCGCGCCTGAGGCGCTAGCGACCGAGGAGGTCGCTCCGGAAACTCCCGCCGCTCAATCACAGCCGGGCGCATTGGGCATTGCTGACATTCGTCGCCTATGGCCCGGCGTCCTCGATCGCCTGAAGGAGCGCAGCCGCCGCACGTGGAGCTTGCTCAGCCACAACGCACAGGTCCTGGCTGCCGACGAAGGCGTCCTGACGCTCGGACTCGTCAACGCCGGGGCGCGCGATTCCTTCATGAATTCCGACTCCGTCGACCATCTGCGCGACGCGTTGCGCGACATCCTCGGCGGCGACTGGAAGATCGAAGGCATCGTCGACCCGACGGCTTCCGGCACACCTCCAAGCCAGTCCGGCGAAGCGAAAGCCACGAAGAAGCAGCGAGGCGTCCCTGCGCCCGAGAGCGTCCGGCAAGCCGTCGAGTCCAGAACCCCCGCTGAAGTTGACGACCCCGATGCCTCGGCCGATCCAGACGATCCAGTGGTCGACTCCGAGGCCGATCCGGAGCAGCTTCTTGCGAGCGAGCTCGGCGCGAAGATCATCGACGAGAGTTCTTGATGGAACGGACGCGGCTCGAACTCGGTCTCGAGCCGGTGGACGTCCTGCGTCGGCTCCGTGGCCGCGTCCGTGTCGCCGCGTTGATCGGTGAATGGCATCAGGGCGAGGCACTGATCGCCTGCGATCCAGTGCGGGTGCTCGGAACTGACGACGACCCCTTCGATTCCATCGACGAAACCCGCGACGGGTGGTGGATCGGCAACTGGGCATACCGATTGGGCTCTCGTGTCGAGTCGCTGCCTGACCTCGGCGAGCGCCCAGTGCCCCAGCCAGACCACCGGATCGCGCTCTACGAGGTCGTCCTGCGATTGGTCGACGGCGCCTGGTTCGTCGAGCACGTCGAAGGGTCCGACCCAGCATGGCTATTGGATGCGCTCTCCGCCCCTGGCCCGAGCGCGCCGTTCCACGTCGGCGAGTTCTCCATGACCCCCGCACCCCAAGCGCACCAAGATCGAGTCGCATGGGCGCTCGAGAACATTGCGGCCGGCGACATCTTCCAGGTCAATCTCTGCGCCCGACTCGAAACGTCGTTCGACGGCGACCCGCTCGACCTGTTTTGCCGGGGAGTCGAAGCCATGGCTCCCGCCTACGCGGCGTTCATCGATGCGCCGGAGGGCGCCATCGCCAGCTTCTCGCCGGAGTTGTTCCTTCGCCGTACCGGCGACGACGTCCTGACGTCGCCCATCAAGGGCACCGCGCCGCTGGATGCTGACGTCGCCGAACTCGTCGCCTCGGCCAAAGACCGGGCCGAGAACGTCATGATCGTCGACCTCATGCGCAATGACCTCGGGCGCGTCTGCACTCCGGGCAGCGTGCGAGTGCCGGCGCTCGTGCGGCCCGAGCGGCACTCCGTTTTGCACCTGGTGTCAGACGTGTTCGGGCACGTGGCTCACGACGTTCCGCATTCGGCGCTGTTGCGCGCGACGTTCCCGCCTGGATCGGTGACGGGCGCGCCGAAGGTGCGTGCGATGGAGATCGCCGCCGAACTCGAGCCAACCTCGCGCGAGGCCTACACCGGCGCGATCGGGCACAGTTCGCCTGACGGAACCCTTGAGTTGAACGTGGTCATCCGCACCTTCGAGATCGCGGAGGGTCGCGTTTGGCTGGGGGTCGGCGGAGGCGTCGTGGCCGACTCGACACCCGAGGGCGAGTTTGCCGAGCTGCTCGTGAAGGCCAGTCCGTTGGTCGAGGCCGTCGGAGGCAAGCTCGACTCTGCGCTTGGCGCCTTCTCGGTGGTCGGAAACATCGCGGCGACATCATCGCCACCGCTGGAGACAACCCGGCTGGCGCGCCAAGTTGACGTTGCCCGCGGCGTCTTCACGACTCTTCTGGTGCTCGATGGCCAACCGGTCGATCTCGAGGCCCACGTCGCGCGTCTCGATGCGAGCGTCCGGGCGGTGTATGGCACGACGGTACGAGCCGGCTTGCAGGAGGCGGTGCAGCGCAAGGCGTCCGGTCTGTCTGGCCGCCATCGGCTGCGGATCGATGCCGTGCCGTTGCTCGATTCCGACGGCGAACCTCAAGGGCAAGATGTGCGAGTTCGCATGTCGACGGCCGCTCTCCGACGTCCTGCATCCACGTGGCGCTTGGTCCCGCAGATCCTTCCCGGCGGCATGGGCCAGCACAAGTGGGTCGATCGTTCGGCGATCGGCCCGACGGGCGCCGACTTCGACCCGCTCTTGATCGATACCGACGGAAGTGTTCTTGAATCCGGGCGCGCGAACGTCTTCGTCGTTCTCGACGACGGTGTTCACACACCGCCGCTGGACGGCCGGATCCTGCCGGGCACCGCCCGAGCCCGCATCATCGAGCAGCTGACGGCGGCGGCTATCCCGGTCATCCAACGCCGCATCACGAGCGACGACCTCGCCCACGCGTCCGAGGTGTTCGTATCCAACACGCTGCGTGGCGTCGTTCCGGTCACCGAGGTCGATGGCGTCGGCGCTTGGGCGCCCGGACCGGTGGCCGCCGCGCTGATCGATGGCCGACTGAGTGTGCCGCCACGCCAGCCGCAGCGCTGGCCAGTGACGGCACGTGTCCTGTTCATCGACAACTACGACTCCTTTGTCTACAACCTGGTCCAGTACGTCCGCGAACTCGGCGCGGTGGCTGACGTCGTCCGCAACGACGTGAAATCGGTGCAAGAACTTGTTACCGCACGTGAGCGCGGCGAGTTCACGCACGTCGTCGTTTCGCCCGGGCCCGGAGCCCCGTCCGACGCCGGTGTCAGCGTCGAATTGATACGCCGGCTTGCCCCCAGCACCCCGATCCTCGGCGTGTGCCTGGGTCATCAGGCGATCGGCGAGGCGTTCGGCGCAGCGGTCGTCCGGGCACCTGAGGTCGTGCACGGCAAGCCGTCCCTCGTGCACCACGACAGTCAGGGTGTGTATGCCGGTTTGCCGTCGCCGCTGACGTGCGCTCGTTATCACTCGCTGATCGTCGACGAGGCGACGCTGCCGCCAGACTTGACGGTCACGGCGCGCACGGCTTCCGGCATTGTCATGGGTCTGCGGCATTCGACGTTCGCGGTCGAAGGCGTCCAGATGCACCCGGAGTCCATCCTCACGGCCCACGGCCACGACATGCTCGCCAACTTCCTGCGATGAGTTGGACGTTCGAAGCCGAGGTGTTCTCGTGGGACGGCGATCAGCCCGGAAGTTGGCGCTTCGCCCGGGTGCCGCTCGACGTCGCCGACGACCTGCGGATGCGGCAGGCCGGCGGCTTTGGATCGATCCGGGTGAGCGCGACGATTGGCGGCTCGACGTGGGCGACCTCGGTGTTCCCCGAGAAGCCGGCGGGGAGCTTCCTGCTGCCCGTCAAGAAGGCGGTGCGCGAAACAGAGGGAATCGATGACGGCGCCCGCGTGACTGTGGGCCTTGACCTGGCCTAAGGCTTCGAAACTTCCTGAAAAATCTTGCGTCTGCCACTTGCATCGAACATATGTTCGACTAGAATAGAGGCATGTTCTCGGGGTCCGACGCAGTGGGAGCCATGCGCGATGCCTCGCGCGCTCTCCAATCGGTGGCCTCGTCTCTCGGTGATGAGATCCGCGCGCTTGATCGTGCCGAAAAGGCAATCGCGATCGCCAAGGCGGAGCGCCTGGCCGAGATGGATGCGACCGGCGGACACGAATCCGAAGGCGCTTCCTCGATCACGGTGTGGGCCCGTCGCGAGATTCACCAGGACGCTCCGACCACCAGGGCTCAGGTCAGGGCCGCAGCGACCATGCGCCAACTCCCAGAGGTTGGCGAGGCGGCCCGAGCCGGCACGTTGGCGATGCGGCATGTCGAGTCGTTCACGTACGCACTCGCCCACATCGAAGACGCCAAGATCCAGTCACGCGAATCCGAGATGGTTGCCGCTGCCGTTGGCTCGACGCCCAAGGACTTTCACGATCGGGTTCGCCACTTGCGCGACCGGCTTTACCCAGACGATCTCGACCGCGCCTACCTCGACGGTATGGAGCGTCGCGACATCCAATTGGCCAAGACGTTTGGCGGGTGGCACCTGTCCGGGTTCCTCGACATTGAAACCGGTACGAAGCTTGACATGGTGTTGCGCAACCTCTCGGTCCCGCGCACAGATGGCGACCGCCGCAGTGCGGCCCAGCGTCGGATGGATGGCCTCGAACAGTTGCTCGACCGGACGTTGGAGCATGGTCTGCCGTCAGACAATGGCATCCGGCCGCACCTCACCGTCGTCGTCGAAGCTGAGACTCTCGCGGCCATCGCACATCCTGATCGGCACGACGAGTCAGCCCCCGACGAGAGTCTCGAGCCGGCGGTGCTGCAGGGCTTCGGAGCGATCGGGCCGGTCCTGCTCTCCGTGCTGCTGGGCGATGCCGAGGTCACGCCGATCCTCATCAAGGAGATTCAGCCGAATCCCGAGGTGCTCGACGTCGGCCATGCCCACCGCTTTGCCACGCCTCGGCAGGCGAAAGCCATCTCCTTCCGGCAGGCCGGCGTTTGCGCATCCGACGGATGCCACCACCCCATTGGCCACAACCATCACCTGCATTGGTGGTCCAATGGCGGGCGCACGAGCCTCGACGAGATGGACGGACGTTGCTCGAAATGCCACGCCCTCATCCACGCCGGCAAGCTCAAGGTCAACGGCCACACGAGCGATGGCTGGCCAAAACATCTCTCCCAACGTCGCCGACGAACGAGTTGATCCGCAGCCGCCCGATCCCGGCGCGGCCGCCTCTGCACGTCCGCGCTCCGCGCGTAGGCTTTAGCTCTCATGTACGACGGGCTGATTCAGGACCTCATCGACGAACTCGGGCGGCTGCCCGGCGTCGGTCCGAAGAGTGCACAGCGCATCGCCTTCCACATCCTCGACGCAGACCCGATCGACGTCACTCGGCTTGCCACGGCGCTCACCGAGGCCAAGGCGAAGGTTCACTTCTGCGCTATCTGCGGCAACGTCACTGTCGACGTCGAATGCAAGATCTGCGCCGACCCGCGCCGCGACCCGAGCGTCCTGTGTGTCGTCGAAGAAAGCAAGGACGTCGTCGCCATCGAAAGGACGCGTGAGTTTCGCGGTCGCTACCACGTCTTGGGCGGCGCGATCAGCCCGATCGCGGGCATCGGCCCTGATCAGTTGCGCATCAAGGAACTCCTGACCCGGCTGCAGGACGGGGATGTCACCGAGGTGATCATCGCGACTGATCCGAATCTTGAGGGCGAAGCGACGGCCACCTACCTCATCCGCATGCTGACGCCACTCGGTGTTCGTGTCAGCAAGTTGGCCAGTGGGCTCCCCGTCGGCGGTGACCTCGAATATGCCGACGAGCTCACCCTGGGCCGCGCCTTCGAAGGCCGCACCGCAATCGCCTAACGCCTCGGTCACTAGGCGGCGTATCGGTCGCTAGGCGGCGTAGCCGCCGGGAGGGAGGCCGAAGGCCGACCGAAGCGACTGTGAATTGGCGAAACCTTCCGGCGCCGAATCGCTGAAGAATCTGTCGATGGCCTTCATGTACATCCTGATGTGTTCCGACGGCACCTACTACGTCGGAAGCACGCGCAATCTTGCAAGACGACTTCAGCAACATCGCGACGGACAAGGTGCGGCCTACACGAGGCGCCGCCGTCCGGTTCGGCTCGTCTACTTCGAGGCGTTCGATCACGTCGGAGCAGCGTATGGGCGCGAGAAACGCTTGCACGGATGGACTCGAAGCAAGAAGCGCCGGCTGGTTGCAACGGGTCCTGGGCGTCGCGTTGACGATGATGGCAGAAAGTTGGACTTCGTCGTGTGATCGCTTCGGTCGGCTTCGCCTCCCTCCCGCCCGCCGGTGGCGGGCTAGCGATCGGAGGCACGGCCGCCGGTCTCGGGCTTGCGATCGGGACGGCCGGTGGCTGGCTAGCGATCGCCGTAAACGAGCCTGAGGGGGGTGGAACAAAACCGATAGACTGCTGCGTTGTCGCATAGTCGCAGGTCAATCCAAGGAATTCCCGTGGGCATCGTGGTGCAGAAGTACGGCGGTTCGTCCGTTGCGGACGCCGACGGCATCAAGCGCGTTGCACAGCGAATCGTGGCCACGAGGAAGGAGGGCCATGATGTCGTGGTCGTCGTGTCGGCCATGGGCGACACCACCGACGAGTTGATCGATCTTGCCGATCAGGTGTCTCCGCTGCAGCACCCGCGCGAACTCGACATGCTCCTGACGGCGGGTGAGCGCATCTCGATGGCACTGCTCGCGATGGCCATCGGCAATCTCGGCCAGTCGGCGCGGTCTTTCACAGGGTCGCAGGCTGGCGTCATCACCGACGCCGAACACGGCCGCGCCAAGATCATCGACGTCACGCCCGGACGTGTACAGGAGGCGCTCGCCAACGAAGACATCGCCATCGTCGCTGGGTTCCAAGGTGTTTCCCAGACCACCAAGGACATCACGACGCTCGGACGCGGCGGCTCCGACACCACCGCCGTCGCACTTGCCGTCGCGCTCAAGGCCGATGTGTGCGAGATCTACTCCGACGTCGATGGCATCTTCACCGCGGACCCACGTATCGTGCCGACGGCGCAGCGTATCCCGCGCATCTCCTACGAGGAGACGCTCGAGATGGCGGCCAACGGCGCCAAGATCCTCCACCTGCGTTGCGTCGAGTACGCGCGTCGATATGACATGCCCATCCACGTGCGGTCCTCCTTCTCCGAGATGGAGGGCACCTGGGTGGTCCGAGCCCAAGACGTCCGCGGTACCAATTCCCAAGGGGACCCAACCATGGAACAAGCCATCATTTCCGGCGTCGCCCACGACCGCAGCGAAGCAAAGGTCACGGTCGTCGGCGTCCCCGACAAGGTGGGTGAGGCCGCTGCGATCTTCGGGACGCTGGCCGAGGCCCAGATCAACATCGACATGATTGTCCAGAACGTCTCGGCGACGGCCACCAACCTGACCGACATCTCGTTCACGCTTCCGCGTTCAGACGGACAAGCCGCCATCGACGCGCTCGAGAAGGCGCGCGACTCGATCCAGTTCGAGCGTCTTCAATACGACGACTCGATCGGCAAGGTCTCGATCATCGGCGCCGGCATGCGATCCGCGCCGGGTATCTCCGCCAAATTCTTCGCTGCTCTCGCTGATGCCGGCGTCAACATCGAAATGATCTCGACGTCAGAGATCCGCATCTCCGTTGTCGTCGCCGAAGCACAGGTGGACGCTGCTGTTCGTGCAGCTCACGAGGCCTTCAACCTCGATGCCGACGACGTCCAGGCTGTTGTCTATGGCGGGACCGGACGATGACCCTTCGTCCCAGTCAGGGCGGCGTCGCGGTCGGAGTCGTCGGCGCGACCGGCCAAGTCGGCGCCGTCATGCGAAAGCTGCTGGAAGAGCGAAACTTCCCGGCCGGTGAGGTGCGCTTCTTCGCGTCAGAGCGGTCGGCCGGAAAGGTGCTGCCGTGGCGCGGGCAGGAAATCGTGGTCGAAGACGCGTCGACCGCTGACCCGTCTGGGCTCGACATCGCTCTGTTCTCGGCTGGTGCGGCCATGTCCCGCGTCCAGGCACCGCGCTTCGCTGCCGCAGGCGTCACCGTCATCGACAACTCGTCCGCCTGGCGCAATGACCCGTCCATCCCCTTGGTTGTCAGCGAAGTCAACCCGGGCAACATCCCGCACGGCGATGGGCCGAGCGGTCGCGGCATCATCGCCAACCCAAACTGCACAACGATGGCCGCGATGCCGGTGCTCAAGCCTCTCCACGACGAAGCCGGGTTGGTACGCCTGCAGATTTCGACGTACCAAGCAGTGTCGGGCTCGGGGCTTGCGGGCGTCGAGGAACTACACACCCAGACTCAGGCCGTCGTTGACAAGGCCGACGCGTTGACGCACGACGGTCGCGCCATCGACTTCCCAGCGCCCAAGGTGTATTCCGCGCCGATCGCGTTCAACGTCCTTCCGCACGCCGGCGACTTCAGTGCCGACGATGGGGCCGACGATGGGGCCGACGATGGGGGCGCCGAGACAGTCGAGGAAATCAAGTTGCGCAACGAGAGCCGGAAGATTCTGGGCATTCCTGACCTGCTCGTGTCCGGAACGTGTGTACGGGTCCCGGTTTTCACCGGGCACTCACTGTCGATTCACGCGGGTTTCGAACGTCCGATCTCGCCCGAGCGGGCTACCGAGTTGTTGGCCAATGCCCAGGGCGTCCAAGTGGTGGATGTGCCCACGCCACTGCAGGCTGCCGGCGTAGATCCGAGTCTGGTCGGACGAATTCGCCAGGACCGGGCCGTGCCCGACGGCACAGGGCTGGTGTTGTTCGTCAGCGGCGACAACCTGCGCAAGGGCGCAGCCTTGAACACCATCCAGATCGCCGAACTGCTGGTCTGATCAGTCCCGGTTGACCTGCGACTCGTCCGTCGGCTCCCACGGCAGACGCTGCAGATTCTCCTGCTGCGACGCAATGCCCATGAGGACGCATGCGGTCACAAACGAGGTCGCGGTCAGCGTTGGTATGAGCAGCCAAGCCCAGATGCCGGCCGCCAACCGGATGAAGAAGATCAGTACGAGCAGGAGAACCAGCATGATCGACAGGAAGCTGATCGGACGGCTGTGCGGGACGCCGAAGCCGGACAACATCAGTTCGCCGACGATGAACGCGATGAATGCGACGAACACCAACGCCAAGAAGCCCCAACCACCGCCGGCCTGTGTCCCGCGAACTGCTGAAAAAAGCTGGTAGAAGGCCCAGCCGAAGCCGACGGATATCAGTCCGACGAACGCACCGGTGATCACGGAGCCGCGCATCGGCGATACGTGGGGAAGGCGCAGGCTGATCAGCCAGTCCCACCCGTCGGCGATGCGGAAACGGACAGCGTCCATGCCGTCGTGGAATCGGTCGGAGATGCCGTGTCGCACTTTGGCCACGCGTCCGCGGACGTCGGGATGCGGCAGTGACGGCAGGGAAGGCTTCTTGACGCTCGGAACCCGCAGCTTGGGAATGCTGATTCTCTTGCGCGGTGAAGCGATCGTCGTGACGGCCTTAGGGGGCGGAGGTGTCGTCGGTGGCGGTGCCGACATGGACGGTTCCGCAACCGGAGGAACGGACGGGGGCGGCATCTGTGGAACGGCTGGCCGCGTCGTCTGGGCTCGCGCTGGCGTCGTGAGGCGAGCGGAGGCAGGACGCGACGCAGGGGTCGCGGAAGCCGGCTGGCTTGCGCGTTGCGGGATGGGGCGCACCACCGTCTTCTTGACGACCTTCTTGACGACACGAGGGGTCGCGTCGTCAGGTTCCTCCGTCATGCGGTCAGTGTTCCACAGCCCGGGTCGGAGACGAGGACGCCTGTGAGGACCGGTGGGAGGGCGGTCAATCGCTCACAGAAAGCACACAGGTGGATCACAGTTTTCCGTGTCACTTAGCCCGCACACTGGGTGTATGGCACCCGAGCCGCTGACGCGCGCCGACGGCACGCCCATCCATGTTCTGGTGGTTGATGACGAGGTGAACATCGCCGAACTCGTCTCGATGGCGCTGCGCTACGAGGGCTGGGAGGTCGCGACTGCGCACACCGGTCACAAGGCGGTCCGTGCTGCCAAGGAACATCGCCCCGACGCCGTCGTCCTCGACGTCATGCTCCCGGACATCGACGGATTCGAGGTGTTGCGCCGGATCCGGGCGCGACAGCCCGACGTACCGGTGTTGTTCCTGACGGCGCGTGACGCAGTGGAAGACCGGGTGGCCGGACTGACCGCCGGCGGAGACGACTACGTCACCAAGCCCTTCTCCATCGAGGAGTTGGTAGCTCGGCTGCGGGGGCTCGTTCGCCGGGCGGGTGCGCGCCGGGCCGAGGCGTCAAACGTCCTCACGGTGGGTGATCTCGAACTCGACGAAGACAGTCGCGAAGTCCGTCGTGGTGGCGAAGACATCACCCTGACCGCCACGGAGTTCGAGCTGCTGCGCTTCCTGATGCGGAACCCGCGACGGGTGATGAGCAAGGCGCAGATCCTCGACCGAGTGTGGAACTACGACTTCGGGGGCCAAGCCACCGTCGTGGAGCTCTACATCTCCTACCTGCGTAAGAAGATCGATCAGGGCCGTCAGCCGATGATCCACACGATGCGTGGCGCAGGCTACGTCCTCAAACCGGCGAGCCGGTGAGGAACCTCTGATGAGGTCATTGACTGCTCGGCTGCTGGGGACGACCCTCGCGTTGGTGGCGATCGCCGCCATCGCGATCGGACTCGCCACGACGGTCGTCATGCGCTCCTATTTGATGGAACGCCTCGACCGGGACGTCATCGACAGCCTCGACCGCGCCGCACGTCCAGGGTTCGGCGGGCCACTTGGCCCTGGTCAGGGCCCGGCGCCCGTGCGAGGCCAAGGTGTGGGGACGTTGACCGCAGTCATCACTCCGACGGCGTCGGCCGGGGTGATCCTGACAGCTGAAGACCGTGGTCTGGCTCGCGATCGCGAGGTGCCGCGGGCGGTCCTGCGCCGGCTCGGCAGGCTCGACGCCACCTCTGGGCCGCAAACGGTGAGACTGCGGGGTTTCGGCGACTTCCGCGTCGCCGTGCTCGACTTCCCGCGTGGCCGGCTGGTGTCAGGGCTGCCGGAGTCGCGGGTCGATGAGGCAGTGAGGTCATTGGTGCACTGGGAGATTCTTCTCGTTCTCGTGACGCTGGGCGCGGCCGGTGTCGTCGGTCTGCTTCTCGTTCGTCGACAGTTGGGGCCGTTACGCGACGTCGCGGCAACAGCCCACGAGGTTTCGTTGCTGCCGCTGTCCAGCGGTGACGTCGACCTCTCGGCGCGGGTCGCCGATCCCGATGAGCGCACCGAAGTGGGCCAGGTCGGCGCCGCGTTGAACACGATGCTCACCCACGTCGAGCAATCTCTTGCCGCCCGACATCGCAGTGAGCAGCAGGTTCGTCAGTTCGTCGCCGATGCGTCGCACGAGTTGCGGACGCCTCTCGCGACGATCCGTGGATACTCGGCATTGGCGACCGCGCATCCGGACGACGTCGATGCATTGCATGAGTCGTTGGCGAAGGTTTCGACCGAATCGGAACGCATGTCAGCGCTCGTGGAGGATCTCCTTCTGCTGGCGCGGCTCGATGCCGGACGTCAGCTCGATCGGGTTCCGGTAGACCTGACGCGTCTCGCAGTCGAGGCGGTCGAAGACGCGCGACTCCTCGCGCCGGATCATCACTGGGTTCTCGACGTCGAGGACGAGCCGATCGAGGTCATCGGTGATGAGCGCGGGCTTCACCAGGTGGTGACGAATCTGGTTGCCAATGCCCGGACGCACACACCGGCAGGGACGACGGTCACCGTGTCTGTTCGCCCCGCCGAACTGGTGGTCGCCGACGACGGGCCCGGCTTCGACGACCTTGAGCATGCGCTCGAGCGCTTCAGTCGCGGCGATCCGTCGCGAACGTCCCCCGGGGGAAACACTGAGTCGAGCACCGGCCTCGGGTTGTCGATCGTCGACGCCATCGTTCGTGAACACGGGGGTTCAGTCGCCATTGCATCGGAGCAGGGCGAGACTCGCGTGACCGTCACGCTCCCGATGTCGTCAGCTCAGTAATTCGGAGGTTCGCCGCGCGCTCCCAGCCGGCATGACAGACTTCCCCTCCGTGTGGGCAGCCTTGCGGACGCCTCCGTGGATCGCGCGGATCGTCTGGATCGTCGGTGCGGCGTCGACGATCACGGCGCTCGCACCACCGCTCCACGATCGCGTCCGCATGGTGACGGAGGTCGTCCCGCCGGTCTTTCCCACGGCAGCGACGACGGGCTCGGCGGCCATCGGTGTGATTCTCATGGTCTTGGCGCGGACCTTGCGTCGCGGAAAGTTCCGCGCCTGGGTTGTCGCCGTGGTGCTCGTGTCAACCGCGATGTTGTTGCACCTCGTGCGCGAGCTGGACGTCGAGGACGCGGTCGTGTGCCTGGCTCTCCTCGCATTGCTCATTGCTGGTCGTCGGAATTTCACGGCTCGCCCTGACCCGCGGTCGCTTCGCTTTTTCGCCGTGAGCGCACTGGTCGGTCCCTTGGTCGGCATTGGTTTGGGCTGGTTGTGGCTGACGATCGACCAGGACTGGCAAGCGCCGGGCACGTCGGCCGGTCAGCGCCTCGCCCAGGTGGCATCGGGAATGGTCGGCATCGACGGTCCGATGGTGTTCACCAAGGAGACCGCCCACCAGCATGTGGCCGTTGCGCTTGTCGTCCTCGGAGCCGCAGTGCTCGTCCAACTCCTGACCGCAGCCATGATGCCGGCCGGTGGCCCCAAGCCGCAGACCCCGGCCGAGACGGCGGAAATCCGGTCACTCCTCGAGCGGTGGGGTGGCGCCGATTCGCTGTCCTACTTCGCAACACGGTCGGATCGGTCGGTCATGCTGCGCAGCTCGTCCGCGCTGACATACCGGGTTGTTGGCACGGTGTCGCTGGCCGCCGGCGATCCGATCGGGGATCCGGGAGCGTGGCCGGAGATCATCGGCGACTGGCTCGACGAGGCCAAGTCGTACGGCTGGATTCCGGCAGTGCTCGGCGCCAGCGAGCAGGGCGCCAAGGCCTACAGCCGCGCCGGACTGGACGTCTTCGAACTCGGTGACGAAGCTGTCGTCGACGTGGCGCGCTTCAAGCTCGAGGGCCGCGAGATGCGGGGGGTGCGCCACGCCGTGACGCGGTGCCAGCGAGCGGGCTTGGTCGTGGAATGTCGCCGAGTCGGAAGCCTGAGTGAGGCCGAGCGAAGCGAGATCGCCCAGTTGGCCGACGACTGGCGGGACGGCGAGACAGAACGCGGTTTCAGCATGGCGCTGGGACGTCATGTGGATCCGGTCGATCCCGAGGCCCTGGTGGTTCTATGCCGTGACGCCGAGCGGAACCTGCACGGCATCCTGAACTTCGTGCCGTGGGGGGCAGACGGTTTGTCGCTGGACCTGATGCGGCGGAATCGTGACTCGGTGACCGGCATTATCGAGTTCATGGTCGCCGAACTGTGGGCTGCCTGCCCCGACCTCGGGGTGAAACGGTTCTCGCTGAACTTCGCGGTCTTTCGCAGTGTCTTCGCACGCGGCGAGCAACTCGGCACCGGGCCGGTCTTGCGCCTGTGGTTGAGCCTCCTGCTGTGGCTGTCTCGGTTCTGGCAGATCGAATCGCTCTATCGAGCGAACGCCAAGTACCGGCCGGAGTGGCGTCCGCGGTATCTGTGCTTCGTGCGCCCCGGCGACCTCCCACGGGTAGCCACCGCTGCTCTCCGCGCCGAGGCGCTATTGGTCGCACCGCCCTGGATGCCAGGCTGGGTGGCAGGCCAGCGGTAGCGTCCGGGCTTGGCTCACGGATCATTTCGTGACCTTGGCGTTTGGCCGGTTTTGATCTGCACCGACATGGTTGACTGATCGCGGTCGATTTGAGCTCTTCCGGAGCCGCAGCGGTATGGGGCAAGCCATCGAGGTACGCAAGGTCACGAAGCCTGTTGAGACGGTCGCCGCGCTGGCCACTCTGGTCGTGATCGTTGGCTGCGCCGGCGAGCCGCCTGCTCACCAGGCAAGAGCCCAGCCGACGCCGGGCACGATCGTGGAGATACATCGGATCAACGACGTCGATCCGTCGATACGCAAACTGGGCGGTGCGTCGCTGAGCGTCAAGTATCGGTCGACTTTGGCCGACGGCAGGTCAAGGATCGTCGGAGGATCACTTTTCCTTCCGCCAGCACCGCCGCCTCGCGGAGGCTGGACCATACTCGGGTTGGGCCACGGCTCCACCGGCATTCTCAAGGGATGTGGTCCGTCGTCCTCGCCTGACCTGCTTGGCATGGCACCGAATGTGGCGTCCTGGGTCGAGGCCGGCTTTGCCGTCGCCGTCACGGACTACGTCGGTCTCAACGGACCTGGCGTCCACGTGTATCTCGACAATCAGACCGAGGGCCGCAACATCATCGACGCGGTGCGTGCGATGCGCCGGACGAGACCGGCGGACTTCTCCAAACGCTGGATTGCGCTCGGCGGGTCTCAGGGTGGTGGAGCGACATGGTCCGCTTCGGAGCAGGCCTCGTCCTACGCACCCGAGTTGGATCTCGTGGCCGCGGTCAGCACGGTTCCCGCGGCGGATGTTTCGGGTTTCGCCCGGGTGGCGGAGGACGAGTCGCTGACCCGCAACCAGTCCGGCATCTATACGTGGCTCCTCATCTCGCAAGGCCGCGCACATCCGGACCTGGACATGAACCTGTATCGGCGCGGGTCGGTGAAGCGGAACTGGAAGGCGCTCGCGCAGTGCTACGGGTCGTGGGCCACTGAGGAGAATCGCGCGCTGCAGGAAATCACGCCGAGCGAACTCAAGCCGGCCACCCACGCAGCAACCCTCAAACTCCAACAACTGCTCAAGCAGATGGCCGTGCCGAAGCGCAGGGCCGATGCGCCGATGCTCGTCATCTATGGCGGCCAGGATGAGTTCATCAACCCGGCGTGGACGCGGAGCGCCATCAAGAAGGCATGCGGGATGGGAACGAGGATCCAGGTTGATTTTCAACCCGATCGGACCCACGGCACCTTCGATGGATCGCAGGCATACGCGTGGTTGAAGGACCGGCTGGCAGGCAGGCCATTCGTCGATTCGTGTCCGCACTCTGCCACGCCCAACCGGCCGACCGGCGCTGCGAAGTCGACCAACGCGGTGGCTCCGACCAGTACTGAGGCTGAGGAACAACTTCAACGACTCAAGGTTGCCGATCGCGTCAAGCCGTCGTCCGCGTATCGGCGCGGCGAGTTCGGATCAGGTTGGTCGGACACCGACCACAACGGGTGCAACCAGCGCGACGACGTCTTGGTGCGCGACGCCGTGCCCGGAACAGTCAAGACAGCACGGCAGGGCCGATGTGACCACGACGTACTCGCCGGAACCTGGATCGATCCCTACACGGGCAGAACGATCGTGGTCTCCGACGCGAAGCAGCCGTCCCAATCGATGGCCATCCAGATTGACCACATCGTTCCGCTGAGCGAAGCCTGGGTGTCGGGGGCGTCGGAGTGGAGCCGCGATCATCGGCGTCTTTTCAGCAACGACTTGTCGAATCTGCTTGCCGTAGATGGCCCAACAAATGAGAGCAAGGGCGACCACGATCCCGCAGCTTGGCGGCCTCGGAAGGCCTATCAATGCAGGTACGCGCGCCGCTGGATCGCCACCAAGCTCCGCTGGAACCTCACGGCCGACCCCAGCGAGATTCGAGCCTTGCAGGAGATGCTCGGGTACTGCTGAATGCGGGTTCGGAGCATGTGAACCGAGGTCGCGGCAGGGGCGGTGTTCAGGACGATCAAGGCCAGGACTCATTCTTCGGCACGATCTGGGTACGTCGTATGTGGCGCCGGTACGCGCCGAAAGGAGTGATCACCATGATGGTCATGGGTCTCATCTTGTTGTTGCTCGGCTACTTCCTCGGCATCGGCATCCTGTCCACGATCGGCTGGATTCTCCTCATTGTCGGCTTGGTCTTGTGGCTTGCAGGGGCATTCGGCGGCGGCGTCGGCTACCGGCCTCGCTACTGGTAGCACCGGATCGCTTGGTCGCCCGCTGCCCCTGAGGACTTTCTACCTGCCGCTGGGCTTGAGCGACACGGCGGGACTAACGCATAGGGGTCCGTGCGTGCCAATATCGATTTCATACCTATAGATGTGCGCATTTTGCTCTCTCGGGGCCCATCTGCAACAGAGAGGCCAGAACCTTGCACATCACTGAAAGAGAAGTCGCCAGGGCGTTTCAGTTGGTCCAAACCAATGTGAGTGCAGTGGCACAAATCTGTTACTCCGCACCCAACGAAGACGCCCAATGCCAAGCTCTGATGCAACACTTTGGCGTGACAGCTGAACAGGCCAACATCATGGCTTCGTTCCCGTTCAAATATCTGTCGAAGACTCACCGCCGACACATCGTGCAAACCCTCGGTAGCGCGGTGGGGGTAGCGGCCAGTCAGCCGGAGGATGCGATCTCGGCCTAACGCCGGGGCGACGCCGTCCTGTTAGTTGGTTCGGTGTCGGCCTCTCCGGGAGAAATCGAGTTCGGACCGACGGCTCGCAGTCCGCGCAGGTGTCATTCCGCCTTCCACTGCGGTCTGGACAGCCACGCGGTAGCGAATACGCAGGCACCAGAAGGGCTCCCCATGCCGGCGACCGAACGCTCCGATAGCGCCTTGACGCGTAGACCCGGCCTGACAAGATTGGCTCGGACCACCCAGCTTCAAGAGGAGCCACGTGCCCCGACACAAAGAAATTAAACCCTCAAAGAGGCTTAAGTCGACGATGCGCGATGCCGCCAAGGCGGCGGATCCAGATCAGTACAAGGACGCTGTGATTGGACTGATCTTTCTCAAGCATCTTTCGGACAAGTTCATGGTGCGACGTAGCGAACTTGCCGCGTTGGTCGACAACCCCACGTCCGCACTCGACACGGCTGATGAAGCCGCCAGGAAGAAAGGCGTGGACGACCGCGAGGAGTATTCGGCCGAGGGAGTGTTCTGGATCCCTGACGGCCATCGCTGGGACGATCTTCGCGCGGCCTGTCGTGAGCCTGACATCGGCCGGCGGATTGACGCCGCGATGGAAGCAATCGAACGCGAGAACCCCACCCTCAAGGGAATTCTCCCCAAGAACTATGCGGACCCCGATCTGAGTTCGGCAACAATCGGTGGGCTTATTGAGACGTTCTCCGGCCATGATCTCGGCGCCGAGAAGTTGAAGGACCTCGATGTCCTAGGTCGTGCCTACGGACTCTTTCTCGGACAGGTGACGGTAGAGGAACGCGACGTCGGCGCAGGCAGAACCTCGCCATCGGTAGTGCGACGTCGTATTGGGATCCCGACCCTGCAGTCCCGGCTGTTCAGCGTTGCAGCAGGGGAGGTCGTGATCGCCGCCGGGTTGGTCCTGCTCGCGATGTTCCTCCGCGACGCCACGGTGAAAGATCTGCCTAAGCCGCTTCACGACGGGGCACCGTCGGGGCTTGAGCGGTACTACGAGCAAGACGTCACATGGATGCCCTGCCGGGGTGGCGACTGCGGGCTGGTCGACGTACCAATCAACTACTCCCGTCCGCAAGATGGCTCGGTTCAACTTTTCGTCAAGGTGCGACTCCCCTCCGACTTGCCTGTTCGGGAATTCATTTTCGTCAACCCGGGCGGACCGGGCGGATCGGCGGCGTCCTACGCAGATGACTTCATCGAGAACTCCGGTACGGGGATTTCCAAAAAGTTCGGCGTGGTGGGCGTTGACCCGCGCGGCGTCGGCAAAAGCCAACCGATCGCTTGTCTCAGCCCGTCCAAGACCGATGACTTTCTGGCTGTGGACCCGACGCCTGAAACCACCAAGGAAATTCACGCGCTACGCAATGCCTACCGGAACCTGGGCAGGGGATGCCGCAAGACCGACCCCAGACTCTCTGGCCATCTGGCTACGGCCAACGTGGCACGCGACCTCGACATCGTGCGCGCATTGCTGGGCCAGCATCGGCTGAACTACTACGGTGCCTCCTACGGAACCCAGATAGGCGCCACCTATGCGCATCTGTTTGCCAACCGAACGGGCCGAATGGTGCTGGACGGAGCCATCGACCCAACCATGAATCTGACCGAACAAGCTCAAGGTCAGGCAGTCGGCTTCCAGATCGAACTGATGCGCGCGCTGCACTCCTGCACACGACTCAAGTGGTGTGCCTGGGGTGGGACACCTGAGACTGCGATGAACTGGGTGAAGGAAATCATTCTCGCGGCCGACCGAGGAATCCTGCCCGCGCCGGATCGCCGGCCATTCAACGAGGGCACAGTTCTGCGCGGAATAGTCTGGGGACTGTACAACCCCGACCGCTGGCCGAGGCTCATCGAAGCGTTAACGGCGGCGCACTCCGGAGACGAACGCAGGCTGCGTGCGATGGCCGATGCCTATGACGAACGGGGCCCCTCAGGGTTCAGCGGCAACTCTGCCGTGGCCTACCCGGCCGTGCGCTGCGCAGACTTCCGATCGATTGATGACTATGACGACATGGCGCGGCCAGCAGGCCCAGGCTTTCGCACCGCACGTATGGCACCCATATTCGGAGGCCTTGAGGCGTGGGAGGCCGCGATGTGTTCCTCGTGGCCGATCAAGCCGACGAACCTGCAGCGCAAGGTGACAACCAAGGCTGCCCATTCGATTCTTGTGGTTGGCACGACCCGTGATCCGGCAACTCCCTACGCGTGGGCGTCCGGCCTGGTTCGGGCACTCGGTAAGGCTCACCTCCTGACCAGAGTCGGAGACGGTCACACGGCCTACGCCGTGGGTAATGACTGCGTGGACAGCCTGATCGAGGGGCATCTGTCTGGAACGACGCGCGTGTCCCGAGATCAATGGTGTGACTCGAAGGGTAAGCGTCACAACGGACGCCCTAAGGGTTCCGGCCACCAGACGAAATGATCATTTGGGCCAAATCTGTGCCACGTGGCGGCCGAGAATGCTAGCGTGCAGGGGCCTGTGAGAGTCGTTGACGTTATTTCCTGGGGAGATGGAATGTCGATTCGCAAGTACATCGTCGCTTTCGCGATGGTCATCCTGAGTCCAGCGCTGGTTGGCCTGGCTCCTGCCTCAGCTTCACCGACGTCGGGTTCGGTCGCGAGTGTCTCCGCGAAGAAGTGCAACAAGAATGGCCACCACCACCACAAGAAGCACCACAAGAAGCACGGTGACGGTGATGATGATGGCGACGGCAGCGACACAACAGGTACGACCACCGCCGGCGACACGACCACCGGCGACACGACCACCGGCGACACGACCACCGGCGACACGACCACCGGCGACACAACCACCGGCGACACAACCACCGGCGACACAACCACCGGCGACACAACCACCGGTACGACGACCACTGGAACAACGACGACTGGCGACACCACGACCGGCACGACAACGACTGGTGACACGGCTATTGCGGGTCTGTTGACGACGGCCATCGCGGGCCTCTTGACGACTGGTACGACAACGACCGGTACGACGACCACTGGCACGACAACAACTGGTGACACGGCTATTGCCGGTCTGTTGACGACGGCCATCGCGGGCCTCTTGACGACCGGTACGACAACGACCGGTACGACAACGACCGGTACGACAACGCTCGGATCCGCGGTCCTGACTGTCACCGCCGACACCGGCCTGACCGGCTCAAGCCTGTCCGTGACCGGCGACACGTCGTTGACCGCCGTCACCGGCAACACGGGATCTCTCACGGTCACCGCCGACACTGGCCTGACGGGCTCAAGCCTGTCCGTGACTGGTGACACCGCCGTCTCGGCCGTTATCAACTCGGCGACCACTGGCGCCACGACAACCGGTACGACGACGACGGGCTCATCGACGCTCGGCTCGTCGGTTGTTACCGTCACCGCCGACACCGGCCTGACTGGTTCGAGCCTGTCGGTGACCGGTGACACCGCAGTGACAGCAGTCACCGGCGACGTCAGCACGGTGACGGTCACCGCCGACACTGGCCTGACGGGCTCAAGCCTGTCCGTCACCGGTGACACGGCCGTCTCGGCAGTCTCAAGCTCTGACGCCTCGACTGGAACGGCGAGCGTCCTGAGCTCGACGTTGGTCGCCAAGAAGCATCACAACGGTTGCGGCGGCGGGAACAAGCACCTGCCCGACACCGGTGGCGCAAACCGCAATCTGCTGATTCTCGGTGCCCTGCTGGTCGCTGGCGGAGGAATCCTCCTGACCGTTGCTGCGCGACGCAACTCAGGCGCGGGCGACACCTTTATTGCCTGAGATGCACCGCAGTGCCTGGGTGATACCAGGCGGTACGGTTCCGGAATGACTGAACCCACGCGGCACCATGCTGAGTTGCCGCGCGCTTCGAAGCGGTTGGTCGCGGCATGCATCGTGCTGGCTGCAGTGGTGCACAGCTTTCTGGTCATGCTTTGGGTGATGCCGGCGAACCCGATCCGTTCCGCGGTCGGCCCGGCCCGCGTTCAGCGGTACATCTCCAATCCGGTGCTGCCGCTCGACCAGTCATGGTCGGTGTTCGCTCCGGTGCCAATACATGGTGAGGAGTACATCCTCATTCGGGCATTCATAGGCGACCCTGCAACCGGCGTCGGCAAGTTGACGAACTGGTACGACGTCTCTGCCGACTACGAGTCGCGTATTCCCTACGTCCTCACGCCGTCGCGAGTACACCTTGTGCCGGCGCGAGTCGCCGCCAACCTGGGGCAAACGGGAGCAAACCTCAACCCGGCTCAGAAAAAGGTGCTGTCGGTCGGATTCGATCGCCGGCACTTGCCGCAATTGCGTCGGGCGCTGTTGAAGTTGAACAAGGGGGGAGCTGACGGACGCCGTGCGGTCACGGCATATCTCAAGTACGACGAAATGATGACCCGCTACGTGTCGCTGTATGCCCGCGCCAGATGGGGGTCGGGCATCACCCTGGTGCAATATCAAATTGGCATCCGGTGGGTCCCAGACTTCACCCAAAGACATCAGTACACCCTCCAGGATGTGAAGGTCGCCTTCACCGTCCACGGCTTCCGTCCGGCCACATGGTCCTCAGGTGGGGATGCGACTCGCAGGATCTTCGCGAAATACGTTCGTCGGGCGCCGGCCGGAGATTTCGAGCGCATCGAGCGTCATGACGGCAAACTCTGGGTCGATGGCAAGCCCATTGGCCCGGTGGCAAGTGCAGGCAACTCGGGAGCGACACGATGACTGACGAGTCGACAACCCGGCCGGTGTCGAGGCCAGTGAAGCAATCCGCGATCCAGCAGCTGGTCGAGGTGCTTCGGCGTTGGAACATTCAGGCTCAGCAATGGCTGCTGTGCGATCAGCATGCCCTGTACGGAGCCGCCTTTGCCCGGATTGCATCGGGGCTGTCGGTCATTGGGATCTTGCTGACCAATTTCAGGTGGCGTGATCTGATCTTTGGACCGGGCGCGTCATGGGCGCAAGTGCTACCGAATCGTGAATACTGGCCGGCGCTCCTCATCGCCCACTTGGGCGAAACGTCCTTCCTGGTGGTCTACCTTCTGACCATCGCCATGGCGGTGGGGTGGACCTTGGGATGGCACGCCAAGATTGTCGGATTGTTCATGCTCATCGGCCACGTTGCAATGATGCAACGGACACCGTTCGTCGGCGATCAGGGTGACAATGCTCTGCGTCTTGGGCTTTACCTCCTGCTGTTGATGAACGTCACCGAGGTGTGGGCTTTGGACGCCCGCCGGCGCAGCAATGCGTCAACCAACGGACGTTTTCTGACAAAGCTCTGGCGGTCCCAGCCTGTGCTACCACGGTGGATTGCAAACGCCATCCACAACGTTGCCGTGGCCCTGCTCGCGTTCCAATTGACCCTGATCTACATCTCTGCCGGGATGTACAAGACGCAAGGCGCATATTGGCAAAACGGGACCGCGCTGTACTACCCGCTTTCCCTCCCCGAATTCCGGCCCATTCCCGAATTGACCAACCTGTTGTTGCACGCCGACATCATGGTCGGGGTAGTCACGTACGTCGTCGTGTTCACCCAACTCTTCTTTCCCGTCATGTTGATCGTTTCGGTTGCAACGAGACGCATCGCCATAGCCTTGGTGATGCTGTTCCACCTATCGATCGCCATCGTCATGGCTCTGCCGTGGTTCAGCCTGGAGCTGTTGGCCCTGGACTCGATATTCATTTCGACCATGACGTACCAATACCTGGAACGCTGGATCCGCCAGCGTGGTCAGGACCTGCGAGTGCTCTTCAAACGACGACCGTCTGCCACAGCCTGAGCTGCAAACCTTTCGGTTTCCATCCGATGACGTCCTTGCGCATTCGGTGTATCTGGTCTTCGTCGCGGTGGTAGCCTCGCCGCTGGATCGAGTGCTTCATTCGACCTTTCATGTGCCCCTGCCGTCGTCTTCTTGCCCGAGCTGGGCGCGGCAGGGGCTCATGAGCCCTATCCAGTCTGGGCGCGAAACTCGGCGATGACGGCGTTGTTCCAGTCATGCATGTCAGCCATGGATGCCAGTCTGGCATCGCGCCGCCGTCCGCCCTGCGGCGACTTCTGTCGGGGTGACAGGATTTGAACCTGCGGCCTCATCGTCCCGAACGATGCGCGCTACCAAGCTGCGCCACACCCCGCGTGTGACTCCCACCCTCAGATTCGGACCGTGCGGTCGGTTCAGGCGGGCAGCCCGGCCGAGTCTATCCCAGTCAAAGTGAGCAGCGTCGCCTCGGGCCGGCAGGCAAAACGCACCGGCGCGAACGGCGATGTGCCCAGTCCGGCTGACACATGCACCAGTGACGGATCGTGCCCTGAAGTCTGGTGCCGATGCAGGCCGCTCGCCTTCTTCGGATCCCAATCGCAGTTGGTGACGAGCGCTCCATAGAAGGGAACGCACACTTGGCCGCCATGCGTGTGACCAGCGAAGATGAGCGGATAGCCCTGCGCGTTCCACCGATCCAGAATGCGCAGATAAGGGGCATGCGCGACGCCGATCGCGAGGTCAGCGGATGTATCGGCTGGCTCATCGTCGAGGCGGTCGTAACCCAGATGCGGATCGTCAACGCCCACGAACGCCAGTCGCCGTCCGTCGACAGTCAAAGACCCATGGGTGTTGCTCAAGTCGATCCACCCGCGATCGGTGAACGCTCGCCGCATCTCCTCGAACGGCAGGTCGCGCTTGCGCACCTCCCACCAGGGTCGGCCCCTGATCTTGCCGCGATTGGTCGGTCCGGTGAGGTACTTCAGTGGGTTCTTGAGGATGGGTGAGAAGTAGTCGTTGGAGCCGAACACGAACACACCGGGCAGATCGAGCAGGTCTCCGTACGACTCCAGCACAGCTGGAAGGGCCTCCATGTGCGCCAGGTTGTCGCCGGTGTTGACGACGAGATCGGGCTCGGTCTCTGCCAACGTGCGGAGCCACGCCTTCTTGGCTTCCTGGCTTGGAACCATGTGCACGTCCGAGACGTGGAGGATGCGTAGCGGATCAGAACCCGGCTTCAGCACGGGCACGGTCACCTCGCGCAGGACGAACGCGCGAACTTCGTAAAGAGACGCGTAGGCGATCGCGGCCGCACCTGTAGCCACCGCACCGGCGGCGAGAGTCCTCCCACGCACGTCCCAACCGTACCGACCGGACCCATGGGCGGCGATGAGAGAATCGGGCGCATGGCTGAGCTGAAGGACAAGATTCGCGCCGACCTCACCGCTGCTCTCAAGGCCCGCGACTCCTTGCGGGCCGGAACCCTTCGCATGGTGATCGCTGCGATCACGAATGCCGAAGTCGCCGGCAAGGAGGCGCGCGAGCTCAGTGACGACGACGTCGTCGGCGTGCTCACTTCGGAATCCAAGAAGCGTCGGGAAGCCGCGGAGGCGTTCGACGCCGGCAATCGTCCTGAGCTTGCCGACAAGGAACGGGCTGAGGCAGCGGTGCTCGCCGAATACCTGCCGACCCCGCTGACGGACGACGAGATCAGCGCTCTCGTCTCAGCCGCGATCGAACAGACCGGTGCCGAAGGCCCGAAGGGAATCGGCCCCGTCATGGGAGTCGTTCAACCGCAGGTTCGTGGCCGCGCCGATGGCGCCACCGTGGCCGCTGAGGTGCGACGCCAGTTGGGCGCCTAGAACGACGGTGTCGGGAACGGCTCTGGCGCCGACTTCGACTTGGACTTCGGCTCGTGTTCCGGCGGCGGGTCGAACGGTGTGGGTTCGAGCCGTCCTTGGATGACGCCCATGGCCTTCTTCCACATCGGGCCGGCCAACGATGAACCGCCGACCTGGCTGAAGCTTATTGGACGACCACGCAGCGTCGATCCGGCCAGCGAGCGTGGCCGGCCTTGCTCGTCAGCCCCGGCGATCATGGAGGCGTCGACGAGGAGCGGCGTGTACCCGATGTACCAAACCGCCTTGTTGCCACTCGTCGTACCGGTCTTTGCTGCGGACGGGATCTTCAGCGCGGTTCCGTTTGCGAAGCCAAAACCGCCGCGCTCCTGGACGCCCCTGAGGATGTCGTTGATCTGCGCCGCGATCTCGGGGACGAGAACCCGTGTGCATTCTTTGGTGTAGGCCTTGATGACCTGGCCCTTCATGTCGAGAACCCGCTCAACCGGCTGTGGCTTGCAGTACATACCGCCCGAGGCCGGGACTGCATACGCCGCCGCCATTGCGAGCGGGCTGACGTCCATGACGCCGAGCGTGAAGGACGGGACGACGGCGTTGTCGGGGCGGGTCGCGCCGTTCGCATCCTTGAACGGGACCTGTAGGCCCATTGCCTCGGCCATCTGCACCGTCGGGCACAGGCCGGCATCTCGCTCCAGTTGCGCGAAGTAGGTGTTCACCGACTTGCGCAGTCCGGAATACATGTTCATCGTTCCCGAGGTCGTTGAGTTCGTAACCGGCCAGCTGTCGGTCGACCCGCCTTCACAGTCCTTGTACGTTCCGGCGGGCATCGTCAGGTGTTTCGGCGCCTTGTACTTCCGGTCGACTTTGATGCCCTTCTTGAGCGCCGCGGCCGTGGTGAACAGCTTGAACGTCGAGCCGGCCTGGAATCCGGCCGAGTCGCCGTACGCCGTGGGCACCGCGAAGTCGATGTAGGACTCGCCCTGGCCCTCGTCGTTGCCCATCGGACGCGATTGAGCCACCCCCCGCACCTTGCCGGTGCCGGGTTCTACGAGCGCCTGCGCACCAATGGCCCGGTCGGTCGGTGCGACGGTGGACGTCACCGCCTTGCTGATGGCGGCCTGCATCTTCGGGTCGATGGTCGACTCGATGGTCAGGCCGCCACGCTCCAATACGGAGGCGCGGTCGGCGACGGTCTGGCCGAGGGCAGGCTCTTGGAGGAGGAAGCGTCGGACGTAGTCGCAGGCGAACTCGCCGCCTGCGGCGGCCGCAGCGCATCCGTTCTTGAACGATGTGATCTTCAGGCCCAACGGCTCGCCGCTCAGCTTCTCGGACTCAGCCGAGCTGATCTTGCCTTGGGCTGCCATGACGGCCAGAACCGTATTGCGACGTTGCATTGCCCGCTCCGGGTAGCGCTTGGCGTCGTAGTACGAGGGATTCTTGACGACGCCGGCGAGCAATGCCGACTGGACGAGAGTCAGCTTGTCGGGCGATGTCGAGAACCAGTGGTTGGCGGCAGCGTTGATGCCGTATGCGCCGTCGCCGTAGTACGCGATGTTGAGGTACCGCTCGAGGATCTGGTCTTTCGAGTGCGACTTCTCGTACTGCGCAGCCAACTTGAGTTCGCGAAGCTTGCGGGCGATCGACGGCTCCGTGGCCGCCTCGATCTCCTCCTGCGTGCGAGCTTGCTGGACAAGCATGAGCTTGACGAGTTGCTGGGTGATGGACGAGCCACCCTGCGTCGGATTGTTGGACGCGTTGTTGACCAGCGCCCGCACCGTGCCCTTGAGATCGAGCGCGCCATGCTCGTAGAAGCGGTTGTCTTCAATGGCCACGATCGCCTCACGCATAGTCGGATTGATCTTGGCCAGCGGTATGTCCTGCCGGTTTTCGCGGTAGAAGAAAGCCAACCTCTTGTGGTTGGACGCCAGCAACTTGCTCGTCTGGGACGCCGGGGAATCGGCCAACTGCATCGGCAGATCGATGACGCCTTCGCTCAACCGATGCATGGTGATCGCACCGAACACGGCGGCCGGGACGAGCATGGCCGCAACGACCAAACCGGCGAGAAACGAGTACCGGAAGATGCGGGCAATGACGTTTCCGCGCTCGGTCGGAACCTCAACAGATTGAACGGAACGCCGGACCGATTCGGTCACGTCGTCCCACGGCATGCGATCCAGACTACGGGACCATTTTCGTGTCACCTGCGCATGAAAGTGACGTGATGTGACGAGTGAGGCGACCGCGAAAGCCCAATTCGGCCTAGTCCGAAAGGACTAGACGAAACGGTTCGCACGGGTCTGCCGAGGCGTTTTGTCGATTCGTAGCGTAAAACCCGTCGTTTCTTCGGCCGACACGCCGGCTGGTCCTCGGGAGGTGTACGACATGACGTGGAACACGAACTGGGCCGCATCCGCTGCTTGTCAGGGCAACTCGGATGCATTGTTTGTCAAAGGTGCCGAGCAGAACCGCGCGAAGCTCATCTGCGGTGCCTGCTCCGTACGCGCCGAGTGCCTTGCGGAGGCTTTGGACAACCGCATCGAGTGGGGTGTCTGGGGTGGCATGACCGAACGCGAGCGCCGCGCCTTGCTGCGCCGCCGCCCGAACGTCCAGGCTTGGCGTTCGGTCCTTCAGTCGGTTTCCTGAGTCTCGATACAGGCCGCTGTGCGGCCCACTCAACTACTCGACCCCGGTCGCGAGTAGGTCCCCGATCTTACGAAGGCCGCCGAGGTCATGGACGTCGCTGGGCAGAGCGCGGACTGAGACCGTCGGCACCTGGGGGTGTGCCGCCGAGAACCGAGCCGCCACCTTCTTTTCACGTTGAGCCTGTCGAGCACGCGCCGCATGGACCAACAGCAGCTCTGCGGTGGCCTTCGCGCCGTCATCGTCCTTGGCGGCCAGACGGCGCGCGCCGGATTCGGCGTCGACCGCACTGATCGCGCGCGCGGCACGCGTGTGCACACGGTTCACGACGAGCCCGGCCAGAGGCATCCGTTCGCTGCTGAGCCGTTCGGCAAAGTACGCGGCTTCTCTGATGGCATCCGATTCCGGCGCGGCGATGACGAGGAAGGCTGTCTCGTCGGCCTGCAGCAGTCGGTAGGTGGCTTCGGCGCGCTGGCGAAATCCGCCAAAGACGGTGTCGAGGGCTGCGATGAACGCCTGGACGTCGGTGAGGAACTGGGCCCCGAGGATCTTGGTCATGGCACCGGTCACCAGGGAGAGCCCGGCGGAGAGGACGCGCGCCGGTCCGCGCGCCGGCGCCACCATGAGACGCATGAATCGGCCGTCGAGCAGGGACGAGAGTCGCTCGGGTGCGTCGAGGAAGTCCAGCGCTGAACGAGACGGCGGCGTATCCACGACGATCAGATCCCATTTCGTGGCGTCGCCATGCAGTTGCCCGAGCTTTTCCATCGCCATGTATTCCTGAGTGCCGGCGAAGGAACTCGACAACGCGATGTAGAACGGGTTTGCCAGGATCTGCTGTGCCTTCTCCGGGGATGCGTGCGCTTCGACGACCTCGTCGAAGGTGCGCTTCATGTCGAGCATCATCGCGTCGAGGCTTCCGCCTGCCGTGCCGTCCACGCCCTTGACTGGTCGCGGGACGTTGTCGAGTTCGGTGAGCCCCATTGATTGCGCGAGTCGACGGGCTGGGTCGATGGTGAGCACGCACACGTGGCGGCCTTGTTCGGCGGCGCGCAGGGCGAGCGCAGCGGCCGTCGTCGTCTTGCCAACGCCACCCGAACCGCAGCACACGATGATGTCGACGGTGCGGTCGGCGAGCAACGCGTCGACGTCGAGATGTCCGTTGGATGCCCGTACTGCGGACTCGCGAATGGGGGCGGCCGGGCCGGCCGAACGAGCCGCCTTGCGCTCTGTCATGACGCCGCGTCCAGAAGTTCGGCACGCAGGATGCGCGCGAGTTCGAACAGCGCTCCCTGATCGATCGCATCCGCGAGCGCCGGGAGTTCGACCATCGTGTGATTGGCCAAGGCTGCACGCTGTTCGTCTTGGAGCCGGTAACGTTCGACCTGGCCCACGCCTTCATCCAGAAGTGCCGGCGCGGCACTGCCGTCGAGGCCGATCGAGTCGAGCGCCTTCTCAACAGAGTCGGCATGGAGTGCTTCCGACTCCAGTGCTTCCTCGGTGGAATCGCTGAGCAGCGTTGGCTGGACGAGATTCGCGATGATGGTGCCTACCGGCAGGCTGGCCGACTTCAGTTCCTTGATTCCGTCGAGTGTTTCCTGCACGGGCATGTCCTCGAGAAGCGTCACGAGATGCACCGACGTGTTGCGCGCCCGCATCATCGACATGATCGAGTCGGCCTGACGACGAACCGGACCCACCTTCGCCAGCCCGGCCACCTCCTCGTTCACGGCGAGGAACCGGGTGATGCGGCCGGTGGGGGGAGCATCCATGACGACGGCGTCGTACACGAACTTGCCGCCGTCCTTGCGCTTGGCGGCTTCATAGATCTTGCCGGTCAGCAGGACATCGCGAACACCCGGCGCGATCGTCGTCGCGAAGTCAATGATGCCGAACCTGTCGAGGGCCCGGCCGGCGCGACCGAGCCGGTAATACATCTGGAGATATTCCAGAAGGGCTGATTCGGCGTCGACGGCCAGGGCGTACACCTCGCCGCCGCCCAGGCCCACCGCGATCTTGCGTTCCTCATACGGAAGCGGCGCCACGTCGAAGAGTTGGGCGATGCCCTGGCGTCCCTCGACCTCGCAGAGCAGGACCCGCTTGCCGGCGTCTGCCAAGGCAGTCGCCAAGGCTGCGGCAACCGTCGTCTTGCCGGTGCCGCCCTTGCCCGAGACGACGTGCAGCTGGGTAGACAGGGCCACGACTGAACCCTAGGCATACCCTCGTGGCATGACGACATGGGAGTACCTCACCGCCCCCGTGCTGGTGCACAGCACGAAGCAGATTCTCGACAACTTTGGCGCCGAAGGATGGGAACTCGTCCAGATCGTCCCGGGCATGAACCCCGAGAATCTGGTCGCCTACTTCAAGCGCCCGGTCGCTGGGTGAGCATGACTCCTGAGGAACGGCTGGCTGAGCTCGGCCTGAGGCTTCCCGACGTCGTTCCGCCGCTGGCGGCGTACGTCCCGGCCGTGCGTTCAGGCGATCTCGTCTTCACGGCCGGCCAAATCCCGCTGCGCGACGGTCACCTTGTTGCTACGGGCAGGGTCGGAGAGAGTGTCTCGGCGGAGCAAGCTCGCGAATGTGCGCAGCAGTGCGCACTGAATGCCTTGGCGGCAGTCGCCTCCGTCGCCGATGGCGGGCTCGCAGCGATCCAGCAGATCGTGAAGGTCGTGGTCTACGTCGCGGGAACGGCCGACTTCACCGGCCAACCTGCAGTCGCGAACGGGGCGAGCGAGCTCATGGGAGCGGTCTTCGGTGCGGCCGGTGGGCATGCTCGCAGTGCCGTCGGGGTTGCCTCTCTCCCCATGGATGCCCCGGTCGAAGTCGAACTGGTCGCACGGGTGGGCTGAGCCGTGCGGATCCCATTGCCCAAATCACTGGACGCCCACGCCCGGATGGCCTCAGGTCTAGCCGAGCCGCGGGACGCCGCCACCATCGCTTTGGTGCGAGATGGGGCCGATGGGCTCGAGACGTATTTGCTTCGGCGGCGTTCCACCTTGGAGTTTGCCCCGGGGGTTTTGGTCTTCCCCGGTGGTGCAGTTCATGACGACGACCGGCAGCCGTTGGAGTGGATCGGGCCCGATGCCGGCGAATGGGCGCGCCGGTTCAGGTGTGACGAGGACACGGCTCGAGCCCTGGTGATCGCGGCAGTCCGCGAGACGTTCGAAGAGTCGAGCGTCCTGTTTGCCAGCCCTGCTGGGGGCGGCCCTGTGGTGCCGGATACGTCCATTTTCGAGACGGAGCGTCGCGCACTCGACGCTGGCGAGCTCGCATTCGCCGACTTCCTGGAGGCCCACGACCTTGTCATTCGTGCCGATCTGCTCGGAGCGTGGGGCCACTGGATCACGCCGGCGTTCGAGCCGAAGCGATACGACACCCGGTTCTTCGTGGCGGCGGTCCCGGAGGGCCAGCGAGTTGGAGAGTTGCCACGCGAAGCCGACGGAGCGTCCTGGTGGCCCATCAGCGCGTTGTGGCCCGAGATCGATGCGGGTTCGATCATCCTGTTGCCGCCTACGGCGGTCACCTGCGGCGAACTCGGGCAGCTGACCGCAGCTGGGCTCGCCGAGGCGGTCGCGGCGCGGACGTTCCCGAGCATCGAGCCGCAGCTCGTGGAGGAAGATGGTCAACTGTTCCTTGATTACGCCTTGGAGGGTCTGTGACCGATGTAGCGCAGGTGGTCTTGGCGGACAACCCGAACATGATGACGCTGGACGGCACGAACACCTGGGTCCTGCGCGCGCCGGACTCCGGCTCGTCTGTCGTCGTCGATCCCGGTCCCTTGGACGAACAGCACCTCGAAGCCGTCATGGCGTCAGCCGGCGACGTCGAACTCGTCCTCTTCACTCATCACCATTTCGATCACACCGAGTGCGTCGACCGATTCGCCGAACTGACGGGGGCGCCGTCCCGAGCAATCGGCGAGGAATGGTGTCGTGACGCCGACCCGCTCGCCGATGGCGAACTGGTGAGTGCAGCTGGGTTGTCGTTGGAGATCGTGGCTTTGCCCGGTCACACGACCGACTCGATGGCCGTCCTCGTCACGGACGACGGCTCGCTCCTCACCGGCGATACGGTTTTGGGCCGCGGCACGACGGTCATCGCGTGGCCGGACGGCGTGCTCGGCCCTTACCTCGACTCGTTGGCTCGCATTCGTGAACTGGTGCTCGAGGGAGTCGCGACGCGATTCCTCCCGGGGCACGGCCCGATCATCGACGATCCGCTGCCCGTCATCGACTACTACCTCGAGCACCGCCAGGAGCGGCTCGAGCAGGTGCGTGCGGCGTTGGCCGACGGTGCGTCCACGCCGAGGGAGGTGGTCGAGATCGTCTACTCAGACGTCGGCCAGCACCTTTGGCCAGCAGCCGAAATGAGCGTTCGCGCCCAACTGGACTACCTGCAGCAAGCCTGAAGGACGTCGATCAGCGTGCGCGGCGCTGCAAGCGCTCAAGTTCGTAGATGACGACGCGCCGGGGCTCTAGCCGGAGCCAGCCGCGAGACGCGAAGTCGGCGAGGGCCTTGTTGACCGTCTCCCGGGAGGCACCCACGAGTTGCGCGAGCTCCTCTTGGGTCAAGTCGTGGCTGACGTGGATCCCATCGTCCGCCTGGCGCCCGAACCGTTCAGACAGGTCGATGAGGGCCTTGGCGACGCGGCCGGGCACATCCGAGAACACGAGGTCGCCGACCACTTCGTTCGTACGGCGCAGCCGTTCGGCCAGTTGGTGTAGAAACGCCAGCGCGACACCGGTGTGGTCTTCGAGCAGCGGCCCGAGAACGTCGTGGCCGAGTGCACTCAACTCGGCGTCCGTGACCGCAGTGGCGGTGGCCGAGCGCGGCCCGGGGTCGAAGAACGACAACTCGCCAAACATCTGGCCCGGGCCAAGGAGCGCCAGCAGGTTTTCGCGGCCGTCGGAGGACGAGCGCCCGAGCTTCAGCTTTCCCTCCAGCACGACGTAGAGCTGATTGCCTTCGTCGCCTTCGTTGAAAAGGACGTCGCCGCGCCGCAGCGAGATCGGGGTCATCGACTTCTCGAGGATGTCGGCGGCTTGGTCTTCGAGTCCGGAGAACAGCGGGGCTTGGCGGAGCACGTGGTCAGTCACAGGGGTCCCTTGTCGGTGTTACGTCAGTCACATCGTCGCGTACCGGAGGTCACTTTTCCACCGGAACCGTCCGGGCGGTCGGGAAGAGGGCCTCAGCCGATGACTCTCCGGGCAAGCCGCGCAGGCCGCGACGGCGCCGGGCGCCACGACTCGATGTCGGCCGCATCCCAGGCATAGGTCGGGACGTCCCCGTCAAGGAGGAGCTGCAGCTCCGGGATGCCCAACTCTTGGGCCGACCAAGCGTAGAGGCGTTGCAACCGAGGTTGGATGACGCCGACGTCCAACAGATGACCGAACCCGTGCTCAGTGTCGACGAAGGGTCGTACGTCGTCGCCAAGCGGATACGTCGCCGGAAGAACCCGCGACAAGGACAGGAAGATCGCCGTCATGCCAAGACGCGGATCGCCGAGCGGCGGAGCAATCGGGGCCAGTGGGCCGAGGGCCAGCCGTGGGGCTGCCACGAGGGCGTGCGCGTAGAGGACCCGGATGAGCGCGAGGTTGATGAAGAATCGCTCCACGCGGCCCTCGTGTTCGGCCAGATCTGCGTGTTCCAGGTAGGCCGAGACGATCGAATGGTTGTGTGCCCGGTACCAGCGACGCGCACTCGGCCTGGCCATGAATTCCAGCGCCGCCGTGACGCTGTCGGTCGATGGCGCACCCGGGTGGCCGCCTGACAGCGCCCGCGCCTCCGCCGTGTCGTGGAGCAGGCGAGCGTTCACCGCCCGCCACCACGGACTGCCGGGCACCTCAGCGTGGAGAGGCGCCAGGAGGCCGCGATGCAGTTGCCAACTCATGAATGCGTGAGCTGCCCGTCGATACGGCAGGTGCCGCCCGCCGTCCGATCGATAGAGGTCGCGCAGGAGACGGAGGCGGCCTTCGGGGTCGTCAACCACTCGCCCCACCAAATCGTCCGCGTGATCGGTGGCCTTGGTTCCCTCCGGCCTCATGGCCCGACGGTAGTCCCCTCTGTTCCTCGCGCTGCTCGTCAACGGGCTTCAATCACCTCGGGCTCGACCGCAAGCGGTCGCGCCGCTCGGTTCAATCGCCCGTGTTCCTCGCGCTGCTCGCCAACGGGCTTCAATCACCTCGGGCTCGACCGCAAGCGGTCGCGCCGCTCGGTTCAATCGCCCGTGTTCCTTGCGCTGCTCGTCAACGGGCTTCAATCACCTCGGGCTCGACCGCAAGCGGTCGCGCCGCTCGGTTCAATCGCCCGTACTCTGGTCAGCGTGTCTGCGTCCGCCTCGTCGAAGGGAGCTGGGTCCAAAGTCCCGGAAGTCCCGAAGCCCTCAACGTCCCTGATACGCCGGGCCCGCAAGATGGACCGCGTCCTCGCCGACACCTACCCGGACGCCAAGTGTGAACTGGATTTCGACTCGCCCTTCCAACTGCTTGTCGCAACGATCCTGTCGGCCCAAACGACGGATCGGCGGGTCAACGCCGTGACGCCCGTTCTTTTCAAGCGTTATCCCGACGCCCAACGACTTGCCGCCGCTGACCGGTCGGACGTCGAGGACATCATCCGCACGACGGGCTTCTTCCGGGCCAAGACCGACAGCCTGCTGCGTATGTCGGCGGCCTTGGTCGAGGGCTTCGACGGCGAGGTGCCACCTCGGCTCAGCGACCTCGTGACCCTGCCGGGTGTCGGCCGCAAGACCGCCAATGTGGTCCTCGGCAACGGCTTCGGCATCCCAGGCATCACCGTCGACACGCATTTGGCACGGTTGTCCCGGCGCATGGGATGGGTCGACGAGAAGACGTCCAAAGACCCGGTCAAGGCAGAGTTCGCCATCGGTGTGCTCATCGAGAAGTCGCAGTGGACGATGATGTGCCACCGCATGATCTGGCACGGTCGGCGTTGTTGCCACGCCCGCAAACCGGCCTGTGGCGCGTGCCCAGTCGCCCACTGGTGTCCATCGTTCGGCACCGGACCCACTGACCCGGCCGTTGCAGCTGCCCTGCTGACGACAGAGGGTCGCGCGTGAGGCTGGCGCTCGGTTCGTTCGGTCTCGCGCTTGTCCTCGGCGCCTGCGGGCGCGGACCTACCGGTACACCTCCATGGACGCCATCATCTCCGTCCACCCGCGACGGCCACTCGGCGGAGCCGACGCCGACGCCTGCCCGGGCCCTGCCGAATCTTTGTCCAGCCAGCGAGGATCGGGCGACGCGAGCCAAGGGCGTCCTGCCTGACGTGACGCTGCATTGTCTCGGATCCGCAGAGACGGTTCAGCTGCGGCGATTGACTGGTCGTCCCATCCTCGTGAACTTCTGGGCGAGCTGGTGTGGTCCGTGCAAGGTCGAGCTACCTCTGCTGGCACGTGCACAGGAGGCATCCGATGGCGCGGTTTCCTTCGTCGGAGTAGACGTCCAAGACTCCGCCGAGGAGGCGTGGAAACTGCTGACCGAACTCGGTGTGAAGTACCCGCAGTTGGAGGATCCACGCGGTGTGACCCGGGGGCCGTTCGGTTGGTCGGGCGGCTTGCCGCTGACGGTGTTCGTCGACGGGCAGGGGAGAATGGTCGGCACGGAGCGATCTCCGTTCCGTTCGTTCTCCGAGGTGCGGGCGGCGATTGACCACCATCTCGGTGTCTCGGTGAGGGACGTGAAACCTTGAGGTTCGACATCGACGACCCGCTGCCGGCGTGGCTTGAGCCCGTCTTCGAGTTGGCTGCCACGGTCGAGACGCACCAAATGGCGCCGCTGCTCTGGGATCCGCCGGCCAATGCGCGACCATCTGCGGTGCTCGTCTGTTTCGCCGATGGCGACACAGGCCCCGAGTTGTTGTTGACCGAGCGATCCGCCAAGCTTCGCAATCATGCCGGCCAAATCTCCTTCCCGGGCGGTGCCAGCGAACCCGACGACAACGGCCCGGTCGCGACGGCGGTGCGTGAAGCCCACGAGGAGGTCGGGCTCGACCCCGAGTCGGTGACCGTGTTCGGCACGCTCCCACCCCGATGGCTGATTCCCAGCAACTTCGCGGTCACGCCGGTCCTCGCCTATTGGCACGAGCCACACAGCTTGGACGCTGCCGACGGCGAGGTGTTCCGCATCCTGCATGAGCCGATCGACCGACTGCTCGACCCGGCCAACCGATTCACCGTGGTGCACCCCTCAGGATGGCGCGGTCCGGCTTTCGACATCGGCACGCCCATCCCGCTGTGGGGCTTCACTGCCGGCGTGGTCAGCCTGCTGTTTCGCCTGGTCGGTTGGGAGAAGCCGTGGGATGAAACGGTGACGCGCCCGTATTCGGAGCTCGTGTGAACTCACTCGACATCCTCATCCTCCTTGTCCTGGTGGTCTATGCCGGGTCGGGCTACGTACAGGGATTCCTGGTCAATCTCGCTGCCACTTTGGGTCTCCTTGCTGGTGGCATGGCCGGTGTCGTCTTCGTTCCGCTGCTCCTGCCGGCCAATGGCCCGACCCTCTCGTCGTCCCTGCTCGCGCTCGCGCTCGTCGTGGCCGCGGCGGGAATCGGTCAGGTGGTCGGCACCGCGATCGGTTCCGCCGCCCGCGAAGGCGTGCGCCACCAACCGGCCCGATTCTTCGATGCTGTTGGCGGCTCGGCGTTGAGCATGGTCGCGGTCTTGGTCGTCTCATGGGCCATCGGCTACGCGGTAAGCGGTACGGCGGTTCCGTATCTCGGTACGGCTGCGCGCGACTCGGCGATCTTGCGCAGGGTCAACAGCTTCATGCCGCATCAGGCGACCGAGGTTCTTCGGGCGTTCAACCGGACGTTGGACGCGAATGTCTTCCCGCGGTACATCGATCCTTTCGAGAACGAGTCGATCAAGGCCATCGGGCCGCCAGACAACGCAGCGCTCCGAGCGCCCGGTGTTCAGAGGGCATACGGCAGCGTCGTGAAGATCCTCGGCTTGGCCTCGTGTGGGCGGGGGATCGAGGGCTCCGGATTCGTTTACGCGCCGGGGAGGGTCATGACGAACGCCCACGTCGTTGCCGGAGTGAGTGCACCGATGCTCGACGTCAACGGCCGACACATCCCGGCCCGGGTGGTCGCGTTCGACCCCGGACTCGACGTCGCGGTCCTTGCCGTCCGGGGATACAACCGGCCGGCTCTGCCCTTCGACATCAGCGGCACGGGCGGGGAGGATGCGGTCGTCCTCGGGTACCCGCAGAACGGCCCATTCGATGCCCGAGCAGCGCGTATCCGAGCCCAGATCACGATGCGTAGCCCAGACATCTACGGAAACGGCCAGCACCTCCGCCGGGCCTTCGCGATCCGCGGACTCGTCCGATCTGGCAATTCAGGCGGGCCTCTGGTCTCCACGCGAGGCGACGTGCTCGGCGTAATTTTCGCTGCCTCCGTCACCGATCCGTCGACCGGTTATGCATTGACGGCGGGACAAGTCTCCGGGATTGCGACGCGCGGTCGCGCGGCCACGGCAAAGGTCAGCACGGGAGGGTGCGCGTGATGAGGGCGGCTTCCTGGATTGTGTGGCTGGTCGCGGTCGGTGCTGGCACCTTTACCGTCCCGATGTTGTGGGTGTCACACAACATCGCGAGCGAAGACGGATGGGTCGGCTTCACCGCCGGCTTCGTGCAAGACGACGAGTTGCGGGACGCCGTGATTTCCGTGGTGTCCGGCGCCGCGCTTGCCCAAACGGCCCTGCCGTCAGCGGTGGCCGGGACAGTGCAACAGGCCTTCGAACAGATCGTGCGCACGGCCGCGCAGCGTCCGGGATTTGTGGACGCCTGGCGCGAATCGTTGCGTCGCACCCATCGGCTCACCTTCGATTCGCATTCGACCTCAGATCGCCTGATCGCCGACATCGGACCGCTCGCCACCTTTGTCGTGCGCGATGTCTCCAAAGACCTGCCGGTTCCCTTGACGGTGCCCGACTCGGTGAAGATCCCCATATACGAGTCGCCCAACCCCGACATCATCCGACAGGTGTCAGCCAGTTCGGCTCGAGCCAAACTCGGGCTGACGGTCGCGAGCATTGCCATGGCGGTGAGCATGTTGATGGCCGGCTCAGTTGGCGGCGCGATGTGCCGCTTGGGGTTTGGGCTGCTGGCCGTGGCCGCGGTCGTCTTCGCAACCACGGGATTCGCGGTGCCGACGATGTTGGAGCGAGCCCCGGCGGGCACCGAGTTTGCAAAGCAGATGCGCGACCTTCTGGTCGCCCATACGTCAGCATCGTTCAACGCCTGGGCTCTGACCTTGGCCGTCCTCGGTGGTCTCGGCGCTGCGGGCGGCCTGGTGCTCGGTACGTTGCGCCGAGGTGGCTGACCTCAGCCCTCCGACTTGAAGGCGGAGGGGATCTCCTTGGCCGTCGTGATGGTCGCGGTCGGGGCCTTGACCTTCTTGATCAGCCGTATCCCGATGAAAACGACGATTGCGGCGATGAGCACGTAAGCCCCGGCCACAATGAAGAACGCCCACGCCGCTCCTATGCCCGCCATGACGAGCAACAGCGCGAGTCCGATCGAGATCATGACGGCGATGAGTACTGCGATGAATCCGGCGGTCAGGAACATCGCCGTGCCGATGCCACCGGCTTTCGCGCTGAAGCCCAACTCATTCTTGGCCAGTTGCACTTCGGCCTGAATGAGGGCCGAGAGATCACGGCTGGCCTCGGCCACCAGCTGCCCGATCGTATGGTCGGGTGAGGGCTTCGCGAGCGCCCCGTCGACAAGATTCAACTGGTCTTTTGCCGAGTCAGTGCTCATGCATGGTGAGCCTACCGTTGCGCAGAGGCGGGCTGTCAGTCCTCGTCTGACCCGCTCGCCATCCCGGCGGCGATCTGGTCCATGACGCTCGAATCGGCAAGCGTGGTGGCGTCGCCAACCTCGCGATTCTCGGCGACATCGCGAAGCAAGCGGCGCATGATCTTGCCCGAACGAGTCTTGGGCAACTCGCGCACGACCAGGATCTGGCGTGGCTTGGCGATGGGGCCGATCTCCTTGGCGACGTGGTCGCGCAGTTCGGCAACCACCTCGGGCCCGCCGTCACCGGCGGACTGGCGCAGGATCACGAACGCCACCACGGCCTGGCCGGTCGTCTCGTCGGTGGCCCCGACCACCGCCGCCTCGGCGACCTTCGGATGCGACACGAGCGCAGACTCGATCTCGATCGTGGAGAGCCGGTGACCTGAGACGTTCATGACGTCGTCGACCCGGCCGAGCAGCCAGATCGCGCCGTCGTCGTCCTTCTTGGCACCGTCGCCGGCGAAGTAGTAGCCGGGGAAGCGACTCCAGTAGGTCTCCTTGTAACGCTCGTCGTCGCCCCAGATCGTGCGCAGCATCGACGGCCACGGCTCGGTGAGCACCAGATACCCACCGTGACCATTGCCGACCGGAGTTCCGGAGTCATCCACAACCTCGGCGCTGATGCCGGGCACCGGTTTCATTGCCGAACCCGGCTTTGCCGCGGTCACACCGGGGAGGGGCGTGATCATGTGGGCGCCGGTTTCGGTCTGCCACCAGGTGTCGACGATGGGCGTACGGCCACTGCCGATGTTCTCCCGATACCAGATGTATGCCTCGGGGTTGATGGATTCACCAACGGTTCCGAGGATGCGCAGCGAGCTGAGATCGTGTTTCGCCGGGATCTCCTCGCCCCATTTCATGAACGTTCGGATCGCCGTGGGTGCCGTGTAGAACTTCGTCACGCCGTATTGCTCTATGATCTCCCACCAACGACCCTGATGGGGCGTGTCGGGCGTTCCTTCGTAGAGAACCTGCGTCGCGCCATTGGCGGTGGGTCCGTAGGCGATGTAGGAGTGACCGGTGATCCAGCCGACGTCGGCCGTGCACCAGAAGATGTCGTCGTCCTTGAGGTCGAACACGCCCCAGTGCGTGTAGGCGCACTGCACGAGGTATCCGGCGGTCGTGTGGAGGATGCCCTTCGGCTTGCCGGTGGTGCCCGACGTGTACATGGTGAACAGCGGGTGCTCGCTGTCGAACGCCTCAGGCTTGTGTTCGGCGGACGCTTCCTCGACGACGTCGTCCCACCAGAGGTCGCGCCCCTCCGTCCACTCGACGTCCTGGCCGGTGCGCTTGACGACGAGGACATGCTCGATCGTGGATGTCTTGGCGACGGCCTCGTCGACGGCGGGCTTCAGGGCGGCGGGTGAGCCGCGTCGGTAACCGCCGTCGGCTGTGATGACGACCTTCGCCTCGCTGTCGTCGATGCGACTCGCCAGGGCATCCGCCGAGAAGCCGCCGAACACCACCGTGTGGACTGCACCGATGCGAGCGCACGCCAGCATGGAGATGACCGCCTCGGGGATCATCGGCAGGTAGATGGCCACCCGGTCGCCGGCACCGATGCCGAGAGCGGCTAGTGCGTTGGCCGATTTGCACACCTCGTCCTTCAAGTCGGCGTAGGTGACGGTGCGGGTGTCGCCGGGCTCCCCGACGAAGTGGAAGGCGACGCGCTCGCCGTTGCCTGCCTCGACGTGGCGGTCGACGCAGTTGTAGGCGACGTTGAGTTTTCCGCCGACGTACCACTTCGCGAACGGAGCGTTCGACCAGTCGAGGACCTCGGTGAAGGGGGTGTCCCAGTCGAGCCGGTCGGCTTGGTTGGCCCAGAAGCCGAGCCGGTCGTCGGCCGCCGCGTCGTAGGCATCGGCCTTCACGTTGGCGTTGGCTGCGAGTTCGGCTGGCGGCTCAAATACGCGGTCTTCGTGCGACAGGTTGCTGATGGTGTCGGACACGGTCTCTCCTTGCATCGGTCGATGGTCACCGCAGTGCGCCTCGATTGGGCCCACACTAAGGCGCAGGCGGTCGCGTCGGGAAAGCCCGGTCGGATCGTACGGTCGGATCGCACGGCTGGATCGTACGGTTTCTAGAATCCACGTCATGGTTGGCGACGGCGGGGCATCCGCGGAGGATATGGCCGAGCGGCTGCGCCGCTGGGAGCGTTCCGGCGGAATCTGGCGGGTGCTCGGGCGATCTCCCGACGGCGAGATCACCGTGGCGCTGGAATCCTGCTTCGGCGAAGAGATGGAGCAATTGACATCGGACGATCCCGAACTGGCGGCATACGTCGGCGAACGTGACATGAGCGACGGTTCCCTCGATGCCGGCCCGTTCTTCCATGGGACGAAGATCGCCTTGGCGCCGGACGAACTGCTCGAAGCCGGCCGCGAGTCCAACTACAACGACCGCACGGTGGCGAATTTCGTGTACATGACGGCAACCATGGACGCGGCCATCTGGGGTGCCGAGCTGGCCGTCGGTGACGGTCCTGGCCGGGTCTACCGAGTCGAGCCGACGGGGCCGTACGAGAACGACCCGAATCTCACAGACACGCGGTTTCGGGGCAACCGGACGCGGTCATACCGCACGCGCGACCCGCTGCGCGTCGTGGAGGAGGTGACCGACTGGGAGGGTCACCCGCCGGAAGTCCTGCAGCACATGCTCGACAGCCTTGCCGAGCTCCGGCGGCAAGGGATCGAGGCCATCAACGACTGAGTTCGCCTAGCGATCTTCAGTGAGCCGCCCGAGCACCCGATAGCGGCTCGCCACGAAGGCGCCGTTGCGATGGGTCTCCACGAGTTCGAGATCCAGTCGCCGCGGCAGGAGCGGTCGGCCACCGCCAAGGACGACCGGCGCCACATACGTGATGACCTCGTTGAGCAGGCCGGCATCGGCGAACTGACCGGCGAGGTCACCTCCACCGCACACCCAGATGCCCTTGCCTTCGGCGGCTGCGGTCATGTCTGCATGAATCTTCCGCACGTCGCCGGATGCGAATCGCACCCTGTCGTCGTAAAGGTCGCGCGACGTCATGACCCACGCGGGCACAGGCATCGTCCAGTCGGGCTCTTCGCGCTGCAGCCATTCGTAGGTTGTTGAGCCCATGACCGTTGCTCCGACCGTCGCGATGAACTCCTCGTAGTTCAGCGGGCCGGCCTGGTCCTGGTCCTGCCGGAAGAGCCACGCCAATGAATCAGACGGATCGGCGATGAAGCCGTCGAGAGTGGTCGCTGTGTAGTAGGTCGTGATCGGCACAGGTCCAGCCAAGCATCCGTTGTGTCCGACTAACGACCCAGCCAGCTGGAGTCGATCTCGGCCGCCTCCGGCCTGCCTGTGGGCACGGTTGCGATCAGGTGGCAGGCAGTGAGCCGGACCAGTTCCCGTCGATTGAGCGCGCCGGCCGCTGTTGCGGATCCGATCGCAAGGACTGGTTCCGATCCGCGAATGCGCAGGTGCTCAACGGTCAATCCGGTGTGGTTGAGAGTGCCGAGGGTGTCTCGGGTGACCACGACGACCTCGGCATCCCATCGCTCGGCGAGATCAGCAATCGTGCCGCCGTCCGCGTCGAGTCCTACCAGGACGCCGCCGGCGCCCTCGACGATCACCACATCGGCCTCGATGGCGTTGAGCCGATCGACGATCTTCGAGATGGGTATCAGGCTCGCACCGGTCTCGTGCGCGATGGTTTCCGGCGCCAGCGGCAGTGAGAGCCGCTGCCACTCCTGAGCCACCGGGTGGCCGACGAGCCGATCGATCTCGGCTGCGTCGCCCGGCTCCCCGGGCTCGACACCGGTTTGGACCGGTTTCACGACCGCCGTGGTGTTGCCGGCGAGCAGGAACGCCTGTGCCAGCGCGGCGGTTGCGTACGTCTTACCGACCTCGGTATCGGTGCCGGTCACGACGATCCTTCTCACGGCAGGACTTCCCGCAGCACGCTGATGGTGTGGGGCAACTCGGCATCGCTGACTCGGGCCGAGGCCGTGATGCGCAAGCGGCTCGTGCCGTCCGGCGTTGACGGTGGGCGGAAGCACCCGACAAGCACGCCCTCGTCACGGCATCGAGCCTGGGCGGCGACCGCCGCACTGGGTCCGGGCATCGACACGGACATCACAGCACCGGCCGGCTCTTGGTCAACGACCTCGGCGAGAGCTCCGGCAACGTGCCGAAGCCGAGCGATCGGGCTAGGGTCGCTGGCAAGGATCGCAAGTGATTCGGCCGCGGCGCCGGCCGAGGCCGGAGCCAAGCCGGTGTCGTAGATGAACGGCCGTGCCGTGTTGACCACGTGATCGATGACAGCCTGGGAGCCGAGGATCGAGCCGCCTTGGCTTCCGAGCGCCTTCGACAGCGTCGCGGTGACGACGACGTGGCCAGCGTCGGCAAGGCCGGCGGCGTGAACGGCGCCGCGTCCATGGTCGCCGGCGACTCCGAGCCCGTGTGCCTCGTCAACGAGAAGGACGGCGTCGTTCGCGGCGCACAGTTCAGAAAGCCCGTGCAGCGGCGCGGCATCGCCAAACACGGAGTAGATCGACTCGACGATGACCAGTGCGCGTTTCATCGACCGGCCGCGCAAGGCGGCCTCGACCGTATCGAGGTCGTTGTGCGGCACGACCTGCACGGTTCCGCGGGAGAGTCGGCACGCATCGACGAGCGATGCGTGGACATGTGCGTCAGACACGATCAGCGTGTCCTCGTCAGTCAGTGCGGTCACGGCCGCCAAATTGGCGTGATACCCGGTGGAGAGGGCGACCGCGGCCTGACGTCCGGTCCAGCTCGCAAGCGCGGACTCCAGCGTCTGATGGACGCCGAGCGTGCCGGTGACCAGCCGGGATGCGCCGGCTCCGGCCCCCCAGGCCTGGGCGGCCGA
>Ga0081455_10000187_pt1 | contig 78623 bp, 72 predicted proteins | sample TabmetS3T2R1_FD_70207 | JGI IMG/M metagenome (GOLD analysis project Ga0081455, IMG submission 70207) | Tabebuia heterophylla rhizosphere microbial communities from the University of Puerto Rico - S3T2R1 | ecosystem: Host-associated > Plants > Roots > Rhizosphere ...
CTGTCGAGGAAGCGCTTGGTGGCGCCGAGGCAGTGATCACCATGCTGCCGGCGGGCAAGCATGTCGAGGGCGTCTATACCGACGCCATTTTCGCCGCCGCGCCGCAATCCGCAATCCTGATCGATTGTTCGACCATCGACGTTGCCACCGCCAAGCGCGTCGGCGAGGCGGCCACTGCGAAAGGCTATACATCGGTCGATGCGCCTGTGTCGGGCGGCATAGCCGCTGCCAATGCGGGCACGCTGACGTTCATGGTCGGCGGCAGCGTCGAGGCCTTCGACCGAGCACAGCCTTTCCTGGCCGATATGGGCAAGGCGGTGATCCATGCCGGGGCGAGCGGCACTGGCCAGGTCGCCAAGATCGCCAACAACATGCTGCTCGGTGCGACGATGGTCGCCACCTGCGAGGCCTTCCTGCTTGCGAGGAAGCTCGGGCTCGATCCGCAGACCTTCTACGACATCTCGTCCAAGGCCTCGGGCCAGAGCTGGTCGATGACGAGTTATTGTCCACTGCCGGGCGTCGGCCCGGTCTCGCCCGCCGACAATGGCTATCAGGGCGGCTTCGCCTCCGCGCTGATGCTCAAGGATCTCAAGCTCGCCACCGAGGCGGCGCAGGGCGCGGATGCCAGCGTGCCGATGGGCGCTCTGGCGGGCGCGCTATATCAGGCCTTCGCCAATGCCGGGAATGGCGGGCTGGATTTTTCGGCGATCATCAATTTTCTGGATGGGCAGCGGTAAAACGACCCCATCCGACACACCTCATTTCGTCATTCCCGCGAAGGCGGGAATCCATATTCTCAAAGGTTCGGAGTTTATGGATTCCCGCCTTCGCGGGAATGACAAGCTGGAGGGTAGGCGCAAATTTCGCACCGCACCATCCGGTTGACTCGTGCGATACCCCCACCTAAGGGAACCTCGCCTTGGCGGGATCGCTCGCAGGCATGATCGCGCGCGTTCCTAGAAACAGGGGTGGAGCGGCATGGCTGTGGATGAACCCGGGCAAGACCCGACCGGCGGAGAGGATCCGCGCCTGACATCGCTCGAGGAGCGGTTGAAGGCCGCCCACGACGTCGAAGCGGCCAGAACCGGCAAGAAGCGCAAACCGCCCAGCAAGGGATATTCCCAGGGCAATCGCGTGCTGGCGGAGCTGATCGCGGGGATTGCTGGCGGCGCGCTGATCGGCTGGCTGATTGATCGCTGGTTGGATAGCGCCCCCGTGGCCCTGTTGGTGACGATGTTCCTCGGAATAGCCGTCGCCTTCCGGAACATCGTCAGGATTTCTAATGAGCGCCCGGAGTGATCCGGACGCCTTTTGGTGCAGCTAAAGGGGTTGGACAGAGTGGCGCAGGGCGGCAAGATCGATCCGATGCACCAGTTCCTCGTGGAGCCGATGTTCGGCACCGAGAAGTGGGTGATCGGCGGCTATAATGTAGCCTTCACCAACAGCGCTCTGTTCATGGTCGTCACGCTGGTCCTGATGTGGATCTTCATGCTCGGCGGCATGAAGGGCGCGCTGGTCCCCGGCCGCTGGCAGGCCGCCGTCGAAGGCTTCACCGGCTTCATCTCCAACATGATGGACGCGAACATCGGTCCGAAGGGCAAGGCGTTCACGCCTTACGTTTTCTCTCTCTTCATGTTCATTCTGGTTGCCAATCTGCTGGGTCTTTTCCCCATCGGCGTGATTCCCGGGATGCACGCATTCACGGTCACCAGTCATTTCACGGTGACCGGCGTTCTCGCGATCGTCAGCTTTGCGATCGTCCTGATCGTCGGCTTCTGGAAGCACGGTTTCCATTTCTTCTCGCTATTCGTTCCGCACGGTACGCCCATCCCGATGATCCCGCTGCTGTTTGTGATCGAGCTGTTTTCGTTTATGATCAGGCCCTTCAGCCTGGGGTTGCGACTGTTCGTCGCCATGACCGCCGGTCACGTGCTGCTGAAGGTGCTGGCGGGCTTCGTTATCAGCGGCTTGTCGTCGGATTCGATCCTGCTCGCGCCGATGATTGCCATTCCCAGCCTGGCGCTGATGATCGCAATCAGCGCCCTGGAGTTGTTGGTGGCGGCGATCCAGGCTTATGTCTTCGCGTTGCTGACCTCCCTTTATCTCAACGACGCAATCAATCTTCACTGATCGACCTATTTAAACAGGAGCAAATAATGGACGCACAATCTGCAGCACTCATCGGCGCCGGCCTTGCGGCTATCGGCGCTGGCATGGCGGCTCTCGGCGTGGGCAACGTGTTCGGCTCGTTTCTCATCTCGGCGCTGCGCAACCCAGGCGCTGCCGATGGTCAGCAGGGCCGCCTCTTCATCGGCTTCGCTGCCGCCGAGCTTTTGGGCCTGCTTTCGTTCCTGATCGCCATCCTCCTTTATCTCAAGGCGTAACCGGGACGCGCAAGGAACGGCCTCATGCCTCAGTTCGATCAAGTCGCGACGATCTATTCCTCACAGATTTTCTGGCTCGTCATCGTTTTCGCTCTCATTTATTTTGGGATCGGCAAGGCGATGCTGCCGAAGGTAGAAGGCGTGATCGACGCACGCGACAAGAAGATCGCGGACGATCTGGCCGAGGCTGGCCGTGCCCGTGAAAAGGCGGACGAGATCGAGGCCGACTATCGCGCCAAAATCGACGCCGCCCATGCGGATGCGCAGGCTGCTGCCGCCAAGGCGAAGGCCAAGGCGACCGCCGACACCGAGAAGAAGGTGAAGGCGGCCGATGCCGAGCTTGCGCAGAAGATCGCCGATGCCGAGGCCAAGCTTGGCGTAGCCAAGGCGGACGCGCTGTCCGGGGTGGAAGAGGTGGCTGCTGAAGCTGCGCTCGACATCATCGGCAAGGTTTCCGGAACGACCGTCTCGCAAGAGGCGGCACGCGAAGCGGTGAAGGCCGCGATGGCAAATGGCTGAGACTGAAACACACGCCTCGACAGAAGGACACACCGAGGCGGCGCACGAACCGTCCCCGTCCGCGCTCGGCATGGATGCAACCGGCTGGGTCGCGCTCGCGATGCTGGCGGTGATTGCGATCATGCTGTGGAAGAAGGTGCCCGCCGTCATCGGCGCTGCCCTCGACAAGAAGATTGCCGGCATCCGTGCGCAACTGGACGAAGCCGCCAGCTTGCGGGCCGAAGCCGAAGCGCTGAAGGCCGAATATCAGGCCAAAGCCGCTGCCGCCGCCAAGGACGCCGAGGCCATCCTCGCCCATGCGAAGGATGAGGCCGACCAGATCGTCAGCAAGGCCAAGGCCGACGCCAAGAGCCTGATCGAACGTCGCGGTCGCATGGCCGAGGATAAGATCGCCGCCGCCGAGCGCGCCGCGATCGCCGAAGTCCGCGCCAAGGCCGCTGACGCCGCTGCCGCCGCCGCTGCATCGCTGATCGCCAAGGGACACGATGCGAAGGCCGACAAGACGCTGGTGGATAGCGCGATCTCCGGAATCGGAACCAGCGCGCGTCTTAACTGAGGCGGCCTGCCCAAAAACGCTGTCCTACAGCAGGGATCTTGTGCCACGGTCGCTTCATGCCGCCGTGGTTTCTCTTTTTATCGGTAAGCCGCAGTCATTTCGGCGTTCAAGTGTGATCTTTGTGTGAACTTCCGGCTGCTCTGTTCAGATTGAACCGTTCCCCAGCGAATGCTGGGGCCCAGTTCTACTGTCAGTCTGGACCCCAGCTTCCGCTGGGGAACAACATTGCCTCAACCTGATCAGGACAAGTTCTAGCTTTGGCCCGTCAGCGCCGCGACGATTGCCCGCACCTTCTTCTGCCGCCATTGCGGCGTGGGGGCGACCAGCCAATAGGTTTTGGCAGAGGGTTCGCCGTCGTCGTGGCCCGCGAGGAGGGCAGGCACCCGTGCCCGGCCCAATCCCGCCAGAGCGGCATCAAGCGCCAGCCCTGCGTCTGCTACCGTCAGTGTCGCGCTGCCGGCCTCTGCCGGGTCTCCGGGCCAGGCGATCTGCGCGCCTTCGCCAACCTCGATCATCCGCCCCTCGGCCAGCTTCACCCCCTCATGCCCGCCGTTCGTCTCGGACCAGATTATGGCAAGGTCGAGGTTGGCTTCGGTAAAGTCGATATCACCCTCGGAGGCGATAAGATGAAAACGAAGCTCGCCGTCCGTCTTCGCATAGTCCGCCAACCGCGGCGCAAGCCATTTCGCGGTGAAGTCGCGCGGCGCGGCGATCGTCAGTACCTTCGAGCTTTGCTGGGATTGCATCGCCCGGACGGCTTCCTCGAACTGGAGAAACCCGTCGCGCAGCGCATCGAGCCCCGATTCGCCTTCCGGCGTAAGCTCGAGGCCCTTGGCGGTACGGCGAAACAGCACCACGCCCAGCGTATCTTCCAGCGCACGAATCTGCTGGCCGACAGCGGCAGGCGTGACGGCCAGCTCGTCGGCCGCTCGGGTGAAGGACAGATGCCGTGCGGCAGCATCGAGCACGCGCAGGCCGTTCAGAGGAAGATGCGTGCGCTTCATCGCGCGACAGCCGGGCCAATGAGCGGAAAGCGCGGGATTGTCGCATCGAAGGCGGTGCCGTCGGCGGCGACCAGATGATAGCTGCCTTCCATCGCGCCGGTCGGGGTGTGGAGCGGGCAGCCTGAAACATAGTCGTAGCTCTCGCCCGGCTGGATCACCGGCTGCTCGCCAACGACACCGTCGCCCCGCACCTCGTGTCGCGCGCCGCGCCCGTCAGTAATCGTCCAGTGACGCGTCAGGAGCTGGACCGGCTGCTTCCCGCCATTCTCGATGCGGATATGATAGGCCCAGAACCAGTGCCCGCGCGACGGCTCGGATTGGTCGGCGAGAAAACTGACCGAGACGCGCACGGTAACGTCGCGGGTCTGCGCGCTGTGCGGGAAGAGCGCGTTTGCGACAGTCACAGGCCGACTTTCCTGAGCGCCTGGTCGAAATCTTCGATCACGTCGTCGGGATCTTCAAGGCCTACCGAGAGGCGCAGCATGCCTTCCCGAATGCCCATATATTCGCGGACCTCAGCGGTGAGCCCGCTGTGCGTTGTCGAGGCCGGATGGGTCATCATGCTGCGCGAATCCCCAAGATTGTTGGAGATATCGACGAGTTCGAGCGCATCGAGCAAGCCATGCGCCTGCGCTCGCCCGCCATCGAGCGTCATCGCGATCACGGTGCCTCCCGCTCTCATCTGGCGCATTGCCAAGTCGTGCTGCGGATGGCTCGGCAGAGCGGGATAGAGCAGCCCCGGCACGCGCCGCTCCAGGAAACCCGCTACCTTCAGCGCGTTTGTGCTCTGGCGCTGGATCCTCAGGTCCATCGTCTCGAGACCCTTCAGCACCACCCAAGCGTTGAACGCGGACAGCGTGGGGCCGGTGTTGCGGGTGAAGGGCAGCAGCGTGTTGAGGATGAAATCTTCGGTTCCGCACACCGCGCCGGCGAGCACACGACCTTGCCCGTCCATCATCTTGGTCGCGGAATAAGCCACGACATCGGCGCCATAATCCATAGGGCGCTGGAGCAACGGCGTCGCGAACGCATTGTCGACCACTGTCACGATGCCATGGGCCTTCGCGATCCGGCAGATCGCCTCCAGATCGGCGATCGCGAGCGTGGGATTGGTTGGTGTCTCGAAAAAGAAAACCTTGGTTTCGGGGCGGATGGCCCTTTCCCAGGCGGTGGTGTCGGTCGTCTCGACCACCGTTGTCGCGATGCCGAACTTCGGCAGCAGATTGTCCGTCAGCCAGCGGCACGACCCAAACGCCGCCTTGGCGCCGACGAGATGATCGCCCGCCTTCAACTGGCAGAGCAGGGCGGCCGTCATCGCCGCCATGCCCGATGCGGTGCAGCGCGCCGCCTCGGCTCCTTCCAGCAAGGCAATCCGCTGCTCCAGCATTTCGACAGTGGGGTTCTGAAGCCGCGAATAGGTCATTCCCGCCTGTTCGCCTGCGAAACGCGCGGCTGCATCGGCGGCGCGATCATAGGCATAGCCTGATGTGAGGAAGATCGCCTCGCTCGTCTCGCCCCATTCCGAGCGCGCGGTACCGCCCCGAACGGCCTGAGTGGCGGGCCGCCACTTGGAGGTGATCTTGCGATTCTGGCCAGTGTAGCGTTTCATGGCGGCTGCTTTGCCGCGCGGATGCAAGCCGCGTCAATGCGAACCTTGCTGGAAAGAGGAACGCCGCGAGCGAAAACGGCGTTCAATTTCGTCGCATCCTCTCCTAAATCGACGGCGTGACTGACAACAAGCCGCTCGATCGCTTCAATGAGGAGCGCGCTACCTTCGCGGTGCGCGGATCGGACAAGCCGGACCTCGATACGGGGGTGGCGGCGATCCGCAATGTTCTGAAAACCTTGCCCGCGCGTCCCGGCGTGTACCGCATGGAGGATGCGCGCGGCGACGTGCTCTATGTAGGCAAGGCACGGGTATTGCGGAACCGCGTGACGAATTACACGCAGGTATCGCGCCTTTCGAAACGGCTCCAGCGCATGGTCGCGCAGACGCGCTCGATGACGATCGTTACGACCAACTCCAACGCGGAGGCGCTGCTGCTGGAGGCGCAGCTCATCAAGCGCTTCCGGCCGCCTTACAATGTCCTGTTGCGCGACGACAAAAGCTTTCCCTTCATTCTGCTGCGCGCCGATCACCCCTTTCCGCGCGTCCAGCTCCATCGCGGCGCGCGGCGGGCCAAGGGTGATTATTTCGGACCGTTCGCGGGCGCTGGCTCCGTCCGAAAGACACTAAACGCGCTCCAGAAGCTGTTTCTGCTCAGGAGTTGCACAGACAGCTTCTTCGCCAACCGCGATCGACCCTGTTTGCTCTACCAGATAAGGCGCTGCTCCGCGCCGTGCGTCGAGCGTATATCCAAGGCCGATTATGCCGAGCTGGTGGCTGACGCGAAGGCGTTCCTCACCGGCCGGTCAACCCAGATGCAGGCCAAGCTGGGCACGGCGATGCAGGCAGCCTCCGATTCCCTGGATTTCGAATTGGCCGCTGTTTACCGTGATCGTCTGCGTGCGCTGACCTTCATCCAGGGCAGCCAGGCGGTGAATGCCGAGGGCATCGCCGATGCCGATATTTTCGCGCTCCACGGTAAGGGCGGGCTGGTCGCGATCGAAGCTTTCTTCATTCGCGGCGGACAGAACTGGGGGCATCGCAGCTTCTTTCCGAGCCACACAGCCGACGTTCCCGAAGGCGAGATTCTCGCCAGCTTCATGACGCAATTCTACGCCGAAGTTCCGCCCGCGCGGTTGATCCTCGTCGATCGCACGCTCGATGACGAGGCAACGATGTGCGAGGCGCTCGCCGAACAGGCGGGCCGTAAGGTGCAAATCAAGCAGCCACAGCGGGGGCATCACAAGCACCTGCTCGAACAGGCCCGCCGTAACGCGGAGGAGGCGCTGGATCGCCGTCTTGCCGAATCGGCGACACAGAGCAAGCTGCTGGCCGATCTCGCTGAGACCTTCGATCTCGAGAAGGCGCCGCAGCGGATCGAGGTCTATGACAATAGCCACGTAATGGGCACCAACGCCGTCGGCGCGATGATCGTTGCGGGACCGGACGGCTTTCGCAAGAATGCCTATCGCAAGTTCAACATCAAGAATCCCGAGACCGCCCCCGGCGACGATTTCGCGATGATGAGGGAGGTGCTGGGCCGCCGCTTCGCTAGGCTGGAGCGCGAGGATCCTGATCGGCAATCCGGCGAATGGCCGGACCTCCTGTTGATCGACGGCGGCAAGGGGCAGGTGGGCGCTGTCTGTGAGACGCTGGAGGATATGGGCGTCCATGATGTCCCCGTCATTGGCGTCTCCAAGGGGCCGGATCGTAATGCCGGGCGCGAGCATTTCCACACGCCTGATGGGCGGGAGATGACGCTGCCGCCCAATTCGGCGCTCCTTTTCCACATCCAGCGGATGCGCGACGAGGCACACCGCTTCGCGATCGGAGCGCATCGTACCAAGCGGGCGAAAACGATGGTCACGAGCCCGCTAGACGAGGTGCCGGGCATTGGCCCTGCCCGCAAGCGTGCTCTGCTGATGCACTTCGGCACCGCGCGGGCGGTGCGTGAGGCTTCGCTGGCCGATATCGAGAAGGTGCCGGGCGTCTCGAAGGCAACGGCACGGACGGTTTACGATTATTTTCGGGGAAGCCGCTAAGGCGGCCCAATGGCAACCAATGTCCTGCTGACGATCGATACGGAGTTGCGCTGGGCGGGCGGGGTCGCGCCCGGTGCATGGGAGACGCTTTTCGAGCGCTCTTACAATCCTGCGGGCGTTGGCATCCCCTATCAACTGACGAAGCTGGCCGAACATGGGCTGCGCGCGGTCTTCTTCGTCGATCCGATGCCCGCCCTCTGGTTCGGGATCGATCCGATCAAGCGCATGGTCGCCCCGATCCTCGAGGCGGGACAGAGCATCGAGCTCCATCTTCATCCGCAATGGGCCACCCTGCGCAATGGCGCGCCGTCCGGATCATTCGAACTGATCGACTATGACGAGGACCGGCAGCGCGCCTTTCTCGAGCGAGGCCGCGCCTTGCTGATCGAGGCCGGTGCGCCGCCGCCGACCGCGTTCCGCGCCGGCAGCTATTCCGCCAACGATGCCACGCTACGCGCGGCCGCTTCGCTCGGCTTGCGCTACGATTCCAGCCATAATGGCGCCGAGTATCCCTGGCCCAGCGCCGTTTCGTTGCCGGTCACGGCGATCGCGCCGGTCCTTCACGAGGGCATGATCGAGATTCCGGTGACGGTGATCGACGACAGGGCAGGGCCGCGCCATTTTCAGATCTGTGCGGTTTCGCTCGGCGAGATGCGTGCTGCGCTGCTGCACGCCGTGCGCCATGATCATCCGGTCGTAACGATCGTGGGGCATAGCTTCGAACTGGCGACCCGCAGCGGCCGAAGCGTCAATCGCATCCATCGTCGGCGGTTCGATTTGCTCTGTGTCTTTCTGGCCAACCACAGGGAACAGATGCCGACACGGACTTTTGCGGAACTCGAGGATCTCCGGTTGGGAGCGTCCGTCTATCCGCTTCCGAACAGCCGGCTGCGGACCTATCGGCGGCTGGCCGAGCAACTTTGGTCGAACCTCATCGAGGAACGGCGCGGGTGAGCGCGGTCCTGTATCCGCTGAAATTCCAGGTCGGCGTGCGCACGCTTTTTGTTGCTCGCCGTCGTCTGATCCGCATCCCCTTTTCGCTTGCTGATACGATGCACGGTGAGATGCCGGTGCTGCCGCCGCTTGGCGATGCGCAGGGCTATATCATCACGTCGCTTCCCGAGGCTCTGTTGGATGGGCTTAAGGGCAGGGGGCCGCTGCTTCACGTCCGCCAACGCTATACGCGCTATTACGCAGATTTTGCTCGAGGCTTCGATGCCTATATGGCGGGATTTTCCGGCAAGACCCGCGCAGCGCTCAAGCGCAAGCTCAAGCGCTTTGCCGAGCTGTCGGGCGGTTCCCTCGACATACGCCGTTACCGCACAGTGGAGGAGATCGCGGCTTTCGCAGAGATCGCCGTTCCGCTTTCACGAAAGAGCTATCAGCATCGTCTGCTGGATGCCGGCCTGCCGGAGGACGATACCGCACGGCGAGAGATGGCAGCATTGGCCGCAGCCGACCGGGTGCGCGCCTTCATCCTTTTCCGCATGGAGCGGCCGGTTGCCTATCTTTATCTGCCGGCTGCCGATGATGTGCTGATCTATGCCCATCTCGGCTATGATCCAGCGGAAGCCGAGCATTCGCCGGGAACGATTCTGCAGCTTGAAGCGACCCGATTGCTCGCGGAGGAAGGGCGCTACACTCGGCTCGACTTCACCGAAGGCGAGGGGCAGCACAAGCGTCAGTTGTCGACCGGCGGCGTGGCTTGCGCCGATGTGCTGTTGCTGCGCCCGACCGTTGCGAACCGGCTGCTCATCACCGGTCTGAGGAGCTTCGATGCCGCTGTCGCCCTCGCAAAGCGTGCAAGCACGCTGAGAGGTTTCGGTTGGTTGAAGGGGCTGCGCAGGTAGCGTGTCGGGCCCGCCTGCGGTAGGCCAATCCCATGCACATTTCCGGCGAAGCGATTGTCTGCGCGGTCCTCCCGCATGGTGAGCACGGCGCCGTGGTGCGGGTGCTTACTCCAAACGACGGGCTTCAAGCCAGCTATGTCCGGGGCGGCCGTTCGCGACGGTTGCGTCCGATCCTGTTGCCCGGAAATGTCGTGCAGATCGACCTTCGGGCGCGGACGGACAGCCAACTAGCCTCGATGACCGTCGAACTCGTCCATAGCCGCGCGCCGCTGTTGGGCGAACCGCTGGCGACGGCGGCGATCGATTGGTCGACGGCGCTCGCCGCCGCCGTCCTGCCCGAGGCCCAGCCGTGTCCGCGCCTGTTCGTGGCGCTCTCCGCCGTGCTGGATGCGATCGAGGCCGCGCCGGCCGCGCGGGGCTGGGCGGTTGCACTCGTGCGCTACGAGCTTCTGGTGCTGGCCGAACTCGGTTTCGGGCTTGACCTCTCCGGCTGCGTAGCGACGGGGAGCCAGGAGGATCTTCGTTGGGTTTCGCCCAAGAGCGGCGGGGCGGTAAGCGCGGGGGCAGGCGCGCCTTATGCGGAAAGGCTGTTGTCGTTGCCGCTCTTCCTGATCGATGGTGACGGAGAAGCGGACTGGCCCGATATCCTCGATGGCCTGAAGCTGACCGGCTATTTCCTTGATCGCGATTTGTTGACCGAACGGCGCGGACTAGTGCTCGATGCGCGAACTCGGCTGGTGGAGCGGCTGCGGCGGATCGTCGGATAGTTGCAAGCCGCGTCGCGGCAGGGCAAGAGCGCGGCCGCGAAAGGATATCGGATGACATTGATAGCGGTTTTGCCGGGCGACGGCATTGGTCCTGAAGTTACGGAGCAGGCGGTGCGCGTGCTGAAGACGGTGTGCGGCGATCGCCTGACCTATGAGACGGGCCTCGTCGGGGGGGCTGCCTACAAGGCCAAAGGCCATCCCCTTCCGCCCGAAACGCTGGACCTCGCCAAGCGGGCCGATGCCATCCTGTTCGGCGCCGTCGGCGATTTCGACTGCGATTCGCTGGAGCGGCATCTGCGTCCGGAACAAGCCATTCTGGGCCTCCGCAAAGCGCTGACGCTGTTCGCGAACCTTCGTCCCGCCAAGCTCTTTCCCGAGCTTGCCGACGCCTCGGCATTGCGGCCGGAAGTGGCGAAGGCAATTGACCTGGTGATCGTCCGTGAACTCAACGGTGATGTCTATTTCGGTGAGAAGGGCATGCGGAAGACCGCAGACGGACTCCGCGAGGGCTATGACATCATGTCCTACAACGAGGCCGAAGTGGCGCGGATCGCACGATCCGGCTTCGAGACCGCGCGGGCACGGCGCAGGAAGCTTTGCTCGGTCGACAAGGCCAACGTCCTCGAGACGTCGCAGCTTTGGCGCGACGTGGTGATCGAGGTGTCCGCCGACTATCCGGATGTCGCGCTCAGCCACATGTATGTCGACAATGCCGCGATGCAGCTCGTGCGTGATCCGGGTCAGTTCGATGTGATCGTGACCGGCAATCTCTTCGGCGACATCCTGTCCGATCAGGCGTCGATGTGCGCGGGATCGATCGGGATGCTGCCGTCGGCCTCGCTTGATGCGAAGGGCAAGGGCCTTTACGAACCGATCCATGGGTCAGCCCCCGACATCGCCGGGCAAGGCAAGGCCAATCCGCTCGCCATGATTCTCTCGGCGGCGATGATGCTGCGCTATTCGCTCGGGCTGACGGCCGAGGCGGATCGGATCGAGGCGGCGGTTGCAAGGGCGCTGGCCTCGGGCGTCCGTTCGCCCGACCTCGGCGGCAGCACGAGCACCCAGGCGATGGCCGACGCGGTCCTCGTGGCGCTCTAGGTTTCGAAGCGGACGCCGATCCACAGCGTGCGGGGGGTGCCGTAATCGATCGACCCACCCGCATTGCGGGTCACGACCTTCTCGTCGAAGATATTCTCGGCGCGACCGACGAGCGTGAAGCCGTGGCTGATAGGCATGCGCGCCACTGCGTCGACGATCAGTGCATCGGGAAGGACATCGCTTTGCAGATCGTCCTCATATTGCTTGCCGACATAGCGTATGGTTGTCGACAGCGCCGGACCGGCTGTCGGCGCCCAGCTCAGCGTCGCGCTTGCGGCATGACGCGGGCTCTGCGCCGGCACGAATCCATCAAAGGTAACACCCGGCGCATCGACCTTGCTGTGGCTGTAGGCATAGGAAGCATTCAGCGAGAAATCGCCGAGACGGGCGCTGCCGGCGATTTCAATGCCCTTGGCGATGACCGCTTCGATATTCTGGCGCCGACGCGTAACGACGGGGGTTGTGGCGATCGTCACATTCGCGATCGCATTGTCGAGGCGGTTATAGAAACCGGTGATGCCGATCTTGACGGCCTGGCCAAGCATGATGTCAGCGCCCGCTTCGGCGCCTTTGAGCTTTTCCGGCGCAAGGTTGGCATTGGCCAGCGTCCTGACGGGGAAGACGGTGAAGGGACGGTAAAGTTCGTTGAGGGTCGGCAGGCGGAATCCGGTATAGCCCGCACCGCGCAGGGCGATGCCGTCGCTGATATGAAAGAGCATGCCGCCACGGCCTGAAAACTCCCAGTCGCTGCGCTTTGGGAAGTTGGATGTGGCCGTCACGAGCCCGCTTGGCGAGATCGACTGGGTGAATCCATTGTCGATCGCCCAATGATCGCCGCGCACCCCGCCGGTGAGCACCAACCTGCCGATCGTCCAGTCGTCCTCCACGAACACACCCCCCGTGGTCTGGACGCCGCGCGCCTTGTTCCGTGAAGTAAGAGGGTTAGCGGGAAGATTAGCGTTGTAAGCATCCTCGAACATCGTGCCTCCGGCATGGCGGGCGTCGACGCCCAGCCGAAGCAGGTGATCGTCGCCGACCGGTGGCCGAATCTCGATCTTGCCGCCGATGCCGATTGAGGGTGTGCTGCGCTGATCGAGCGACTTGCGGTTGGGAGGTGATGAACTGATGACGACGTTGGAGAAGTTGCGCGTCTGTACATAGGCGAGCGCATCGACCTGCCAGGGGCCGCGCGAGATCAGCCGGACACTGGCGTCCTGTCCGTCGCTGGTGCTGTCTGCGCCGCGAAAGCGAAGCGTACGATCGTCGCGGTAGACTAGCGCGCGGGCCTGAATTTCGAGCGAGTCCGAAATCGGCGCCACGGCGCGAAGATTGAATGACCAGCTATCATAGGCGGCGGGCACCGTGGCGGCGACGCGCTGGGATCGCGGCGTGGTCAGGAAGCCGTCACCGCGATCCCAGCGCGCGGACAGCGAGACGAAGCCGGGACCGACGTCCGGGCTGAAGCTCGCGGAAAGCTCGCTCGCGTCCTTGCTACCATAGAAGGCGCGGGCGGAGAGCAATGGCAGGCTGGCGCGATCGGCGCTGGCCAGTTCGATCGTCCCGGCGACGGCACCGGCCCCGAACGCACCCGATCCGCCGCCGCGTGTAATCCGCACAGCCGAAAGCCGCTCCGGCGCCAGTGCGTTGAACGGGATATAGCCAAAGAAGGGATCCGCCATCGGCACCCCGTCGAGCACCACCAGGGTTCGACTTGACGCATTGCCGCCAAGCGCACGCAACGTGGCGCCCTGCGCGGAGGGATTGGCGGAGCGACTGTCCGAGCGGCGGAACTGCTGAAAACCGGCCACGTCCAAGAGGATATTTTCCAGTCGCCCGGAAGCGCTGGTTTCCAGTCGCTCGCGATCAATCACCACCGATCCGTACGCGGGAGTGCCGGGGGGGAGGGGCAGGCCCTGGCCCAATACGACGATGTCGCTCTTTTCGGCGACTGTCTGAGCCGAGGCAGCGCCTCCGATCAGACAGGAAAGCAGGGAGGTCAGTGTGAAAAATCGTGCCACAGGAAATCCCGATCTGGAGGGCGTGTCAATTTGATCCGGCGTTAACCCATTTGCCGCTTCGCTAAAGGGTTAGCATTACGTTAGCTATCGCTCATGGCACGCTGGCTTCCAGTTACCAATGAAGGCGCCGGGCATCCGCTTCGTCGTTCTCTGCCGCCTTCGGCACGGTGCGACATGCAGAGCCTGCGAAACGCGAGCGAGGACGTCGCCTTCTTCCTGATCAGCTTCGCCTCGGCATTCATCATTCTTTACGGCTTCGTAATCTAGTCGCAGGCTTTGTGCAGTCGCCAGGCCAGCCAGGCGGCGCCGACGCTCGCAACCGCGACCATCAGCAGCGTGTTGGGCACCGACACGCCGAAATAGAGCAGGATCGCCAGCAGGATCGCCGCCAGCACCATTGCGCCCGAATTTACGATGTTGTTGGCGGCGACCGTGCGGGCTGTCTGATCCTTTGGTACGGTGGTCGTCAGGAACGCATAGAGCGGCACCACGAACATGCCGCCCGCGACAGCGACGCCGAAGAGGTCAATAATCAGCCGGTCGGCAAGACCGATGCGGACAAACTCGCTGACCGGGAGCAATGCTCCTCCCGGAACAACCGGCCACCGCGATACCGACCAATAAAGGTCAAGAATGAACAGCCCCATGACCAGGGCCGAGATCGGGGAGAAGCGAGCGGAGACCTTGCCTTGAAGCATGCGGTTGATCACGATGGAGCCTATCGCGACGCCGACCGAAAATACCGCGAGCATCAGGGTGGCAACGGTTTCGTCCGCGCCCAGCACGTTCTTGACCAGCGGTGGAAACTGAGCCGCCAGCACCGCGCCCATGGCCCAGAAAAAGCTGATCGAGAGGATCGCCAGGAATAGATGCCGAATGTGCATCGTCGCTGATACCAGGCGGGCGGACGAACGGATGATGTGGAGATCGATGAGCTGATGCGGCACTTCGGGCGGGGCAGGTGGAACCATGCCGCCCATTATTCGGCCGATGATCGCCAGGAACAGCACGAGGCCAGCCATCGTCCAGCGCGGCACATCACCGTCGTGCACCATGCCCTGTAGCGCCCCGCCCACGATCGTACCGATCAGGATCGCGATATAGGTGGTGGCTTCCACGAGGCCGGTGCCGGGCAGCACCTCGTCCGGCTTCAGATGCTGAGGCAGGATCGCATATTTGATCGGCCCGAAAAAGGCGGAGTGCATACCCATCGCGAACAGGGCCACCAGCAGCATCGGAATCGAGTGGAGCACAAGGCCGAGGCCCCCGATACCCATGATCAGGATCTCGGCGGTCTTGACGAAGCGGATGATCCCCGCCTTGTCACGCCAGTCCGCGAGCTGGCCCGACAGCGCGGAAAACAGAAAGAAAGGAAGGATGAAGATGCCGCCCGCGACCGCGTTGAACACCGCTTCCTTGGTTGGATCAGCGTAGATTTCGTAGGTGACGAGCATCACCATCGCGGTCTTGTAGAGATTGTCGTTGAACGCGTTCAGGAACTGCGTGACGAACAGAGGCAGAAAGGTCCGCCGCGCGAGGAGCCGAAAGGATGGCGTCATGGTTGCGGTTAGGCGCGCGGCATCCCTATTGGCATAGGCGCGCCTTTAGCCGAGCGGGAGCAGGCGGTAAAGCCATTGGGCTACAGGTTTGCCACCTCTTTCGCAGCCATGCGAACGTTAGCTCGCGGCATTTCTTCGGCGTTGCGTTGACGGGGCGCGCGGACGGCGCCGAAGCGCCCGGGTGGCCCGCGCTCCCTGTCCTCGGGGGTTGCCAGTAGTCGCAGACGGTAACCCGGCGTCCGTTCTGCCATTCGCGCGAACAATCGCGATTACGGCAGTCGTAATGGCCGTCATTATGATCGCAATAACCGCACTGATGTGCTCGCGCCAAGTTCTGTGATCGCAAGTCCGGGGGCGGCGATGAGCATCCTGATTTTCATCGAGCTTCCTTTCCTTTCCGAAGGGAACGAATGGAGAATGGAAAAGGAGAGGGAACGGTTCGCTGAATGGAGGCGTAAGCTTCCGTACCGGTCCTGACAGTACGGCTCAATCGAACTGCAGCACGATCTTTCCGAAATGGTTGCCGAGAGACATTTCATCGATAGCGCGCCCTGCCTCGGTCCATGGCATTACCCGATCGATCACCGGACGAATCTGATGCAGTGCCATCGCCTGGCACATCGCCTCGAACATCTCGGTAGATCCGACGGAAACACCCTGCAGCCTCGCGGAAGTGGCGATCATCACCCCGGATGAAAGCGTCGCTGGCGGAGCGCTCGCGTTACTGAGAACCCCGACCACCGCGATGTGTCCGCCCATCCTGACGGACTTCAGACTTTCGCGCAGCGTTCCAGCGCCGCCAACTTCCATGACGAAATCGGCACCGCGCGCATCCGTTGCCGTGCGCACGGCGCGGTGCCATTCCGGCGTCGTACGGTAGTTGACGAGATGCGTGGCGCCCAGCGCCTTAGCCCGTTCCAGCTTCTCGTCTGACGATGAGGTGACGATCGTGCGATAGCCGGCTGCATGCGCAAATTGGAGGCCGAAGATCGAGACCCCACCCGTACCCTGCAAAACAACCGTATCGCCGGGGTTTAAGCGGGCATCGACGAACAAGGCCCGCCATGCGGTCAGCGCCGCACACGGCAACGTCGCAACCTCATGGTCGGTAAGATAGTCCGGCACAGGAGAAACCGCCCGCTCCGAAAAGAGAGCGAGGTCACGTCCCGCGCCGGGGGCGCCGGGCGATCCGAGTGGTCCCGCAGCCTTCTCGACGGACATCTGACCGGAGATCCAGTTGGGGCAGAATAAGGTTGAAACGCGATCGCCAACCGCAACACGCGTAACGCCGTCGCCCACCGCCTCGATGATCCCGCATCCATCAGAAAACGGGATGACCGGCGGCGAATTCTCGCTGCCTCCGGTATAGCCGCCCTGGGCAGCGATGACGGTGTCCCGGAAGTTGAGCGAGACGGCGCGCATCCGTACCACGACCTCTCCATGAGCCGGCCGGGGGTCCGGACGCTCGACCATCTTGAGGTTAGCGGTGCCCCAGGGGTATGACAGTTCCAGTGCGCGCATCGCGTACCTTTCGATTATGGATGGGACGGGCCCATATGACATCCCGTTGGCAACAAGCTAGATGCCGATGGCAAACTGTTCCTAAAAGTTCTCCGGCGACAGCGCCATGATGCTTTCGGCGCCCCCCTCGATCTTTCGCCGCGCCGCGCCCGCCTCTGGCAGGATGCGCTCGGCGTAGAAGCGGGCTGTGATGCGCTTGGCTTCGTGGAATGGCTGGTCCTCGGCACCGTTCGCCAGCGCCGCGGATGATGCGCGCAGCATCTTGAGCCACATCCAGCCGAGCGCGACCACGCCCATGCATTGCATATAGGGATAGGCTGCGGCGCCCGCGTTGTTGGGGTTGGTCATCGCATTCTGGACCAGCCACATGGTCGCGGCCTGGAGCTGGCCGAGCGCCTTCTGGAATTGTTGCGCGAAATCCTTGACGGCGGGGTCGCTCTCCGCTGCGGCGATCTCCTCGCCAAGCACCTTGAACCAGAGCTGAATCGCGCGGCCGCCGTTCGCCGCCAGCTTGCGGCCGACGAGGTCCATCGCCTGCACGCCGTTAGTGCCCTCGTAGATCATAGCGATGCGGGCATCGCGGACATATTGCTCGACGCCATTCTCGCGGATGTAGCCGTGGCCGCCATAGACCTGCTGCGACAAGGTCGCGGCATAATAGCCGATGTCGGTGCCGTAGCCCTTGATGACAGGGGTGAGCAGCGAGATCAGGTCGTCGGCGGTCTGGCGCTCCTCCTCGGTTTGCGCCTGATGGGCGAGATCGACCTGGAGGGCACCCCACAGGCAAAGAGCGCGGGTCGCCTCCAGATAGGCCTTGCATTCCATCAGCATGCGGCGGACGTCGGGATGGACCAGGAGGGCGTCGGCCTTTTCGCTCGCGTCGACGGGGCCGGTGAGGGCGCGGCCCTGGCGACGGTCCTTCGCATATTGGACGGCGTTCTGATAGGCGACCTCGCCCTGCGACAGCCCTTGCAGGCCGACGCCGAGGCGGGCGGCGTTCATCATGATGAACATGGCGGCGAGCCCCTTATTCTCCTCGCCGACCAGCCAGCCTTTGGCGCCGTCATAGTTCATGACGCAGGTGGCGTTGCCGTGGATGCCCATCTTTTCTTCGATCGAGCCGCACTGGAGAGTATTGCGCTCACCGGGATTGCCGTCAGCATCAGGGAGGAACTTTGGGACGATGAAGAGTGAGATACCCTTCACATTGTCTGGCGCCCCCGCGATCTTGGCCAGCACGAGATGGATGATGTTGCTCGTCAGGTCATGCTCGCCCGCCGAGATGAAGATTTTCGTGCCGGTGATCGCGAAGCTGCCGTCGGCCCGCGGCTCGGCCTTGGTGCGGATCAGGCCGAGATCGGTTCCGGCGTGCGGCTCGGTCAGGTTCATCGTGCCCGACCATTCACCCGAGATCATTTTTGGCAAATATAGCGCCTTTTGTTCGTCCGATCCCTTGACCCTGATCGCGCCGATCGCACCCATGGTGAGGCCGGGATACATGGCGAAGGCCATGTTGGCGCTGCTCAGATATTCCTCGAATGCGGAAGCGAGGATATGGGGCAGACCCTGGCCGCCATATTGCTCGGAGGCGGAGAGGGTTGGCCAGCCGCCCGCGACCATCTGGTCATAGGCCGCCTTGAAACCGGTTGGGGTGGTGACGCTGCCGTCGGCGTGGCGGGTACAGCCTTCCTGATCGCCGACCATGTTGAGCGGGAAGATCACTTCCTCACAGAATTTCCCGCCTTCGATCAGCACCGCCTCGACCAGATCGGGGGTGGCGGCGGCGAAGCCGGGCAGGTTGGCATAGCGGTCGACACCCAACACTTCGTTGATCAGATAGCGCGTATCGCGCACGGGAGCGTGGTAGACAGGCATCGTCTGCTCTCCTGGATCAGGCCTTTGTCAGCGCGGCGTCGGCCGCCTTCACTTCGTCGATGAACTCCTCGAGTTCAGCGATCGCCGCATTGATATCGTCTTTCTGGCGGCGAAGATCCTGTATCTTGTTCGTACATTTCTCGATCGTGACGCGGCGTTGGGTCGCGCGGCGATCCCCGCGGCTGTACAGGTCGATCATGTCGCGGGCCTCATCGAGGCTGAAGCCGACGCGCTTGGCGCGCAACAGCCAAACCAGGCGAGCGCGATCGGCCTTTGAATAGATCCGTGCCGTGCCCTGGCGGATGGGCGCTATCAATCCCTTATCCTCATAGAAGCGTAGCGCGCGCGCGGTGACGCCGAATTCGCAGGTCAGATCGGAAATGGTGAAACGATCACGATTGCGCGCGTCGGGAAGATCGATCGAAGCAGGGTGGCGAGCCATGACCACAATGCTATCTTACGTTGACGTAAACGTCAAGTAATCAATGCAGGCGGGCATCCAGATGGCGCAGCTTCTCGGGATTGCGCATCACGTAGATGGCCTTGATCCAATCGCTGTTGATTAAGCAGGGCCGTGGTCTGGAGCACGCCCTCGGCTTCGCGGGTGACAAAACCGGGCAGGCCATTGACGCGGGCGTAGCTGATCAACTCGGACGGTTTTCCTCGCAAGCCGCGCGATCGCGGCGGGGCACGGGTAACTTCGTCGCGGCCCATCATGACGCGGATGGCGGGCGATTGTGACAATGTTGATGAAAAAATATGGGTTGATGAGAAATGCGAAGACGGCCCGTGACCGGATCAGGGATGCTCGGTTCGCAGTGATGCCGCCAAGGACGGATCGGCGAGGGCGGGCCGGATGGGTGCGACAACGCGCTTCGCTGCGCGTCTTTTTGCCGCCAGGACAATCTTGATCAGCACGATTGCTACCATCGCGAAGAGCATGACAATCGCAACGAACGGGATTGCCCATTTGGAGTCGAGCAGCGGCTCGTAGCCTGGATCGTCCATGCGCTTTTCCCCTGTCATCGCTTTCCTAGCACAGCTAACCGTCAATTGCGAGAAATTATTATTTGAATTCAATTAACTAATCCCGACAGATTTCCGCGATTGTGACGCGATCGTACCAATTTTTCAAGATATTCGCGGTTGTGGGCAATGGGAGCGCGCCTCGCGGCTGGACGGGGAAAACATTCTTGATCGACATATAAAGCTATCTTTATATTTGCCTTTGGAGGCCATGCCCGCTAAGGCGGCGGCAAGTTTATCCGAGGAGATTGTTGTGGCTACTGCCCCCGCTGCCCAGTTCACCGACTTCGTGGTCGCAGATCTGTCGCTCGCCGCTTTCGGTCGCGCGGAGATCAATATCGCCGAGACCGAAATGCCGGGCCTGATGGCGTTGCGCGCTGAATTCGGCGCCTCGAAGCCGCTCAAGGGCGCGCGGATCACCGGCTCCTTGCACATGACGATCCAGACAGCCGTCCTGATCGAAACACTGGTTGAGCTGGGCGCCGACGTGCGCTGGGCAACCTGCAACATCTTCTCCACCCAGGATCATGCAGCAGCCGCGATAGCCGCGCGCGGCATCCCGGTGTTCGCGATCAAGGGCGAAAGTCTCCAGGATTATTGGGATTATGTCGTCCGCATCTTCGACTGGGGCCACGATCAGACCTGCAACATGATCCTCGATGACGGCGGCGACGCCACCATGTTCGCGCTGTGGGGGGCGCGGGTCGAGGCGGGGGAGGCGCTGTTCACGCCGTCCAACGAGGAAGAGGAAATCTTCGTCGCTGTGCTGAAGCGCTTTCTCGCCGAGCGGCCGGGCTACCTCACCAGGACCGTCGCTGCCACCAAGGGCGTCTCCGAGGAGACCACCACCGGTGTGCATCGGCTCTATGAGCTTGCCAAGAACGGCAAGCTCCCGTTTCCGGCGATCAACGTCAACGATAGCGTGACCAAGTCGAAGTTCGACAATCTTTACGGCTGCAAGGAATCGCTGGTCGATGCGATCCGCCGCGCCACCGACGTGATGCTCGCGGGCAAGGTCGCCGTGGTCGCCGGCTTCGGCGACGTCGGCAAGGGCTCTGCCGCGTCGCTACGTAATGGCGGCGCGCGTGTGCTCGTGACGGAAATCGACCCGATCTGCGCGCTGCAGGCGGCGATGGAGGGCTATGAGGTCGTCACAATGGAGGAAGCGGTGACCCGTGCCGACATTTTCGTGACCGCGACCGGCAATGAGGACGTGATCACGATCGATCACATGCGCGCGATGAAGCCGATGGCGATTGTGTGCAACATCGGCCACTTCGACAGCGAGATCCAGATCGCGGCGCTCAACAACATGAAGTGGACCGAAATCAAGCCGCAGGTCGACCTCGTCGAATTTCCCGACGGCAAGCAGATCATCGTGCTTGCCAAGGGGCGTCTCGTGAACCTGGGCTGCGCCACCGGACATCCGAGCTTCGTGATGTCGTCCAGCTTCACCAATCAAGTGCTTGCGCAGATCGAGCTGTTCACCAAGTCGGGCGACTATGAGAACAGGGTCTATGTCCTGCCCAAGCATCTCGACGAGAAGGTGGCCGCGCTCCACCTCGAAAAGCTGGGCGTGAAGCTGACGAAGCTTACCGATAAGCAGGCGAAATATATCGGGGTGACTCAGCAGGGTCCGTTCAAGCCGGATCATTACCGTTACTAAGCTTCGTATCGGCAGATGCGCGCCATGAGCGCGCATCTGTTGGGGTGGCAAATGAAATGCTTCTCTCCCGCGTGACGCTCGCTTAAGGCGGGCGAATGTTCATCCTCGATCGCACGAGTGTCGCGCTGATCGTCATCCTGATGACGGCATGGCTGGTCGCGGCGCTATGGGCGACCATTGCCGGGATTCGGCGCGCCTCGGTTGCGCACAGTGCAAAAGCGGATGCGGAACGGCTTCACCTGTTGCTCGAATCGGGGCCTGCGCTGCCCATGCTCATCGATCATAATGGCCGAATCGGAGCGGATCGGAGGTTGGCCTCATGGCTCGGTCTCAACGACCTTCCGACCTATCTCAGTGAGTTACTGGGCGCCGACAATGTCTTCACGCGTGAGGACGCGGCGACGCTGGCGCGCGAGGTAAACGCCGCCCAGAAAGCCGCACGTGCATTCACGCGATCGCTGAGGGTGCGGGATTCCAGGCGCGTGCTGACGGTGCGCGGCGCACGGGTCGATGACAGGGTGATGGCCGGCGGGGCCGTGCTCTGGTTCTCGGACGCCACCGAAAATCTGCAGGAGATCGAGCATCTCGAAAGCGAACGGGGGAAGCTGGGACGCGCCATCGAGGCATTGTCAGCGCTGATCGAGGCGGCGCCTTTCCCGATGTGGCATCGCGGGCCCGACTATAGGCTCGCCTTGGTCAACACCGCATATGTGAGGGCGGTGGAAGCGGCGAGCGCATCCGAAGTCATGGCGAGTGGTCTCGAGTTGGTCGAGCCGGCGGGTGGGGCCGGGCCCGCGCGGATGGCGCAGGAAGCGCATGAGGCGGGCGAAATCTCAGTTCGCACGGTGCCGGCCACGATCGCCGGGGCGCGACGCATGATTCGGATCGTCGACGTGCCTCTCGGCGAGTCGGGTGTTGCCGGTTACGCGGTCGATGTCGAGGAGCTGGAGGAAGCGCGTGCCGATCTCGCGCGTTTCTCACGCGCGCAGCGGGATCTGCTGGACCGCCTGTCGGCGGGCGTGGCACAGTTTGGCCCGGATAGGGGGCTTTCCTTCTACAATCAGCCATTCGTGCGAATGTTCGCGCTCGAGACCGACTGGCTGACCGACCGGCCTGAATTCGATCGGGTGCTGGAACGGATGCGCGAGGCACAGCGTCTTCCCGAGGCGCGCGACTTTCCAGGCTGGAAAGCGGAACGGCGGGCCTGGTTCACGTACGGCAATGAGGCCATGGAGGAGGCCTGGCAGCTCCCTAACGGCGCCCATCTACGCGTCGTCGCCCAGCCGTTGCCCGATGGTGGGTTACTGCTGATCTTCGAAGACAGGACCGAGCAACTTCAGCTCGCAAGCGCACGCGATACGCTACTTCAAGTCCGTACGGCGACTTTCGACAATCTGTTCGAAGCAATCGGCGTGTTCGCTGTCGATGGCCGACTTCACCTGTGGAACAGCCGATTCCGCGATGTTTGGGAACTCGGCGAGGATGTGCTGCTCAAGCACCCGCGCGTAGATATGCTGGTCGATATGGTCGCCGAGAAACTCGCTAATCCCGCACGCGCCGGATTGATCCGCGAGCTTGTGCGCACCGCGACCACCGAACGCAAGCAGCGCTCGGGCCGGGTCGCGCTCGCCAATGGGCGGCATTACGAGTTCGCGGTGGTGCCGTTGCCGGACGGCAATGCGTTGTTCACGATGCTCGACATCAGCGCGAGCCGTAAGATCGAGGCTGCGCTTCGCGAACGGAACGAAGCTTTGGAGGAAACTGACAAGCTCAAAAATGCATTCGTGGCGAATATGAGCTACGAATTGCGCGTGCCGCTGACCACGATCGCGGGCTTCGCGGAGATGCTGGCCGGAGGCTATGCGGGTGAGCTCGGATCGGCGGCTAAGGAATATATGGATGCGATTCTGCAGTCGGTCGCGCGGCTCAGCAATGTCATCGAAGATGTGCTCGATCTGACTCAGAGCGAAGCGGGCAGCCTGCCGCTGGCGCAGGAATCGGTTGATCTCGTGAAGATCGCCGGCGCGGCGGCCGAGAAGGCCGAAACGGCGGCCAGTGCAAAAAAGCAGAACTTCATTGCGCGGATCGATCCTCGACTGGGTATGGTGACGGGCGACGCACGTCGGCTCGGGCAGGCACTCGACCATTTGCTCCGGAACGCGGTCCAATATACGCCGGAGGGCGGGCGCGTGCTGTTCAAGGCATCGGCCGATGGGGGCCAGGTCGAGATCGTGGTCTCGGACGACGGGCCGGGCATCGATCCAAGGGAGCGCGAACGCATCTTCGATCGCTTCCACCGTACCAGCGCCGCGCGCGATCGTACCTCCGCCGCGCTTGGGATTGGCCTGCCGCTCACCCGCCAGCTTATCGAAGCGCATGGCGGGACGATCGAGTTGGCGAGCGAACCGGGTGAGGGGACCACGGTGACGGTCCTGCTGCCGAGGGCCGGGAAGGCGTGAGCGCTATCCTGCTGCCAAGTGAGACAGCGACGGCGGCATTCGGCGCGAGGCTTGCGGCTATGCTGCGGGTGGGGGATGTAATCGCTCTGTCGGGCGATCTGGGCGCGGGAAAGACGACGCTGGTGCGGGGCGCGCTCAGAGCGCTGGGGCTCGAGACGGAGGCACCCAGCCCGAGTTTTGCGATCGTCCAGCCCTATGAGGTGCCGGAGGTGCGGCTGCCCGTCTGGCATGTCGATCTGTATCGGCTTGAGGATACCGAGGAGACGGCCGAACTCGGGCTTGAAGAGGCACGGGAGGACGGGGTGCTGTTTATCGAATGGCCAGAGCGACTGGGCGCCGCATTATGGACTGATACGTTACGGCTCAGGCTGGAAATCGGGGAAGGCGGCGCCCGCCGCTTGACAGCCGATGTGCCCCCCGCTTGGGAGGGACGATGGCCGCCAGACCGCTCCAAATGATTCCGCCCGAGACCGCACCGGCCTTCCTCGCCAAATGCGGTTGGGCGGGCTGCCGGATACTACCACTGGCGGGGGACGCGTCGTTCCGTCGCTATTTCCGGGTGGTAGACGAAGGGCGGAGCGCGGTGCTGATGGATGCGCCGCCGCCGCACGAGGATCCGCGCCCGTTCATTTCAATCGCGCGCCACCTCCATGCCCTGGGCTTCGCCGCGCCGGGCATCATTGCGGACGATCAGACGCAGGGTCTCGTGCTGATCGAGGATTTCGGCAACGCGCGCATGGCCGAGGAGATCGGTGCTGAGCCCGAGCGCGAGGTCGCGATTTACGAGGCGGCGATCGATCTGCTGCTGGCGCTTGCGAAGTTTCCTCCGGCCAGTGGGTTGAAGCCTTATGACATGGCTGAATATCAGCGTGAGGCGGGGTTGTTTACGCAGTGGTACGCGCCTGCCCTGTCGCTGGACGTGGACATCGCGGGCTATGTGGCGGCCTGGGACGAGGCGCTGGCGCCGATCGCCGGTCATCAGACAGTCACGGTGCTGCGCGATTACCATGCAGAGAACATCATGCTTCTCGATGAAGGGAGCCGCTTGGGTCTGCTCGATTTTCAGGACGCGCTCGCGGGGCATCCCGCTTATGATCTCGTTTCGCTGCTCCAGGATGCGCGACGTGACGTATCGTCCGAACTGGAGATTGCGATGATCGCCCGTTATGCGGCGTCCGCGCCGTTCGACGATGCGGCTTATGCTCTGCTCGGGGCGCAGCGGAACGCCAAGATTTTGGGTATTTTCACCAGATTGTGGAAGCGCGACGGCAAGCCGCGCTATCTCGGATATCAGCCGCGCGTATGGGGTTATCTGGAGCGCGATCTGAAGCATCCCGCGCTGGCGCCGGTGACGGCGTGGTTCGATCGCAACGTGCCTGCGGGGAAACGAGCCGCCGCATGGGAAACGCTTCCCGCATGAGCCGCTATCGCAAGCCGCTGGCGCTCAGGCCGAATCCGGTCGACACGCCGCTGCGCACGGCGATGATACTGGCGGCAGGCCTCGGTAAGCGCATGCGGCCCTTAACGGCCAGTCGTCCTAAGCCATTGATTGAAGTCGCAAAAAAGCCGCTACTCGATCATGTGCTCGATCATCTGCGGGCCGGTGGGATCAAGCGGGTCGTCGTGAACGTCCATTATCTCGCCGATGCCGTCGAGGCGCATCTCAAGTCCAGGGTGACGGATCTCGATGTAGCCATATCGGACGAACGCGGAAGATTGCTGGAAACCGGTGGCGGACTTGTCAAGGCATTGCCGCTGATCGACGATGAGCAGTTTCTGGTAGTCAACAGCGACAATTACTGGGTGGATGGACCGGTCGATGCAATCCGGCTGCTTGGACAGCACTGGGATGACTCAGCGATGGACGCGCTTCTGCTGGTCGTGCCGCAGGCGCGCGCGCATTGTCATAAAGGATCGGGTGATTTTCATATGGACGCGATCGGGCGGCTTTCGCGCCGAAAGCAGGGCCGGGTGGCGCCTTTCGTCTATACGGGCGTCCAGGTGATTTCGCGGCGACTGTTGGACAATGCGCCCGAGGGACCGTTTTCCACCAATTTCCTGTGGGACAGGGCGATTGCCGCCGGACGCTGCTACGGAATCGTGCATCAGGGTCTTTGGTTCGATGTTGGCACACCGCTGGCCATAGCGCGCACGGAAGCCATATTGTCGCATGGCTGAAGGAGAGCGGGCTGGAACCGTGACACCGAATGCCTTTACCATACCGCCCCATCGGGCCTTTGCCGACGCACTCGCGACGGGCTTGATCGCGCAGAGCAGGGGCGACCGTCTTGCGCTGGCGAGAACGCTCATCCTGCTCCCCACCAACCGCGCTCAGCGAACGCTGACCGACGCCTTCGTGCGCCGTGCCGAGGGGGGCGGCCTGTTATTGCCACGGATGATCGCCATCGGCGATCCGGAACTGGACGACCGGCTGGGCGCCGCACTCGACCCGGCGGATGAAGAAACACCTATTCCGCCAGCGATCGAGCCGATCGAGCGGCAGATGATCCTCGCCCGGCTGGTCCAGCGCGCGCGCGCGCAGGCAGGCGACCCGATCGATGCGGCCGAAGCGATGCGGCTCGCCGCCGATCTGGCGCGCGTCATCGATCAACTGCTCGTGGAGGATGTGCCGCCCGCGCGTTTGCGCGAAGTGGTCGCGCCCGATCTTGCGCAGCATTGGGAGGCATCGCTCACGATCCTGGAAACGTTGCTGGAGGCCTGGCCGGTGGCGTTGGACGCCCTTGGCCGGATTGACCTGGCCGATCGTCGCAACCGCTTGCTCGATCGCGCGGCGGAGCGCTGGCGTTCTGCGGCAAATTCGAATCGCCTCGTTGCGGCGGGCGTCACCACATCAGCGCCCGCGGTTGCACGCTTACTGCGCAGCATTGCGTTTCATGCCAATGGGATGGTCGTCTTTCCGGGTGTCGATTGCGATATGCCCGAGGCCGAATGGGATTCGCTTGGTCCGCACGATTTCGACAGCGGAGAACGCGACGTCGAAAGCCATCCGCAATATCAGATCAAGCTGCTGCTCGACCGTATGGGGGTTGCACGCGGCGAGGTGCGGCCATGGCCGTGGGGCGGTGGGCGTGACTCACCGGCGGCCCGGGGCCGTGCAGCGGCCAACGCGATGGCTCCCGCGCCATTCACCCACAAATGGCGGACGCTGAAACCGGCCGAGCGGCGGCTGTCGGGCGTGCGCGCCGCCATTTTCGCCACGCCCGGCGAGGAAGCGCAGGGCATCGCGATCGCGCTTCGGGAGGCAGTTGAAATTCCCGGGCAGACAGCGGCGCTCGTGACGCCGGATCGCGCTCTCGCCCAACGGGTTGCAGCGCACCTCAAACGTTGGGGAATCGAAGCTGACGACAGCGCCGGTCAGCCGCTTTCGGTGACCGCGCCGGGCACGCTGCTGCTAGGATTGGCCGAAGCGATCGCCGAGGATTTCGCGCCGGTGCCGCTGCTGGCGCTGCTCAAGCATCCGTTGGTGCGGGCGGGTGAAGGACGTATCGCCTGGCTGGAGGGCGCGCGCCTGCTCGACCACGCTTTGCGAGGGCCTAGGCCGCCAGCGGGGCTGGCGGGGATCGATGCGCATCTTGCCGGCGGCGAGGGACGCGAGCGTGCGATCCGCAAGGATGCGCAATCCTTTTGGGACGAGGCTAAAAAGAATCTCCCGTGCTGGAGCAGGAAGGCTGTTCACCAAAGGGCGCATGATCCCGCTCTCTCTCCGGAGGCGGATCTTGGGATGTTGCTCGCGCTTCTGCGTGAGGGCGTTACGGAGTTGGCGGGCGACGCAGTATGGGCCCGGCCCGCGGGACGGCAGGCGGGGGAGCTGATCGCGGCGCTGGAAGCGTCGGCGGCACAAGGGCCCGGAATCGCCCGAATCGAAGTCCTGCCACGCCTGCTGCGCGATCTGTTCGACGGAACATCGGTGCGGCCGCCGCAGGGCGGGCACCCGCGCGTGTTCATCCGCGGCTTGATCGAGGCGCGGCTGGGGCAGGACGATCTGGTGGTCCTCGGCGGTCTCAATGAGGGCGTCTGGCCGGCGGTGCCCGCGCCCGACCCATGGCTGGCCCCGAGCATCAGGCGAGCGCTCGGTTTGCCGGGGCTTGAAAGGCGAATCGGGCTGGCAGCGCATGATTTCGTGAGCGCACTTGGAGCCCGGCAGGTGCTCCTCACGCGCGCGCGCCGCGATGATCGCGCGCCGACGATCGCATCGCGCTTCCTGCTGCGGCTGGAAGCGATGACCGGCGGGGTGACGCGCGCGCCAAGGCTTGTTCGCTGGACCAGGGCGCTGGACGAGGCGCATGAAGCGCCGGCCTACGCTGCGCGTCCCGCGCCCGCGCCACCCGTCGACGATCGGCCACGCAGGATCGCCGTCACCAAGCTCGACCGGCTCAAGGCCGATCCGTTCGCCTTTTTCGCTGACGCGATGCTGGGGCTCCAACGCTGGGACATGGTCGACGCCGATCCCACGCCCGCCTGGCGCGGCACCATGCTGCATGCGGTGTTCGAGGCGTGGATGAAAGAGGATAGGTGCGAGCCTGGGCGGCTGCACGATCGCGCCCGAGAGATGCTGCGAAATTTGCGCGCGCATCCGGTCATGAAGGCGTTGTGGGAGCCGCGCCTGATGGAGGCTGTCGATTGGGCGGCCGCGGAGATGAAGGCCAACGCGGCCGAGGGACGCATGCCGATCGCAGCGGAGATTTTTGGCGAGGCCAAGGTGGCTGGCGTGACGCTCTATGGAAAGGTCGACCGGATCGACCGGCTGGCTGACGAAAGCCTCGCGATCGTAGATTACAAGACAGGGAAGCCGCCGTCGCGCAAACAGGTCGAGGCTGGCTTCGCGCTGCAGCTCGGATTGCTCGGGCTGATCGCCGAGCAGAAGGGTTTCGAGGCAGTTCGCGGCGCGGCAAGCGTTTATGAATATTGGTCGATGGCGCGCGATAAAGGCCAGTTCGGCCACGTCGTCAGTCCGGTCGGGGGCAAAGGGATTCCGGCCGCCGATTTTGCGGCTCATGCTGCGCATCATTTGAGCACGACGGTCGAGAGATGGCTGACGGGCGACGCGCCGTTCGTGGCGAAGCTGCATCCCGAATTCGCGCCCTATGGCGATTACGACCAGCTCATGCGGCTGGACGAATGGTATGGCCGGACGGATGTCTAACCGCGCGTCACCTCTCATTCCGCTTCAGGGCGAGCAACTGCAGGCATCGGATCCGCGCGACCTCGTTTGGCTTTCGGCGTCGGCGGGCACCGGCAAGACCCATGTACTGACCGCGCGTGTGCTCCGGCTGCTGCTGTCCGGCGTTCATCCCGAGACGATCCTGTGCCTGACCTTCACGAAAGCCGGCGCGGCTGAGATGGCGGATCGCATCCATGCCCGGCTCGCGGCCTGGGTGCGGATGAAGGATACCGAACTCGCCGACGAGCTGAAAGCGCTAGGGGAGCGGTTCACGCCAGAACGTCGGTCATTCGCACGAACTTTGTTCGCCAAGGTGCTCGACGCGCCAGGCGGCGGGCTGCGTATTCAGACCATCCACGCCTTCAGCCAGACACTGCTCGCAGGCTTTCCGACCGAGGCCGGATTGGCTCCTGGCTTCCAGCCGCTCGAGGGGCGTGAACAGGCCGCCTTGGCGCGGCGGACGCTCGCCGATCTGCTGACGGAGGCGGAGGCGGGCGGTGATCTCGGCCTGATTTCCGATATGCAGGCGCTGAGCCTGCGCTTGGGGGAAGATAAGGCGGAGGCCTATCTCCGGCGCTGCGCCCGCGATGGCGAGGCGATGGAGATGCTCGGGCCGCGCGAGGGGGTACGCGCCCGCGTAAGGTCGGCGCTCGAGCTCCCATTGGGCGATGTCGAAGAGATCATTCTGGCGAAATGCTGCGACGATGCGTTTGATATCAACGGGTTGCGCGCAATTGCAGCAGCCAACGCTGCGTGGGGAAAGGAAAGCGGCCTTAAGCGCGCCGACGTCATCGCGCGCTGGCTATTGGCCGGCCCGGCGGCGCGCGCGGAAATGCTCGCCGAGCTCCATCAGGTCTGGGCCAAGGCGGATGGCGAGCCCCGATCGTTTGGCAAGGGGCAGGCACCGCAGACCGCTGATTATGCTGACCTCGCAATGCGGTTGCACCAATGTTGCGCGGAATTGATTTCGCTGCGTACCCGTTCAGCGCTGGCCGATATGATCGCGGCGGGCTTGCGCGCCGGGCAAGCCTATGCGCTCGCTTATGCGGAAGCAAAACGCGGAACGGGGCTGGTCGATTTCGATGACCTCATCCGCCTGGCGGTGCGTCTGCTCGATAGTGAAGGGATGGGAGACTGGGTCCGTTACAAGCTCGACCAGGCGACTGACCATATCCTTGTCGACGAAGCGCAGGACACCAACGCCCGGCAATGGTCGATCGTCGCTGCGCTGGCGGGCGAGTTTTTCGCCGGCGAAGGGGCGAAAGGCGGCAGGCATCGCACCATCTTCACCGTGGGCGATTTCAAGCAGGCGATCTTCAGCTTTCAGGGGACCGATCCTGAGGCGTTTCGGGCGGCGCGGCTGGCCTTTCGCGGCAAGGCGGCGGACGCCGGGCGAGATTTCGTCCAGCTTTCGCTCGATCGATCCTTCCGTTCTGCACCGCCGGTGCTGGAGCTGGTCGACCGGCTGATCGACGATCTAGGTTCGGACAAGCTGGGCGTACGAGAGCGCGTGCCGCGCCATGTCAGCGCCAGGAGCCGGTTGCGGGGGCAGGTGACCTTATGGAAGCCTGTGGCGCTGTTGACCGATGACGGCGGAGACGATCAGGGTGAGGAAGGCTGGACCGACGACGCGACGCGCATGTTTGCGACGCGGCTCGCCCGACAGGTGCGGCAATGGATCGACGATCGCGTCTGGGTAGCGGGCAGGGGGCGTCCACTCAAGCCAGAGGATATATTGATCCTCGTTCGGAAGCGGGGCGACCTTGCTTCGCTGATCGTGGCGCGGCTGCACGCCGAGGGAGTACCGGTGGCGGGCGTCGACAGATTGCGGCTCAACGCGCCGCTGGCGGTGCGTGACCTGCTTGCGGCGATACGCTTCGCCGTGCAGCCGGAAGACGATCTTACCCTAGCGGGCCTGTTGGTTTCGCCGCTGTTTGGCTGGAGCCAGGAGCGGCTCTACGCAGTCGGCTTCAGGCGATCCGGCAGTCTCTGGCGCGCGGTGCGGGAGAATCCGGGAGCATCGGAAACGGCGATGGGGCTGGGGGATCTCCTGAACCGCGCCGATTTTACGACACCGCATGACTTCCTCGAGCACATCTTGTCTGGCCCGTTGCAGGGACGGACGAAGTTGCTCGCGCGGCTGGGGGAGGAAGCGCGTGACCCGATCGAGGAGCTGGTCAACGCCTCGATAGCTTTTTCGCGTGAGACGACGCCGTCGCTGCAGCGTTTTCTTGACTGGTTTGATCGCGGCGACGTCGAAATTACGCGTGATCCTTCCGCGCCGTCAGGGGCGGTTCGGGTAATGACGGTGCATGGGTCAAAGGGTCTCCAGGCGCCGTTGGTGATCCTGGCCGATGCAACCGCGGATCCCGCGGCGAGCCGGGCGGAATCGCTCGATTGGGCGCTGGAGCGTGACGGTCGCAAGCTCCCGGTGTTCAGACCGCGCAAATCGGAGCTGGGCGGGTCACTCGCCGACGCGCTGGCTGCCGCCGAGGCGCGCGAGACCGAGGAGCATTGGAGGCTGCTCTATGTGGCGCTGACCCGAGCCGAGGAGCTGCTGGTGATAGGAGGAGCGTTGGGCCCCCGGGCGCGTGGGACGGCGCCTGATGGAAGCTGGCATCAGGCCGTCGAGCAGGCGATGGCGGGGCTGGGCGCGGAGGCGGAAGATGATCCGGTCTGGGGCGCCACGCTGCATTATCGGGGCGCATCAGTCGCGGGTTCCGCGACGGCGGCGCGCAGGCGACAGGTGCCGCCGCCGATAACAGAGCCGACCTGGCTGCGGCGCGCAGCTCCAATAGAGGCGCGGCCGCCCCGTCCGCTCGCTCCTTCGGCGATCGGGCTTGATATGGTCGCCGATCCGCCGCCCGGGCCGGCGATGGTCGAGGCGGCACGGCGAGGCCGGTTGCTCCATGCGTTGTTCGAGCGGTTGCCGGGTGTCGCGCCGGAACGGCGTCAGGAGGCGGGGGAGCGCTGGCTGACCGGTTCCGCTGGCGTGGACGCGGGATTGGCGCGGGAGTTGACTGGCGAGGCATGCGTCATCATCGGCGCCCCCGCCCATGCCGAGCTGTTCGGACCCGATGCGCTTGCCGAGGCCCCGATCGCTGCCGTTGTCGGCGACGAGGTTGTCGCAGGAACGGTCGATCGTCTACTGGTACGCGAAGATTATGTAAGGGTGGTCGATTTCAAGACCGGGCGTCGAACGCCAGGAACGCTTGATGCCGTGCCGGAGTATCATGTCGTCCAGATGGCGGCCTATGTGGCGGCGCTCGAGACGGTGTTTCCGGATCGCCCGATCGAAGCCTATCTGCTCTACACGTCGGGCCCGCGGCTATTTCCATTGCCTGCTGAACTGATCGAGCGACAAAAGCGGAACTTGACGCGCCAGCAGGAATTTCTCGGGATCGGGCGTTGAGGAAGTCGCAACGGCACCCTAAATCACCGTGCAGCAAGGAGTAAGCGCATGGGCACCAAGAAGGTTACGGATCAAAGCTTCCACGACGACGTCATCGCCGCTGACGGGCCGGTACTGGTCGATTTCTGGGCGGAATGGTGCGGCCCATGCCGAATGATCGGCCCGGCGCTGGAGGAGATTTCCGAAGAGCTCGGCGAAAAGGTGACGATCGCGAAACTCAACATCGACGAGAACCCGGACGCGCCGTCACGTTACGGCGTACGCGGGATCCCGACGATGATCCTCTTCAAGAACGGCGCGCCGGCGGCCACGAAAGTCGGCGCTGCGCCGAAAAGCCAGCTCAAGGGCTGGCTCGAGGCTGAGATCTGAAGCCTATTCGTCGACGATCGGATTCCTGAGCACGCCCAGGCCTTCGATCTCGACTTCGACCACGTCGCCATGCTTCATCCAGAGCGGCGGTTTGCGCGCCGCTCCCACCCCGGACGGCGTGCCGGTCACGAGCATGTCGCCTGGGAGCAGGGTCATGAAGCTCGAAAGCACATGAACCGTCTCCGCCACATCGAAGATCATCAGCGACGTCGAGGATTTCTGGACGGTTTGCCCGTTGAGGCGCGTTTCGAGGGCGAGACCCGCCGCGCCTGGCGGGACTTCATCCGCCGTGACCAGCCACGGCCCGAAGCCTCCCGTCGAGTCGAAGTTCTTGCCGGGCATGAACTGCGTGGTTAGCCGCTGATAATCGCGGATCGAACCATCGTTGAAGATCGAATAGCCGGCGATGTGATCAAGCGCATTCGCGCGATCGATATTCTTTCCGCCCTTTCCGATCACCGCGACCAGCTCTCCCTCATAGTCGAGCTGCTCCGAAACGCGCGGGCGCACGATCGGTTGGCCATGGGCCACGAAGCTTGTCGCAAAACGCGCGAATATAGTCGGAAACGTAGTTGGCTTGCCGCCCATCTCGGCGGCGTGTTCGGAATAGTTGATGCCAAGACAAATAATCTTTGGCGAGCGAGACAGGGGCGGAAGAAAGCTCAGACCGGCTGGATCAACGGATCTTCCTTTTTCCTTCAGCGTTTTTGCGGCGGCCGCGAGAGCGTCGCCGCCGGGGGCGATCAAGGCGTCGAGATCGCCCGGAGAATCATCCCCCAGCAGCGCTAGCGCTTCCGCTCCGTTAGATAAAGCCAAGCCGGTTTTCTCACCGTCTTTAATCATCGCAAAGCGCATCAACAGCTCCAATTATCGTTCATGACGAGGTCCGAAGGTAGCCAACAAAGTTGATTCCTAACCACCATTGCAATTTTTAAGTGACAAAATACGTGTTCACTCATATCGCTGGAGGTATGGCGGCAATGATGAATCAACGAGCGGCGTCTCAGGGTGGCCCTTGTTATCGTCCACATATGCCTTCCTCAACCAAGGATTTGCTTGGGGGGGCCGTTGGTTTCGCTGGTCGATGAGAGCGAGCGGCTCACGGTTGCGTCGTTCGGTTCCATAGTGACCTATTCCCGCAAAGTGTTCATCCCGCTGACAAGGCTCTGCAGGGATGTCTGTCATTACTGCGCGTTTGCATCGACGCCTAAAGCAGCGGGACCGGTTTACCTGACGCGGGAGCAAGTGCTTGCGATCGCGCGGGCGGGCGTAGCCGCCGGATGTCGCGAGGCATTGTTCACGCTGGTGTTCGGCGACATGAAGGCGGCGCGCGCGAGGGTGGTCGAGCTGGCCAATGCGGCGGGCCTGCGCGGCATCCATGGCGGGGCGCTAGCCAATTCCGCCGCCGCCGAAGCGATGACCTCGCTGCTCATCTTCATCAACAAGACCTATCAGGTTGACAGCGCTGGCACTAGGATCACAGGAGAGTTGATCCAGCCCGACGCCTGAAGGTCGTATGATAGAAATCCATCCTCTCGCGGCGATCGGCGAGGTCAGGCCGGGGGACGATCTGCCGATGCTGCTCACCGATGCGATGCGGGAAGCAGCGATCGAGCCCGTCGGCTCGGACGTGCTGGTGGTGACCCAGAAAATCGTGTCCAAGGCCGAAGGACGCTTCGTCGATCTTGCCACGGTGATACCGGGTGAAAGGGCGATCGAACTCGCGGCAGCCACGCGCAAGGATGCCCGGCTCGTCGAGCTGGTGCTGACGGAATCACGGGAGGTCGTCAGAGCCACGCCACATGTCTTGATTACCCGTCACCGCACAGGGCATGTCATGGCCAATGCCGGGATCGATCGCTCCAACATCGGGCGGAGCGAACGAGAGCAAGTGCTACTGCTGCCTGTCGATGCCGATGCCTCGGCGGAACGGTTGCGCGAGGCGCTTGGAGCTATTTGGGCGCAACCGCCGGCGGTCGTGATTTCGGACAGCTTCGGAAGACCGTGGCGTTATGGCGTTACCTGCGTGGCGATCGGGGCGAGCGGATTGCCTTCTCTGGTCGATTGCCGCGGCGATACCGACCGTGATGGACGCGCGCTTGAGGTCACGCAGATCGCCATGGGCGACATGGTCGCGACCGCTGCTGGGCTTGCGACCGGAGAAGGGGCCGAGGGTGTGCCTGCCGCGTTGGTGCGCGGGCTCACATGGTCCGCTGGAGCACGGCCTGCTTCGGATCTGTTAAGGCCTATTGAAGAGGATCTGTTCCGGTGAGGGAGCGCGTTGTCGTCCTGACGGGCGGAGTGGGTGGCGCGAAGCTCGTACTGGGGCTGTGTCACGCGGTGCCTGCCGAACTGGTGACGGCCATTGTCAACACCGGGGACGATTTCACGCACCTAGGACTTTCGATTTCGCCCGATATCGACACACTGCTCTACACCCTTTCCGGAAGGGCCAACACTACGCTCGGCTGGGGGCGTGAGGACGAAAGCTGGAGCTTCATGGAGGCCCTGCGATCATTGGGGGGCGAGGATTGGTTCCTGCTCGGCGACCGCGATCTGGCCCTGCATGTGCTGCGGACCGAAAGGCTGCGGGAGGGCAGACGGCTTTCGAATGTGATCGCCGATTTTGCGGCCGCATGGGGAATCGGAGCAGCAATCCTGCCGATGAGCGACGATATGGTAGCGACCCAGGTCGAGACGGACGAAGGCCTGCTGGAATTCCAGCAATATTTCGTACGGCGGCGTTGTGAGCCGGCGGTGCGGGCAATTCGTTTCGAGGGTGTGGAAGCGGCCCGGCCCGCGCCGGGCACCATCGCGGCGATCAGCGATCCGGCGTGCCGGGCGATCCTGATAGCGCCCTCCAATCCGTTCCTCAGCGTCGACCCGATCCTCGCCGTGCCGGGAATCCGCGAGGCGCTGGCTGCGGCGTCGGCACCGGTGGTGGCCGTCTCGCCGATCGTGGGCGGCACGGCCGTCAAGGGACCGACCGCAAAGATGATGCATGAATTGGGGCTCGAGATCGGCGCAGCCACGATCGCCGCCCATTATGGCGGGATAATCGATGCCATGCTGGTCGACGAGCGCGATCCTCCGGGTGACATCGGCGTCGCGTCGGCACGCTCCGATACGCTGATGAAGACTCTCGACGACCGCGTGCGAGTGGCGAGCGACGCGCTTGCGCTGGCGGATTCGCTTCGATGACGTGCTGGACGGCGATCGTGCCCTTCAAGACCGCAGGCGAACGGAAGACCCGGCTGGCGGAACGGGTGGCGCTGAGCACACAAATGTTCGCTCATGTCATGCACGTGTTGGAAGGACATCCTGCCATCGGCACCGTTGTCGCCCTGTCCGATGAGCGGCCGGAAGATTGGGATGGCGCGCACATCGCGGACGAGGGGCGCGGTCTGAACGCCGAAATCGAGGCGGCGCGAACGGCGCTGGGCGAGACTGGGCTGCTGGTGCTCCATGCCGATCTGCCGTTGCTGGAGAGCGCCGATATCGATGCGCTGCTCGAAGCGGCGGAGGCATGTGGAATAGCAATCGCGCCCGATCGGCATGGCAGCGGTACCAACGGCCTGGCGCTGATTCCGGGAAGGCGGATCGCATTTCGGTTCGGGACTGACAGTTTCCATTTGCACCGGCAACAGGCGCCCGAAGCGGCGGTAGTGGAGCGACGCGGCTTTGCGATCGATCTCGACACACCGGACGATCTGGCTGCGGTGCTCGAAGCTGGATCGGAGCGACTAGTTGACCAATATCGCTGCCGCCCGATCCCAGAGGGTGGGTGATGCGGCGCCGATGAGCCCAGTGCCGGGAACCCCCACGCGATATGGCTCGCCCGTGGGGCGAGCAAGCTTGCCGCCGGCTTCTTCGAGAAATAACGCACCGGGAACATGGTCCCAGGGATTATCTTTCTCGAACAGGGCGATGTCATTTTGGCTGAGCGCCAGGCGTGGATATTGCTCGCCCGCGCAGCGGGGGATGGCGACGATCTCGAGCTTGCCTGCCGCACGGCGCTCCAGATCGGCTTTGCGTTCGGAAGGAAGGAAATAGGGTGCGATGGCTCCGATCGGAAGCGCATTGCCGGTCGGGTGACTCTGGATGCGTTGGCCATCGACGAAGGCTCCGAGACCACGCGCACCATGGCAAATACGGCCGGTCACGGCATCCAGGATCCAGCCTGCCTGAGCCTCGCCGTCGGCAAGCAAACCGATCATGACTGCGAAGGGGTTCTTGCCTTCAGTGAAGTTCATCGTTCCGTCGAGGGGATCGATGATCCAGACAATGCCGCTGCCGATGTCGCGGAGCAACGACGGATCGGTGGCGACCGCCTCTTCACCGATCACGCGAGCGTCGCGAAGAAGCTTGACGAGTTGCTCGCTAAGTCGCGCTTCGGATTCGCGATCGGCGATGGTGACGAGGTCGCCGGGGGTCTTTTCGGATATCTCGTGCGCAGCGAGAGTTCGAAAACGCGGCATGATGATTTCCGCGGCAACTTCGCGCATCAGCGCCGTCACCGGATCGTAAAGCCGATGCACGGATCAGCTCCGATAATCGGCGTTGATCGAGATGTACCCGTGGGTTAGGTCGCAGGTCCACACGGTCGCACTGCCGCTGCCAAGTCCGAGATTTACGCCGACGTCGACGTCACTGCCCTTGAGATGCGCAGTTACGGGAGCCTCATCATAGCCCTCGACCGCATAACCATCGCGCGCGACCTGGGTGGCGCCGAACCGGATGGCGAGCTTGTCGCGCTCGGCCGGTTCGCCGGCCTTGCCGACCGCCATGACGATCCGGCCCCAGTTCGCATCTTCGCCCGCGATGGCGGTTTTCACCAGCGGAGAATTGGCGATGGAAAGCGCCACACGATGCGCGCTTCCGTCCGATACCGCACCTTCGACGTGAATGGTGATGAACTTGCTCGCTCCTTCGCCGTCGCGGACCACGAGATGCGCGAGCTGACGGCACAGATCGGTGAGCGCGGCCTGGAAGGCGTCGGCGCCATCATCGTCGAAGGTGGTAAGCGGCGCGTGATCTGTGGCGCCTGTGGCGAAGGCGAGCACCGTGTCCGAGGTGGACATATCGCTGTCCACCGTAATGCATGAGAAAGTTTCACGGTTGGCGGACGACAGCATAGTCTGGAGAAGCGGGGCGGCGACGCCCGCGTCCGTGAAGATGAAGCCGAGCATCGTGGCCATGTCGGGCGCGATCATGCCCGAACCCTTGATGATGCCGACGAGGTGGACCGTGTGGTCGCCGATCACGGCACGGGTGACGGCGCCCTTCGAGAAGGTGTCGGTCGTACCGATGGTTGCGGCGGCGGCTTCCCAACCGGCGCGCTCGGCGATCAACACCGCATCGATTCCTGCTTCGGCCTTGTCGATGGGCAAGGGCACGCCGATCACGCCGGTCGATGCGACGAAGACGTCGGACGGCTGGCACTCAAGTGCGTTGGCGACACGGGCGGCGATTGCCTCGACGGCGGCGCGACCGCGACTGCCGGTGAAAGCATTGCTGTTCCCCGCATTGACCACCAACGCGCGGGCGCGGCCAAGCGGCAGCGCGGCGCGACACCATTCGACCTCGGGCGAAGGGCATTTACTGGTGGTGGTGACGCCTGCGACGCTTGTGCCGTCGTCGAGAGCGACGAAGGTCAGATCGCAGCGGTCCCAGGCCTTGTATCCCGCGCGGGCGACGGCGAGACGGACCCCCGCGACATCGGGCAGCTCGGGAAAGGTGGCCGGGGCAAGAGGCGATTTTTGCATGGCGGCCCCATAAGGGCCAATCCCTTTCGAATAAAGTCAGATCACCATCATTTGTTCGCCGGGCTCGATCGTCGCCAGAAAACCAATCATGCCGGTCCATTCCACGCGAGGGTCGCAATCCGCGACGGCAAGGCCCCATAGGGGCAGGCTCGACTGGCAGGCGGCGAACCTTATGCCGAGACCGATGCCATCTTCGAAGAGCTGCGAAAGCGTTGGCAAGCCTGCGGCGGATTGACGTTCGGCGTCGACATCATGAAGCGGAGCCCGCAGTAGCTTTACCGACGCGCCCTGAAAGAAAAATCGCGCCGTTCCGCCCAATGCGACATGGGCGGCCGCGGTGACAAGCGCTGTTCGCAAGCGCTCGGGCGCCTCATCCGCGATGATGAGGGCCAGGCTTTTCATCTTCCACATGGGCAGGCGGGATCCTTGGACATGGTAACGATTCGAAAGCGGAAAGCGAGCGCGTCGATCAGCAGCAGCTTGCCCGCAGGATCTTCGCCGAAACCAGTGATCGCGCGTATTGCTTCAAGTGCGGCAAGGCTGCCGAGAACACCGGTAAGGGGACCGAGGACGCCGCGATCGGCACAACTCACGTCGGGACGTGCCGGATCGTCGCCGACCAGGCAGCGATAGCAGGGCTTGTCGATCTCCCAGCCGCGATAGACGGCAAGCTGCCCCTCGAACTGGTCGACCGCCGCGGAGATGAGCGGAATACGCAGCTTTTGCGCAGCATCGGCGACGGCCAGACGGGTATCGAAATTGTCGCTGCCATCGATGACGACGTCAGCCTGATCCAGAATTTTCTCCGCATTTTTCGAGGTAAGTCGTTCTTTGTAAGTTACAAAACTGACATCACGGCTAATGGCTACGGCAGCCGCGACCGCGACATCGACTTTTTTCTTGCCGATATCGGCGGTTCGAAAGATGGTCTGACGCTGGAGATTGGAAAGCGCGACAATGTCATCGTCGATCAGCGTGATCCAGCCTATGCCGGCGGCGGCGAGATATTGGATGACTGGGGAGCCGATCCCGCCTGCGCCGATCACCGCGATGGTGGCTTCGCGCAGCTTGCGCTGGCCTTCACCGCCGATCTCCTTGAGGATGATATGGCGGGCATAGCGTTCAAGCTGCTCGTCGCTGAAGCTCATTTGGCTGGGACAGCGTCCGTCGCGCGATGGCCGGTCGAACCGAAGCCTCCCGTGCCGCGTTCGGTTTGGTCCAATTCGTCGACTTCATCGAAGCGGGCGTGCTGGACCTGAGCGGGTACCAGTTGAGCGATGCGGTCGCCGCGCGAAATCGCAAAGGGCTCGCTGCCAAGATTGATCAGAATCACCTTTACCTCGCCGCGATAGTCAGCGTCGATGGTGCCGGGGGTATTGAGGCAGGTGATGCCATGTTTAAGCGCCAGGCCGGAGCGGGGACGGACCTGCACCTCATAGCCCGGCGGAATCGCGATCGCGAAGCCGGTGGCGACGGCGTAGCGCTGGCCGGGGGCGAGAGAGAGAGACTCCGCAGCGACCACGTCCATGCCGGCCGCTTGCGCGGTGGCGTATGCGGGAAGGGGCAAATCCGTTCCATGCGGCAGGCGCTTCAACTGGATGGCGACATCAGGCAAGCGCATCGGCGATTTTCTCCGCAAGCCGTTTGGCGACCTCATCCTTGGGCAGTCGATCCCAGCTTTCAGTGCCGTTGGCGGTGATGATGTGAATGCTGTTGCTGTTGCCGCCCATGATGTCGCCGGAGACGTCGTTGGCCACGATCCAGTCGCAATCCTTCTTGGTGCGCTTGATCCGGGCATGTTCGAGAACATTGTCGGTTTCTGCGGCAAAGCCGATCAGCAGGCGAGGACGCGCGGGGTGGCGTGCCAGGCTGGCGAGAATATCGGGATTTTCGGTGAGGATGAGCGACGGCAGCGCACCGGCCTTTTTCTTGATCTTGCGGTCGGCCTTGTCGGTGCGCCAATCGGCAACTGCGGCTACCATCACTGCGGCATCGGCAGGCAGGGCCTTCTCGACCGCATTCGCCATGTCTCGCGCCGTACCGATGTCTATCCGATCAACGCCCGATGGAGTTGGCAGCGTCACCGGTCCCGCTATGAGGCTGACACGCGCTCCCAACCGGGCGAGCGCGCCTGCTATGGCGAAGCCCTGCTTCCCCGACGAACGGTTGGCAATGTAACGAACCGGATCGATCGGTTCATGCGTAGCCCCCGCCGTTACAACGATATGCTTGCCTGCGAGAGGGCGAGGCGCGGGATCAAGTTGTCCGGCGATGGCGCGAACGATGGCTTCGACCTCCGGCAAGCGACCCGGGCCGTATTCGCCGCATGCCATGGGCCCTTCCTCGGGCTCCAATACCGTGACGCCATCGGAGCGAAGCCGGGAGACGTTACGTCTGGTCGCGGCATGGCCCCACATGCGGACGTTCATGGCCGGGACCGCGAGTACAGGTTTGTCGGTCGCGAGCAAGAGTGTCGTCGCAAGATCGTCGGCGATTCCGGCCGCCATCTTGGCGAGCAAATCGGCAGTCGCGGGACAGACGACGACGAGATCGGCCTGGCGGCTGAGTTGAATATGCCCCATCTCCGCCTCGTCCTTCAGGTCGAAGAGGTCGGTGTAAACCTTGTCTTCGCTGAGCGCACCGAGCGTCATCGCGGTGACGAACTGTGCGCCTCCAGCAGTCAGCACGCAACGCACCGACGATCCCTGCCGACGCAGCTCACGGATCAACTCGCACGCCTTGTAGGCTGCGATGCCGCCCCCGACGATGAGAAGGATGCGCTTGCCCATTACGCGGCTAGCTTAATAGCGTCATCGCGGTCGCGCCAGCCGCCGCCGCAACGATCGCCACCGCGAAATAACGCCAGCCCCCACCAATGCGGATGATCTGAATCTCCGGAAGAGGGGGCGGTGGCGGTGCCGCGCCGGGCAGAGGGTGGCTGTGCTCGATGCGGCGGATGAGATCGGGCAGACGCCGGAGAAGCGCCACACCTTCGCGCAATTGGGTGGCAAGCGCGGCTTCAGGCCCGAGTTCGTCGCGCAGCCACTCGCGCACGAAAGGTCCAGCAGTCTCCCACATGTTTATGTCGGGATCGAGCGCTTGCGCGACCCCTTCGACCATCACCATCGTCTTCTGGAGCAAAAGCAGATGCGGCTGGGTCGGCATGTCGAAGTCGCGCGTGATCGCGAACAGGCCGTCGAGCATCTGACCGATCGAGATCTCCTTGACCGGCAGGCCGCGGATCGGCTCGCCGACGGCGCGGAGCGCCGTGGCGAACTCGGCCAGATTATGGTGCAGCGGAACATAGCCAGCCTCGAAATGAATCTCGGCGACGCGCTGGTAGTTGCCGGTGATGAGGCCATGCAGGATCTCTGCCAACCACAGCCTGGCGCGGCGATCGATTCGTCCCATGATGCCGAAATCGATTACGGCGATGCGTCCGTCGGGCAGAACGAAGAGATTGCCCTGATGCATGTCCGCATGAAAGAAACCGTCCGCGATCGCCTGGCGAAGGAACGCCAGTACCAGCTTCGCGGCGAGCAGCTTCGGATCGTGGCCGGCGGCGGCAAGCGCATCCCGATCAGTGAGCTTGATGCCGTCGATCCATTCGAGCGTAAGGATACGGCGCGAGGTGCGGGTCCAATCGATCTTGGGCACCACGAAGTCGGGGATCGCTTCCATGTTTTGGGCGAGTTCGGAGGCCGATGCTGCTTCCCGCCGCAGATCAAGCTCGCGCAGCGACCATTGCCGAAAGGTGGCGATGACCTGACGGGGGCGTAGTCGCGCGAACTCGCCGCCGAACTGCTCGATCTGCGCCGCTGCCCATTCATAGGTCTCGATCGCCCGGGAAAGAACATCCTCGATATCGGGCCGCAGCACCTTGATCGCGACTTGGCGGCCGTCGCTGGTGACGGCGCGATGAACCTGCGCGATCGAGGCCGCGCCGACCGCCTGCTCGTCGATCGATGCAAACAGATGGTCGATCGGCCGTTCCAAACCTTTCTCAATCGCTGAACGCATGGTCGGGAAGGGAGCGGGTGGCAGGGCGTCCTGCAGGCGCATGAGATCACGCGCAGCCTCCGCACCGACCAGATCGGGGCGGGTCGCCAACGCCTGACCGAGCTTGATCGCGGCCGGGCCGATCGCCTCAAAGGCTTCGGCGTAGGTTGGCACCACGGGCACGCTCGCACCCAGGCGAGCCAGACGCAGAACCCGGCGAAGCTGGGGCGGGGTGTTCGCGTCACGCTCGATTCCACCCAGCGCGCCATGACGCGCCAGCGTGCGGCCCCATCTCAGCAAACGCCAGAGATGCGTGGCGGTGGTGGTCAAATCTTCCAGCCGCTATGGATGGCAACCAGTCCGCCCAGCATGGGCTCTACCCTGCGCTGGGCGAAACCCGCCTGGCCAACCATCGTATCGAACGCCTTCATGTCTGGAAAGCGGCGGATTGATTCAATCAGATACCGATAGCTTTCCTCATCCCCGGCGAAACGCTTGCCGATCTTCGGCACGACATGGTGCGAATAGCTGTCATAGACCGCGCCGAAGCCGGGCCATTCGATGGTCGAAAATTCAAGGCAGAAAAAGCGACCCCCGCGCTTGAGCACGCGGTGCGCGTCGGCCAGGGCTGCGGGGATGTCTGTCACGTTGCGGATGCCGAAGGCGATCGTATAGGCATCGAAACGCGCGTCGGAGAAGCTGAGCTTCTCGGCATTTTCCTCGGCCCAGATCAAGCCGTCGATCGAGCGCTTGGCCGCCCGTTCCATACCCACTTCGAGCATCGCCGGATTAATGTCCGCGACCGTCACCCGTGCGCCAGAGCGAGCAAGGCGAAAGGCAATATCCCCGGTGCCGCCCGCCATGTCGAGGATCTGCTCGCCAGCGCGCGGCTTTACGCGCCGGACGAAGCGATCCTTCCAGACCCGGTGGAGTCCGCCCGACATGGCATCGTTCATCAGGTCGTAGCGGCTGGCCACAGAGCGGAAGACGTCACCGACGCGTCGGGTCTTTTCCTCGGGGGCTACGTCCTGATAGCCGAAAGATACGGTCTTGCTCATGGTGCCGCTCTAGCCAAGACTTGTGGATGGGGCAAAGCCTGACTAGCGCTTCTCGCGATGCCCGAGCTTCCCGAAGTCGAAACCACCATACGCGGCTTGAGGTCCGTGCTCCAGGACAAGCGGTTGATTGAAGTGACGCCACGGCGGCCCGATTTGCGCCGCGCCATTCCGGTCGATCTTCGGCAACGTCTCACGGGCGCTATGGTTACAAGGCTGGGGCGGCGCGCCAAATATGGCCTGATCGACACCGATCGCGGAGACACTCTGATCTTTCACCTAGGCATGTCGGGACGATGGCGGATCGATCCGGGCGACATCGGGCAGCACGATCATCTGTTGCTGGCCATTGAAGGCGGGCAGACACTTTCGCTCAACGATCCGCGCCGCTTCGGTTCACTTGACCTGGTGGAGAGCAGGGACATCGGGAGCTTTCCGCCCTTCACCGCGCTCGGCCCGGAACCACTGGGGGCGGACTTCACTCTAACCTATCTTCTAGCGGCGCTTGGCGGCCGGTTGGCGCCGATCAAGGCGTTGCTGCTCGACCAGCGGATCGTGGCCGGACTCGGCAACATCTATGTGTGTGAAGCGCTCAATCTTGCTCGGATCGCGCCAACAAGGCCAGGCGGAGAGATCGGGCGCGTACAACTGGGAGCGCTCGTCGAAGCGATTCGGATGGTGCTGAATGCTGCGATTGAGGCGGGCGGATCGACTTTGCGCGACTATGCCCGGCCTGACGGGGAACTTGGCTATTTCTCGAAACAGTGGCGGGTTTATGGTCGCGAAGGCGAGGCCTGCCCGTGCGGTGGCATGGTGAAGCGGCAAGTCGAGGGAGGGCGATCGACCTTTTTCTGCGCGAAATGCCAGCGTTGACGGTTGACCGGCGCGGCCCCTGCGGTTAGGGAGCACGCCTTCACGGTGCGGGCGGTTCGTTCGCGCCGCTCTCTTTATCGTAATCGAGGTTGAGCACATGGCGAATACGCCGCAGGCAAAAAAGCGCATCCGCCGCAACAATCGGCGGGCCGAGATCAACGGCGCACGAGTGAGTCGCATTCGTACCTTCGTGAAGAAGGTCGAGGCAGCGCTCGCCGCCAACGACAAGACCGCGGCAATTGCCGCCCTTGCTGCAGCGCAGCCAGAGCTTCAGCGTGGCGTTTCCAAGGGTGTGTTAGCCAAGAATACCGCGTCGCGGAAATTTTCCCGTTTGACCAAGCGCGTCGCCGCGCTCGGCTGACTTTTTTCCGATCGGAAATCCTGCAAGCCACCGGTCTGCGGATCGGTGGTTTTATTTTGCCGGATGCACATTCTGCATCTTTCGGACAAAGCACGATTCGCTATCGTTGGGATTCACTATCGCGCTATAAATTCATAATTTTATCAATGGATTAATTCACCTCCGGCGGATTTCCAAAGGCATGCGCTGTCAAGGTGATTTATTTCAGTTCGATTACTTTTGGCCCCTTGATCGGTGCGCATCGATCTTCATAAATGCCATCCGCCTTGGAAGCGAATCTTTCCGGGTGTTGCTCGTATCAGTGATGATGACGTTCGGGACCGTTGTGCCGGGCAGGGGGATGGTCTTGTCCCGTGGACAAAGACCTGGACGTGATGTGGCAATCGCAAGGGGGATTAGGATAGGCGTGAATCAGGCTATCGGCATCGAGGATCGTCTTTACCAGGCGAAGGGAGAGCGTTTTTCCGCTGACGCGGCGTGGGCGGCCGTTCGGTCGGGTTTGCGTAAAACGATCGGTGCCCGCACCTTCGATGGCTGGCTAAAGCCGCTCGCGTTGAACAGTTTTGATGAGCAGAGCGGCGAGGTCCGCCTGTCCGCGCCTTCGGGCTTCATGGCAAATTGGGTTGAGACCCATTTCCACGATCATCTACTTCAGGCGTGGCGAGCGCTGCTACCGACGGTACGGGCGCTCGTCGTCGACGGGGCATCGGATGGTGCTCGCCCCCTGTCGCAGGCATTTGACGAGTTTGAAGATGCGGTGCCGCCGACAGCAACACCCACGCCACGTGCCACGGCCGGCGAGTCGACCCCGTTCGAACCGCGCTATACCTTCGACAGTTTCGTGGTCGGCAAGGCCAATGAGGTCGCATACAATGCCGCGCGCACGATGGCCGAGGGCGGGCGCTTGGGCTTCAACCCACTTTTCCTCCATGGCGGTACCGGGCTCGGCAAGACCCACCTGATGCACGCGATCGGGCAGGATTATCTGGCGCGCCATCCCGGCACACGGGTCGTCTATATGTCGGCCGAGAAGTTCATGTTCGAATTCGTGGCCGCGATGCGCGCCAAGGACACGTTCAGCTTCAAGCAGTGGCTGCGCTCTGCCGATGTGCTGATGATCGACGACGTCCAGTTCATCGCCGGCAAGGAATCGACCCAGGAAGAATTCTTCCACACGATGAATGAACTGATCTCGGCCGGGCGTCGGCTGGTGATCAGCGCGGATCGTAGCCCGCAGGATCTGGATGGGATCGAGAGCCGCATCCTGTCGCGCCTGTCATGGGGCCTCGTCGCCGACGTCAACCCCGCTGATTTCGAGCTTCGGCTCAACATCATCACCAAGAAGCTCGAGACGATGCCGCAGGCGTCGGTGCCGCAGGAGGTAGTGAATTTCCTGGCTCGGCGGATCAGCTCGAACATCCGCGAGCTTGAGGGCGCGCTCAACCGGGTGGTTGCTTACGCGATGCTCTCGGGCAAGCCGGTCGACATGGACTTCACCCAGGCCACGTTGGCCGACGTATTGCGCGCCAACCAGCGACGGGTGACGATCGACGAGATCCAGCGCAGGGTGTGTGATCATTATCGTATCCGTCAGGCTGAGATGAGTTCGGCAAGGCGTGCGCGTGAGGTCGCGCGGCCTCGACAGGTGGCAATGTATCTTGCCAAGCAGCTTACGCCGCGCTCGCTTCCGGAAATAGGGCGGCGTTTTGGAGGCAGGGATCACACGACCGTGATCCACGCGGTGCGCCAGATCGAGAAGCTGCGGGCTACCGACGCCGAGCTGGATGCCGACGTGCGGTTGCTGATGCGGCAGCTTGAGGGCTGATCAGGCGGCTTCAGCTCTCGGCATGCGGTTCCATGCGTCGAGCGCAGCGATCTTGTAGGCTTCGGCCAGCGTCGGATAGTTGAAGGTGTTCTCGATGAAATAATCGAGCGTGCCTTTCAGGTTGAGCACGGCCTGACCGATGTGAATCAGCTCGGTGGCGCCCTCGCCGACGATATGAACGCCCAGCAGGCGTCGCGTCTTCAAGGAAAAGATCATCTTCATGAGCCCGTTGTTCAGGCCCATGATGTGGCCGCGCGAGGTTTCACGGAAGCGGGCTATTCCGCACTCATAGCCGATTCCCTTCTCGCGAACCTCCTGCTCGCTCATCCCGACGGTCGAGATTTCGGGCACGGCATAGATGCCGTAAGGAAAATACTGCGGGGCAGGTGGCATCGGCAAGCCAAAGGCGTGGCAAGCCGCGATGCGCCCCTGCTCCATCGAAGTCGACGCAAGGCTTGGGAAGCCGATCACATCGCCCGCGGCGTAAATGTGCGGCACTTCGGTCTGGAAGGTCTTGGGATCAACCTTGAGACGCCCACGATTGTCGGTCACAAGTCCACAGTTCTCAAGGCTGAGATTGGCGGTCGCACCCATGCGGCCGGCGGCATAGAGCAGCATCTCGGAGCGAACAGTGCGGCCGTCCTCCAGCTTGGTTACGGGGCAGCCGCGCGCGTCACGCTCGATCTTCGCGACCGGCGAGCCGAGCCGGATCACCATGCCCCGATCGCGAAGCTGGTGGACGAACTCCTCGATGATCTCGCGGTCGATGAAATCGAGGAAGGTCGCGCGCGGTTCGACCAGCGTCACCTGCACGTCCAGCGATGAGAAAATGGTGGCATATTCGATGCCGATCACGCCTGCGCCGACGACGGTAAGGCTGCGTGGAACACGCGGGGTATCGATGAGACTATCGCTGTCTATGATGTTGATATCGTCGAAGGGAACCGTTTCCGGACGAAAGGGTACCGTACCGACTGCAATCAGCGTGCGTTCCGCCTGAACGGCAAGATTGCTGCCGTCCGGGCATGCGATGTCGATCGTATGCGGATCAAGGAAACGTCCGGTACCGGCGATGGTGCGGACGCCATTGCGCTGGAATTGATGCTCCAGCACATCAACCTCATGCTCCAGCGTCTTGTTGAGCCGCAGACCGAGATCTTCTCCGCAGATTTCCTTCTTGATGCGATAGGCGTTGCCGTAGAAGCCGCGCTCTCGCCAGCCGGAGAGGTTCAGCGCGGTTTCACGCAATGTCTTGGACGGGATGGTGCCGGTATGGACCGAAACGCCGCCAACCCGACGACGACCTTCGATCACAAGTACGGAGTGGCCGAGCTTGGCCGCCTGCACGGCGGCACGGCGGCCTGCCGGGCCGCTGCCGATCACGACGAGATCATATGCTTCCATTGGCGTTCCCCCGGCCAAGGCTCGCATTTAGGCATTAGTGGTTACCATAACGGTAACGACTGGCCTCTCCCGTCCGTCATGTACTTGTGACGCTATGGTTAGCGCGCCCGTGCGGATGCAAATGGGGCTGGCTGTATCATTAACCCCGCGCTCAGGCTGAGCCTGTCGAAACCCGAACACCCTTCGACAAGCTCAGGGCGAGCGGTTCTTATCAACCTCTGGGCGGCGGCGGAACGGTGATGCGGACTTCCTCGCCAGAGTGGCCGGGGAAGTTGGTGAACATCGCCGTCACGAGATTAGGGACGAGGCGGGGCAGGCTGTCGTCGGTCGAGCGGGCCTTGGCCTTGCCCTCGAACACGCGCGATCCGTCGCGGGTGCGGTTGATCGTCATGTCGAGATAGCTGGTGTAGACAGTGTAGCTGTCGACTTCGGGATAGCCGCCGCCATACCAGAAGGGATCGTCCCAACCCCAGTAAAAGGGCGAGCGATAGCGCCACGGGCCACCCCATCCACCCCATGGACCATAAGGGCCATAACCCATGCCCGGCCGGCTTACGACCTTGGTCTGGCCACCATCTACGCCGTAATCGACATTGACGACCAGCGTAGCCGCTTGCGGGCTCTGCGCCTGAGCATAGCCCTTGGCGCGAAGTTGCTCGGAAACGAGCGCGGCATATTGCGCGAACTCAAGGCCACCTTCGAGCTTGGGATTGTTGGTTTGTACCACGAAGCTCTCGCCGTTCGGCGCCGGCATCTGCTGAAAGCGCGCGACGTCCGCTCTAAATCCTGTCGCGCAGGCGCTGAGCGCGAGCAGCGCGATTGGCGCAAGGAAGCGGGCGAGCATGCGTGTCCAGGACATGGCGAATCCTCTGCATCTATAACCGTGCCGTCGCACGATTGTTTCCTTTCATCCCATTACGCCGCTGAACAGGCGTTGAACAGGTGGGGAACAATCGTCAGCGCAGCCCCATCGCGCGATAGGCCGCATCAAGCGTAGGCGCTGCCAGCTCGGCCGCGCGTTCGGCGCCGCTGGCGAGGATGCGGTCAAGCTCGCCGGGGTCGCGCCGGAACTCGCCGAGGCGAGCGGTAATCGGCCGCAGCGTCTCGATAATGCGCTCGCCCAGGGCGGGCTTGAAAGCGCCGAAGCCCTGACCGGCGAATTCCGACAGAACGTCATCGACGGAACGATCAGTCAGCGTTGCGTAGATGCCGACGAGGTTGCGCGCCTCCGGGCGGCCTTCGAGGGCGGCGGCGTTGTCGGGCAAGGGCTCCGGATCGGTCTTGGCCTTGCGGACCTTCTGCATGACGAGATCCGCATCGTCCGTGAGGTGTACCCGGCTCATGTCCGACGGATCGGACTTCGACATCTTGGCGGTGCCGTCGCGCAACGACATGATCCGTGCCGCATCCGCACCAATGAAGGGCTCGGGCAGGATGAAGAGATCAACGCCGTAGTCGGTGTTGAATTTGGTGGCGATATCGCGGGCCAGTTCGAGATGCTGCTTCTGATCCTCGCCGACGGGGACATGGGTCGCCTGATAGACGAGCACATCGGCCGCCTGGAGCACCGGATAGGAATAGAGGCCGACACTCGCGCCCTCGCGATTCTTGCCGGACTTTTCCTTGAACTGCGTCATGCGGTTGAGCCAGCCGATGCGGGCCGTGCCGTTCAGCAGCCAGCAGAGCTCGGCGTGCGCCGGGACCATCGCCTGCCGGAACAGCGTCGAGCGCGCTGGATCGATGCCCGAGGCGAGGAGAGCGGCGGCCATCTCGCGGATGTTGGCGGCGAGCGTCACCGGCTCGTTATAGACGGTGATAGCGTGGAGATCGGCGAGGAAGAAGAGGCACTCACCCTGATCCTGCATCCGTACCCAATTGCGGATCGCTCCGAGATAGTTGCCGAGGTGCAGGTTTCCGGTGGGCTGGATGCCCGAAACGACGCGCATGGGTTCTCCTTTCTACGTCCCTGCGCAGGCAGTCAGGCAGCGGCGCCACGGCGCCGGATGAGCGCCTTGAGGTCCGCCATGCGGTAGGCGCCCGTCAGGAAGCAGGCGACCCCATAGATGCTAAACCCGCCCGTCACCAGCCCCGCAAGGCCGAGAAAGCGGATCAGGATCGGGCCGGTGGTATAGGGCGCGATCAGCTTGTCGAGACCGAACAGGACGGCGCCCATGATCAGCGCGGCCAGCGCGAGGCGGGGGAGGCGCCGACGCAGGCGACCGTCGGCTACGAAATGACCCCGGCGACGCAGCTCGACATAGAGCAGGGTGATGTTGACGCAGGAGGCGAGCGCCGTGGCGAGCGGCGGGCCGACATGGCCGATTATGGGGATGAGGATGAGATTGCCGACGAGGTTCACGAGGATTGAGTAAGTGGCGAAGCGAACCGGCGTCCTGGTATCCTCGCGTGCATAGTAACCTGGCGTCAGTACCTTGATGAGCACATAAGCGGGCAGGCCAAGCGAGAAGGCGCTGAGCGCCCAGCCACAGCGCACCGTATCTTCCGCTGTGAAGGCCCCATGCTGGAACAGGCCACGTATGATCGGTTCGGCTGAGATGATGAAAGCCACCGTGGCAGGCAAGGTCATGAACAGAGCAAGCTCGATGCCCCGGTTCTGGGTTTCCATTGCTTCGTCGGCCTTGCCGCTATTAAGGAGGCGCGAGATGGTCGGGAGCAGTATGGTGCCGAGCCCGATGCCGATGAGGCCGAGCGGAAGCTGGTTAAGCCGGTCGGCATAATAGATGTAGGAGATCGAACCGGGATCCAGCAGCCGTCCGGCGAGCGCGGTCGAGACAAGCAGATTGATCTGGACCGCACCCGCGCCGGCGGCGGCGGGGATGATAAGCTTCATCAGGTTGCGGATATCGTCGTCGATCCTCGGCATGCGAAGGCGGAGGTTGACCCCGGCTTGTCGGGCCGAGATGGCCAGCCAGCCGAGCTGGAGCGCGCCGCCCGCCGTGACCGAAATCGCTTGCACGCGTGCTGTCTCGTAAGGATCATCGCCGTGAAAGAACCACAGGCCGACGATCATCGCGACGTTAAGCAGGATCGGGGCGGCCGCGTTGACCCAGAAACGGTCGAGCGAATTTAGAATGCCGCCCAGCAATGACACCAGCGAGATCAGCGCGAGATAGGGCAGGGTAATGCGCGATAGCGTCACTGCGAAAGCGAACTGTTCTGGCGTGGGATCATTGAAGCCGCCCGACAAGGCATAGGTCACTGGCCACGCGGCAATCACCAGCAGGACGGTGAAGACGACCAGCAGCGGGAACAGGACGGACAGCGCGCATTCGGCAAAAAGGAAACCGGCGCTGGTACCGCCGCCTTCCGCTACCTTCCGGTTGAACATCGGGATGAAGGCGGCGGAGAAAGCGCCCTCCGCGAACAGCGCGCGGAACATGTTGGGCAGGCGGAAGGCGACAAGGAAGGCGTCGGACGCAAAGCCTGCCCCCACAAATGTGGCCTGAAGCGAATCGCGCAACAACGCCAGCACTCGGCTGACTAGCGTCAGCCCGCCGATGGTGATGCCGTTCCGGACGAGGCTCATTGTTGCCCCGTCACGGCATTATCACGTCGTTCCCGCGAAGCCGGGCATCCATATTCTCAAAGGTTTGGAGTTTATGGATGCCCGGCTTCGCGGGAACGACGAAATAGGGAATATGTGCGCCAACCGCGATCAGGCCTGACCGGCGGGCTCGCCGGCGACGATTTCCTGCTGCTGTTGCTGCGCCAGATAGAGCGCGCCGAAGTCGATCGGCTCGAGCAGCAGCGGTGGGAAATTGCCATCGCGGATGGTATCGGCCAATACGCGGCGGGCGAAAGGGAAGAGGAGGCGCGGTGCTTCCGCCAGCAGGAAGGGCTGAATCTGCTCTTCGGATACGTTGCGGATGCCGAACAGGCCGGCGTAGAGTAGCTCGACCTGGAACGCGGTCTTGTCCTGCGCCTTGGCCTTCACCTCGATCTTGAGACCGACCTCGAACACATCATCCGCCACGGATTGCGAGCCAATGTTGAACTGGACGTCGATCTGCGGCTGATCCTGCCATTGATAGACCGCCGGGGCATTGGGATTCTCGAAGGAAAGATCCTTCACATATTGTGCGATCAACGCGACCTGCGGTTGGGTGTCCGCACCATTGGGAAGCGCACCTTCGGGCGTGGTATTGCCATCATCCTGGGCCATTTTCGGCTGTTATCCTTACTCTCGATGGAGCGGACGACTGGCGCCCACCTTCAGCCCGCGCGCCTAGCAGGCGACTTGCGCAAGGGCAATGGCAGGGCGAGTGTTTACGGGGGGTTTGAAACCGGACGCACGCGCGCCTATGTAAGATTCAAACAACGGAGTGACCGTGCCCGAAATCATCATTCTCGCGATGGTCTTTCTTTTTGTCGCGCTTCGCTTGTGGAGCGTGCTGGGCCGCCGCACGGGTCATGAGCAGCCGCTCGCCAAGCCGCTGGAGACTCCGGGCCGTCCATCGCCAGCGACGCCGGCGCCGGGTATGGACGCCGCGAGCCAGCCCAACGCTTTCGCCGATCCGCTGATCGAGCAGAGTGCCATGGCCGGTATCCGGGCTATCTCCGATGTCGACCGGTCGTTCGATGCCCTCCGGTTTCTTGAAGGCGCCAAGGCAGCCTACCGAATGATCCTCGAAGCCTTTTGGCATGGTGACCGTGACGAGCTTGACCGGCTGGTGAATGACGATGTGCGCGACGCCTTCGGCCAGGCCATCACCGCGCGCGAGGAAGCGGGTCATACTCTCGACAATCGTCTGGTCTCCATCGAGAAGGCGGTGATCGACAAGGCGCGGCTCAGCGGACAGATGGCGTATGTGACCGTGCGATTCGATGCCGACATCGCCGCTGTTACCCGCGACAAGGACGGGAACGTTGTGGCCGGTTCTCTGTCGGACGCGGTTCCGACGCATGATGTCTGGACGTTCAGCCGCCATGTTGGCGCGTCAGATCCCAACTGGATATTGGTCGAAACCGACGAGGCCGCGTGAGGTTCGTGTACCGGGGGGTAGTACCGGCTCTGGCGCTGGCCGTTTCGGCCTGCACGGTCGTCCCGCGTTCCGAGGCACCAGTCACACCCGTGCCACCTGCGGGGTCCAAGCCAACACCTACTGCTCCTGCGTCGACGACTGCACCGCCGGTTGCAAGGAAACCAGCTTTTCCAACAGCTCCGCCGAGCGCCAGCGCAAAAATCGCGGGTATTTCGGCCGGACCTGCGCTCGCTGAGCTGAATGTCTCGCCGGATCGCGCCCGGACGGCGTTAGCCGCGTTCCGATTGAGTTGCGGGGCGTTGACGAAACGCGCGGATGCATCCGGCCTCACCAGCCCACAGGATTGGGTCAATCCTTGTCAGGCCGCCATCTCCTGGCCGGAGGGAAATGCTCTCGGTTTCTTTTCGGCCTATTTCGAGACGGCGATGATTGGCGACGGTGCGGCGTTCGCGACGGGTTATTATGAGCCGGAAATTACCGCCTCGCGCACGCTGCAGTCAGGCTATTACGTCCCGATCTACCGGCGACCACCCGACCTGATCGAGGTCGATCTCGGGCAGTTTTCGGAGAGCCTGAAGGGCAAGAAGATTCGGGGGCGCGTCGAGGGAATGAACTTCGTTCCCTATTATGACCGAGCTCAGATCGAATCGGGCTTGCTGTCGGGCAAGGGGCTGGAGATTGCCTGGGCGGCCGATCCGATCGAATTTTTTTTCCTCCAGATTCAGGGATCCGGTCGGCTCAGATTGCCTGACGGCAGCATCGTCAACATCGGCTATGATGGCCAGAATGGCCGGGACTATGCCGGCATCGGCGGGCTGCTGCGTGATCGCGGCGCGCTCCAGCCGGGACAGGCCTCGATGCAGGGAGTGATGTCCTATCTGCGCTCGCAGCCCGACGGCGGTCGTTCCGTCATGAACGAGAACAAGAGCTTCGTGTTTTTCCGTGAGCTTCCAGGCGGGGCGGTCGGCGCGCTGGGTGTCGAGGTGACGCCGCAGGCGACGGTTGCCGCCGACCCTGCGTTCGTGCCGCTGGGCGCGCCGGTGGTGCTGGCGCTCGATCGGCCCGAAGCTAACGGTATTTGGGTGGCGCAGGATATCGGCGGCGCGATCAAAGGCGCCAACCGCTTCGACACTTTCTGGGGCGCGGGCGAGGAGGCGCGGACCATCGCCGGCGGTATGTCGGGGCGTGGCAAGGCCTGGCTGCTGCTTCCGATCGGCACGGTCGCGCGGATCCAGAGTGGCGGCAATGGTTCAGCGCCGCCTCAGCCCTGACGAGGAGGAAATCTGGTCCAAGGTCGTCACCAGCGTGCGACGGATGAAAGGGCGGCAGGCTGTTTCGTCCGAGCCGGCTTCTCCATCGCTACTTCAGCGAACGCCGGGGTCCGTTTCCGCTGCCTCCAAAGACGTCGCAAAGTCATGGGAGACAAGGGTTCCGGCCTCCGCTGGGATGATGAGCGTGGGGGAGCATCTCGACGGCGGATGGGATCGGCGGCTGCGGCGAGGGGGCGTGATCCCCGATCGAAGCATTGATCTGCACGGCCATACCCTTTCGAGCGCGCATCACATGCTCGATCAGGCGCTCGACCGAGCAATCGCGGATGGGACGCGCGTGTTGCTCGTGATCACTGGCAAGGCGCCGCGTGATCCCGCTCCGCATCGGCGTGGACTGATTCGGGCCGCGATAGGGGATTGGTTGGCGGCATCGCGTCATGCGGGCCGGATCGCCGCCGTCAGGAACGCGCATCCGCGCCATGGCGGATCGGGTGCGCTCTACGTCATCCTGCGCCGAGCGCGGAACGAATGATCCGGACGTAGATGCGCTGGAGCGCGTGAAGATCGGCAATCGCGATGGCCTCGTCCAGCTTGTGCATGGTGGCGTTGGGCAGACCGAATTCCACCACAGGACAGAGCTTGTGCAAAAAACGTGCGTCCGAGGTGCCGCCGCTTGTCGACAGATCGGCTTCGAGGCTGATCTCTTCGCGAATGGCGGCCGTGACGAGATCGGAGAGTGGACCCGGCTCGGTGAGGAAGGATTCGCCTGAAATCTTGGCGGTGAGCGTCGCATACGGCGCATGCGCGCGCAACAGGATGCGAACTTTCTCAATCAGGGATGCGCCGCTGTGCAGATCGTTGAAGCGAATGTTGAAGCGTGCGCTCGCCTTGGCTGGAATGACATTGTGGGCGGGATTGCCGACGGCGAGATCGGTGATCTCCAGATTGCTCGGCTGAAACCATTCCGAGCCGTCATCGAGCTTCATCGCCGCGATATGGTCGAGCGCCTTCACCAGCCGTGTCACCGGATTGTCGGCGAGATGGGGATAGGCGACATGTCCCTGAGTGCCCTGTACGTCGATCCACATATTGACCGAACCGCGCCGCCCGATCTTCACGGTGTCGCCTAACCGGGCCACCGACGTGGGCTCGCCGACAAGGCAGAGATCCGGGCGGATACCGCTCGCCTCCATCCAGTCGATCAGGGCGGGTGTGCCGTAGGTGGCCGGCCCCTCCTCGTCGCCGGTGATGATGAGGCTGAGCGTGCCCGGGTGCTCGCGCACTTCGCCCGCCGCAGCGACGAACGCGGCAATCGCGCCCTTCATGTCGACGGTGCCGCGTCCATACAGCAGTTCGCCCCTCGTCGTCGGAACGAAGGGATCGGTCGACCAGCCGTCGCCCGCGGGCACGACGTCGGTATGCCCCGCGAAGGCGAAATGCGGACCACCGCTGCCACGCGTCGCAAAAAGATTGTGAATGGGACCGTCCGGCGCTTCGCCCGAGATCAGCCGGTGAACGGTGAATCCGATCGCTTCCAACGCGCGGGCGACCGTTTCGCTGGCGCCGCCGTCAGCAGGAGTGACGCTGCGGCAGGCGATCAGTTGCCTGGTCAGTTCGACAGGATCGATTGCTGCGGTCATGAGGCGGGCGTAGCGCTCGACCCGCGCCTTGCCAAGCATGGAGCCACTCTTGCTCCGGCCCTATTTTCCTGGGAGAGGTTTACTTATTGCGCGGCGTGTTGCTCGAACTTTTCGATTACCCATTCCTCGGCCTGCGCGGCGGCAATCCAGTCCTGCACGAAGGGGTGCGCGAAAATCGCCTGGCAATAGGCTGTGGCGAAGCGGGGCAGGGCGACCGAGTAGGTCGCAAAACGCGAGACGACCGGGGCATACATGATGTCCGCCGCGCCAAAATCGCCGAACAGGAAATCACCGCTTGATCCGAAGCGAGAGCGCGCCTCCGCCCATAGCGAGACGACCCGGATGACGTCAGCCTGGACTTCGGCCGAAAGTACTTTCGCCGGATAGCGATTCCGGATGTTCATTGGACATTCGCGTCGCAAATTGGCGAAACTCGAATGCATCTCGGCCGCCATCGATCGCGCCATAGCGCGGGCGGCATCGTCGTCAGGCCAGAATTTCTCTCGGCCCGCCTTTTCGGAGAGATATTCAATGATCGCGAGCGAATCCCAGACGACCGCGTCACCGTCCCAGAGGATCGGCACCTTGCCCGAGGAAGGGGCGAATTCGTCGCCCTCGCGGCGACGATTCCATTCCTCGTCATAAAGCGGCACGACCATTTCCTCGAAGATCAGGCCGGATTGCTTCACCGCCAACCAGCCGCGCATCGACCAGGAGCTATAGGCCTTGTTGCCGATGAACAGTTTCAGCATGGGCGCTCCCTTATCCGATCGCTTCCAGCACCGCGGCGCGAAGCTCCGCGATGCCCTGCCCCGTCTCGCTGGAGGTTGCAATGATTTCGGGATGCGCGGCCGGTCGCGTGCGAGCCTCGGCGGCGGCACGCTCCGCCGTGGCGGCAAGCTCGGTTGGCTTGATCTTGTCGGCCTTTGTCAGGACGAGGCGATAGCTAACCGCTGCGTCGTCGAGCATCTTCATAACTTCGCGATCGACGTCCTTGATGCCGTGACGCGCGTCGATGAGGACGAGCGCACGCTTGAGCACGACACGGCCGCGCAGATAGTCGTTGGCCAGGAAGCGCCATTTGCGGACCACGTCCTTCGGCGCCTTGGCAAAGCCATAGCCTGGCATGTCGACTAGGCGCAGGACGATCGGGTCGCCGACATCGAAGAAATTCAATTCCTGCGTGCGGCCGGGCGTATTCGAGGTTCGCGCAAGCCCGTTGCGGTTGGTGAGCGCGTTGAGCAGCGAGGATTTGCCGACGTTGGATCGGCCCGCGAATGCCACCTCGGGATAGTCCGCATCCGGCAGGAACTTGAGCTGAGGGGCCGACTTGAGGAAACTGATCGGCCCCGAAAAGAGCTTACGGGCCGCCTCGATGAGTTCGGACGGCTCGACCTCGTTCACTTCGCCGTTGCCTGCTTCATGCCTGGGTGGCGGCTGTAAAGCCACCTTTGCTGAAGGATCGTGAGCACGTTCGAGACTACCCAGTAGAGCTGCAGCCCGGCCGCGAACGGCGCCATTACGAACATCAGTACCCACGGCATGATCGCGAAGACCTGTTTCTGCGCCTCGTCCATCGGCTGCGGATTGAGTTTGAACTGGAGCCACATCGTGATGCCGAGCAGGATCGGCAAGATGCCGAGATGCAGGAAATGCGGCGGTTCGAAGGGCAGCAGGCCGAACAGATTGATCGGCGTCAGCGGGTCGGGCGCGGACAGATCCTTGATCCACAATACGAAAGGCTGATGGCGCATCTCGATTGAGAGCATCAGCACCTTGTACAGCGCGTAGAAGACCGGAATCTGCAGGAACATCGGCAGGCAGCCCGCGAGCGGATTAATCTTCTCCGCCTGATAGAGCTTCAGCATCTCCTGCTGGAGTGTTGCCTTGTCGTCCTTATGCTTTTCCTGAAGCGCCTTCATCTTCGGCTGGACGACGCGCATCGCCGCCATCGACTGGAACTGCTTGTGCGCGATCGGGAACATCAGCCCGCGCACGATGAAGGTCAGCAAGATCGTAGCGACCCCGAAATTGCCGACTAGTCGGAAAAGATGATCGAGCACCCAGAAGATCGGCCGCTCGAACCAATAGAACCAGCCCCAATCGATCGCTTTGTCAAACTGGATGACCTTCAGATTCTTTTCATAGCGATCCAGCACCGAAACTTCCTTGGCACCGGCGAAGAAATGCTGCGCCGTGATGAGGCTCTTGCCTGGCTGGAGAATCGTAGGCGCGCTAGCTAGCTCCGCCTGATAGCGCTTGCCGGAACCCGCCCGGAATGCGGCGTCGCCCGTCGCGTGGCCGGGTATTAGTGCAGTCAGCCAGTATTTATCGCCGAAACCCAGCCAATTCGCATCTGCGAGCTGCACGCCGTTCCCGTCAGCCTCATCGACGTTCTTGAAGTTGACGCCATAATTGGCGACCCCACCGAACACACCGATCGGTCCGGTGTGCATCGTCCAAGTGTCGGGATCCTTGGAAATGCCGACGCGCGAGATGAGCGCGTAGGGCCGCACGACAACCGGCGCGCCACCTCTGTTGACGACGATCTGATCGACCGTGAACATATAATTTTCATCGACAGCGACGCGAAGCGCAAATGCCTGGCCGGCGGGATTGGTCCAGCTCAGCGTGATCGGCTTGGCCGGCGTCAGCTCCCTGCCATCGGCGATCCAGATGGTGTCCGGCCCCGGCAGGATCACACCGTCGCCGCTCCAGCCGAAGTTGGCGAAATAGGCACTTGGCGTCCCGCCGGGTGACAGCAGCCGGATCGGCGGCGAATCCTTCTTGATGGTCTCGCGATAGCCGATCAGCACGAGATCATCGATGCGCGCGCCCTTGAGATTGATCGAGCCCGCCAGCAGCGGCGTCCGGATCGCGACACGCGGCGTTTCGGCCAGCACGACCCTGCGATCGCGGATCGCGGCGGGCGAATCGGCCGCCGGATTCGCTGCGGAGTTGGAAACGACATTTTCCTTGCCGCCCTCGATCTTGGTAGCGGGCGGGTTCGCGGTCGGGAAGAAATGGCTGGAAAGAAAGCTCCACCCGATCAACACCACGGCCGACAGCACGATCGCCAGGATCATGTTGCGCTGATTTTCCACCCGATCTTCCTCAAATTATGAAACAGGATCATGGCCATGCCCGCCGAGGGGATGGCATTTCAATACGCGACGCAGGGCGAGCCAGCCGCCCCGGAGGGCCCCATAGCGCGAAATCGCCTCGATCGCATAGGCCGAACAGGAGGGAGTGAACCGGCACGACGGCGGCAGCATCGCCGAAGGCCAGCGTTGCCAGAAACGGGCAAGCCCGATCATGGCGCGCGCGATCATTGCGCTACCTTGCCCAGCGCTTTGCCAAGCTCGCGCTTGAGATCCCCAAAATCGCGCTCGATACCGCCCGATCGGCCGATCAGGATATGGTCGGCGCCGGCAAGTCCCGCTTCGGTCAATGCCTCGCGAGCGAGCGAGCGAAAGCGGCGCTTCATGCGATTACGGATGACGGCGTTGCCGATCTTCTTGGTGACCGTGACGCCCAGTCGCATGACGGGATCACCATCGTCTCGCGGACGGACCAACAGGACGAAGCCAGGCGTTGCTATCCGACGCCCGCTATTCGCCGCGAGAAAATCCGTGCGGCGTCTGATCGTTTCGATTCGAGAAGCGGTCAGGCCGAAAGCGTCTTGCGGCCACGCGCGCGGCGCGCGGCGAGAACCTTGCGGCCACCGGGCGTCGCCGAGCGGGCGCGGAAGCCATGGCGACGCTTGCGCACGAGGCGGCTGGGCTGGAAGGTGCGCTTCATAGGTCATTCCCTGCGATCTGAACGTAAAAAGGCCGCCATTGCGGGGCGGCCGCTGATTGCACGCGCCGATAGGCAAAGTCTTGCGACAAGTCAATCTTCACGGCAGGGATCGTGAAGCGGGAGGGGCGGTCGATGGTGGCGTTAGTTTCTACGGTCGCATTCCTTGGGCTGGAAGCCCGCTCCGTGGAGGTGCAGGTCCAGATCGCAAGCGGGCTGCCGGCCTTCCTCATCGTCGGTCTCCCGGACAAGGCTATCGCCGAAAGCCGGGAACGGGTCCGCGCCGCGCTCAATGCGATTGGACTGGCGCTTCCGCCCAAACGGATCACCGTCAACCTGTCGCCCGCGGACCTTCCCAAGGAAGGGTCGCATTACGATCTGCCAGTCGCGCTCGGTCTCCTCGGCGCGATGGGCGTTGTCGATGCGGAGACGCTCGCGGGATATGTCGTCGTGGGCGAGCTTGGGCTTGACGGTCGCGTTGCCTCCATACCAGGCGCCCTGTTGGCGGCGCTCCACGCCTCCGAACAGGAAAAAGGCCTGATCTGCCCTGCGTTGCAGGGCGCGGAGGCAGCATGGGCGGGAACGATCGAGGTAATCGGCGCGCCAGATCTGCTTTCGCTGCTCAACCATTTCAAGGGCGGTGCTCAATTGCCGACGCCAATACCGGGAGAGGCCGAATCGTTTCTCGGCGGACCCGATCTCGCGCAGGTGAAAGGGCAGGAAACCGCCAAGCGCGCCTTGGAGATCGCCGCCGCCGGCGGCCATAATCTGCTGTTCATCGGCCCGCCTGGCGCGGGCAAGTCGCTGCTTGCCTCGTGCCTGCCGGGTATCCTGCCGGATCTTACTCCCGCCGAAGCGCTGGAGGTGTCGATGATCGCTTCGGTCGCGGGCTCGCTCGACGGGGGCAAGCTGGTTAGGGCCCGCCCGTTTCGATCGCCGCATCATTCGGCGTCGATGGCCGCGCTGGTCGGCGGAGGGTTGAAGGCAAGGCCGGGCGAGGTCAGCCTTGCGCATCTCGGCGTGCTGTTTTTGGATGAACTGCCCGAATTTCAGAGAACAGTGCTCGATTCCCTGCGCCAGCCGCTCGAGACCGGCAACGTCACGGTAGCCCGCGCCAATGTCCATGTTACCTTTCCCGCCCGGGTTCAGCTTGTCGCCGCGATGAATCCTTGCAAATGCGGCCATTTAGGAGACGCCTCCCTCGCCTGTTCGCGCGCGCCACGTTGCGCGGCGGACTATCAGGCGAAGGTCTCCGGGCCGATGCTTGACCGAATCGATCTCCATGTTGAGGTCAGTCCGGTCAGCGCTGCTGATCTGGTGCTACCGCCGCCCGCCGAGGGATCGGCGGAGATTGCAGCAAGGGTGAAGGCCGCCCGCGACATTCAGACGGCACGCTACACAGGACATAACGTCCGTACGAATGCCGAGGCCGACGGCAGGGTGCTTGAGGACGCCGCGACCCCAGATGAACCGGGGCGCAAACTATTGGCGCAAGCCGCCGAGGCAATGCGATTATCGGCACGCGGTTATCATCGCGTGATGCGGGTGGCCCGGACGATCGCCGATCTGGCCGGGAGCGAGGGCGTGGGCCGCATCCATGTCGCCGAAGCACTCAGCTACCGTCGGCAGCCGCCGCGGAATTGAATCGATCTGAGATGACGTGAAGGACAGCAGGTTGACCGAGCGTCCGCAACGCGCACCATGCTGCTGCTCTCGCATTATAATTTCCGTGCATCGAAATGATGAAAGACTGCGATTTAATCCGATAACATTCCCGCCTTAAACCCTTTCTGGTCACGCAATTTCGCTACGGAAAGGACGTTTTCATGAAACTTCTTCTAGCAAGCATCGCATTGAGCGGCGTCCTTCCAATCGCTTCGATCTCGGCCGCCGAGCCCATCTCTCATATTTCGTCACCCGCGCCGGCGCAGGGCGTCGTGCGCGTCAAGAGCACCTACGGCTTCGACGATACTGTTCAGCGCATCAAGGCCGACGTTGCCGCCAAGGGCATCCGCTTCTTCGACGAGATCGACCAGACCGCGCTCGGCGAGGGCGCCGGCATCAAGCTGTCGCGCTCGACGCTGGTGCTGTTCGGCAATCCGCCGCTTGGCATCCAGTTCCTCACCTCCAATCCCTATGCCGGGCTCGATTGGCCGGTGCGGATGCTGGTGACACAGGATACCAGCGGTACGGTCTGGATTGCCTGGACCGATTTCGCCTTCATCGCCGATCGCTACCACATCGCGAACCGGGATGCGCAGTTCAAGATGGCGGGCGAGGTCGCCGCGTCGATCGCGTCGGCTGCTACGAAATGACCGGCGGCCAGGCTTCTGGTCTGGCCAACACCCCTGGCCTCGCCATCGCGCTGATCTGCGCAGGACTGATGGGCTATGCGATCCAGCGCGGCGCGACCTGCACCGTCGCTGCCGTCGACGAGATCGTCAGGCACCGGCGCGCGACCCGCCTGATCGCGATCGTAGAGGCCTCGGTGTGGGTGATGGGCGGACTGCTGCTCGCTTCCGCACTCGGTACGCTTCCGATGCAGCCACCGGGCTTCGCGGTGACTGGATGGACCATGCTGGGTGGTGCGCTGCTTGGCTATGGCGCCTTCTTGAACCGCGCCTGCGTGTTCGGCGCGGTCGCGCGGATCGGATCGGGCGAATGGGCCTATCTGATGACGCCGATCGGCTTCCTCGCCGGATGCCGGGCGGTGGCGGCGACCGGCGTGGCCACGAGCGTACGCAGCGACGCGCCGTCGCCGGTGTTCTCAGCACTGCTGTGGCTGGCGGCCCCGCTGGCGATCTTCGCGTTGCTGCGGATCGGGCAGGCGGGTTCGGCGCTGCGTCGCCGCGCCTTCGCCGCGCATGTCTGGTCGCCGCATCATGCCACCGCGCTGATCGGCATCACCTTCGTCATCATGTTGCTGACCGTTGGCGCCTGGGCCTATACCGACGCGCTTGCCGAGATCGCGCGCGGCATGGCGACAATGCTCGGGGCACGTTTCGCGCTCTTGCTCGCATTGTTGGCCGGCGCGCTCGTCGGCGGATGGACGGCGGGGCGGTTGGTCTGGGCGCCACCGACGTTTGCCGGGTTGGCGCGCTGCTTCGCGGGCGGGGCGCTGATGGGGATGGGCAGCAGCCTGATCCCGGGCGGCAATGACGGCCTGGTCCTCACCGGCCTGCCGCTGCTCCGCCCTTTCGCGTGGATTGCCTTCCTGACCATGTGCCTCACCATCGCCGCGGCGATGATTTTGGCGGGTCTCAGTCGCAGTTGAGTTCTAGGGCCGAAAATATTCATCACGCTCATAAACGAGCTGGCCGGCATTTAATGCCGGGCGGAAAGTCGCTACGGCGTCCCAATGCGGCAACTCGACTTCAGGCGCGTTAGCGCTTTCGCGCGATATCACGGTTTCAGCGGGTCGATCTGGAGGCGACGAATCGCCATCGGCGGAGGGGCCGTTCTGGTCGGGTTGATGGCGCTGCTTTACGCGCGCATTGCCGATTTGGCGAACGCCGCATTCCTCGGCATCGTTGCATGGAACTCGTGGGCACCGATTCTGATCACGCCGCTGGGCTTTGCGTTGCTTGCCTGGATAACGCGCGTAGCCGCTCCGGATGCTCGAGGATCAGGCATCCCACAAGTGATCGCCGCGTCGCGCGATCCGGTTCGCGCGACGCACTCACTCATCTCGCCGCGCACCGGCATCGTGAAGTTCATCGTCATGCCGATCGGCCTGCTCGTTGGCGCTTCTGCAGGCCGCGAAGGGCCCACAGTCCAGATCGGGGCGACCATCATGGCATACACGCACCGTCTTGCAGGTATTCCGCTGCGCGCGTCGGTGATGGTGGCTGGAGGCGCTGCCGGCGTTTCGGCGGCTTTCAATACCCCGTTGGCAGGCGTTGCCTTTGCGATCGAGGAGTTGGCGGCCGCCTATGAGCAGCGCATGACCTTGTTGGTCATGGCTGCAGTACTTATAGCCGGCATGGTGAGTCTCGGCATAGCCGGCGATTATGTTTATTTCGGAATTGTTTCGCAGCATCTCGCCTTCTTGCCCGCGCTCGCCATAGCGTCAGTGGCCGGTATCGCGGGCGGTCTTTCGGGCGGCTTGTTCGCGCAGGCTATGCTCGCGGTGTCCCAGTCGCCAAACCGCTGGCTGGCGCGTTTGCGCGCGAGACCGGTTCTATTCGCGGCGGCTTGTGGCCTGATTGTTGCTGTCATCGGTACGGTAACCCAGTTAACCTGGGGCACCGGCTATAGCGCCGCACGGGCGATGACCGAAGGTACCGGGGCGCCGTTGTGGTATGCTCCGGCGAAGTTTGCGGCATCGCTATCAACGGCGATTTCCGGACTCCCGGGTGGCATCTTCGCGCCGGCTCTTTCGACTGGTGCCGGTGTCGGAAACTTGATCCGGCCGATTTTTCCGGATCAACCGGCAAGCGCGGTGGTGTTGTTGGGAATGGTCGCCTATTTCACCGGAGTCGTGCGTGCACCACTCACCGCGGTAATTGTAGTGGTCGAGACAACTGCCAGCCGCGGACTGCTTCTCCCTTTACTGGGCACCGCACTAATAGCGGACGGTGCTGCCCAGCTCGTCGGACGTGAAAAACTCTATCATGGCCTCGCCAGGGGATTTGAAAGCCGGTGACGTGACTGAGCCGGCTGAATGTGACAGCCAAGAACCCGAGTTCAGTGGGACGGTTTCAGTTTATCAGGCCGCCGCCCCGAACCGGTTCAGATATCGCTGCGCGATCGCCTCGACCTGCATGACCATGAAGACGTCGACCGTGTTGAACTGGCGGTCGATCACGGCGCCGTCGCCAACCATCGCGCCGACGCGGAGATAGCCTTTAATCAGCGGAGGCAACAGCCGCATTGCCTGGCGGGGATCGTAACCACCGACCGGGAGCATCGCCATTTCGACGCGGCGATTGGCGAGCGCACCGACACGCAGCGCAGATGGCGCGAGGTGGTGGTGGAGGAGGTAGGAAAGTGGAGCGGCGTGCATTGCCGGATCCGTGCCCGCGAAGCTCGCGCAGCCGAACATACGACTGATGCCGTGATCCATGAGATACTGCGCGATGCCACGCCACAGGAGCTGGATCGTTCCGGCATCGCGATAGGCGGGGGCGACGCAGGAACGGCCGAGTTCCAGTAATTCGCCCTGCGCGTCGGCCGAGGCCAGGAAAGCCCCGAGATCGAATTCGCCTGCGGTGTAGAAGCCGTCATGCTCCGTAGCGATACTCTGACGGAGCAGGCGATAGGTGCCGACGACAATCGGCTTTCCGCTCGCCCGATCCTCAACCAGCAAATGATCGCATACCGCATCATAGGGATCGCGGTCGAGCCCCTGCACGCTTAGCCGCTCGTCGGCGATTGCGCCCATGGCTCCATAGAACACGTCCCAGCGCAGTTTTTGCGCGGCGGCGACATCGGCCTCGTCCTCGGCGAGGCGAACCGAGAGGGCGCGGGCGCCTGATTGGTCGGCGAGCTTCAGCATCATCCTGTCTCCGGAGGTCGCGCGCGGCCGGCGCGCCTTGTGCCTGTGCCATGGTCCCCGTTTTTAATGGTCGGCGTGGCGCTCCGGCATCCTCTCGAGGGGGAGCGCCACGCCGTGGAACACCGGCGGGGTGGGGGGCGGCCCGCGCCGGTGCGGACTGAACTCAGTCGCGGGCCTTGACGTCCGCTGAGAGCAATTCGGCGGGCACCTTGCCGGTGTTCTTCCACCAGTGCGAAATGCCGTTGGCTTCCATCGAGACCTCGCCGGCCCGGTGAACGATCGGCACCGCGCAGGTGCTGCGATATTCGCTCACTTCGCCCTTGACGGTGATGATCAGCGCCGGGCGGCCGACATGGCTGTGCAACGGAACGATACCGCCGGGCTGGAGCACCAGGCGACGCAGGCGCAGGTCGCGATTGTCGACATTGATCTCCTTGGCGAGATCGACCGAACCGATCACGTCGTCGGTCACCATCGAGGGCATGGAGGGGGCACCAGCGAGCGCGTTGGCGCTTTCCTGACCCTGCGGGCAGCTCCCAGCGAAAGCCGGCGCGGCGGCGGCGAACGATGCCGCCAGGGCGGCGAGACGAAGGGTGTTGAATGAATGCATATCGAGTTCCTTTGCGTGACGATGAAACCGGATCACGAGACCGGAAGCTGTCGCGGTCGGGGGGGTGTTTTTGGGGGCAGGTTCGCCGCCGTCCCGGCCTCGTGACGCCTCGGAAACTACGATCGGCCGCCGCGCGAAGATAATCGGATGACTGCATCGATTCGATGCACCAACGGCATTTCAGATCGCGACGCGACCCGAGCATCCTGCTGCCATCCAAGCTTCAGGAGAAGGATCGCATGAATATTCAGCCTCTCGAACAATTCAGCGCCGCGCCTGCGCTCGCCGGCAGGGTCGCGATCGTTACCGGCTCCACCAGCGGCATCGGCCTCGGCGTTGCCCGGGCGCTCGCCGCCGCCGGCGCGGACGTTGTCGTCAACGGCCTCGGCGACCCGACGGCGATCGATTTCACCTGCGCCGATCTCGAAAGGGAAAGCGGCTCGCGGATCGTCTACAATCCGGCGAACCTGCTCGATCCCGCCGGGTCGCGATCGCTCGTCGAGGAAACGGTGGAGAGCCTCGGCCGGGTTGACATCCTCGTTAACAATGCCGGCATCCAGCATGTCAGCCCGATCGAGGAATTTCCGGTCGAGAAATGGGACGCGATCATCGCGCTCAATCTTTCGGCCGCGTTCCATACCACCCGCGCCGCCTTCGGCGCGATGAAGGAAGCCGGCTGGGGGCGGATCGTCAACATCGCGTCCGCGCACGGCCTCGTCGCCTCGCCGTTCAAGAGCGCCTATGTCGCCGCCAAGCATGGCGTGATCGGGCTGACCAAGACGGTCGCGCTCGAAGGCGCGCGGCACAATGTCACCTGCAACGCGATCTGCCCCGGCTATGTCTGGACCCCGCTGGTCGAGAACCAGATCGGCGACACGGCCAGGGCGCGCGGGATCAGCCGCGAGGCCGTGATCCAGGACGTACTGCTCGCCGCCCAGCCCAGCAAGCGTTTCGCCGAGGTCGACGAGCTCGGAGCGCTCGCCGTCTTCCTCTGCGGTGAAGGCGGCAAATCCATCACCGGAACCGCGCTGCCGATGGATGGCGGCTGGACCGCGCAATGAGGAGCGATGCCATGACGCCCACATCCCTGATGCCAGCGCTTGCTGCGTTTTTCGCAGGGTCCGCGCCTCAAATCCGCCATTCCCGCGAAGGCGGGAATCCCCCTTCGCCTGCCGGGTTTCAAAAGAGAGAAATTCCAGCTTTGGCCGGAATCACGCGGAGGCAAGGTATTCTCGCCGAGCTTCGCGAAGCGGGCTGCCATGACTGAACCGCGGCCCAGGGTGGTGATCGTCGGTGGTGGCTTCGGCGGGCTCGCGGCGGCCAACGGGCTCCGCAACGCGCCGGTCGACGTCACGATCGTCGACCAGCGCAATCACCACCTGTTCCAGCCGCTCCTGTATCAGGTCGCGACGGCCGGTCTTTCGCCCGCCGATATCGCCGCGCCGATTCGCGCGATCGTGAAGCACAACCGGAACACCCGGGTTCTGCTCGATCGCGTGGAGGGCGTGGATGCGAGGGCACGGCAGGTCCGGCTCGGAAGTGGCCGGGCTATCGACTATGACTGGCTGATCCTCGCCACCGGCGCGCGGCACAGCTATTTCGGGCGGGACGAATGGGCCGTCCATGCGCCTGGGCTCAAGACGCTCGAGGACGCCACCGCGATCCGGCGCAAGGTCTTGCTGGCGCTCGAACGGGCCGAGACCGAACCGGATCGCGACGGAAGGCAGGCGCTGCTGACCTTCGTCGTGATCGGCGGCGGCCCGACCGGAGTTGAGATGGCGGGCGCGATCGCCGAGCTGGCGCGTCAATCCGTCTCCAGGGATTTCCGCAGCATCACGCCGCATTGTTCGCGGGTAATGCTGATCGAGGCCGGGGAGCGGCTGCTGCCGAGCTTTCCGCCCGAGCTTTCGGAGAAAACGCGCCGGGCGATCGAGGAACTGGGTGTCGAGGTTGTTCTCGGCCAGCCTGTCGCCGATATCGCCGCCGACGGGGTGAGCGTGGGCAACCGCTTCATCCCGACACACACGACGGTGTGGGCGGCAGGGGTCCGCGCCTCGCCGGCCGCCGGCTGGCTGCACGCCGAGTGCGACCGGGCTGGTCGCGTTCGGGTGGGACATGATCTCAAGGTGCCGGGCGAGGATCGCATCTTCGCAATAGGGGATACCGCGTCTTTTCAGGGACAGGACGGCAGGCCATTGCCCGGCATCGCGCCGGTGGCCAAGCAACAAGGCCGGCACGCCGCGCGCATAATCCTGACCAGCTTGCGCGGCCGGCCCGCCGAGGCATTCCGCTATCGCGACTATGGCAATCTCGCCACGATCGGGCGCCGCCGCGCCGTGATCGATTTCGGGCGGGTGACGATGTCCGGCTTCGCCGCCTGGGTCGTCTGGAGCGTCGCCCACATCTTCTTCCTGGTCGGTTTCCGCAACCGGCTGATCGTCGGGGCCAACTGGCTCTGGAACTATCTCACTTTCGAACGCGGCGCTCGCCTCATCACCGGCGACGCCCCCACATCGGCATAATGGGAGCAGGGACATGCAGGACATCATCAAAAACGAGCTTCACGGGCTGGGTCAGCAGGTGCTCGTGCTACAGGGCGGCGGCGCGCTCGGCGCTTATCAGGTCGGCGTCTATGAGGCGCTGCACGAGGCCGGTATCGAGCCGGACTGGGTGGTGGGCACTTCGATTGGCGCGATCAACGCCGCCATCATAGCGGGCAACGCCCCTTCGGAGCGGATGGATAAGCTGCGCGCCTTCTGGAAGCGCGTCGAGCACGGCCATTTCTTCGACGACATGCTGCCGGCGATGATGTCCACGCCGCTCCGGACTTTCAACGCCGTCGCGTGCGGCATCCCGTCTTTCTTCAAACCCAACGGTCTCGCCTTTCTCAGTCCGCATACAACGCTGGGTGCGGAGGATGCGGGCTATTATTCGGTTGATCCGCTGCGCGAGACCCTCGCCGATCTGATCGATTTCGAGAAGATCAATGCGGGCTGTACGCGGCTCACGGTCGGTGCGTGCAACGTCCAGACCAGTGAGATGGCCTATTTCGATTCGCGCGACATGTCGCTCGACATCCGGCATGTGCTCGCATCCGGCGCGCTGCCGCCGGCCTTTCCGGCGATCCGCATCGACGACCAGCTATACTGGGATGGCGGCATCCTTTCCAACACGCCGGTCGAGGTGGTCTTCGACGACAATCCGCGCCGCAACTCGATGGTCTACGCCGTCCATATCTGGAACCCGCACGGACCCGAGCCGCAATCGATCTGGGACGTGATGAACCGCCAGAAGGATGTCCAATATTCGAGCCGCGCGGCAAGCCACATCAAGCGTCAGCGCCAGATCCACAAGCTGCGGCACATCATCACCGAGCTGTCGCAGATGATCCCCGAGGATCGATCGCGCAACGCCGACGTCCGCAAGATGGCGGCCTACGGATGCCCGACGCGGATGCATGTGATCCGGTTGCTGGCGCCCGTTCTCGATTATGAGGATCACAGCAAGGATGTCGATTTCAGCCCGTCAGGTATCCGCCAGCGCTGGGAAGCGGGATACGCGCACACGATCCGTACGCTCGAACGTGCGCCCTGGCGCGAAGAGGTCGATCCGCTCGAGGGCTTCGTGCTGCACGAAGCGATGGGCGGCGAGATGGTCCAAACGCCGGCCGCGGGCTGAGGCGCGACGTGCGTCGCGGCTTTCACCGTGCTAGATCGTGGCGGGGGAGATTACGCAATGACGCATCCGCTCGTGGCCGCGCTCGAGGACATGTTCCGCAAGGTGCGTGACCTTCCTGTCCCGCTGAGTACGCGTCTGCGTGCCATTGCCGACGAGGTTCGAAACCGCAGTCCGGAATTCGCGACCGCCGTCGACCAGTTCGTCGTTCGCCTTGAACAAACACAGGCCGGTGGCGCCGCGCCGCAGGTGGGCGACCCGATGCCCGGGTTCACCATGCCCGATCAGGACGGCCGGCTCATCAGCCTGGAGGACATCCTCGCGGAAGGCCCGGCCGTGCTGGCCTTTCATCGCGGGCATTGGTGCCCCTATTGCCGGCTCAACATGTCCGGGCTCGCCGAAATACAGGACGAGGTCAGGCCCGCGCGGATCGTCGCCATTTCGCCGGAGCTACGGCAATATACCAGCACGCTCCGAGCGGAAGCGCATGCCAGCTTTCCCTTCCTGACCGATGTTGGCGGCGGCTACGCGCTTTCGATCAATCTCGCGATCTGGGTCGATGATTTCATGGCATCGCTCATCGCCAGCGCCGGCTGGGACATCCCCAAATATCAGGGCATGGCGGCCTGGATCCTGCCGATCCCCGCCGTGTTCATCGTGGACGCGGACGGCATCATCCGAACCCGCCATGTCGATCCCGATTACCGCCGGCGAATGGAGCTGGAGGCGATCCTACACGGCGTCAGTAGCGTGCGGGGCAAGGACGGTTGACCAGTCGGCCGATCGCACGAGATTGAGCAGCGCCGCGGTTTCGCGCGAGCGCGGCCGCCCAGCGACGCTATAGACGGCGACCGTCCTCCGCAAATCGAGCGCCGAGCAGCGGACCCGCTTCACGCGCGGCGAGTTGAGCACGCTCGCGGGCAGGATCGCCACGCCGAAGCTCGCGACCACCAGCGCCTCGAGGTCACGATCGGAATCGACCTCATGGGCGTGGTCGAGATTGATGCTGGCGGCGTCCAGCCGGGACCGCTGAAGTTCGGCAGCGTCGGCGCCGGCGTGAACAAGAAAACGCACGTCGCGGATCAGCTCGACGTCAAGCTCAAGCTCGTTGCGCCTCGCCAGTTCGTGGCTGGCGGAGACGACCAGATCGAAGGATTCGCTGAACATCGGCCAGCTTTCGAGCCGATCCCAGGTTTCGCCGATCGAACCACCGAAGGCGAGGTCGATATCGCCATTCTTGAGCCATTCGCTGATCTGCGCGCCGGTGCCGCGCCGGATCTTGAGCTGGAGGCCGGGGAAGCTCCGGTGCATCTCGGAGAGCGGTCCCATCAGAAGATCCAGATCGAGCGCGCGGGACACGCCGATCGCCAGCGACGAGACATCGCCCTTCTTGACCTTGGCGGCCAGCGTCTTGGCGCTCAGCGCGCTTTCATAGCATTGGGACAGCAGCGGCAGCATCCGGGCGCCGAGATCGGTGAGATGGCTCAGGCGGCCTTCGCGCCGGATGAGTTCGCCGCCCAATTCATGCTCGAGCTGCTGAATTGCCCGGGTCAGGGCGGGCTGCGAGACATTGCATTGCTCCGCCGCCCGCGTGAAATTCAGCGTATTGGCGACGGCGATGAAATAGCGGACCTGCTGCATTTCCATGGCGATCCCCCTTCGCGTCGGCGCCAAGCCTTATTTCATTTACGCAACGGAAACCAGCGACAGCGCGGCTGGCCGTCGTTCAACCCAGATATTGGCGAAGCGCGTCGATCGCCCTTTGGTGGATGAGGTTGGTGTAGAGATTGCTCGCAATCGGATGCGAGCCCACCCGAATCAATGCGAACCGGCGCTCGGGTTCGATATAAAGGCGCTGTCCGAACACGCCGAGCGCCGCGATCGAGGGTGGGGCGCCATGGCCGATCCACCAGAAGCCACGATACGATCCAACGATCCGATCGGCATAGCGCGAACTGGCGAACAGAGAGCGGTCTCCGCCACTAAGCAGACCCGTCAGCAACGGTGCCTGCGCGGGTTCCAGCAGCCACAACGCCAGACGGGCGAGATCGCGCGGCGTCGCGTTGAGCCCGGTGCCGGCGATCTCCATGCCAGCGGTGTCGAGGAGCATATAGGCTTCGTCGTGGCATCCCGCCGGCCGCCAGATCATGTCCGCGATCAAGTCCGCGAGCGACCGGCCGGTGAGACGCCGCAGCATCAGCCCGGCCACGTCGGCGACGGGGGTGCGGTAGAAAAAGGCGGAGCCCGGCGCCGACGCCCTGCGGGTCATTTTGGGCAACGCGCCCGCGACGCCGCCCAACCCCCGCTCGGGGCGCCAGTAGGCCGCCGAATACAGATGCACCTCGGCTGCCGGATCGTCATAATTTTCGTCGAAATGAGCGCCGTCGGTCATGTCGAGCAGATGGCGGAGGCTCGCGTCCGCAAATCCCGTTCGGGCAAGCTCGGGCAGGCAGGTGGCAACCGTGGTTGCGGGATCGACGATCCCTTCGTCGATGAGTCGTTCGGCGACCAGGCCGACGATCGATTTGGTGATGGAAAAAAGCATGTGCGGCTTGGCCGCCGTCATCCCGTTCGCATAATATTCGTGGACGATACGGCCTCGGGCGAGGATCAGCAGGGCGTCGGTATAAGTGCGGTCGAGGAAATCGGGCCAGCCGATCCGATTGCCCTCGCCGTCGTCGAAATGAAGGCCGTTCAGGTCAACCGGCGCGGTGGTCAGCGCGCGCGGTGTCGGGCTTGGAGGAATGGCGCGCGACGGCACCAACTCGCGCGCGTGCTGGAATGCCCAGCGCGAAAAGGGATAGAGTCGCCAGTTTTCCCGCGTCACGCGATATCCGGGCGGCACGTCCGGGCCGGGGCCGATCCCCGCCCTTTGCCAATCGAGAAGAGGTGGAAGCGTCACGCGGTCGGAGGATAGCGCAAGCTTGCCCGCTTTTCACGTCGCCAGCGCCGAAAGATTCGCCACAGGCTTTCGGCCCGGTGGCCCCGGATGCGATTGGCGGCCCCGATTTCGAACAGTAGCGCGTATTGGCGCATCAGCGTTCGCCATGCCCCTGACAGGGTCATGCGGCTGTCCCAGATGTGAGTCGCTTCCGCGCCGGCACCGTTGAACTCGACGATGGTGAAGGCCTCGCCCCGGCGCAGGCTCTCGAAATCATCGAAGCGGACGTCGAAACGGCCGAAATGGAAATCCGGGATGCAGCCGGTGATGCGATCGAACCGCGCGCGGAGCGCTTCGGTGATCCAGCGATTGCCGTCGCGAAAGATCGCGCCACGGCAATGATTGCCAGCGAAGACCAGACGGACGGCCTCGCCCATCGCAGGTACTTCGTCGAGCCGCCCGCCAAAGCGGGGGAGGTAGAGACGGGCGATCTTTCCGGCGCGGCTGTCTTGCCGGATCAGTTGCTCGATCGTGCTGGCCCCATCCCCGACGACATGCGGGAAATATTTGAGCGTGAGCGAGAAAATCCTGCCCCGTTTCTCACCCGGCTTGCGGATATAGAATATCCCCGCTTCGCCTTCGGCTGGCACCATCTGCTGAATGATCAGGCATTGCCCCTTCGGATACGCATCAAGATAGGCGAGCAGCTCTTGAGGGCCATGGACTGGACGGACGCCCGCGCCACGACAGCCCATGTCGGGCTTGGCGACGACCGGATAGGTGACTCCCGCCCGAGCCATCCGGCCCTCGGCCTCGACGAGCTGCGTCGTCGTGGGTCCGGCGCGGAAGAGGACGATATAGGCGGCGAGCGTGGCGCGTTCCTCACCGCGAAGCTGGGCGAAGATTTCTCGTTTGGATTCACCGACCAGTCCGCCGGCAGGCAGGCGTGGATTGGCGAGCAGCGGCAGCCGCAGCCCGCGATGGCGTATCGCGAGCCAACCGATCCATAGCCACATCGGCAAATAGAACAGCCATGCCGGCCAGAACTCGAAAAAGGACAAGGCGGGCGCGGTTGAATCGAATGGCGGCATTGCTCGGCCGAAGCCGGGACGATCACGCATAGGCTCGCACCGTGCCGCGGCTTTCGGCGGCATCCTTGCGCGACAGGCTGTGTCGAAAGATCTCATCGAACAAGGCGCGCTGCATCTGGCTTCCGCCGAGCGCCAGAAGACAACCGCGCGCCTGGCCGATCGCGGCGGCCGCTTCACGCCAGCGGCCTCTGGCGTGCGCGACCAGCCCTGGCGCGAGCATGCCAGCAGGCGCGCGCTCCGCCACCGATCGATCCGCAAGCTCTTGTTGAAGCAGATCCGCCGCTTCGTCCCGGCCGGCCCTTGCCAGCGCGTAGAGATAGTGCAGATCGAGGAAGGGACTGATCCGGTCACCGGTTCGCGGCGCGACATGATCGGCGATGTCCTGCCAGCGCCGGCCGGGGTCGATGCCATGCATGTCCAGCCGCGCCAGCAGCGAGATGGCATTGATCTGATCCTGGCAATGCTGCTTGCGGATCGCCCAGACATGATGATCGAACAGCCGCAGCGCTTCTTCCGGATCGCCGAGTTCAATCGCGAACAGGGCCACATGCCACCAATTGTGGGTCAGCATGAAGGATGAACAGCGGCTCCAGCTAGACTCGTGCGCGCGCAGGAACGCACGGCCCTGCACCCAATCCTCGCGCGCCGCGTGAACATGCGCCAACGCATGTTGGGCCCAGGGATCAGTCAGCGGGTTCCGGTCGAGCGCCCGATAGGCAAGCCGTTCGGCGCGGTCGGTATCGCCCGCCTGCTCGACCGCGAAGGCGAGCAGGCCCGAGGCGTAGCCGCAGGGCTCCGCCATCGCCGCCATCGCCGCGGTTCGGCACATGCCGGTCACGTCGCCAATGCCAAGCTGGAGGATCTGACAGAGCTTGGCGCTCACGAGATCGTGCGGATATTCGCGGACGACCTCATGAAGCATCCGGCTGGCGGACGGCAGATCGCCGAGTGCCCACTGGCCGATCGCGGCGATGATCTGGCGTTCGCGGATCGAGGCATGGGGCGCGAGCGCGAAGGCCGCCGCAAGTCTCGGCGCGGCCTGGACATGGCCTTCCCGCGTCATCTGGGTGAGGAAAAGCGCGCCGGCATATGCTTGGGCGAGCGCGCAATCCGGATCATGGGCGAGTGCCTCGAAGATGACATTGGCATGGCAGCCATGGCTGAGCAGTTCGGCGCCGAACCGGTGCACGGCCTGAACGGCGGCGAGCGACCGCGTGGCGACAACGATTTCGGGAGTGTCCATCATGCGCCCGCACTCCCCGCCGGAAGCCAGCCGAATACCGTCTGCCTGCTCATGAAGAGCAAGATGGCGGCGGAGATCCATACCCCGCAGGCGAGGCTGAACAGAAGCCCGCCGTCGCGCGAACCGTCGGCGTTGAGAACGGAGATACCGAGCGGCGTGAACAGATGGAACAGGATCGCGCCGGAAATGACCGCCAGCGACACAAGCGCCCCGATCGGGCGCAGCCACTGAAGGCCCGGCAGAAGCGCCGTCAGCAATATGGACGAAGCAACCAGCTCCGCGCTGCCGATCACATATTGCGAGAAGATACCGTCCGGTGCGAACAGCCCGGGAAAACCCAGACCGCCCGCCCATGCATCGAGCGTGCCGAAGATATACTGGGTCTCGGGAGAGTTGGTGAACTTGAAGAACAGCGACTGAATGAAGACGAACGCGATGTAGATCGTGAGCGCCACCGGCGCGTAGCTTCTGACCATGGCTGCATCCTCCGTTGATTGTCGGATGCTTTTTCGACGAACCGGCCCGGCAACTGAAATGCCGGTCAGTCATCATAACGATACGTCAAAGCTATTTCCGCGTCGCTCCTACCTTTGCCATGCCGGTGTTCGAAAGGAGAAGTGGGATGGATTCCAGCGTCATCGCGGATTGGATCATGACCGCCGCGGCCGATCCGCTCACCGTGTGCGTCGTGATTTTCCTGGCGACACTGCTGGCCGAAGATGCGACGACGATTGTCGTCGGCATATTGGTGTCGCAGGCGCTTCTTACCCCGGCGCCGGCCTTGAGCGCGCTCCTGGCAGGCACGATATCGGGCGACGTGATGTTGCACCTCGCGGGCCGATATGCCGGTGACAGCGGCTGGGGGAGGGCGGTCCTGCGGGGGGCGAAGGTCGGCGTCGCGGTGTCGCGCCTTCGCCGGCCGACTCTATGGATGGTAGGACTGGCCCGGTTCGTGCCGGGCATGCGGCTGCCCGTCTATTTCGGAAGCGGCTTCCTGCGAATGGATTGGCGTCGCTGCCTCGCGCTGATCGTGTTGACCGGGAGCGTGTGGACCCCGGCCCTTTTCTGGACGAGCGCGACCGGCGGCGATGTTGCGACGCGGGTGGCGGGCGGTGGTCCTTGGCCGCTATTGCTTTCCGCAATGTTTTGCTTTGTTGGATTGTGGATCGTGCGCGTACGGGCGAGGCGTCAGACACCTATCATAGGTGCGTTTTGACGATGGCCCGCGCATGTTGCTAACGGCGCGCTGTTCGATAGCATCGCCACGCCCGACGAGCCCGGTCGTATCTCGCTCCGAAGTTTGATCAGATATCGCCGGCCGGATCGATCGTCGGCGGTTGCCACCAGTTCCACAGCAATACCGGGAGCACGTAGAACGAGGTCAGCGTCGAGGTCACGAGACCGCCGAGAATGACGATCGCCATCGGTGCCTGAATCTCGCGCCCCGCCTCACCGTTGGCAAGCGCCAGCGGAAGGACGCCCATCGCGGTCACAAGCGCGGTCATTAGAATCGGGGTCATGCGATCGCGAGTGGCCGTGAGCAGCGCGTCGAGCGACCAGGCGCGGCCTTCGATCGTCGTCACCTGCTCCAGATGGGCGAGCAGCAGGATAGCATTGCGAGCCGCAATGCCGAACAGGGTGACGAAGCCGACCAGCGATCCCAGCGAGAGTTCGCGGCCGCTCAGCAAGACGGCGATCACACCCCCGATCATGGCGAGCAGGGTCGATCCCAGGATCAGCAGCACGGATCGCGCGCTGCCGAACGCCATCATCAGCAGTACGATCACGCCGGTCAGCGCGAAGCCCATGTTACGGAGCAATTCGTTGCGCGCGGCCAAGGCGGCTTCGGCGGTGCCGACATAATCGAGATAAACGTCGGCTGGCAGCTTGACCTCGCGTGAAATGGCTTCGCGAACGGCTGCGGTTACCGTTGCCGTGTCTTCGGGCGGAGGATTTGTCGTCACCATCTGGCGTGGGCGCCCGCCTTCATGTGCGATGCTGGAACGGCCTTGCGCGAGTTTGACCCTGGCCACCCGATCGAGAGGAACGGTGATGCCGGAGGCGGAGCGGACCAGCAAGTTTCCGACGGTCTCGGGGGTTTGGCGTAGCTCCGGAGGTAGTGTGACGGCGACGTCGATCGCACGATCTTCCTTGTAGAGCTGGGCCACGGGCGCACCGGCATAGGCGGAACGAACCGAATCCAAGATCCGGGCTGGCGTGACGCCGAGCGCCGATGCGCGCATCGGGTCGACATCGATCCTGACCACCGGGCTCTCCGGCGGCGTGGCTCGCTGGACATCGACGGCGCCCGGCACCTTTTCGACTACGGTCGCGATCCGGTCGGCGACCCTGTCGAGCGTATCGAGATCGGCGCCGTAGATACCGATCGCGAGCGAGGCCGTTTCGCCCGAGAGCGATTCTCCGATACGGTCGCCTAGGAAGGTGAGTACTTCGGTGGTCAGGCCGGGATAGCCCGTCAGAACCTCATGGATCTTGTCCTGTGTCTCGTCCTGGGCTTTGCCGGAAAGGCCGGGCCTCAGTTCGACATGGAATTCCGAGCGTTCGGTTCCCCAGCTATCTTCTCCTCCCTCGGCTCGGCCGATCTGCTGCTCGACGGTCTGGATCGTCGGAATCGCGAGCAGATCGCGCGTGATGCGCTCGCCATAATCGCGCATCTCGGCAAGGGAAGTTCCAGGCGGGGCGGAGACGCCCAGCACAAAATGGCCTTCCTTGAAGTCAGGCAAAAGCTCCGGCGTGAAGGTGAAAACCAATGCCGCCGCGACGATGGCGGCGATAACCGAACCGCCCATCACCAGCCGCCGACGCTCGATCAAAGCGGGAATGCGGCGGATGATCCCGTCCTTGACCGCACGCAGGCGCGGCGGCTCCTCGACCAACTCAGCTCGGCCAAGCAGCAGCAGGGACAGCGCGGGAGTTATGATAAGCGCCACGACAAGCGAGATCAGCGTGGCGAGGATGAACGAGGCAGCCAACGGCGCGAAAAAGGCGCCCTGCAGTCCGCCCAGCATCAGCACCGGGACAAGCACCAGCGCGACGATGAAGGTAGCATAGACCACGGGCGCGCGAACCTCGATGGCGGCTTTGAGAATGATCTCCGCGTGGGATGTCTCGGGTGGCGTAGTGCGCATGCGGCGCATGATGTTCTCGACGTCGATGATGGCGTCATCGACCACGACGCCCAGCGCCACGGCGAGCCCGCCCAATGACATCGTATTGATGCTCAAGCCCAGCCGATCGAGCACGATGATCGCCGCCAGCAGCGAAAGCGGAATGCTGATGAAGGAGATCAGCACCGGCGCCCATCTGCGCATGAAAAGGAAGAGAACGGCCGCGATCAGCACCGCGCCGATCAGAAGATCCTCCGTGATGCCGTGCAACGCGGCGTCGATGAAGTTGGCGGGACGGTGCAGGCCCGAAGTCATGACGATGCCCTGGGCAGCGAGGGCAGGCCTGAACTCCTCCAGCGCGGCCTCGACCGCGCGGGTCACATCGAGCGTGTTTGCCCCATACTGGCTCGACATGCTGATCAGCACGCCGGGCTTCCCCATTATCAGTGCATCGCCAGCGTTGGGGGCGCTCCCGTCGCTGACCTTCGCGACATCGCCCACACGGATCGGCATTGCGTTCTGAGCCGACGCGGCGCCCGGCAGAAGCGCGGCGGCGATGTCGCTCGCGCCGCGCGCCTGACCACGCGCCTC
>Ga0081455_10000188_pt1 | contig 78570 bp, 72 predicted proteins | sample TabmetS3T2R1_FD_70207 | JGI IMG/M metagenome (GOLD analysis project Ga0081455, IMG submission 70207) | Tabebuia heterophylla rhizosphere microbial communities from the University of Puerto Rico - S3T2R1 | ecosystem: Host-associated > Plants > Roots > Rhizosphere ...
TTCTCCGTCATCTCCGTCGCTGTCTTCATCGCCACCGTCTCCATCAGGAATGTGGCTGCAGCTTCTCGCGCGATGACTCAGGACGGAAGAATGTGCTTCCCTAATCGCTTACATAACTCCCGCAAAAACCGGCTCGAGCCCAGCGTGAGTCGACGAGGAGACTGCTGGGACAACGCAGTTGCTGAGTCCTTCTTCGCCAGCCTCAAGAAGGAACATCTTCCTTGGGCGATTCGAAATCGGGTTTTGAAGCCACTCGTAGTAACCGCTCGGTGCGACCTCGAGCACATTGCACATCACCTGGACAGGGTAGCGGTGTCGATGCGCTTCAATGAACTGGTAGGCTCGCCGCACCCTTCCGGCACTCATTCGCTTGGACATCGCCTTCTCCCAGGACTGTGGAACCTAGAATTCTCATGTGTCCACTAAATCCTGGGAACTGCACTTCGAGTCCGGACAGATCTCCGGCGTCGTACTGCCGAGCGGATACGGAATCACTCATGGATATGCGGATAACGGCACTCAGGTCATTCGCGACTCGTACGGCGGCATACTGATGCGTCCACCTGGCGCCAAAGAAGTCCGCCGCACGGAGGTTCACGCGGACCCGGCAGGCTCGCATTGGCTCACGCACGCTGGGTAGCTGGTGATGACAAGCAGGCCATGGCGTGGGCAGAACGGGCCGCGGGAAGCGATGATCCGGACGCGCACCTCTTTCTTGGTGGCTTGTACCTGCAGCGCGATGCTCCTGGCGATCGGGTGCGCGCCTTCACGAGTTACAGGATCGCGGCGAACGCCTGCAGGCATGCAGTCTCTAGGATGGTGTTTCGAGCAGGGTGTTGGTACGCATGTGAGCTTGCCGGATGCGCTCGACTGGTACAGGCGCGCTGCCGACAAAGGACGAGTCGAATCGCAGCTAGCCGCTTCACGCATGCTTCTCGGAGGAACGGATGGTGTTCGCGACTTGACTGAAGCACGCCGCTACGCTGCCCTGGCTAGAGCCAACGGAGCAACGGAGGCAGAAGAATTGCTGGAGACATTGTCCAGAATGCAGTGAGGCAACTCGTGCCGATGACGTCTTAAGAAAACGAGTTGAGAAAACAGGAGATCCCGTATGAGGATGGCCTTACTCGCTGCGTTCCGTGCGACCTTGGCTCGGAGGGCTCACAAGATTAGAAGACGCGCCCGCATTCCTCGCGCGTCAGAAGCAAAGGCCAGTATTCGTGGCGCCCGAGGCCAGATCGGAGCTCGAGCCCGGACGGTAAATCGTCCGAGCACGCGTCCCAACAACTCTTCTCGGACGTCGGCGCTCTCTGGCAACGGGTTCGCAAAGTGCCTTGGCGGTCGACATCGCGTCGAATTTAGTATCGCGACGCCCTGTTCCCTGAAGGCGACCATCGAGTCGCGCGACACGCCCCGTCACCCCGCCGTCCCCCCTTGCGGCCGCGCATGCCCGCAACGCCCGCACTTAGGCCCAGCGCTAACATTAACCGCCGAGCACTCAGGGCACTGCCAGATCTGATCCGCGCGGTCCGAATCGAGCGTGATACCGCGGAAGCCGGCCAGCACATCCTGTGCGCGGCACACAAGGCATCGACGGCTGCCTTTCACGACGCACTCGCACGGTTTGGACGCGACTTCTCGCGCGATCGCGAGCAGCTTTTCGACGTTCTGCATCGAGCACCTACTCTCCGCCCGTCACGCGCGTGCGCATGAGGCCGGTGAGCCTCCGCGAGGAGGGCTGCAAGTTGGTCGTCCCAGACGGTGATGCGCTCGGTGAACCCAAGCGCCGGCCGACTATAGCGCGAAATAATCCGGGTCGCGCACGAGGGTCCGCGCCCGTACACAGGGACGCGGGCGCGCGGTCGGCGGATGTAGTCGCGAGCGGAACAAAGCGGACATGACGTGTAGGGGTTACATCAACACGAGGTCGCGTGCCCTGGCCATGGCGGCGATTCACATGCCGGCCCGGCCCATCCGTGGCCCGGGAATGTGAAGCACTTCCGGTTTTCGCCTCGTGCCCGAGCCGGCATCGGACAAGTCACATTCGAGGCGACCCATCTGGCCCCGTTATTGCTTCCCGGCTGCAGTGATGCGCTCGTCGGTCTCAATCCCAGCGCAGCCGAATGCACACACCCAAGACCATCGAAAAGCGCATGGAAGATCTCGTCGCCTGCTTCGGCGGCGTGCAACGCGGCGCGCGCAAGCTCGAGGACTACGAGGCCCGGCAGCACCACGACATCTGGATACAGCGTCTCGTGGGCGAGGGTCTGGCCTGTCACCACGTGCTTGCGTATCACCTCGACGATACGTGGTGGACCTTCTGTTTCGATCGGCGCGAGGACCCGCTGAACGAGGGCGACGATGAGCTTTGGGTGGTCGAGGCATACGATTCTCGAGGCGGGAGCTGGCGCGACGCCTTCCTGTACAGCCCGACCTCGGGACGATGGCGCCGCGCGCCGGCGCACCTTCAGTTGGCGGGTCGTGAGCCGGGTAAACGGACGTGGACGTAGGGCAGGAAACATCCATCGTTGACAGAACCCCTGCGCGGCTCGCGAGGAGAGCGCCGCGCCCGGGTCAGCTGAACAGAGACAATGAAGAACACGTCCTGGCACATCCATGTGCATCTGCCGATTTCGATCCACGGCGAATCAGACGACTCCGTCACGCTAGATCCCGGTGAATACGCGTTGAGAGAAGCCGACCTCATCTGGTACGAGATAGGGCCGCGCGAAGGCCCGAAGGGCCGGCTACGGCTCGCCGAGCTGTTGAAGCTGCGGGGCGCCGGCGCGATCACCATCGACGGCGCATTCCCCTAGAGCACGCCTCATGACCCGCACGTTGATCGTCGACGATGAGATTCCGGCGGCGGCGCTGCTCGCAGGAAGCGCAAAGGATCAGCGAAAGCGAGCAGCGGCGGCGGCGGAGACCAGTGGCATCGCGGACTATCTCCTCGAGCGCCGCGAAGTGTTGGACAGAACATTGCGGCAACAGGATGGCTCCGCGATGTCGAGCATCATGCGACGGACGCCTCCGTCTCCAGTGGCGCTGGTGATGCTCGAATCGGAGACCGCGCGCGAGCGCTACACAAAGCTCCTGCGCAACGCGAACATCGAGATCGAGGTCGTCGAGAGCGTCGGTGCGGCGATCGTGTGCCTCGAGAGCAAAACGCATGCGGTGCTGTTCACGGATCGCATCGATCTCATTCGGAGTGCACGCCAGCTCCACGCTGGGGCGGCGACGCACGTCATCTTTGTCGGCGGCGCGAACAGCGTCGTGAGCCGCAGGTCATGGCCCGCGGGCGCCAACGACTGCATGCCGGAGGAGCCGCGCGGCGAAGAGTTCTGGGCGCATCTCACCACCGCGCGCCGCATCGTGAGTCTCGCCGCCTCTTTGCAATTGGCGCTGTCCGATAACCGGGTCCTGTCGACCATCGACGAGCTCACGGGATGTGGCAGCCGCAGATTCTTCGAACAGGAGTTCCCACGTGAGGTGGAGCGGGCCAGACGGCTCGGACGACGTCTGGCGCTCGCCATGTGTGACATCGACCATTTCAAGCACATCAACGATCGCTACGGGCATCAGACGGGAGACGAGGTTCTCAGCGAATTCGGCGAGCGCCTCAGGTACGAGCTGCGACTCGGTCAGGATTGGGTCGCGCGAGTCGGCGGGGAGGAGTTCGCCGTCGTGCTGCCTGAAACCTCTCACGAGGAAGGCGTTCGGATCGCGGAGCGACTCCGTGAACGCATCGCCGCGATGGGTTTTCGTACTGCTGTTGGAGTCATTGCCGTCACGGCAAGTTTCGGCGTGTGCGGGCTATCGAGGACCCGAAACGATGAGGGGCCGATATCAAATGTCTTGATCAAGGCAGCCGATGCGGCGCTGTACGAAAGCAAAGGAGCGGGGCGTAATCGCGTCAGCGGTTGCGGACTGCCGCTATGAGAACAAGCAAAGCCTAAGCTGTTTCTGGACCACTGTTTTGCGGGCACGCACGTTGCTCGGTCCGTCTGAGCGGAGGGCACGCCGATCTGATACGAAGAGCAAGGGCGTGCGCGTGTCTCATGAACAACAAACTCGCGGCGGCATGTGCCTGTGCATTGGTATTCACAGCGTGCGGCGGATCCGGTGGAGGCAACTCGACGGCGACACCACCGACAACGGCTCCGCCGACAGCGACTCCGCCGACCAATCCACCCACAACCAATCCGCCGAGCGCCACGCCACCAACGATTACCCAACATCCTGCGAGTCAGACGGCGAAGGCCGGTACGGCCGCCACCTTCAGTATTGCCGCCACGGGTACCGCGCCACTCGCGTACCAATGGCGAAAGGACGGAGCGGCCATCGGTGGCGCCACGTCCCCGAGCTACACGACACCGACACTGACGACCGCAGATCACGGCACGCAGTTCTCGGTGGTGGTTTCCAATAGCGCCGGAACCGTCACCAGCAACTCCGCGACGCTGACGATCAGCGCCGGTAATCCATCTGCCGTGACGATAACTACCCAACCGGCGGCCCTTTCGGTGATGGCCGGAAGCGCGGCGACCTTCAAGGTGGTCGCCAGCGGCTCCTCACTTTCATATCAGTGGCGCAGGAGCGGGACTGTCATAACAGGCGCAACCGCGGCTTCCTACACGATCCCTGCTGTCGTCGCGGGCGATGACGCCGCGATGTTCTCGGTGGTCGTTTCGAGCGCGTCGGGAAGCGTCGCGAGCAGCGCCGCAAAGCTGACCGTGACCGCGGTGACGCCGACGAACGGTGTCGACGTCGTGACATACAAGTACGACACCTCGCGTACCGGACAAAACATCAACGAGTCGATTCTCACGACCGCGAACGTCGATCCATCCACGTTCGGGCTGCTTCATTTCATCGCGACGGATGGCAAGGTCGATGCTCAGCCGCTGTACCTTTCGCAACTCACGATCGGCGGTGCCCCTCGCAATGTGCTGTTCATTGCCACAGAGCATGGTTCCGTCTATGCCGTCGACACCGCCACGTATGCAGTGCTTTGGAAAGTCTCGCTGATTCCCGCCGGGCAAACGCCGAGCGACGACCTCGGTTGCGCTCAGATCACTCCGGAAATCGGCATCACCTCGACCCCGGTCATCGATCGCAAAGCAGGCGTGCAGGGGGTCATGTACGTCGTGTCGATGTCCAAGGACGCGACCCGCTACCATCAAATTCTGCACGCGCTGGATGTCACGACCGGCGCGGATGTGATGACGCCCCGGGGAATCACGGCAACGTTCACCGACGTCAATGACAACGTGACCACATTCGATGCCGCACGGTACGAAGAGCGCGCGGCGCTGCTCCTGTCGAATGGAACGATCTACACCGCGTGGTCGTCCCATTGCGATGTACCTCCCTATGGCGGTTGGATCATCACGTACGACCAGGCGACTCTGGCGCAGAACGGCGTGTTGAACGTGGGACCCAGCAGCGCCGTCGGGACCGGCGACACGAGCGCTACGGTGGGCCCCGGCATCTGGATGAGCGGCGGCGGGCCCGCGGTGGATGCCGCCGGACGCGTGTACCTCGTGACCGGCAATGGGCCGTTCGACACCACACTGAACGCGGACGGGCGCCCAGTGAACGGAAACTATGGTCAGTCCGTTTTGAAACTGCAGCTCGAGGGCGGTGCGCTGAGCATCGTGGACTATTTCGCGTTGTCCGACGGCGTCTCCTTATCGGAGCAGGACCTCGATCTGGGGTCCGCCGGCGGGCTGCTGCTCCCGCAGCTGACGGACGTCGACGACAAAGCGGTCAACCTGTATGTGAGCGGCGGGAAGGACGGCAAGGTCTATATCGTCGATCAGACCCGGCTCGGCGGATTCGATCCCGCCCGGAATCACAACTACCAGCAGATCAGCAGGGTGGGACTACAAGGACTGAAGGGCACGCCGGCATACTTCAATAACCGCCTGTATTTCGGTCCACAGAAGCAGGGTCTGGCATCGTTTACCTTGAGCCAGGGTCGGATGTCCGCCACCCCGAGCTCCACGAGCGCGACGGTCTTCAACTATCCGGGAACCTCGCCAGCCGTTTCGGCGAATGGGACCTCCAACGGCATCGTCTGGGCGCATGAGCGCAACCTTACGGCTGGGGCCATTCTGCATGCGTACGATGCTATGAATTTGGCGAACGAGCTGTACAACAGCGCGCAAGCGCCGGGTGGCCGTGATGCGTTTGGGTCGCCGAACAAATTCATTGCGCCCGTGATTACCGGCGGAAAGGTGTTCATCGCGTCGACGACGGGTGTGGCTGTATTCGGGCTGCTGAATTGAAGTCACTTCGTCGACCTGGAGCAGACGATCCTGGTCGCGTTCTTGTAGCAAAGAAAGTACAAGCGCGCGCGGAGTGCTGCTCTGCTCGAGCCGAGGTTGTCGGCGCACCTTACACCGGCAACGGCAAACAGCAGCGTTACCGCTATAACGCGCTGATCGGGACGGCACGACTCGAATCGGAACAGCGCTTGCAAGCGCTGTCGCGTAACTCTAGGGAGAAGGATGCACACATGAGAGGTCTCTTCGCCGCCGCGCTCCTCACCGCTTCCGGAACAGCCGCCGCAGTTCCTGTCACGTACGATTTCTCCGGGATCGTCGAGACGTATTTCCAAGGCAGCTTGCCCATTCCGGCGGGACTCGAACCTGCAAATACCCTCAATCGTCAGGTGACGGGCAGCGTCACGTACGACGACGCAGCGCCGGCTCTCGCGAGCGGCCCTGATGGCGGCTTGTACGACGCCATACTTCGCTTCTCGGCACAGATCAACGGCCTCGAGCTCACTTACGACCGCGGCACAGCCACACCGGGATCGAGCTCGTACGTATCGGTGACGAACCACGACGGCGACAAGTTTCCAGACAACGGCATCGACTTCGTGGTCAACGCGTTTCAGCCGGACTTCCTGGCCCCGCTCGGATCCGGGCACGAGCTGGCCTATCTCCTGTTGTCCTTCTTCTCGGACGACATCAATGCGATCAACTCGAGTGCGTTGCCTGCGAATCTACCGGCCAGCGACACGGACGACGGGTGGGGATTCGTGCTGTTGATCTCGGATCCCACGCAGCCGCGCGTGGGGTCGCCATCGATCGTCGCCACCACTCGGATCACTCGACGACTTCCGAGCACGGTCCCCGAGCCCGCGCCATTGCCGCTATTCGCGCTCGGCTTCGGTGCCTGGATCGCGAGCAGACGAATTGGGCGACGGGGAGTCCCGACGGCATCTCGATACAACGACCGTATGTGATACAAATAGACCCATTCTTGGTATTTATTTCAACCGACGCCCAACCCTGGCGCGCGGCGCTCACCGCGGCCTGCGAGTCCTGCATCGATCCCTGAGAGGCTGCGCGCCTCGCCCTCGTCGATTGCTCCACCAGTCTGCAAATCGAGGCAACTGGGTTGCACCGCTTGCGCGGGTACAGACGTTGCTCTGAGCCCGCCTGAGCGGACGTTCTCAGGCTGGGATGCCCTGCTTCGAACGTGCGAGGCGAGGAGCGACGATGAGGTGTACTGCGAGCGTGCTTGGAACAGCACGAGTTCGTGCGAAGCCATGAAGGCAGTGCTCTGCGGCCGTCTCCGTGTGGAGCACGCGGCGCGCGGGGTATCGAGCCACATCGATGGATGAGCAGCCTGTTCCTCGCAGAAATGTTTGGCCCTGGAACGCCGAGGCCTGGCGCCATCACTGCGCACGGCGCCGCACGTTCGTGTCACTTCGCATCGTCGAGGGCGTTCGCGAGTACTGCGCACAATGCGAAGAGATGATCTTTGCCGATCAGATCGCGTGCCTCGCCAGGCTCCAGGTGGGGCGACAGTGGCTGAGGTTGCACTTTCATCGCAGCTGCTTCATTGCGTGGGAGCGAGCGCCGTACGCGACCACAGAAGTGCACTCCGACAACGTCATCTCGTTTGCGACGCCTCGCATCTCCGAGTGTGCTGAGTGAGATCCTTCCGGACGTCGGTGGAGCCGCGCTGATATGGCTCTAAGGTACCTGCTGAAGAGAACGGATTTCTTTTCGGACGCGCTGGCGCTCGTCTCGGCGGACGGAACGATCGATACACCCAATCGAGTGTTCGCGGAACAGTTCGGCGTGGCTCCGGAAGCATTGGCCGGCCGCCGGCTCGACGCGCTCGCCGCCGCTTCGGCTGCCGCGATTCAGGAATATCTACGTGCGTGTGCCGCGAGTGTGGACGTCGTGCAGGGATCCATCATCCTGCGCCGGCGCGCGGATACCATCGCGGTACAGGCGCGCGGTATCGCTTATCCACCGGACACCGCGTCCTGCGCATCTCAAATTCTGCTGCGACTCGTTACGGAAACCGAGTCGACCGCGGCGCGCGTGCAGCGCGCACAGGATTCGCGCCGCTGGAAGCAAATCGAGGATTCGCTGCGCAGACAGAGCCAGATCCTGGAAGTGACCCTCGCCAGTATCGGTGATGCCGTCATCGTGACCGACGTCCAAGGGCGAGTCACATTCCTCAACTCCGTCGCCGCCTCACTCACCGCCTGGCCCGAAGGCGAAGCTCAGGGGCGCTTGCTCACCGAGATTTTCCCGATCATCAATGAGCGCACCCGGCACCCCGTGGAAAACCCGGTCGCCAAGGTGCTGCAGACCGGGACCATCGTCGGGCTCGCCAATCACACGACGCTGCTGGCGCGTGACGGTCGGGAGATTCCCATCGACGACAGCGCCGCGCCGATCCGTCTCGCGGATGGGCAAATGTTCGGCGTGGTCTTGATCTTCCGCGACATCACCGAACAGCGTCGCGCCGAGCATGCGCGCGCCTGGCTCGCCGCGATCATCGAGTCCTCGGATGACGCCATCGTCAGCAAGACTCTGGATGGCCGCGTCACATCTTGGAACCCCGGGGCCGTCCGTCTCTTCGGATACGCGCCCGCCGACATCGTCGGTAAGCCGATCACGACGATCATTCCGCACGAGCTGTATGCCGAAGAAGTGCAGGTCCTCGAGCGGCTGCGACGCGGCGAGCGTGTCGAGCATTTCGAGACCGTGCGACTGCGGAAGGACGGCACACGAGTCGAGGTCTCTCTCACGGTCTCGCCGGTGCGCGACGAGCACGGCGAGATCGTCGGTGCCTCGAAAATCGCGCGCGACATCACCGCGAGCAAGCGGGCCGAGCGGTTGCTGCGCGAGGCGGATCATCGCAAGGACGAGTTTCTCGCGATGTTGGCCCATGAGCTGCGCAATCCACTGGCTCCGTTGCGCAACGCTGCCGAGCTCCTGTGTCGGGCCAAGCACGACACTGCGGACCTGCAGATCGCCTGCGGCATCATGGATCGGCAACTGCGGCAGATGACGCGATTGGTCGACGATCTGCTCGACATTTCGCGGATCAGCACCGGACACATCGAATTGAAAGAGGAGTGCATCGACCTCTGCCAGCTCCTCCGAGGGCTCGAGAGTGCCCTGCGCCCGAGCTTCGACGGTTCTCATCAAAGACTCTCGCTCGAGCTGCCCGACGAGCCGTTGTGCGTGCAGGGTGACGGCACGCGCTTGACGCAGGTGCTCTCGAACATCTTGCACAACGCGAACAAGTACACGCCGCTCGGCGGGCGCATCACGGTGCAGCTGCGACGTGAGGAACAGGACGCGGTGGTCAGCATTCGCGATACCGGCATCGGGATTCCGCCCGGCATGCTCGATCGAGTATTCGAGCTCTTCAGTCAGGTGGATCGCTCGCACGAGCGCTCGCGCGGAGGGCTTGGGCTGGGACTCGCGCTTGCAAAGAGGCTCGTGGACCTGCACGGAGGCAGCGTCACTGCGCACAGTGCCGGAGAAGGCCAAGGAAGCCAGTTCATCGTGCGGCTGCCGTTGCGCGAGGCGGCCGCGACATCGATGGCGCCCGCAACGAATCCCGGGGTAACGAGGACATGCCGTGTTCTCGTGGCCGACGACAATCAGGACGCCGCGTTGAGTCTGGGCATGCTGTTGCAGCTCATGGGGCACGAAACGCGCGTCGTGCACGATGGGCTCGAGGCGGTTGATGTTGCGGAGACGTTCCAGCCCGAAGTGGTGATTCTCGATCTCGACATGCCGCGTCTCGACGGTTACGCAGCGGCGCGTCGCATTCGTCAGCGTCCTTGGGCGAGCGAAGTCGTGCTGGTCGCTTTGACCGGCTGGGGGCAACAGGCAGATCGAGTGCGTGCCACTGAAGCCGGATTTCATCGTCACTGCGTGAAACCCGTCGAGCTGGACACGCTGCACGAGGTGGTCGCGCAAGTCGGGAAGCCGAAGCAGCCATAGCGAAGTGGCGCTGTCGAAGTCGTCCGCTGGGCTGTCACAGACCTCGAGCTTTGCGGCGCTCGCCGCTGGCGATGGATTGATGCGTGCGTCCGGGAGCTCCAGCTCGTCATCCCCCGGGACTGCGTCGGTGCGGCGGACTCCGGCCAGTCGCGCTTTGCCCTTCGGTATTTTGCCTCGGTATTGAACGCCGACGTGCGGCCCTCTACCCGCCTGCATCTTTCCCGCGCCCCTTGAAGGTTTCGCGGCCGTCCCCAGCTTTCGCGTCACCTATCAGAGGAGGCCCGTCATGTTTGAACGCATCAGTCCGTACGATGATGTCTTTGAGCAATTCCGGCGGTTCGAGCACGAGCTCGATGAGCTACTGGCCGGCGGAACCAGTCGAAACATCCGGTCGTTCGCTTCCGGCGCATTCCCGGGCGTGAACGTCGCCGCGACGCCCGAGGCGATCAACGTCTATGTGTTCGCCCCCGGCATCGACCCCAAGACTCTCGATACCTCGATCCAGCAGAACGTGCTGTTGATCGCCGGTTCGCGCGAAATCCAACCGCCGAAGGAGCCAGGCACCTTCTATCGGCAGGAGCGCTTCAGCGGCTCGTTCCGTCGCGTGGTTGCGTTGCCGGACGACATCGATCCGGACAAGGTCGACGCACGGTACGCGGAGGGCATCGTCCACATCACCATCGGCCGGCGCGCGGCTGCGAAGCCCCGTCAGATCGAGATCCATTGATCGGCAGGAGTCACGCCATGAACACGCAGACCACTCAGGACGTTCAGACGAAGTCCGCGCGCGACGTGACGTCGGAGCGCCGCGTCGCCCGGCAAGAGGTCGCGATGCGACCGCCGGTGGACGTATACGAAACCGCAGACGGGATCACGCTCTGGGCCGACATGCCGGGTGTGTCCAAGGATCGCCTGGAATTGCGCATCGATGGGAACACGCTGCAGCTCGAAGGCAAGATCGAGTTCCCGATGGGCGGTAACCTCGAAGCGCTCTATGCGGATATCCGCTCGACGCTCTATCGCTGCAGCTTCGCGCTCAGCAACGAGCTCGACACCAGCCGCATCGAGGCGAATCTGAAGGACGGCGCGCTCAGCGTGCGCATCCCGAAGCGCGCGGAGCTGCGTCCCCGCCGCATCGAAGTGCGCGGCGCCTGAGGATGAGGCGGGCAGGTCGGCTCTCGGCCTGCTCGCCCATTTCCAAACGATGGCGTGCGCTGCAAAGATGAAGCCGGGCAGCTCGATCATCAACACGGCGTGAATCAGCGGATCACGCGCAGAATGCTCGCGATCCCCGCAACCAGTTCGCGCGCCTCGATCGGCTTGGCAAGGTGCATCTGATAGCCGGCCAGTAGCGAGCGCTGCCGGTCTTCCGGCCGCGCGTAGGCCGTCACCGCGATAGCCGGAATGGGCCCGCCGATTTCCGCCTCGCGCGCTCGCACCTGACGCATGAGCTCGTACCCATCCTCGTCCGGCATGCCGATATCGCTGAGCAAAATGTGGAAGCGCTCGCCCGCGAGATAGCGCATCGCTTCACGCGCATCGGCCGCGCATTCACAATGCGCGCCGCGATCGCGCAGGATGCGCGCGATCAGCGCGCGTCCGTCGGCTTCATCGTCGACGATGAGAATGCGAACGCCATCGAGCCGCGGCAGCGCGATCTCTTCGAGAGGCTCGAGCGCCGCGCCGGCGCTCGAGCGCGCGGGAAGCGAATCGCGCTTGACGTGCAGCACCGGCAACATGACGACGAAGGTCGAGCCCTGATCGGGGCCGCCGCTCTTCACCCGCACCGAGCCGCCATGAAGCTCGACGAGGTTCTTGACGATGGAGAGGCCGAGGCCGAGCCCGCCGTAGCGGCGGGTCGTCGAGGGGTCCGCTTGGCGAAAGCGGTCGAACACGTGCGGCAGGAAGTCCGGGCGAATCCCGATGCCCGAGTCTTCCACGACGATCTCGACGTGCGAGTTCACCCGTTCGAGCACGACCGAGATGCGCCCGTCGCGCGGCGTGAACTTCACCGCATTGGACAGCAGATTCCACATCACTTGCTGCAGCCGATTGGGATCGCCGCGCACGAGACCGATGTCCGTGTCCAAGAGCGTGCGCACGCGGATGTGCTTGGCTTCGGCCGACTGCCGAATGGCTTCCACCGCCGCTTGAATCACATCGTGCAGATGCAGCGGCTGCACCTCCAGGTGAATCTTCCCGGAGATGATGCGGCTCATATCGAGCAGGTCGTCGATGATGCGCGCCTGCGCGCGCACGTTGCGATCGATCGTCGTGACCGCTTGCCGCTGATCGACCGACAGCGTGCTCTGACCGAGCACGCCCGCCCAGCCTTGAATGGCATTCAGCGGCGTGCGCAGCTCGTGCGAGAGCGTCGCGAGGAATTCGTCTTTCATGTGGCCCAAACGCTCGGACTGGGTGCGCGCCGCGCGCTCGGATTCGAGCAGCGCTTCGCGCTCGGCCAGGACGAGCTTGATCTCGGCTTCGCGATCCTTGAGGGTCTGGAACAGACGCGCGTTGTCGATCGCGATGGCGGCTTGCGAGGCAATCGTCGCGACCAGTCGCTCCGAGCGTTCCGTGAAAACCGCCGGCAGGTGATGGCCGAAGAACAGTCCGCCGATGACCTCGCCCGTACGCGAGATCACCGGCGCCGCCAAATAGCTGCAGACGGGGAGGTGACCCGGCGGCATCCCGTGATGCGGCTCCATCTTCCCGTAGCGTGGATCTCTGCGGATATCGTCCGAGCGGACGATCGTCTCCCCGCGGAACGTCGGCGCGAACACCTCCGTCGCGCGAGGCATCGGAAACTTCGCGAACGCTTCGCGAGGCGCGCCCGACAGGGCGTACAGCCAATACGCCTCCCTGCTTTGCTCGATCACGTTGTAGAAGAAGGCACCGAACGCCGCGCCGGACAGCTCCGTCGCCGAGTCGGTGACGATCTGCACGATGCGGTCCAAGTCGAGCTGGGCCGCCACCGCTTGGCCGATGCGATTCAGGGTTTCGAGCGCTCGCGATTCTTCGAGCACTAGGCGCTCCGCCTGGCGCCGGGCCGAGACGTCGTGCGCGATCTTGGCCGCACCGATGATCTCGCCGTTGGCGTCGCGCACCGGCGAGATGGTCAGGGAGACCTCGAGCATGTGCCCGTCTTTGTGGACCCGTGTCGTCTCGAAGCGTTCGATGCGCTCGCCGAGGGTGAGGCGCCTCAGGATTTCCGTCTCCTGATAATGCAACGCTTCCGGAATGACGCGCAGGATCGAGGTGCCGATCATCTCTCCGGCAGTCCAGCCGAAGAGCCGCTCGGCCGCGATGTTCCATGACGTCACGATGCCGGCGAGCGTCTTGCTGACGATGGCATCTTCGGAGGAGTCGACAATGGCGGCGAGATACGCTCGAGGGTCGAGCGACGGACTCTTTGAAGTAGTCATTCGATCCGTACAACTCCCGATATCAGCTCCCGATGCGGCCGTGCACGATGCGCCCCGTCGCCAGTGCAGCGACCGTTATCACAAGAACACTGCGATGCCGGCGGCGAATTTGCCGCAGCGTCGACGCGACGGGGTCGAATATTTCGCACGCTCGCATGCACGCCGCCTGAGTTCGGGCGGCGTGTTTTTTCCTTTCATCGACACTTGTGCCGCGAGTCTACTAACACGCGAACGGAGCCGAGTGCGTCCGGTTCCCGACGTGCGCGCAGGCCAACCGATGCGTCCGCGGATCGGGAACGATAGATGCTAGCTCGGGCGCCACAATTCCAGGGGAGTCATCGAGGGAGCAGACCATGGCATCCCGACGTAGCGCTGTCCGGGAGCGAACGCCTCGGCCCACTTTCGAAGCCACCCCCGTTGCGGCTTCCACGCCTAGCGCGCCGCTCACGCTGTTGCCGTCTCCCGGAGCGTATTCCGCAAGTCACAGCATCCCGGCGTGCATTCGCGAGGACATGATCCAGCAAGCCGCGTACTACCTCGCCGAGCAACGCGGCTTCGAGCCCGGTCACGAGCTCGATGACTGGCTCACCGCAGAGCTTCGGATCGACAACATCATCCGCGAGCGATACAGCTGAGCCCGAATCGCCCTGCATGGCGGGTGCTGCCCACGAGCTCGCCCGACTGAGGCGGGAATGATGCTTGCTTGCCCAGCGCGCACTGCATCGGCCCTAACGACGGCGAGAGACCATCGACGTGTCCGAGCCCACTCTTGCTTCGGTGTCCGTCCCTGCGGAGGGGATGGCTCCTCGCCCCCTACCGACACGTGCCCGCATTCTCATGGTGGACGATCAGCCCGCGCGGCTGCTCTCGTACGAAGCCGTGCTCGCGGGGCTCGACGTTGAGTGCGTGCGAGCGCTCTCCGGAGAGGAAGCGCTCGAGAAGCTCCTGAAAGAAGAGTTTGTCGTGATCGTCCTGGACGTGAACATGCCCGGGATGGACGGTTTCGAGGTCGCGCGACGGGTCCGCCAGCACCCGCGACTGGAAAGGACTCCGATCATTTTTGTGACCGCGGTACACGGCACCGAGATGGACCGGCTGAAGGGCTACGAGGTCGGCGCCATCGATTACATTGCCGTGCCGCTCGTGCCGGAGATCCTGCGCAGTAAAGTCGCGATTCTCGTCGAGCTGCATCAGCGCCGTAGCGAGCTGCGCGAGTTGAATCAGGCGCTCGCGGAGGCGCGCACGCGGATGGTCCACCACCACGAGGAGGCGCTGGCGGCCAGCGAGGCGCAGCTCAAGGCCATCGTCGAGCACCCGAGCGATGTGACCGTATTGCTCGAAGCCGAGCGCGACACCGCGGGCGTGATTCGCAACTGGGTGTACCGAAATGCGAACGCGAACGCGCTGCGCTACTTGGGTCGCTCGCGCGAGCAGCTCCTCGGCCGGCGGATCACCGAAGTGCTGGGTGAGCACGCGGAGCGAGGCATGGCTCTCTGCAACCGCGCGCTCGAGACCGGCCAGCCGATCCGCTACGAGGCCGTCTGGTGCGGCACGGATTTCTTGGTCACCGTGTTCTCGGGCGGCGGCAATTGGGTTGTCAGCTCCGGCGTCGACATCAGCGAGCGCAAGCAGATGGAACGCGAGCTGCGGGCCGGCCGCGCCGAGGTGACCTGCGTCACGGAAAATGCGGAGGTCAATCTCGCGCACTGTGATCGCGACAGCCGCTTTCTCTTCGTCAATCGCACCTATGCGAGGCGTTTCGGCAAAACGCCCGAAGAGCTGATCGGCAAGCGCATCGACGAAGTCGCGGGAGCGGCCGCCTACTCGGCGCTCGAGCCCTACGTGCGGCGCGTGCTCGCGAACGAGCGCGTTGAATTCGAGATCGAGGTTCCCTACGAGACGCTGCGCAATCGTTTCGTACACTGTATCTACGTGCCCGATCGCGACGAGAGCTCCGGCGAGGTGCACGGGTTCGTTGCCGCCATCACGGACGTGACCGAGCGGCGGCAGCTCGAGAACAAGCTGCGCGAGGCCGATCGCCGCAAGGACGACTTCCTCGCGATGCTGGCGCACGAGCTGCGCAATCCGGTCGCGCCGATTGCAAGCGCATCGGAAGCGCTGGCGCGCATGTTCGTGGAGGACGAGAAGGGGCGCGAGCTCGTGAGCATCGTGCAACGGCAAGTGCTCAACTTGTCGCGGCTGCTCGATGACCTGCTGGACGTCGCGCGCATCACGCAAGGGCGGATTCAGCTGCGGCTCGAAGTCGTGGCGCTCGAAGAATGCATCGACCTCGCGCTCGAAACCGCGGGGCCGCTCATTCGAGAGCGCCGTCATCAGCTCACCCTCGGCAGGACACGCGAGAAAGTGTTCGTGAGCTCCGATCGGGTTCGATTGGCGCAGTGTCTAGCGAGTCTGCTGACCAACGCCGCGAAGTACACGGACGTCGGCGGCGAGATCCGCATTCATCCGTACATCGATGCCGAGCATGCGGTGATCGAGGTGACCGATTCGGGCGTGGGCATGTCGGCGGACTTCTTGCCGCAGGCATTCGAGCTATTCGCACAAAGCGATCGCACCCTGGATCGCGCGCAGGGTGGCCTCGGTATCGGTCTCTCCGTATGTCGGCAGTTGATGGAGATGCAAGGCGGCACTGTCACCGCGCGCAGCGCCGGCCTCGGACAGGGTGCGACGTTCACGCTGCGTATGCCGCTGGCGGCGCGACTGCCCGAGCGTGCGCGGGCCGCGCTTCGCGTGGCCAGCCGGCAGCGCATCCTCATTGTCGACGACAATCGCGACGCGGCCGATGCGCTCGCTCTTCTGCTGGAGCTCGAAGGGCACGAGGTCAAGACGGTGTACTCCGCCGAAGATGCATTGCAGGTGCTGGCGGTATTCGCGCCGCAGCTCGCGTTGCTCGACATCGGCTTGCCGGGCATCAGCGGTTACGAATTGGCCCGCCGCGTTCGCGAGCAAGCGGGGCGCGCCGTGAAGCTCGTGGCGGTGAGCGGGTACGGTCAGACCGAAGATCGAGAGCGCTCGACGCAGGCGGGGTTCGACGTTCATCTGGTCAAACCCGTCGTGATTACGGACCTCAAGAGAGTACTGATTCGCGACTAGGCCAGCTGTGCTTCTTCGTAGAAGCCGGCACGGTCTATCCGGGCTGAGGTTTACCCGGCGTCGGAGGCGGTCGCACGCGGGCTAACGGCGGCGTGCGCCTGCTTGCCTCGACGCAAGAGCGTCTCGTAGATCTTGCAATAGTCACGCGCCATTCGCGCAGCGCTGAAGCGGCGCTCGAACATTTGCCGGCAGCGACGTCGATCCAAGGTCTGTGCCTCGGCAACGGCCGCCACAGCCGCATCGATACTCTCGACGATGAAGCCGGTGACGCCCTCATCGATCACCTCGGGCACCGAGCCGTTGCGGAACGCGATCGACGGCGTGCCGCACGCCATGGCTTCGATCATCACGAGCCCGAAGGGCTCGGGCCAGTCGATCGGAAAGAGCAGGGCGCGCGCGTTGCCGAGAAAGGCGGTCTTCTCGCGCTCGTTGATTTCGCCGATGAGCTCGACGCTCGTGCCATCGATGCGCGGCTCGATCTGCGTCTCGAAATATTCGCGATCGGCGGCATCCACCTTGGCGGCGATCTTGAGCGGGACGCCCGCGCGCTGCGCGATCTCGATCGCGCGATCGACGCCTTTCTCCGGCGCGATGCGTCCCAAGAAGGCCAGATAGCTGCCGGATTCCCGGCTGCAGCAGTGCAGCTTGAGGGGCAGGCCGTGATAGACCGTCCCTTGCCAATGCGCTCCTGGCAGCGGCTCACGTTGCGCATTGGAGATCGACACCACGGGCACGTCGCGAAACTCCGCGTACAGCTCCGTGAGCCCCGGCACGTCGAGTCGGCCGTGCAGCGTGACGACACACGGCGTCGTTTGTCGTCGCGCGAACGGCAATTGAATGTGCTCGGTATGGAAGTGGATGACGTCGAAGTCGTACGCGAGCTGATTCAATTGCTCGAGCATCAGCACGTGCAAGGCGGCCGCGTCGGGCCCATTTTCATCCAGCCGGATCGCCTGATCACATGGGGAGACGAGGTCGGCGGAGGTCCGCGAGTCGCCGCTGGCGAACAGAGTCACTTCGTGACCCTGCGCGATGAGCTCTTCCGTGAGATACGCGACGATGCGCTCGGTGCCGCCGTAGAGTTTTGGCGGCACGCTCTCGTACAGAGGAGCCACTTGTGCGATGTGCATCGTAAACGATACGTAGCAGGCACTGTACCTGCTGCAGCCTAGGCCGCGCCGACGGCAAGCGTAGCTGCACCCCAGACTATGAGAACGACACCCGTCAGCGCGCTCACCCAACGTCCTTCTGACACGACTCTCTCGGCCAGTACGAGTACGGCAAGCAGCGCGACCCACACGAGGTTCATCACACCGCCGACGAAGAGCAATGCCATCAGCAGCCAACAGCACCCAACGCACCATGCTCCGTGCTCGACACCCAAGCGCAAAGCGTTCCAGCGCCCGGTCTTCGCATGGCGAGAGAGAAACGCGGCGGGCCCGCGGCAATGTTCCAGGCACACGCGCTTGAGTGGGGAGAGCTGGTAAACGCCGGCACCGATCAGTACGGCAGCGGACAACCACGCGCTCTTCGACCAGAGCATCATCGCGGAGATGAGTCCCGCGCGCTCCAGCGCGTACTGCAGACCGGCGGCCACCACGGAGAAGCCGAGCCAAACGGCAAGATAGCCCGCCACGAGTAGCAACGACGAGACGCCGACGGACGCACGGTGCGCGTTCCAATGACGCAACACGCGACCGTACAGAAGTACGAGCGGTGCGGCGCTCGGCGTCATCATCGCGATCATCATCACCCACCACATCGCCACGATGGTGAGCCACGTCGTGTCGGGCAGGGGCATGCCTTGCATCGGCTCGACATGCGCATGCGGAAAGAGCGTGAGGACGGTCATGTCGAGGGCGGACATTCCCATGCCCGCACCTCGCCAGATGTAGACCCACGCCAGCAGCGCGAGCACGAACAGGCCGCCCGCGACGAGCGCGCGCTGCCGCCGCAGGAGCGCTTCGAGGGCGGTCACGCCGCCGAGCGGTGCCGGATCACGCCGTGATTGTTGAGATGGATGCGCGCGAACTGCGCGTAGCTCTCTTTCAGGTCGATCGCGACGTTGCCGCGCGAGCGGCCCGTGCCCGAGCCGATCTCGGCCAGCTCGTACTCGAAGCCGTCCGGCAGATCGATGCGCGCCCGACTCTCCGCACCGGTGACGGGATTGCGGATCGGCTGCCCCGCAATTTCGAGCATATCCTTGACGCGCACGCGGCCACGGCGCGCATCGACGTCGATGTCGACCTCGATCGGCGCGAAGATGGGCTCGTACACCGTCTCCATCGTGCTGGCAAAGACCGCGAACACCGTGGCGAACGGGTCGGTGTCCTGGCCCGACAAGATCGTCAGCAGCCCCGTCCGTTGCGGCTCCGTCGCGCTGGCATCGATGAACACCTGGCCCTTGCCTTTACCCTCGTGAATCGGGCCCGGCCACTTGAAGGCGATCGCGATCTTCAATCCGTCGAGGCGCGTCGCGCCGTAATGACCGCTATCGATGGTGAACCCGCCGATGGCCTCGCAAAATCCCTTGTTCGGCAGGGCGTTGAATTGGCATGGGCAGCCATACGAGCAATTGCAATTGATGAGCTCGCGCGCCTGAATTTCCCAGGGCGTCATGGAACCTCCTCGTCTATTTCGTAGATGTTCGAGTCGGCTGGAGGCCGACGAACATACGGGGGTTCAAGCACGGCAGCAAGGGCAGGTGGCCGGGGCCGACGCGGCGGGCCCCGACGGCGAAGCTAGCGCATGACGTACCTTCCGATTTCGCGGGTTGGGGATTCGGCGGGGAAGGCTCCGGCGCTGGCCGCGGCACGCGATACCAGGCCGCGTACAGCGCCGGCAGGAACACCAAAATCGGTGAGCAGGATCGGACGCAGCCGGTGCATCGTCGCTTCGATGATCGCAGCACGACGCTCCGCCGGCATCCTCGTTCTCGTTTGATCTGCGCCATCAGCACCACGGTGTTGCGAATGATCATGCCGGTCAGCGCGCAGAGCCGCGCGCGGGACTACACTGTGACGAGGGCTAGTCACGAGGTGCACTATGGATACCGACGTACTGGTCGTAGGTGCCGGCCCGACCGGGCTGATGCTCGCGAATCAACTCGCCCGCCGCGGCGTACGCGTCCTGATCATCGACCGCCATGCCGGCCCCGCGCGCGAGACGCGCGCACTCGGCGTGCAAGCCCGCACGCTCGAGATCTACGCGGCGCTTGGCATCATCGATAAGGCGCTCCAGCTCGGCACGCCCGGCAACGGCGCTTGGCTGTGGGCCAACGGCCGCAAGATGGCCCGCGTGCCGCTCGGCGATGCGGGCAAGCATGTGACTCCCTATCCATACATCCTCGTGCTCGGTCAGGACGACAACGAGCGGATCATGGGCGAGCGACTCACTTCTTTGGGCGTCTCGGTCCAGTGGAACACGGAGCTCATCGCGCTCGAACAGAATGCCGACGGCGTCGTCGCGACGTTGAAGAACGGCGATGGGACGACGCGCACCGTGACGGCCGCGTGGGTCGGCGGTTGCGATGGCGCGCGAAGCAGTGTGCGCGAGCTGTGCGGCATCACGTTTCCCGGCGCGCCGTATGAGCAGGTGTTCTTCGTCGCGGATGTCGAAGCGGCGGGCAGCATGGTGCCCAGCTCGGTGAACGCGTATCTGTGGAAAGACGGCTTTCACCTGTTCTTCCCGATGCGCGGCACGGACCACTGGCGCATCGTCGGCATTCTGCCGGCCGCGATGCGAAATCGGGACGATGTGACGTTCGAGTCGGTGATCCCGTCGGTCCGTCATGAATTGGGCAACGACCTCGTGTTGAAGGGATGTAGCTGGTTCTCGACGTATCGCATTCATCATCGCAGCGCTGCGCGCTTCCGCGATCGGCGCTGCTTCTTGATGGGCGACGCCGCGCACATTCACAGCCCGGTCGGTGCGCAAGGCATGAACACCGGCTTGCAGGATGCGTACAACCTCGCGTGGAAGCTCGCGCTCGTCGTTCAAGGGCGAGCGGACGAGAGCTTGCTCCATTCATATGAGGACGAGCGCGTGCGCGTTGCACAGCGCTTGCTGAACACGACGGATCGCGGCTTCCGCTTCATCGTTGCGGACAATTTGGGCGCGGGGCTGTTGCGCACGCAGGTGTTGGCGCGCGTCGCGGCGTTCGCGTTGGGACGCAAGAGCGTGCAAGGCGCCGCGTTTCGCACGGTGTCGCAGACGGGGATTCGCTATCGGCACAGTGCGCTGTCGCAATCGATGCCGTTGCCCGACGGGGCGCCGCAGGCGGGCGATCGCTTCCCGTGGCTGAACGTGCGGTTGCGGCCGAATGGGCCGGTCGAGGATTTGTTCGCGACGGTCGACGATACGCGGTTCAACCTCTATGTCTTTGGGCAGCCGGCGCCGGCGGCAGACGCGCTGCCGCTCCGCGATCTCCTGCGCATTCATGTCATTCCGAGCGATGCGGTGAATGAGGCGGAGCTCGCTCGGGCGGGGATTCCGCAGCCGTCGTTTTATCTCGTGCGGCCGGATGGCTATGTTGGGCTGTGCGGTGCGGACCTCGCGGAGGATGAGTTGAACCACTATATGACTCGGCGCCTGGCCACGAGGGAAGCGCCGGTCAGAAGGATGAGCGAGAGCAGATCGAACGCGCCGCCGCCGCCGTAGCTGCCATTCATGCTCGGCGTGGGCGGTATCGGCACGGCCGGCGCTGTCGGCATGGCAGGTGTCGTCGGCACGGCGGGCGTTGTCGGCACGGCGGGCGTTGTCGGCACGGCGGGCGTTGTCGGCATCGCGGGCGTTGTCGGCACCGCGGGCGACGTGTCCGCCGCCGCCCAGAACGCGTGCAACAGACTCACTTTGTCCTGCCGCACCGTCGTCCAGTCGTCGTTGAGAATGCCCCCGGTATCCCCGCTATTCGGATTCCACGACCAGTAGAACACGTCGCGCAAATTTTTCTGCTTCAAGTACGCGAACAGCGAATCCTGAAACACTTTGTCTTTCGGATCACCCTTGCCGTACTTGCCGCCCGTCTCGCCGAGCACGACCGAATACCCCTGCGCGTGCGCGTCACCAAAATGGCTATTCCAAATCGCCGGCATATTGTTGGGAAAGTCGGCGGCAGAGAAATACGACTGATTGAACACATCCGGCCCGTACACGTGCGGCGACAACACCAAGCGATCCGCCGGAATATCGAGCGGCTTGCAGAGCTGCGGATTGACGTTGCCGCCCCACCAAATGCCGTTGTTCACGGTCGTGCAGTAAGAGCCGTCTGCGACACCCTCGACAAAGATCAACGCATTCGGCGCAACGGACAGCACGGCCGCTGCAGCTCGCTCGGCAGCGCTGTTCCAATCCACGGCCGCGTTGCCGCTGCCCCAGCGCGCCGCGCCGTGCGGCTCGTTCTTCAGATCCATGCCGAGGAAGGACTTGTTGTCCTTGTAGCGGCTCGCGATGAACTTCAGATCCGCGATCCATTGCGCCTCGGTGTAGCCGTTGATGTACCAGAGCTCGGAGATGGCGTTGCAATCCGGCCGATGGTGATCCATCAGGAAGTACAAGCCGCGTTTCTCCAGCTCCATCGCGAGCACGTCCAGCACTTGCAGGCTCGTGAGTCCCTGCAGGTTCGGGTTCTTGCTGAAGTCGATCGAGCTCACCGCGGCGCCGTTGATGACGGCAGGGCAGAAGGGCACGCGCACCGCGTTGAAACCGAGCGCCTTCATCTGGTCGAGCATGTCGCCGAGATTGCGCGCCCACAGCCCATGAACCACGCGCGTCTCGGTCTCGAAGCCGAACCAATTCATGCCTTGGATCGTGATGCGCTTCGCTTGGTCGTCGTAGATGCGACCGCCGGAAACGTAAAAGGCCTGCGCGCGCGGCGCGATGACGCACAGGGCTGCGTAAACACACAGTATTGCAAGGGAACGACGCATCGAGAGTCCTCCGGCGGGTGACCTCGATGGGTACGGAGCGCGGGCACTCGATGGATTCACTGTCGCAGTCGCGCGACCGAGCGGGCACGATAGCAACGTCACGATTTCGAGAAGAAAGGGCTCCCATGCAAGGCGTCATCGACGACATGGTTCTGCGGTACGAAACGGGTCGGCTGTCGCGTCGCGAATTGATTCGTGGGCTGGCGATGCTCGCGGCCGCAGGCCCCGCGCTCGCTGCCGACTCGCCGCCGGCCCCGCCACTTCCGGCGACGGGCATCGACCACATCTGCGTACGCGTGCAGGACCTCGAACGCTCGACGCAGTTCTACGGCGCGCTGTTCGGCGTCGCGCCCCTGAGCGAGGACAAAGAGCACCGCATCGTGCGCCTCGGCATCGGCAAGCACGTGATGGTGTCGCTGCGCCAAGACGAGCCCTACGGCACGATCGATCACTTCTGCATCAAGGTTGACGGCTTCAAGAAAGACGTCGCGGCGCGCGTGCTCCAAAAGCGCGGCCTCTCGACATACGAGGATTGGGAGTACGGCTTCTACATCCGCGATCCCGACAATGCCGTCGTGCAAATGCTATGACGGCGGTCGCTACACCGCGCCGGGCCGCGGCCCCGGCGACGATGAAGGTGACGGCCAACCGAAGGGGGCGGGGGCACAGAGGCAGTTCACCGTAACGACGGCCGCCACCTCTACCTTGACCACGCGCGCCGAGCAGGTGCTCGGGTACTCCTCCGCGCGCGCGGGCGTAGAATGATCGCGTCGAGGTTCACTGGTGATTCGACCTCCGCCCGCGGGGGCGAGGAGGTTCTATGAAAACGCATCACGTGTGGTGGCCGCACATGGACCGCGAGCCCCTCTTCAATCCCTTCGTTCCGGCAACTCAGCAGCGCTATCCCGAACCGGAACCGATCAACGCCGATGAGGAAGAGCAAGCGAGCGAGGAGATGCAGGCGGACGCGGGTCAAGATCCCGCGCCGAGCGAGGAGAAGTAGCCGCCGCGCCGTCGGCCGACCGTCCGTCGCAGACGGTCAGCCGCTAGCGAAGGGCTGAATCAACCGGGCGTCGCGGTCTCGGCGGAGTGACGACGCTCGAGGTGTCCATTGAGCGACGCGTTCGAGCCCGGTTCGGCGCACGTGATGCGGTCGCGGCCGTTGCGTTTTGCACGATACATTGCCGCGTCGGCGCGCTCGACCAACGTCGCGACCTCTTCGTCGACATCCGCCATGGCCACGCCGATCGACATGGTTACGCGATCGATCTGCAAGCCGTCCTGTCGCTGCACACTGCAATGAGCGGTCGCATCCCGTAGCTGCTCGCCCACGACCCACGCTCCCGCGATCGTCGTGTCGGTCAGCAACACGACGAACTCTTCACCGCCGAGTCGCGCAGCGATATCGCGACCTTTGATGCTGTCGCGAATGAGCGCCCCGACTTGGCGCAAGACGCAATCGCCGAGCGCGTGACCATGCTGATCGTTGATGCTCTTGAAGTGATCGATATCGATGAACAGCACCGCGCAGGAGGCGAGCGAGCCGCGGCTCTCCTGTAGGGTCTGCACCGCACGCTCGAAGCCGCGACGGTTCGACAGCCCCGTCAGCGGATCGACCAACGCGTCGGTTTCCGCCTGCGTCAGCTGCGCGCGCAAGGCGTTCACCTCACGAGCGCTGCATTCCATACGATCGATGAGCTCTCCGGTGAGGACGCGGACGTTCTCGGTATCGCCAATCAGGCTCGAAACGGCGCCGCGCAGCGCCATCTGCTCGAGCGGAGCCTCGAGCTCACGCTGCCGCTGCTCGAGAGTGGCCCGGAGATAGGCGAGATCGGCGCCGGCGCGGCGCGCGCCGCGCACGATTTCGTGCAAGACGGAGGTCAGGACGTCCGCGAGATGCTGTTGCGTGGCCGCTTGATCGGGGCTGAGCTTCAACGTGTCGACTCCTTGCAAGGCACTTCCGTGCGCGAAGGTGTCAGTCGCTGCCGGCCGCTTATGTTCTTCGTTGGGGGCTGCCGTATTTACCGCTTCAGCTTCTCATAAGTAGCTTGCTATCCAAGTAGGTATTGATGCCTACCACGCGGAAAATGGGGCGGCCGTCGATCGGCCGCGCGCCGCCAGGGCGAAGCTTCGCGCGCGATGTCAGCGTTGTCACGCCGCGCGACGCGCGACTCGTCAGCGTCCGGCGTCCATCACGCGCTGAAGTGCCGCGCGAATGCGCTTCTGACCCGGGAAATATTCCCACTCGAACGCGTGCGGATAGGGCGTATCCCAGCCGCACACGCGCTCGATGGGCGCTTCGAGATTCCAGAAGCATTCCTCTTGCACCGTCGAGCACAGCTCCGCGCCGAACCCGCTGAAGCGCGTGGCCTCGTGCACGATGACGCAGCGGCCGGTCTTCTTTACAGAGCTGCAAATCGTATCGACATCGAGCGGGATGAAGGAGCGCACGTCGATGATCTCGGCGTCGAGCTCGTGCGCGCGCACCGCGGCCTCCACGACGTGCACCATCGTGCCGTACGTCAGCACGGTGAGGTCGCTCCCCGGCCGCGCGATCTCGGCTTTGCCGAGCGGCACGCTGTAGTAACCCTCGGGCACTTCGCCTTTCGGGTGCGTGCGCCACGCGACCGCCGGTTTGTCGTGATCGCCGTCGAACGGTCCGTTGTAGATGCGCTTGGGCTCGAAGAACACGACCGGATCGTCATCCTCGATCGACGAAATCAGCAGCCCCTTCGCGTCATACGGATTCGACGGCATCGCCACCTTGATGCCGGCGACGTGCGTGAAGATGCCTTCCGGGCTCTGCGAGTGCGTTTGCCCGCCGCGAATGCCGCCGCCGCACGGCGCGCGAATCGTGAGCGGCGCCGAGAACTCGCCGCCGCTACGATAGCGCAAACGCGCGCATTCGCTGATGATCTGATCGATCGCCGGATAGATGTAGTCGGCGAACTGGATCTCGACGGTGGGCCGCAAGCCGTTCACCCCCATGCCAACGGCCGCCCCCACGATGCCGCCTTCAGCGATCGGCGTATCGAGCACACGATGCTCGCCGTGCTTCTTCTGCAGGCCGTCGGTCGCGCGGAATACGCCGCCGAAATAGCCCACGTCTTCGCCCATGATGATGCAGGAGGGATCGCGTCCGAGCATCACGTCCATGGCGGAGTTCAGCGCCTGCACGATGTTCATCTGTGGCATGGCTCAGCTCCGCTCGCTCTTCAGTTGCGCGCGCTGCTTCACCAAGTGCGCGGGGATTTCCTTGAATACATCCTCGAACATGAGATCGGGATCGAGGCGCGGGCCGTCGGTCATGGTGCCGTAGCGAAGCGATTCCTCCCACGCGGCCGCGACGTGCGCGTCGAGCTCGGCGATGAGCTGGTCGTGACGATCCTGCGACCACTCGCCGAGCGCGATGAGATGCTGCTTCAGGCGCTCGACCGGATCGCCGAGCGGCCATGCTCCGGCTTCCTCTTTCGGCCGATAGCGCGCGGGATCGTCACTGGTCGAATGCGCCGAGGCACGGTACGTCACGAGCTCGATGAGCGTGGCACCGCCGCCGCGACGGGCGCGCTCCGCGGCCCAGCGCGTCACCGCGTATACCGCGAGGAAGTCGTTGCCGTCCACGCGAATGCCCGGAATGCCGAAGCCCGGCCCGCGCGCCGCGAACGAGCGTTGCTCGCCGCCTGCAAAACCCTGGAACGTGGAGATGGCCCACTGGTTGTTCACGACGTTCAGAATCACCGGCGCTTTGTAGACGGCGCCGAACGTGAGCGCGTAGTGAAAGTCCGCTTCCGCGCTACTGCCTTCGCCGATCCAGCCGGCTGCGAGAGAGTCTTGGCCCTTGATGGCCGCCGCCATGGCCCAGCCCACCGCCTGCGGGAATTGCGTCGTGACGTTGCCCGAGACGGAGAAGATGTTTCGCGGTCGCGAGTGGTAGAACACCGGCATCTGCCGGCCCTTGCACATGTCGCGCGTGTTCGAGAGGCACTGGCACATGAGGTCGACGATGTTCGAGCCGCGCGCGATGTGCAGGCCTTGCGTACGGTAAGAGGGGAATAACATGTCGTCCGGGCGCAGGGCCATCGTCGCCGCGATCGACACGGCTTCCTCGCCCGTCGACTTCATATAGAAGGAGATCTTGCCTTGACGCTGCACTCGCAGCATGCGGTCGTCATACGCACGGGTCAGGAGCATGTAGCGTAGGCCCGTGCGCAACTCTTCGGCGGGCAATTTGGGGTGCCAAGGACCCTTCGGGCGATGGTCGTCGTCGAGCACACGCACCAGCGATGTCGCGAGCGGCTCGATCTCCGCGACGCGCGCCAGCGGCTCGGGCCGCTGCACCGCGCCCGCAGGGCTCGTGACCAGGTACCCGAAATCGGGTCGGTCGCCTGGCCGGGCGGGGGGATGCGGAACGTGCAAGCGCGACGGACTGGGCATGGGAAGCCTCCCTGAAAATCAGGGGGCGGATTGTAGTGGCAATCGGGCGCGACCGAGACGCCCGGAAGGCTCAGCCGCGGGTACCCATGCAGAGCGTTTCGCCTCGGCGTCTCACTGAGGCCAAGCTGTCACGAACGCGGTAACGTCGCGAAATGTCGCGCTCGTCATCGGCGCTGCGCGGTGCCGGGAACAGCTTGGGCATTGCACCGGTGGGACTCGAGATGAACACGGCGAGCTGTTCGGCGCTCATGTGCGCGTGCCGGACTTCAGCGCCTTGCCCGCGATTGCCGTCGGGGCCGTGGCAGCAGGCGCACACTTGCCGGTCGCGAAGCCTATTCCGTCGTGACGGGCACGCTGATGTTCATGGCCACGCGGCCACCTACTACGCAAACACGCCGTTTCGCGTGAAGATCGTGCTGCTCGTATTGGCAGGGTTGAACATGCTGTACTTTCAGAAAGTCACTTTCCGTGGTGTGTCTGCGTGGGATGCGGCGCGGCCGCCGTCTGCGGCCCGGCTTGCCGACTTCCTTTCGATCGGCATCTGGTGCGCCGTCATCGGCTTCGTGGCCGGTGCGGAGTAGTTGGGATGGCACGCAAGACCAAAACCACCGGCGCGCCGAAAGCCACGCACCCCAAGGGGTTGCGCGATCACCTCGTCGGGCGCATGAGCCGAATCGCCGACGCCATGCGCAACATGAGCTCCAAGCACATCAAAGAGAGATGGAACTTGCGCGACACGGATTTCCGCCTGTTGAACGTGCTGGACGGCGAGCCGGCGCTGTCGGTGAACGAGATCGGCCGCCGCGCCCTCGTCGATCAGGCTTGGGTGAGTCGCTCGTTGCATACGCTCGAAGCCATGAAGCTCGTCGGGCGTCGCCACGATCCCAACGATTCGCGCCTCACGCTCATCAGCCTCACGAAAAAGGGCCGCGAAACGATCGAGGAGTATCGCCCCTACACCGCGTGGAGCGAGCAAGTGCTGCTGGAAGGTGTGGACGAGGCGAAGCTCAAAGAGTTGCTGAGCCAGGTGGAAGCGAACACGGAGCGCATGATCAAGATGCTCGAGCACTTGCCGAGGTATAAGCGCAGGAAGAAGTAACCGGGGGAGGGACACATGAAACGGTCGAGGATCTCGCTAGCGGTGATGATACTCGGGGCGGCCGCAGCCTCCTCAGTCGACGATTGCCGAGTACACCAACGAGCGCAGCTTGCCGAAGTCATCGAGGTCGGCAGAGGGGTTGAGCTGGGTGAGATACACCACGACCAACTGCTCGTGAGGATCGACCCAATAGTTCGAGTGATAGGCGCCACCCCAGCCGTATTCACCGACTGAGCCCGGGTCGCCGCGCTCACCCACATCCTTGACGACCGAGAAGCCGAGCCCTTCACCGACGCCCGGCCGGAACGGCACGCCGCCGAGGTGATCCGTCGTCATCAGCTCCACGGTCTTGCGCGAGAGCAGGCGCTTTCCATCGAGCTGGCCGCCGTTCAGCATCATCTGCAGAAAGCGCGCGTAATCGCCGGCGGTCGAGAGGAAGCCGGCGCCACCGGAGAACGCCTTGCGAGGCCCATCCAGATACGCCCCCTGACCGATCATGCCGCCGGGCGCCGGCGCGCGTTCGAGTTGCGGCTTGCCGGTGTTCGAGTAGACGACGGTGAGGCGATCGCGCTTGTCCTTCGGCAAATAGAACGCCGTGTCGCTCATGCCGAGCGGACCCGTGATGTTCGCGCGCAGGTACTCATCGAGCGGCATGCCGCTCACCTTCTCGACGACGACGCCGAGAATGTCGATGCTGTAGCCGTACACCCACTTTTCGCCGGGCTGCGCGTCGAAGGGCAGCGCGGCCATGCGCGACACCGTGGCGGCGATCGGCTCGTTGCGGTCCGCGAAATACCAGCCTTGAATGCCGGCCTTCTTCCACTGATCGGCGGCGGGGCCGGCGCCGTAGCTGATGCCCGACGTATGCGTCATCAGATCGTGAATCGTGATGGGGCGCTTGGCCTTCATGACGTCGTAGCCGCCACCGTCCTTCGGAACGGCAACGGTGGTTTCCTTGAACTCGGGCAAGTACTTCGAGACCGGGTCCGTCAGCAGCAGCTTGCCTTGCTCGACGAGCAGCATCGCGCCGGTGACGACGATGGCCTTGGTCTGTGATGCGATCCGGAAGATCGAGTCGGCCTGCATGCGGGCACGCGCTTCGCGATCTCGATCGCCGAACGCTTCGAGATAGACGAGCTTGCCGCGCCGGGCGACGAGCGCCACCGAGCCGGCGACTTTGCCCTCGTCCGTGTAGCGCTTCAGTCCCGCGGTCAGGCGCGCGAGGCGCTCGGAGGACATGCCGACTTCTTCGGGCTGAGCACGGGGAAGGGGATCGTGCCCGGGCTCACTGGCCCATGCGGATCCGACGGCAAGTAGGACAACGGCCAGGAACAGCGTCGGCCCTCGACGCACTGCTGAGATCGGCATCGCGACCCCCTGCGCAACGTGAGGGGCGCATCTTCGCCGAGCGCGCCTGCCGTTGGCTAGGTCTGGCGGAGCTCGGCGGCGGCGCGTTCCAACAGACGGAGGTGCTGCTCGAGGCGGGCGACGTCCTCCGCTTTCAGTCCGGCGAGCAACTTGGTCTCGTATTCCAGTGCCAGTGGCGCGACTTCCGCGTGGAGCGCTTCGCCGCCTTTGGTGAGCATCAAGCGGTGCGAGCGGCCGTCTGCGGAGTTGGGCAGGCGTTTGATGAGTCGCCGGCGGAGCAGTCCCTGGGCCGCGCGCGTGACCGTCACTTTGTCCATGATGGTGCGGCCGCAGAGCTCCTGCTGGGTGAGCGAGCCTTCATCGGCGAGCACCGCGATGAGCCGCCACTGCGGGATCGTGAGACCGAACTTCTCCTCGTAGGCGAGCTGGATCACCCGCGAGACCGCGTTGGCAGCGACGGAAAGCCGGTAGGGCAGGTAGTGTTGAAGTCGCAGCGTGCGGGCTTTGGTGGGCATCGATTCGCGTTCCGGACGTGAGAGGGGCGCTACTCGATCGAGGGCAGTACGCATGCCGTCACCTCTCCAAATCCGATGCGGGGCGCGCCGGCGCGTTCGCAGAAGCCGCGCATGATCACGGTGTCGCCGTCTTCGAGGAAGCTGCGCGTCTCGCCGTTCGGCAACGCGAACGGCTGCTTTCCGCCGGCCGAGAGCTCGATGAGCGAGCCCACTTCGCTCGGCCCGGGCCCGGACTGCGTGCCGGTGCCGAGCAGATCGCCGGGCTGCAGGTTGCAGCCGTTCACCGTGTGATGCGCGATGAGTTGCGCGATCGTCCAATACGCGTGTTTGAAGCTCGTGCGCGCAAGTCTCGTCGCGGAGTGGCCCGCGCGACGCATCGCATCCGATTGCAAATGGACCTCGAGCTGAATGTCGATCGCGCCGCTGCTGCGGACGTGCGGCGAATCCAGATACGGCAGGGGCTGCGGGTCCGCCGCGGGCCGCTCCCACGCGAGACGGTAGGGCTCAAGGGCTTCGAGCGTGACGATCCAGGGCGAGATGCTCGTCGCGAAGTTCTTGCCGAGGAACGGGCCGAGGGGTTGGTACTCCCAGGCCTGGATATCTCGCGCCGACCAGTCGTTCAGCAGGCACAGGCCGAATACGTGCGACTCGGCTGCCGCGATGTCGATACGCGAGCCCAGCGCGTTGCCGGAGCCGACGAACAGACCGAGCTCGAGCTCGTAGTCGAGGCGGCGGCTCGGGCCGAGCGTCGGTGTGGGCGCTCCGACTTGTCCCTTGGGTCGAGCGAAATCCTCGCCGGACAAAATGATGGAGGAGCTGCGGCCGTGGTATCCGATGGGCAACCACTTGTAGTTCGGCATCAAGGGATTGTCCGGCCGGAATAGTTTTCCGACCGTGGTCGCGTGATACACGGAGATGTAGAAATCGGTGTAGTCGCCGATGCGCGCGGGCAGGCTGTAATGGGCGCGGGATTGCGGGACGAGACACGGGCGCAGCGCGCTCTCCATCTCGGAGCCGGTGCGCAGGGCGCGAGAGAGTGCGAGTCGCAAGGCGGACCACGCTTGCGGCCCGCTCGCCATCAGGTCGTTCAGCCTCGAGCGCGATGCGCTCGACAGCGTGCGCGCGACCGTCGGCTCCCACACTCCGAAGCGCGAAGCGGCGGCTAGATCGAGGATCTCATCGCCGATGGCCACGCCGCCGCGAAACTCCTCCGAGCTGCCGGCGCGCCGGAATACGGCGAACGGCAGATTCTGAACGGGAAAGTCTGCCGTCGAAACATTGGCCGACTCGACCCAGCTGCGCAGCTTCGGATCATGTGTTTCATTGAGCATTGTGCGCATCCCTCAGCGCTGGCGCGGATCGAAGTGCTTCTGCAGGCCCTGCCAGCACTCGAAGTAATTTGTTTGCAGCAGCGGGGAATCCAGCGCGTATTGCGTCGGCCGGATCACGTGACGCGTCTCGAACATGAACGCCATCGTGTCGCTCACTCGGCGCGGCGTCGTGGTGTCGGCGCGGCTCGCGGTTTCGAAGGTCGCCGCATCGGGGCCATGACCGCTCATGCAATTGTGAAGCGAGGCGCCGCCGGGGACGAACCCTTGCGCCTTCGCGTCGTACACACCGTGCACGAGGCCCATGAACTCGCTCGCGACGTTGCGATGAAACCAGGGCGGGCGGAAGGTGTGCTCCATCGCGAGCCAGCGCGGCGGAAAGATCGCGAAGTCGATCGTGTCGGTCTGCATCACCGTGAAGATGGACGGATCGGGATGGTCGTAGCTCACCGAGCCGATCGTGTTGAAGCGGCGCAGATCGTATTTGTAAGGCGCGTAGTTGCCGCGCCAGGCGACGACGTCGAACGGCGAATGGTCCATGGGCGCGGACCAGAGGTGACCGAGGAACTTGGTGGCGAGCTCGTAGCGGTCCTCGCGATCCTCGTACCACGCCTGCGGCGTGCGGAAGTCACGCTCGCTCGCGAGCCCGTTCGCGCCGATCGGGCCGAGCTCGGGGAGACGGAAGGGCGCGCCGAAATTCTCGCAGATGTAGCCGCGGGCCGGGCCGTCCGGGAGATCGACCTTGAAGCGGATGCCGCGCGGAATGACGGCGATTTCTTGCGGCTCGACGCGGAGTCGGCCGAGCTCGGTCGTGACGAGCAGGGGTCCCTGTTGGGGAACGATCAACAGTTCGCCGTCGGCGTCGTAGAAAGCGCGCTTCTCCATCGAACGGTTGGCCGCGTAGAGGTAGATGGCGCAGCCGGTCTGGGCTTGCGGGTCACCATTGCCCGCCATCGTGACGAGGCCGTCGATGAAGTCCGTCGGCTCGCTCGGGATCGGCAGGGGATTCCAGCGGAGTTGCGAGGGAGGCGTCGTCGCGTTCGAGAAGGTGTTGGTGATACCGCGATCGTCGATGCGTCGAAACGCACGGTGCGTGACGGCGGGGCGAATCCGATACAGCCACGACCGACGATTGACGGCGCGCGGCGCGGTGAACGCGGTCCCGGAGACTTGCTCGGCGTAGAGGCCGTACGGGCAGCGCTGCGGCGAGTTCTGTTCCGGCAACGCGCCGGGCAAGGCTTCGCTCGTGAAGTAATTCGCGAAGCCCGTTTGGTATTCACCCGCCGATGGTGCGCTCATGGTTGCTTCGCCTCCAGCACGCCGCGACGGATCTGGTCGAGCTCCAGCGACTCGAACAACGCCTTGAAGTTGCCTTCGCCGAAACCCTCGTTTCCCTTGCGCTCGATGATCTCGAAGAAGCACGGCCCGATGACGTTCTGCGTGAAGATCTGCAGCAGGAGCCCTTGTCCGCGAGTCGGCGCGCCGTCGATCAGAATTCGCCGGTCCTGTAGCCGTTTCAGATCCTCGCCGTGACCGGGAACGCGCGCGTTGAGGCCTTCGTAATAGGTGTCCGGCGTATCCTGAAACTGCACGCCGCGCGCGCGCATGCGGTCGACGGTCGAGTAGATGTCGCTCGAGCCGAGCGCGACATGCTGGATGCCTTCGCCGCGGTAATGATGCAGGAATTCCTCGATCTGCGACTTGTCGTCCTGGCTCTCGTTCAGCGGGATGCGGATCTTGCCGTCGGGGCTGGTCATGGCCTTCGAGAAGAGGCCGGTGACCTTGCCCTCGATGTCGAAATAGCGGATTTCGCGGAAGTTGAAGATGCGCTCGTAGAAGTCCGCCCACACCTTCATGTTGCCGCGCTGGACGTTGTGCGTGAGATGGTCGATGTAGGTGAGGCCCGCGCTGTTGGCCGCTTCGCGTTCCGCCACGCCCGGGATGGGCACGAAGTCGACGTCGTAGATCTCGCGCGCGCCGTACATGTCGACGAGATAGAGATAGGAGCCGCCGATGCCCTCGATGGCCGGGATGTTCAGCTCCATGGGCCCGACCGCACCCTTCACTTGCTTCGCGCCCCTCTCGATTGCGAGCTTCAGTGCTTTGGCGGCGTCGCGCACCCGAAAGGCCATGGCGTTGATGGACGGGCCGTGCCGGCCGCGAAAATCCGCCGCCTGGCCGCTCGGCTCCATATTCAGGATGAAGTCGATGTCGCCTTGCTTGTACCGCAGGACGTTCTTCGAGCGATGGCGCGCTACGGCGGTGAAGCCCATGGCTTCGAACAGCTTCGCCAGCGCCTGCGGATCGGGGCTCGTGAACTCGACGAACTCGAAGCCGTCGGTGCCGAGGGGGTTGTCGTAGAGATCTTGGGCCATGATCCGTGTGCCTGCGTAACGGGGAGGCAGCCGTGGGCCTCCGGATGCATCGAATTATCCAGTTGCAGATGAAACTATCAAGTTACAGGCGCAACTAGCGATGCGGAGCCGGCGAGCGCGAGGCCACGATCCTCGGCCTCGAGTCCCACCCCCGCGTCAGCCCGGAATTTCGGGCTCGACCAGTCGCGCCAGGTGATCGAGCGACTCCTGCCAACCGAGGTAGCACATCTCCGGCGGAATCGCCTCGGGAATGCCTTCCTGGACGACATTCAGCTCTGTCCCGCACGAGACAGTCTTCAGGACAATGGTCGTCACGATCTCGCCCGGGAGGTTCGGGTCGTCGAACACGTCCGTGTACTTCAGGCGCTCGTTCGGCACGAGCTCGAGGTACTTGCCACCGAAGGCGTGGCGGTTACCGCTCGTGAAATTCCGGAACGACATCTTGAAGGTGCCGCCGACTTTGGCGTCCAGCTGGTCGACCTTGCAGGTGAAGCCGTTGGGCGGCAGCCAGCGGGCGAGGGCCTCGGCGTCCGTGAACGCGCGATAGACCTTCTCGGGCTTGGCGCGCAGGACGCGGTGAAGGCGGACGGTGTTGGCGGGCATCGTGAATCTCCTATTACGAAGTGAGGGGGCGCATCCACAAGGACGAACGGTCTTCCGGTAATCCGACATCGTTGCGGCCGGTCTGCACGCAGGTAAGAATCAGCCCCCCACCCGAGGAGGATCCCCGCATGCGCCTGAAGGTGAACGGTAAGGAACACGACGTCACCGGCGTCGACGAGTCTACGCCCCTCTTGTGGGTGCTCCGGGACCATCTCGGATTGGTCGGCACGAAGTATGGCTGCGGCGTCGCGCAGTGTGGCGCGTGCACCGTGCATTTGAACGGCGACCCAGTGCGGTCCTGCTCTATCCCGGCCGCCGCCGTGGCGGGGCAGGCCATCACCACGATAGAAGGAGTCGCCGGCGCGGACGGGAAGCTCCACCCCGTGCAGGCGGCGTGGATCGCGCACGACGTTCCGCAGTGTGGGTACTGTCAGGCGGGCCAGATCATGTCCGCCGTGGCGCTCTTGCGCCGACTGCCGAAACCCACCGATCAGGACATCGATGCCGCAATGGCCGGAAATCTGTGCCGCTGCGGGACGTATCTGCGGATTCGCAAGGCGATCAAGTCCGCTGCGGCGGCTGGCGAGGGAGAGTCCACATGAGCACGACCGCGCGGACGATGAACGAGACGATGAGTGCCGCGGACGCGGAGGTGCGCGAGATTCTGCGCCTGGCGGACGCTGAATCGAGCGGTGAGCGCCCCCGAGTCACGCGGCGCTCCTTCATCAAGCTCGTGGGGCTGGCGGGTGGCGGCTTCGCGCTCGCTTTTCATGCGGGCGACAGGTCCGCGGCATTGGCGGCCTCGAGCGCGAGCGCGCCGGCCGAGTCCGCGCTCAATGCCTATGTGCGCGTCATGCCGGACGGCACGATCATCATTTTCAACAAGAGCCCCGAAATCGGGCAAGGGCTGAAGACGGCGTTCCCGCTGATCATCGCCGAAGAGCTCGATGCCGATTGGACGCGCGTCCAGGCGGAGCAATCGCCGATCAATCAAGCGCTGTACGGCACGCAGGGCGCCGGCGGCTCACGCTCGATCCCGTCGAACTGGGACACCTTGCGCCGGGCCGGTGCATCGGCGCGCGCGATGCTCGTCGCCGCCGCTGCCAAGCAGTGGGGCGTTCCCGAAAGCCAGCTGCGCACCGAGCGCAGTTGCGTGATTCACGATGCGAGTGGCCGCCGCCTGGGATACGGCGAGTTGGCCAATGCGGCCGCGGCGATGCCGGTACCGGATGAAAAGTCGCTGAAGCTGAAGGAGCGCAAGGATTACCGGCTGCTCGGCTCGCGCGTGACCGGGGTCGACAACCACCGCCTCGTCACCGGCCAGCCGCTCTTCGGCATCGATCAAACGGTGCCGGGCATGAAGTACGCCGTTTACGAAAAGTGTCCGGCGATCGGGGGCAAGGTCGGCAGCGCGAATCTCGAGGAGATTCGCAAGCTTCCCGGCGTGGTCGATGCGTTTGTCATCGAAGGCACGGGCAAGCCCACGGAAGTGATGCCGGGCGTGGCGATCATCGCGACGTCGACGTACGCGGCGATCAGCGCGAAACGCCAATTGACAGTGAAGTGGGACGAGAGCAGCGCCTCGAAAGACAGCTGGACCAAAGCGAGCGCCGAGGCGCAAGAGCTGGCGAAGAAGCCGGGCGCGCAGACCCTGCATACGGCCGGCGATGTGGATGCCGCGCTTGCCTCATCCAAGACGTCGGTCGAGGCCTTCTATACGTACCCGTTCGTCTCGCACGCGCCGCTCGAGCCGCAGAACTGCACGGCGTGGTATCGCGATGGCGCCGTGGAAATCTGGGCACCCACGCAGACACCTACCGCGGGGCTCACGCTCGTTGCCAACGTGCTCGGTATCGCGCCGGAGAAAGTGACGCTGCATCAGACGCGCGTCGGCGGCGGTTTCGGTCGGCGGCTCATGAACGACTACATGTGCGAAGCCGTGGTCATCTCGAAGCGTGCCGGCGGGCCCGTGAAGCTGCAGTGGACGCGCGAAGACGACATGACGCACGACTTCTATCGCCCCGGCGGCTTCCATTCCTTCAAGGCCGGCATGGATGCGAAGGGCAAGCTCGTGGCCTGGCACGATCACTTCATCACGTTCACCGCGGACGGCCAGGCGCCTTCGAGCGGCGCCGACATGCGAATGCCGGAATTTCCGGTACCGCTGCTGCCGAACCTGCGCATCTCGCAGACGATGTTGCCGTTGCAGGTGCCGACTGGGCCGTGGCGCGCGCCGCGCTCGAATAGCATCGCATTCGCCGTGCAGTCTTTCTTGCACGAATGCTCGCTCGCGGCGAAGCGCGATCACCTCGATTTCTTGCTGGAAGTGATGGGCGAGCCGCGCTGGCTGCAGCCCGGAAATCAGGGCTCGCTCAACACCGGACGCGCGTCGGACGTCATCAAGCTGGCCGCGGCGAAAGCGGGCTGGGGGCGCAAGCTGCCGAAGGGCACTGGGCTCGGGCTCGCGTTTCACTTCAGCCATGCCGGGCACTTTGCCGAAGTGGCGCAGGTGCGGGTGGACAAGGATCGCAAGCTCACGGTGGAGCGCGTCACGGTCGCCGGTGATATCGGGCCGATCGTCAACATGAGTGGCGCGGAGAATCAGGTGCAGGGCGCGGTGTTGGATGGGCTCAGCACGGCCATGGGCCTCGCGCTCACGATCGAAAACGGCCGTATCGCCGAGACGAACTTCGATCGCTATCCGATGCTCCGGATGCCCAGCGCGCCCGAGGTGGAGGTGCACTTCATCCAGAGCGATTACACCCCGACGGGCGTCGGCGAGCCGGCGTTGCCGCCGGTGGCGCCGGCGATCTGCAATGCCATTTTCGCCGCGACGGGGCAACGGGTGAGGTCACTGCCGTTGGCGAAGGAAGGCTTCTCTATTTAGTCGCTCGCGCGCGAGCCGGAAGGTGCCCGTTTGTCGGAATGGTCGGTATCGCGCGTCGAGCAACTTGCCCCGGATGCCGCGGCCGTCAAGGCGGGCCAAGGGCTCGCGAAACCCGCGAAGTGGCAGAACCTCGGTCGCGATGAGCGGGTGATCTGGGGCGAGTGTCAGGGAAGCGGCGCCAATCCCTATCAGGTGCGCGTGGACCTCGAGGTCGCCGCGTACAAATGCAGTTGTCCGAGTCGCAAGCAACCGTGCAAGCACGCGCTCGGACTGCTCTTGATGATGGCCGGTGGCGTGAGCATTCCGACTACAGCGCCGCCGGCGTTCGTCGAGGAATGGGTCGCCGGGCGCACGAAACGCGCGGACGCGAAAGCCGCTCGCGCTGTGGCCCCCGAGAAGCCACCTGATCCTGAAGCGCAGGCGCGTCGCGCGGAGAAGCGCGAGTCGCGCATCGAGGGCGGGCTGGCGCAGCTCGAATCGTGGTTGGCGGATATCGTCGCGCAGGGGCTCGCGGCGACTCGCGCGCGGCCGCCGCAGTTTTGGTCGCAGATGGCGGCGCGACTCGTGGATGCGCAGGCGCCCGGGCTCGCGCGTCGCGTCTACGCGTTGAGCGAGCTCGCCGTGTCCGGCGAGAACTGGCAGTCGGATCTGCTTGCGGGAATGGCGCGGCTGCAGTTGCTCATCGATGCATATCGACGCGTCGACAAGCTTCCCGCGCCCCTTGCCGCCGAGGTGCGCACTCAAGTGGGGTGGACGCAAGCAAAGGAGACTTTGTTCGAGCGCGCAGGTGGACGGGACCACTGGCATGTGCTCGGGCATCGGCAGAGTCAGGAGGAGCAACTTCGCACGCAGTACACGTGGCTTGCAGGGCTTTCGTCGGGGCGGTTTGCGTTAGTGCTGGATTTCGCGATTGGGAATCTGCCGTTGCCGGCGACGTTGCGCATTGGGCAGGTGGTCGATGCGGAGCTCGCGTATTTCGAGGGCGCGCCCGCTCTGCGCGCGCTGGTGAAGGAGCGGTTCGAGGGGGCGCCGCCGCGGCATGTGCTGCCGGCCGCGCTCGATGTAGCTGGGGTTCAGCGCGAGTTTGCGGCGCGGCTTGTCGAGAATCCGTTGCTGGAGCGGTGGCCGGTGGTGCTGGGACCGGTGGTACCCGCGATGAGTGCGGACGGCGCTGCCGGGCGCGTCGGTGGCGCGTCGATGTATTTCGTGGATGCGGCGGGTAGGCGTGTGACCGCCTCTCGCGGCTTTCGTCACGGATGGCTGTTCGATGCGCTTGCGGGTGGCCGTGCGCTGAATGTTTTCGGGCAGTGGGATGGGCGCGTGTTCGATCCGATTTCGGTCGAGCACGAGGGCCAGCTTTTTTCGCTTGCGCACGTTGGCGAGCTGTCCGTGTTGTCGAAGGTGGCCTGACGTTCATGTCCGCAGCCGACATCGCGCGCAACTGGAACACCATCGCCTCGATCGCCACGCTCGGCACGAATCGCGGCGGCGCGGCGGTGGAGAAGCTGTGGCTGGGCGATGAGAGCGCGGCGCCTGTGGGGCTCAGCACGCCCGCGCCTGCGGCGTCGAGCACGTCCGCGCCCGCGGCGCCGAGCACGTCCGCGCCTGCGGCGTCGAGTACGTCCGCGCCCGCGGCGTCGAGTACGTCCGCGCCTGCGGCGTCGAGTACGTCCGCGCCTGCGGCGTCGAGTACGTCCGCGCCCGCGGCGCCGAGCATGCCGGCGCCGTCGACGCTTCCTCAGCACGCGCGCCTGCGAGCCGCGGCGTTCGATGCAGCTTCGCCGGAGCGCAGTCTGCTGCGCACCGCGGCGATGAGCTATCTCTCGCAGCTCTCCGGTGGTCGTATCGAAGCCGCAAACCTGTCGCCGCCGGATCTCGCACCGTCATCCCAAGCGCGCGTCGTCAGCGAAAACGCCGCATGGCGCCTCGCTCGCATGCTCGCAGGCGATCATCGCGACCTCGTACCGGAGTGGTTCTCGCTCGCCGCCCGCGCAGCCGCAGTGCTGCCACCGCAGTGGCTACCAGTCGTGCTCAACGAGCTGCACCCACACGAGCGCGCCGCCGCCGCGCCCGTGCTCGGCCCGCGAGCCGAATGGCTCGCGAAACGCAATCCCGAGTGGACCTCAGTGGCTCCAGCAACCGGCCTTCCAATCGACCGCTGGAACAACGGCACACTCCCCGAACGTGGCGCCGCGCTCGCAATCATGCGCGAGCAAGACCCAACAGGCGCGCGCATCCTGCTCGAGCGCTCATGGCAAACCGAGCCGCCCGATGCCCGCGCTGCCTTTCTCGAAACACTGCTCACGACGCCAGGACTCTCCGCAGCCGACGAACCTTTCCTCGAATCCGCACTCGACGACAAGCGCAAGGACGTGCGTTTGGCCGCGGTCGAGTGTCTGTGCACGCTACCCAATTCGGCGCACGCCAAACGGAACCTCGCGCGCCTGCAACCTCTGATCACGTTGACGGAGCAGGGCACCGGTCTGCTCAGCAGGTTGAAGAAGCGCCGTCTCGAAATCACGTTGCCCGCGTCGATAGACAAAGCAACCGTTCGCGATGGCATCAACGCCAAACCGCCCGCCCAGCAGAAGATCGGCGAGCGCGCGTACTGGCTGATGCAGATGATCGCGATGGCGCCGCCGTCTCACTGGGGTGAGCACTTCAAGTCCGAGATCGATACGCTGATCGCCGCCGCACTATCCACCGACTACGCCGTCGATCTGCTGCTCGCGTTCTCGAACGCGGCAATCAGACATCACGATGCCGCGTGGATCACCGCGCTGAGTCTGCAATTGCTCGCGTGGTACGACCATGCCGAGAACCAAGGTCTCGCCGCGCAAACGACGACCGCGCTCGTCGCAGCCGCGCCGGCGAGCGAGCGCGACGCAATCCTCCGCAAGCTCCTCACCGCGAGCAAAGGCCCGCAGTTCTCTTTTCTCCAGGGCGCACTGGCGGCAGCGGATTCCGAGTGGAGTGCAGAGACGACGCGCCTCGCCTGCGAGCGGCTCGAACAGCGCGTCGGGCTCGAGACAGCCGACTCTGTCCGCCCACGCGACACCTTTGCGCACTGGGGCCCTCGCGTCGAGGTGGCGACGGCGAGCCGCGCGCTGCTGCGAATCCTCGAGCACACAGGCGACAAGTCGCCCTGGCGAAATGCGCTCGAAGCATTGAACGACATCATCGAATTTCGCGTGGCCATGAGGCAGGAGCTTTCGACGTGAACGCAGCCAAGTCCGCCATCCAACGACAGCCGGCCGAACGGGAGTTCGCCGCGGAGCTCGACGCGCTCGCGAAGGACGATACGCGACAGCGCCCGCCGCAGTGGAAGCTCTCGCCGTGGGCCGTCGTCACGTATCTCGTGGGTGGCAAGACGGACAGCGGGGTGACGATCACGCCGAAGTACGTGGGACAGCGCCGGCTGATGGAGATCGCAGTGGCCACGCTGGCGACAGATCGCGCACTCTTGCTGCTGGGATTGCCGGGCACGGCCAAGAGCTGGGTCAGCGAGCATCTCGCGGCGGCGATCAGCGGCGATTCGACGCTCCTCGTGCAGGGCACGGCGGGCACGGCTGAGGAATCCATTCGCTACAGCTGGAATTACGCGTTGCTGCTTGCGAAAGGGCCGTCGCGCGATGCTCTCGTGCCAAGCCCGATCATGCGCGCGATGGAGTCCGGCGCGCTCACGCGGCTCGAAGAGCTGACGCGCGTGCCGGCGGATGTGCAGGACACGCTCATCACCATCCTGTCGGAGAAGACGTTGCCCGTGCCGGAGCTCGGCACGGAAGTGCGCGCACAGCGCGGCTTCAATCTCATCGCCACCGCGAACAACAAGGATCGCGGCGTGAACGAGATGTCGAGCGCGCTCAAGCGCCGCTTCAACACGGTGGTGCTACCGACGCCCGAAACACTGGAAGAGGAAGTCTCGATCGTCCAAATGCGAGTGGACGCGATCGGCAAGGCGCTGGAGCTGCCGGCCGAGGCGCCGGCGCTCGCCGAGATCCGCCGCATCGTCACGGTGTTCCGCGAGCTGCGCGACGGCAAGACGGAAGACGGTAAGGCGAAGCTGAAATCGCCGAGCGGCACGCTCTCGACCGCCGAAGCGATCAGCGTGGTGAGCAATGGCATGGCGCTCGCCGGTCACTTTGGGGACGGGTCGATGACGGCGCACGACGTGGCCTCCGGGTTGGTCGGCGCGGTGGTCAAAGATCCTGTACAGGACAGCATTGTCTGGCGCGAGTACCTCGAGACCGTCGTGAAGGAACGCGATGGATGGAAAGACCTGTACCGCGCGTGCCGCGAACTGCTGTGACTTGCGAACTGCTGTGACGCGAATGAACGTCGAATACGCAGATCTGAAGCGCAGACACGCGAGGTAGCGCAAGCGATGGCCCTGGAAGGCGTACGACTCTTCGGCGTGCGACATCACGGGCCGGGCTCGGCCCGTAGCCTCGTGCACGCCCTCGAAGCGTACGCGCCGCAGGCGGTGCTCATCGAGGGCCCGCCGGACGCCAACGAGTTGCTGCCGTTGGCCTCGCACGCGGGTCTCGAACCGCCCGTCGCGCTGTTGGTGTACGCGCCCGATGCGCCCAACAAGGCTGCCCTCTATCCATTCGCGCGATTCTCCCCCGAATGGCAGGCCATTCAGTTCGCGCTCGCGCGAGGCATCGCCGTTCGCTTCATCGACCTTCCCCACACCTATCGGCTCGCTGATACGCAGGAAGAGACCGATGACGCAGGAGACGCGCAGACATCTGCACGGGGTGACCCGCTCAAACCGATGGCCATTGCCGCCGGCTACGGCGACACCGAGCGCTGGTGGGACCACCTCGTCGAATCGCGCGAAGGCAAGGACCTGGAAGTGTTCGACGCCATCCACGAGATGATGAGCGCCGTGCGCGCGCAGCTCGACCTGTCGTCATCGAAGACCGAGCAGCGGCGCGAAGCGTTCATGCGCAAGAGCATCCGTGCGGCGAAGGCCGAGGGGTTCGAGAAGATCGCAGTGGTCTGCGGCGCGTTCCATACGCCCGCGCTGACCGAGATGCCATCCGCGAAGCATGACGACGAGATTCTGCGCGGCCTGCCGAAGATCAAGACGAGCGCCGCGTGGGTGCCGTGGTCGTACGAGCGACTGTCGTACGCGTCCGGGTATGGCGCCGGAATCGAATCGCCGACGTGGTACGAGTTGCTCTGGGACAAGCGCGCGGCCCTCGGCTCGGAGTGGGTAACGCGCGCCGCGCGCTTGCTGCGGAAAGAGGACGTGCCTGCTTCCTCCGCGCACGTGATCGAAGCCTGCCGGCTCGCAGATGCGCTGGCCGCGGTGCGCGGCCGCCCGGTGCCCGGGCTCGTTGAATACAACGATGCGACCATCGCCGTGCTCGGCGCGGGCGATGCGCTCAATCTCAAGCTCATCGAACGGCGCTGGCACTTCGATACGCGTCTCGGGAAAGTACCGGAAGACTTTCCGGCCGCGCCGCTGCAGAAAGACCTGTCTGCCTTGCAGAAGCGCTTGCGCATGCCGCCGGCAGCGGAGGAGAAGACGTTCGATTTGGACTTGCGTGAGCCCATGGCGCGCGAGCGCAGCCACATGCTGCGTCGTCTGCGGATTCTTGGCGTCGAGTGGGGCAAGCTCGCGCCGCATGCGGTAATGGGGAAGGGCACCTTCCATGAAATCTGGCAGGTGCGCTGGGAGCCGGAGTTCTCCGTCACGCTGACCGAGGCGAGCCGGCACGGGCATACGCTGGAGCAAGCGGCTGCGGCTGCGCTCGCGGAGAAGTCCGCGGGCACGGAGCGACTCGCCGAGCTCGTCGAGTTGCTCGATGACGCGCTGTTCTCGGACCTCGCCGATGCGATCCAACCGCTCGTCAGCGCGATCGAGCGGCGCGCGGCCGCGCAGGCGGATGTGCTGCAACTCCTCGAAGCCGTGCCGCCGCTCGTGAGCGTCTATCGCTACGGCAACGTGCGGCAAACCGATGTCGGGCTGGTCGGCGAGATTCTCAGCACGCTCGTGCCGCGCATGTTGATCGGCCTTCCGCCGGCGGCGGCGCACATCGATGCAGATGCGGCCCGCGAAGTGTGGAAGCGGATGATATCCGCGGATCAATCGCTCACGGCGCTCGCGAACGCGGAGTTCATCCAAGGTTGGCGAGATTGTCTTGCGCGTCTGACATCGAGTGAGTCGACACATCCGCTGCTTGCGGGGTACGCGTCCAGGCTGCTCTACGATGCCAAGGTCGTCGAATTCGAAGGACTCGCGACGGCACTGTCGCAAGCGCTCTCCGTCGGGAACGCACCGGAAGTCGGCGCGAACTGGATCGAAGGGTTGCTGAGCGGCAGCGGCACGCTGCTGATCCACGATGATCGACTGCGCGAGGTGCTGGACGGCTGGATCCGCGAGGTGTCGGAAGAGCATTTCATCCGCGTGCTGCCGCTGTTGCGCAGGACCTTTGCGGAGTTTCCGCGCGGCGAGCGGCGTGTGCTCGGCGAGCGTTTGCGAAGCAAGCATGGCCCGGCGTCGACGGTCGCGGTGCCCGTGGGTGATTTCGACGAAGCGGCGGCGCAGGCGCTCGTGCCCGTGTTGACGCTGATTTGGAGTGAGGAGTCGATGCCGTGATTTCCGACAACGACGCGACGATGCGCTGGCGACTCGTGCTCGGCGGCGATGAGGCCGACGGCACCGGCATCTCGCTCAGCGGCGAGGTGCTTGCGATGGATCGCGCACTCCAAGCGCTCTACGACTCCGATCGCCGCGGCGGTCTCGGCAGCTCGCAGCCGAGCGTCGCGCGCTGGCTCGGCGACATCCGCGAGTACTTCCCGTCGAGCGTCGTGCAAGTGATGCAGCGGGACGCATTCGAACGGCTCGACATGCGGCGCATGCTGATGGAACCGGAGATGCTCGAATCCTTGCAGCCGGACGTGCATCTCGTCGCGGACCTCATCGCGATGTCGGGCAGCATTCCGGCGAAGACACGCGACACGGCGCGCCAAGTCGTGCGTCGCGTGGTCGACGAGCTCATGAAGCGGCTCGCGGAGCCGATGCGGCAAGCGGTGAACGGTGCGCTCAATCGCGCCGTGCGCAATCGACGCCCGCGCCACAACGACATCGACTGGCCGCGCACGATTCGCGCGAACCTCAAGAACTATCAGCCGGAGTACGGCACGATCGTGCCGGAGGTGCGCATCGGGTACGGGCGCCGGCGGCAATCGATGCGACACGTCGTGCTGTGTATCGATCAGAGCGGCTCGATGGCGGCGAGCGTCGTCTACTCGGCGATCTTCGGCGCGGTGCTCGCGACGATGCCGGCGGTGGATACGTCGCTCGTCGTCTTCGACACGTCTGTCGTCGATCTGACGGATCAACTCGACGATCCGATCGATTTGCTGTTCTCGACGCAACTCGGCGGTGGCACGGATATCAATCGTGCGGTCGGGTATTGCCAGCAGTTGGTGCGCTCGCCGCAGGATACGATTTTCGTGCTGATCAGCGACTTGTTCGAAGGCGGCGTCGAAGAGGAATTCATGAAGCGCGCCGCGTCGCTGGCCGCGTCCGGCGTTCAGTTCATCACCCTGCTGGCGTTGAGCGACGAGGGCGCGCCGCATTTCAATGCGCCGCTCGCTGCACAGCTGGCGACATTGGGTGTGCCGGCGTTCGCGTGTACGCCGGATCAGTTTCCAGAGCTGATGGCGGCGGCGATTCAACGGAGTGATTTGCGCGACTGGATCGCGAACCACTGATCCACGGCGTCGCAGGTGAGGTCGCGGCAATTCTTGGGGTGATAGACCGACTTGCGCAGCGGTCGCGACCAGCGTGAGCCCGAGCATTGCTGCGACGATCGCGCCCTGCCACGCTTCCCCATCGCCAGCGACGTGCCCCTTGCCCCTTCATCGTGGTCTCGGTTGCAGAGCCTTGCCGGCGGCCGCATTCTTCGCAGCACATCATTGGAGCGTGTTCATGGCCGTCCCTTGGGCGCAAATCGTTCGATTCATGCCGACGATCATCGAGGTCTCGTCCGAGCTCTTGAAGCGGACGCGGCGGTCGCCGTCGAAGGAAGTGGCCGCGAATGGGACCGTGGTCCCGAATTTCGAAGGCCGGGTGGCCATGCTCGAGGAGACCGAGCGTCGCGCGGCGGAGCTGGATGCCCAAATGGCGGATCAGCTCGGGCAGCTCACTCACGCCGTCACGGCGCTTCACGCGCAGAATCGGCGGTTGGTGTGGATGCTGATTGGGACGGGGGTCATCGCGGTGATTGCGCTGGTCGTGGCGCTGGTTCGTTAGCGCGCACGAGCCGCGCTTCGAGAGCCGACGCGGCGGCGCGTTTCGAGAGCTGACGCGGCGGACCGAGGGCAAGCGGCCCGTGTTGCGGGCGCTGCCAGCTGACGACGGAGGAATTTCGGCCGTCAGGATGCGGTACGCCTCGCGCATGGAAGCGTCCTGGCGTCTATTCTGCGCATCATGAAGAAGATACTCGCCGCCATCGTTCTCGCCGCGCTGGTCTGGGGTCTTGGGCGCTGGCACTCCGAAGATCTCACCGGAACGCCCTCGGCGGCCGATCCACCAAACGTCTCTTCCCTACCCGAATCGCGCACATCGCCACGAGCCGATTCCGAGTCCCGCGCGGGATCACAGTTCGAAAGCGAGGGCACGGTCGTTCGCGTGCTGCCGGACGACAACGAGGGCTCACGTCACCAGCGTTTCATCGTCCGCCTCTCATCGGGTCGAACGGTGCTCATCGCGCACAACATCGATCTCGCGCCGCGCGTTGCAGATCTGGAAGTGGGCGACACGGTCGCGTTCTCCGGCGAGCTCGATTTCGCCGCAGAGGGTCACGCATTATCGCGAGACGTGGTACCTCGATGCGTGGGATGAGGAGCGGAATGCGCTGCGGATCTTTTCGCTCGATCGGATTGCGCGGGCGACTGTGCTGGATGCGGCGGCGTTCGATGTTCCGGAATCGGAGTTGGACGAGCATTACGCGAGCGCGTACGGGATTTTCGGGGGGAAGGCGGACAAGGTTGCGGTGCTGAGACTCACGCGCGAGGGGGCGCGGTGGGTGGCGGATGAGAAGTGGCATCCGCGGCAGGAGGCGGTGTGGTTGCCCGACGGGCGTTACGAGTTGCGCATTCCCTATCGCGAGCCGCGCGAGCTGGTGATGGACATCATGCGGCACGGGAGGAATGTTGAAGTGGTTGCGCCTGCGGAGCTGGTGGAGCAGGTCCGTGAAGAGTTGAAACGCGCGGCAGCTCAGGATTCCAGCTAGCCCGTCACCATCTAAATATTCGCCATAACAAAACCCGCCAAGGCTATGCTCTTCCGAGTAACCTCAAACCGGCGGGTTAGTTTTTTGTAGCGGCGCCCGATGAAGCGCCTCCGCCAGCAGCGCCCATGCGGTCAGCACCACGGGACGGGCTTCGTGAGCCTCGCGTCGTCCGCTATTTCGCATCTCTCTCAGCAGACGCGCCACCACGGGGCCGCCAACACACGCGACGTCAATGGAAACGTCTCAGTGCCGCCATAGAGAAGTAACCCGCCATCCGACGTATCCGCGTACTCCTCGAGAAACGTCTCGAGCCCACGCGCGTCCGCCGGCGAGACTCGCGCTGCGGCTTTCACTTCAATAGGGATAGTTCTTGCGGGTGTTTCGATGACAAAGTCGACTTCCTCGCCGGACGCAGTTCGCCAATAGAGAACCTCGGGACGGCGTGCTTGAATGTCGCGCCATGCGAGCAGATCCATTAGCACGAGATTCTCGAGGTGACACCCACGCGGCTCGCTCTCACCCGCCAAAAAAAGCGCCAACGCTGTATCGCTCCAATAGAGCTTTGGGGCTTTGATCAGCCGCTTGGTGCGGTTGACCGAATACGCGGACAGCCGAATTGCCTGGAAACTGGTTTCCATCAGGTTCATGAAGCGATGGACTTGGGGTTGGCTGATGCTGACATCGCGTCCGAGCTCCGTCTGGTTCAGGAGCGCGCCGATACGTAAACATGCGGCGCGCATCAGCCGACGGAAGTCCGCAAGATTTTCGACGGCACGCAATGCCTGTAGATCGCGTTCGAGATAGGTCTGCACGTAACCCGAGAACCAGGTGGCGCGCGCGTCGTCGTCCGCCAAATCGTGTGCAGGGACGGGGAATCCACCGAGCGTCACTGCCGACTTCCAATTCTCCTGCGGTGTCGAATCCGCCGCGATGATGTCTCGCCACCTCGCAGACTTCGACGAGACCAACTCTCCCCAGATGCCAGTTCGTCCGAGGCCCAGGCGCTCGCGCCTGGTGAACGGCCAGAGGGTAACGTAGGTGGCGCGGCCAGCAAGTGTTTCCCCGATCTGCTCCATCATCAGAAGGTTGGCGGAGCCGGTGAGCACGAAACGACCCGGCCGGCGTTTGCGATCTCGATCCACCGCGCGCTTGACCGCGATCAACAGGTCCCGCACACGTTGGACTTCATCGATGATCAGCGTCGGCGCTCGTTCGACGACTGATTCGGGATTCGATTCGGCCTGGAAGCGAAGGTCGAAGTCGTCGAGGGTGAGGTAGGGCCGCTTGGCAAGTTGGGGCAACGAGCGAACCAGCGTGGTTTTGCCTGTTTGACGAGCGCCGAGCACGACGACTACGGGAGAGGTTCGAAGCGCGTGGCCCACCGCCGAGCTGGCGGCGCGGGGCAAGATTTCTGGGCGGGGAGGCGATTCCATGCGTGTATGATAATCATACTTTGGAGGAATGACTCAGTGCCGCTCAGATCAATAGTCTGCGTTTCGGCCGAAAATGCGGCCACGTGGAGGCTTCGAACCGGACAACGCTATGAATATAGGAGGAATATTCCAGCCAGCGATCCGGCCATTTTTCGAGCCCCGCTGGATGCCGTGTGCCCGATGGACACTCTCAGGACCTCGCCGCCCGCGATTCCTCGCCAGCTTCGTGACTGATCTCCGCGAAAGACAAGGCGCCGCACATCGCCATCTCGGTGGATATGCTCGATACCGGCATCGACGTGCCTGAAGTCGTGAATCTCGTCTTCTTCAAGCTGGTGCGTTCCAAGACCAAGTTCTGGCAGATGATCGGCCGCGGCACGCGGCTGTGCCCCAACTTGTTCGCGCCCGGGCAGGGCAAGGAGTTCTTCTTCCTCTTCGACTACTGCCGGAACCTGGAATTTTTCAGTCAAAACATCCCCGCTAGCGAAGGTCGCGTCGCCGACAGTCTGAGCGCGAAGCTGTTCAAATCCCGGCTAGACCTGATTGGCGCCATCGATGAGCGGATCGGGCCGCCTCCTGAATATGCGGTGGCTGATTCAGTCGAATTCGAGCGCGACAGCGGTTTGCTGGAGAAGGACGTCAGGCGACGAACGGTGGCGACGCTCCATCGCGAAGTCGAATCGATGAACCTCGATAACTTTGTGGTGAGACCCAAGCGTCGGCTCGTCGAGAAATATGCGAAGCGCGAGGCGTGGAACGCGCTGCCCGTGGAAGCTCGAAGCGAGCTCGCACACTACCTTGCGGGTTTGCCGACCGAGCTAGACCCGGAAAACGAGGAGGCCAAGCGGTTCGACCTGCTGATGTTGAAGCTGCAACTCGCGACGCTCAAAGAAGGGCATGGGTTCGAACGGATGCGCGATCAGGTGAGGGACATCGCCGGCATGCTGGAGGAAAAGGCCTCGATCCCAATTGTGAGCGCTCAGATGCCGTTGATTCTCGAGCTGCAGACGGACGAATGGTGGGTGGACGTCACGGTCGGAATGCTGGAGGGCGTGCGCCGAAGGCTCCGCGATCTGGTTCAGTTAATCGAGAAGGCGAAACGCAAGCGGCTGTACTCGGATTTCGAAGACACGATGGGCGACGAAGTGGCGTTCGACCTCCCTGGCTTCAAGGAGGCCAGCAACCTGGCCAAATTCAGGGCCAAAGCGCAGGCGTTCCTGCGGGCGCATCAGGACCACGTGGCTGTCCGCAAGCTGCGCATGAACAAGGCGCTCACCGCAACAGACCTCTCGGAGCTCGAGCGAATGCTGTTGGAAAGTGGGATCGGTCCGCGCGAAGACCTTGAAAGGGCCACGCAAGAGACGGAGGGGCTTGGTCTCTTTGTGCGCTCGCTCGTCGGGTTGGACCGAGGCGCTGCGAAGGAGGCACTCGGAGCATTTGTCACCGATACGACTCTGAGCGCCAACCAGATCGAGTTCGCGAACCTGGTCGTCAACCATCTTACCGAGCACGGAGTCATGGATCCCGCGCGGCTGTATGAATCCCCGTTCACGGACTTGAGTCCCAGGGGGCCAGATGACTTGTTTTCCGCGGCGCAGCTCGATCGGCTCATCGCCACGCTCGAGGACGTCAAGAAGACGGCCCAGGTTGCTGCGTGATGCGCGAGACCAGTTCCACCTTCCACGCGTCGGCTTGAGGGGAGTGCCCCACGCTTTCTGCACGGCTCCGGATAGTTGAGCCGCGGTACCTCCCGTGGGTGGTTCTGGGCTGAAGTGTCTGTGTCGACAACGCCTCCGTTGGAGCCACGACCAACTCTTATAAATGCGTCTACGCATCGTGCCCTACCATTGACCATGTCTGCAGCCCATGATCCAATACAACAAACCTCCCGGCCTGACTGGTCCGACAAGAACGGACTGGCGCCCGGGCGCAAAGACCGCCGCAAGGCGGTTTTTGCATTAATGGGTCAGTGAATCATGCGGCCAGGGACTGAAGGCGCGCTTCGTACCCGCGTATACGTCGACGGGTACAACCTCTACTACGGGTGCCTCAAGAACACTGCACACAAGTGGCTGGATCTGCGCGCGCTCATCGAGCGCATCCTCCCAAACGTCCCATATATGAGCGACACGGGGTTCTGGTCGGCTACGGCGACGCGATCCAGATCGTCATGGGCTACTACGACGCGCGACCCGCACGAGCCCATGCATGGGTGGAGAGCAAGGTCGCGCGTGAGTGCGGGTTGGTTGAAATTTGGAAGCTCGAGGAGAAGCAGTCGGACGTAGCGCTGGCCTTGCACGCGTTCGCTGACGCCATGCGGAACGAAGTGGACCAGATCATCGTCGTCACGAACGACTCTGATCTCGTGCCCGCCATGATGATGATCCGTCAGCACACGAACGCCGTTCTCGGATTGATTGTACCTGTCAGGGGGGGGCGAGCAGAGTGAACCGCGATCTGCAAAAGCACGCTCATTGGGCCCGAGCTCACATCCTCGACGAGGAGTTCGCTCAGAGCCAGCTGCCTGCCATTGTCAGGCTCGAGAACGGCGTCATTCACAAGCCGCTCTCCTGGTATCCCCGGCCGGAACTGCTAATTCCAGTTTACGAGGAAGCGAAGCGAGTAAAGGGGAGCAACGGCGCCGCACGGAAGTGGCTGAACCAGCCCTGCGAGCATCTTGGCAACGCGAGGTGAGGTGGCGCGAAGGAGGGCGATGAATGGGGCGCATGATTGACAGCCGGTAGCGGCCTTCAGTAGCGCGGCCTTCGCAAGAACCGACGCTTTCGCGATCGCCGCTCATCGTGGCAAGGTCGGCATGTGAGTCTTCCATTCTTCACGATCGGTCATTCCAACCGCAGCTTCGAGGAATTCGTCGAGCTGTTGACCGGCGCCGCAATCGGCCTCGTCGCAGACATCAGACGAATCCCGAGGTCGAGAGCCAATCCGCAGTTCAATGAGGACACGCTGCCCGAGGCTCTCGCGGGTCACGGCATTTCTTATGAACGCGTGGCAACGCTCGGGGGCCTGCGCGGAAAAGCGCGCACGGTATCTCGCGATGTGAACGGCTTCAGGGAAAACGAGAGTTTCCATCGCTATGCCGATTACGCGCTATCGAGCGACTTCCATGCGGGTCTCGAGCACTTGGTAGAACAAGGGCGCAGCCGGCGCTGCGATGATGTGTTCGGAGGCCGTATGGTGGCGCTGCCACCGTCGCATCGTCGCCGATCATCTCATCGCGCGCGGCGAAACGGTTTTCCACATCATGGGGCAAGGGCGGTTGGAGCTCGCCCGCATCAGCAGTGGCGCGGTCACTCAGACTGTCGGAGTGCTGATGTATCCTGCCGCAAGTCGAGCCGATCCGTGCGGTCCGACGCAGCGGCTGGCCGACAGCAGGCCGGCGACACACCGAGCGCCCGCTGTCGGCATGCGATTCCGCGCTAACCGCGCCCCGTCCCTTTTCGCGCCGCCTCGATCGCCGCGATATCAATCTTCTTCATCCCCATCATTGCATCGAACGCGCGCTTGGCAGCTGCCTTATCAGAGCTGGTCACCGCTTCGATGAGCACCCGCGGGGTGATCTGCCAGGACAAGCCCCACTTGTCCTTGCACCACCCGCACATGCTCTCCGCTCCGCCGTTCCCGACGATCGCATTCCAGTAGCGATCGGTCTCGGCCTGATCCTCCGTGATGATCTGAAACGAGAACGCTTCGCTGTGCTTGAAGGTCGGGCCGCCATTCAAGCCGAGGCACGGGATTCCCAGCACCGTGAACTCGACCGTCAGCACCTGTCCCTGCTTGCCGTCCGGATAGTCGCCCGGGGCGGTGTGGACCGCGGTGACGGCGCTGTTCGGAAACGTCTTGGCGTAGAACTTGGCGGCTTCCTCCGCCGTGCCGTCGTACCAAAGGCAAATTACGTTTTTGGCCATCGTGTGGGTCTCCTCGTTGTCAATTAGCGAGCCTGTACTAGTGAAGACGAACGAGTGCCGCCGGAGCCGACAGCCGGCTTTGGCGGATTTACGCTCGCGCTCCGTGCATGCCGCCGAGCTGCAGCGTCAGCATGCTGCCTTGATCGAGACGCGGCCAAAGCGGGATGATGCGCAGACGGCGCTCCCCGCCGTCCGACCCCCAGCAGGCCGTGTGCCATGGTGTAGTCGTGAAGACCTGTCGACTCGCAGCAGTGCTGTTCGCGCTCGTTTGGCTCGCCGCCTGTGCGACGTCAACCAACGGAACGGTCGCGGCGGCGGACCGACTCGCGCACCGCGCCGAGACGTTTGCGACGACAGCCTGTCCCTCACCGAGTGACGTCTGTTCCGACGCGAGATATTTCTCCGCTGCGGACGGGTTTGCCGAGCAGGCCACGGACTTTCGTGAGACGGCCGATACCGGTACTCCCTTGCAGATCTTGCACTCTTACGAGCATCTCTGGCGTGAATACCACAAGTTGCGCCACGAGGTTGCTCGTTCCGGCATTGAGACTCTTGAAGCGGATTTTGAGCCTACGACACACGCGTTCAGGCAGGTTCAGCAGTGCGTCAAGCAGTGGTATTCGTATGCGGATCACGCTCTGCTTAGCAGGGGTGGTTATGCGTTCGATCCCTACTACAACTGAATCGCCGGGACTCGCGTTGCGAGATGACGGAGCCTCAGCTACGGAGATTCACGCGCCGCTCGTCTCCAGATCGCACGCCCTCCCTCTCCGCTTCCCGACAAAGATGCCATGTTCGATCAAGTCCCATCGGCACTGCGCCCGCAGTTCTACACCGCCGTTACTGCCGTTCTCCGCAGCGCGCGCCGGCGGGCGCTCAACGCCGTCAGCAGTGCGATGGTGGAAGCGTACTGGAATCTCGGTCGGCTGATCGTCGAGGAAGAACAGCACGGGAGTGTGCGTGCGGAGTACGCAGCATACTTGATACGCGATCTTGCCAAGCGCCTGACGCAGGAGTGTGGGCGTGGCTACAGCGTGCCGAATTTAAAGAACTTCCGGCAGTTCTATCTGGCATTCCCAACGGACGGGTCGGGAGCAATTGGCTACACACTGTGTAGCCAATTGACCTGGTCGCACTACCGCGCCCTGATGCGCGTTTCGAATCCGGTCGCGCGATCATGGTACGTTCGCGAGGCTGCCGAGCAAGCGTGGGTTGTCCGAACACTCCTGAGACAGATCAACTCGTTCGCGTACGAGCGGACGCTGAAGAGCAGCCAAGTTAGCTCGTCCGCGCCGAAGAAGCACAAGCGCGCAGGACCGGTCTTGGAACCGCGGGATTTCATCAAGGACCCCTATGTCCTCGAGTTCCTGGACGTGGAATCGAGCATGACCCTGCACGAGACCACGCTGGAACAGGCAATCATCGGCCGCCTCCAGGAGTTCATGCTCGAGCTGGGAAAGGGTTTCGCCTTCGTAGGACGACAGTACCGCGTGAGCACCGAGACGAAGCACTTCTTCATCGACCTGGTCTTCTACAACTACATTCTGAAGTGCTTCGTCCTGCTGGACCTGAAGACCGGCGACCTGACGCACCAGGACATCGGCCAGATGGACATGTACGTTCGACTGTTCGAGGATGTGGTCAAAGGGTCGGATGACAATCCGACGATCGGTCTCATTCTCTGCTCGGACAAGGACAGATCGCTCGTGAAGTACTCCGTGCTGAATGAGAGCCGGCAGTTGTTTGCGTCGAAGTACCGCCCGTACCTTCCCTCAGAGGCGGAGCTTCGAGCGGAGCTGGACCGCGAGCGATCGCTGGTTGCGGGCCAGCTGCCGGGAGCACGGCACCTAACGTCCGAGTCAGCTCTGCCGTCGCACGGTCACCGTTCGCCGCCTTAGTGCCAGGGGCTCAGTGTTGTTGTGAGTGTTCCATTGGAACCGCCCGCCCACGCCAGCGTTCGTGCCATTTGGCCCTTCACACGGAGACAGCTATGCCCGGTCGTCTAAACGCAAAGGTCGCGATTGTCACCGGCGGCGGTACCGGGATCGGCGAAGCGATCTGCCGCCGATTCGCGCGCGACGGCGCGAAGGTGATTGTGAGCGGCTTCGCGGACGATCCGATCAATGACGTCGCCGCCGCAATCGTGGGCGAGGGCGGAGAAGCGACGGCGTTTGCGGGCGACCTCTCGCAGGAGGACGTCGCGCGCCGATGCGTCGATGCGGCGCTCGACACGTACGGCGGGCTCGACATCCTCGTCAACAACGCAGGTATCCTGCTCGTCAACGCCGAAACCGACGCGTTTCCGATCGATAAGTTCGACGAGCACATCCGCTGCAATGTGCGCTCCGCATTTCTCATGACGCACTTCGCGCTGCCTCATCTGCGACTCACACGCGGCAACATCATCTTTGCCGGCTCCGAGGGCGGCATCAACGGTCAGCCTCGCAGCACTGTATATGGCGGCACGAAGGGATTTCTGCACTCATTCATGATGGGCGTGGCCGTCGAACAAGCGCAGTACGGTGTGCGCGCAAACTGCGTGTGCCCGGGCCCGGTCGACACGGCATGGACCCACAAAGAGACCGGCGCCGTCGATGAGAACGTTGAGAAAGCACTCATCACCGCTACGCCGCTGGGCCGCAGAGGAACGGTCGAGGAAGTCGCAAACGTTTACGCATTTCTCGCGTCCGACGAGGCGAGCTTCGTGACCGGTGCGCTGTGGCTGGTCGATGGCGGAATCACGCCGGCGAAGGGCGCGGTCGGTGCGTTGGCGAGTCGCGCGGCTTCTACTCCGCCACTCGGTCGCTTGAATCTGCGGCACACGCACGATGGCTTGCGGCATAAGGACGTCGTGAAGTTGAACTGAGCGAGGCCCGCGGCGAGACCTGCGTCGCGGCGCTGCGCCCGCAGGGGCGTTCGCGCGACTCGGCTGAAATGAACATAGTGTTTACACGCGCAGATCTCCTGATCCCCGCCGGCGCTGGACCGCCAGTGCCGCCATGAGGAAAACGCGTGTGACCCACTCGAGCCGTCCACCGCCGGCTAGCGTCTTTCGCGCTCGACGAGCACCCGTCTCAAGATCTTGCCCGACGCCGATTTCGGGATCGCATCGACGAAGCCGACGTAGCGCACCTTCTTATAGTGCGCCACCTGTCCTGCGACGAACGCCATCACCTCGCCCGCCGTCAGCTCCCCGCGCGGCACGACGATCGCCTTCGGCACCTCGCCGCATTCATCGTCAGCAACCGGAATCACCGCCGCGTCGGCAATGCGCGGATGCGTCAGCAGTAGCGATTCCAGCTCGGCCGGCGCCACCTGATACCCCTTCACCTTGATCAGCTCCTTGAGCCGATCGACGATGGTGAGATAGCCAGCGTCATCGACGACGCCGATGTCGCCGGTGTGCAGCCAACCCTCGCTATCCAGCGTGCGCGCCGTCGCTTCGGGATTATTCAGATACCCCTTCATGACCTGCGGCCCGCGAATCCAGACTTCGCCCGGTTGGCCGACGGCCGCATCACGCCCGGATTCAACGTCGATAATGCGAGACTCCGTTGAAGGGGCCAGCTGGCCCACGGTGCCGGTGCGAACCTCACTACCGTGCGCGGTGTAGTGCGTCACCGGGCTCGCCTCGGTCATTCCGTAGCCCTGCTTGATGACGACCTTCAGCCGTCGCTGGACGGCATCCGTCACCGCCGCACCGAGCGGCGCCGCTCCGCTGATCATCACTTTCAGGTGGCTCAGGTTGTAGTTGTCGACAGCGGGATGCTTCGCGAGCGCGACAGCGATCGGTGGCACGATGTGCGCGATGGCGACCGGCCAGTCTTGCAAAGCCTTCAAAAAAGGGTCGAGCTCGAATCGCGGCAAGGTGACGATCGTCGCGCCGCGGAGGAGCGCGAAATTCAGCACCACCACCATCCCGTAGATATGAAAGAAGGGCAGCACGCCGACGACCGCGCGCAAATCACCGCGCTCGACTGTGTCGATTTGCAGAAGATTCGCGAGGAGGTTGCGATGCGTCAGCATCACGCCTTTCGGCAAGCCGGTCGTGCCCGACGAGTAGGGCAGCGCCACGACGTCCGTCGACGGATCGATGTCGACCGCCGGCGGGTCCGCATCCCGCGCGATGGCGGCGAGAGACGGCACGCCGGGCAAGGGCGTCGCATCCTTCGTAATCAAGGCGAGCGCGCGTCCGCACTTGCCGATCGCCGCGCGCGCTTTCTCAACGAGCGCTCCAGTCGTGACGAGTATTTTCGCACCGGCATCGCGAAGCTGGTGCGCCAGCTCATGCGGCGTGTTCAACGGATTGGCCGTCGTGATGATTGCCCCGAGCCGCGCCACCGCGTGAAACACCACGGCGAACTCAGGCGAGTTCGGCGAACACAGCGCGACGACGTCCCCTTTGCCGATGCCGAGGGCCGCGAAGCCAGCCGCCACGCGCCTTACTTGCTCGCGCAACTCGCCATAAGTGACGACGCGACCCGTGATCGCGTCGGCGAGCGCTATGTCTTCCGCGCCACCACCGCGCTCACCGAGCACGAACTCGTAAAGCGCTTGCCTCGGAACACTGATATCCGCATGCGGGCTGCGAAAGACCATTGCAGGATCCCCCTCATCGAGTCGTCCGAGTGCTGATCACTGCTTGCGCCAAGCCGCCGGCGGCGCGGCCGCGGCCTGCGCTGATGTAGTGGTACGCGATGATATTGGCGGGCTCGGGCGTGAACGGCGTGCAATCCTCCGGCCCGATCTGCGAGGACACGCACCACGGCGCGGTGAACTCGGCTTCCAGCACGATGCCGCCGCTCAGCCGGGTTGCACGCAGAATATCGAGAAGCGCATCCATCGGGCTTTTTGCTTTGCGGCGTCCCGGTCAAAAGAACAGGCGCCGCGCTCATTTTCGCCGTAGGTTCCCCTACCTAGAGTAGCACCGTAGCTCGATATCCCAGCGAAGGAGCACTCCATGATCACCGATCGACAAGGCAACGCGCTCAGCGGGGCGACCCGCCCGGCCGCAGAGTGGTTCGACCAGGCCGTGCGCGCGTTCAACGTCTACCGGGGCGATCCCGTCGGCCTCCTCGAGCGGGCCGTCGAGGCCGCGCCGCAGTTCGCCATGGCGCATCTGCTCAAGGCGCACATTTTCGGGCTCGCCACCGAGCCTGCGGCAAGCTCCGAAGCGCGGGCGATCATGGCGAGGATTCGCACGCTGCGGCTGGATGAGCGTGAAGCCTCGCATCTCGTGGCGCTCGATTATCTGCTCGCCGGCAATTGGACGGCTGCGGCACTCGCGCTCGGACGGCACAGCTCGCGATATCCGCGGGATCTCGTGGCGCTGCAGGCCGGTCACCTGATCGATTTCTATCGCGCGAACGCGCGCGAGCTGCGCGATCGCATCGCGCGCGCTCTTCCGCGGTGGTCGACCGGCGTACCCGGGTACTCGATCCTGCGTGGCATGCACGCGTTCGGGCTGGAGGAGAGCGGCGACTACGCGCGCGCCGAAGAAGAGGGGCGTGGCGCGCTCGACGCGCAACCGCTCGACTGCTGGGCGCATCACGCCGTCGCGCACGTGATGGAGATGCAAGGTCGCGCCGAAGATGGCATCGGCTGGATGATCGCGCGCGAGCCCTACTGGTCCGGCGACGACAACTTCTTCAAGGTGCACAACTGGTGGCACCGAGCGCTGTTTCACCTGAGCCTGCAAGAAATCGAAGAAGCGCTTGCGCTGTACGACGGACAGATTCGTGAGCATCGGAGCGTCGTCGCGCTGGATCTCGTCGACGCGACGGCATTTCTGTGGCGCTTTCAGCTGCTGGGCCATGACGTCGGCGATCGCTGGCGCGAGCTCGCCGAGACGTGGGACCGTCATGCCGACGCGAAGACGTACTCCTTCAACGACTGGCATGCCGTCATGGCGTGGCTCGGCGCCGGCCGCGATCGCGATGTCGAGCGCATGATTGCTCAGTATCGCGGCAGCTCGGGCGACGAGAACGAAGGCGCGCGCTGGGCGCATGAGATCGGGCTGCCGCTGATCGAAGGCTTCGCTGCGTTCTTCCACGCGGACTATGACGCGGCCGCCGAGCGGCTCTATGGCGTTCGCCATATTGCGAACGCGTTCGGCGGCAGCCACGCGCAGCGCGACGTCATCGACTGGACCCTCACCGAAAGCGCGCTGCGCGCTGGGCTCGCCGATCTGGCCGAGGCGTTGGCGAACGAGAGGTTGGCCATCAAGCCGCACAACCTCATCAATCTCGGCTTTCACGCGCGGGCGCGGAGGCTGCGCGGCTGAGGTGACGCGCGACACATAGATTACGATTGCGGATAGTACGAAATCGTAATAGATTGCCTCCCCCGCACGACGGGAGGAACGCACATGACCGACGAGGAGCTGGTCCGCGCCTTCGAATCCTGTGAATTGCCGAGCGAATCGTTTCGGCACAAACAGCACCTCCACCTGGCTTGGTCCTACCTGCGGCGCATGCCCTATGAGGACGCCGCGGTGGCCATGGAAGAAGGCGTGCGCCGGTACGCCGCGCATCACGGCGCGACGCAGAAGTATCACCACACGATGACCTTGGTGTGGATGAGGCTCGTCGCCGCCGCCATGGCCCTCCATTCCGACGAGGACTTCGAAGGGCTGCTGCGCGTGCATCCGGAACTGCTCGACAAGCTCACACCGCGACGTTTCTACAGCGCTGAACGGCTGGACAGCGCGGCCGCACGCGCCGACTGGCTCGAGCCCGATCTGGAACCCTTGCCTGCGGCATGATGCTTGTCATGGCAGCCACACGTCCTCAACCTCTCAAGCTCATCGCACCGATCCATCGCGCGACCCATCGCATCGGTCTCTACATCGCGCAGATGTCGGAGCTCGGTGTCACACAGCCCGAGGCGCACATCCTCGATCACCTCGTGTGCAGCGGAGATTCCACGGTTGGGCAGCTGCACGGCGCGTTCGCGCACCGGCGCTCCACGCTCACGAGCGTGCTCGATCGCTTGGCAGAGAAGAAGCTGATCGCGCGAGAAGCGAGCGAGGAGGACCGCCGCACGTTTGTGATCCGCCTGACGCCGGCCGGAAAGACGCTGGCGATGCGACTGCAACAGCCGCTGCGTGACCTCGAAGCACGCGTGCTGAAGTTGGTATCGGCGCGCGACGTGATGGGCTTCGCGAAAGTGCTAGCGGCGCTCGAGGACGCGCTGAGGAGCAAACCCATGGCTCAGTGACCCAGGATCATCGACGCGAGGACGACGACCTGAAACAGACCGACCGCGACGAGCATGAAAGAGTGAACGGCGTTACGCATGACGATTCTCCCGATGTGTGTGTCCGTCTCCGCGACTTGAGCGAACCCTTCGATGTCTGCGAGTCGCGAAAGGCTTAAAGCACTGCGCATGCCAGTCGTGCCAACCTTGCGTGCCGGGAGTGCTGGAGCGACGTCAAGCGCCTGACTCAGCATCGAAAGTTTCTCGGCACCACCGCGTGCGCAGGGGCAGAACACACGGGCCGTGAGAAGTCGCGTCCCGGGTGCGGGACGTCCGCGGACGTCCGATCCCGTGTCCGGGACGGACACTGCGGACACCCTGCGCCTCTATACTGGCGCGCGCACAAGCCCCCGATCGAGGCGGCAGGAGCTCGGATTGGCCAAAGGCATTCAGTCGATAGCGCTCGGATTCAGGCTCCTGCGGGCGATCACCGATAGCGATCAGCCCGCGCCGTTGAAAACGCTGGCCGCCGCCGCGGGCATGTCGCCCAGCAAGGCCCGCATGTACCTCATCAGCCTCATCGAGACGGGGCTCGTCGCGCAGAATCCGCAGACCGGCTGCTACTCGCTCGGGTCTTATGCCGTCCACTTCGGGACGCGCGCTCTGCAGCGGATCGATTCAAAGGAAGCCGTCACCGAGGCAATCCGCTCGCTGCAGCAGAAGACGCGGGCGCTCGTGCTCCTGTGTACCTGGCAGGAGAGCGGCATAGTCATCGTGGCGGCGGAAGAGGGCGGCGAACCCCAGCCTTTGCAGTGGCGCATCGGCGGGACGGCCTCGCTTGCGGGCACGGCCACCGGTGCGGTGTTTCTCGCCTTCGGACCGCAGAAGGCCGTGTGGAAGCGCCTCACTGCGGAGCTGAAAGAGGCGGGCGTCTCAGGCCCGGCGCAGCGAAAACGAATACGCGAGCTCGAGGCGCGCGCCGCCGGCGTGCGGGCGCGCGGTGTCGCTGAAGCGGACCCGGTGGTCTTCGCCGCGGGCGTGAGCATCTCCGGATTCGCGGCCATTGCGGCGCCGATTTTCGATCAGCGCAAGCAGCTGCGTTACGTGCTCACGTTGCTCTATCGCACGGATCGCCCGCATCTACACAAGACCGAGCTCGTCAGCCAGACACTCGAAGCCGCGAGCGTGGGCGCGATGCTGGCCGGGGCGGTCACCGGCTGACCCTGGTACGGCCGGCGCGCCGCGCTTGCCTTGACGCTATTTGCCGTAGTGAGGAACACTCAGAAAATACAATACTGAAGTCATGCAACATTGTTGCATGCACCTCATGAGGCGAGGCGAAACCGGCATGCGACTTCATCCTACGGGCAAGTTCGACAACTACGCCGCTCGATATCGATCCATCGAGGCGCGGCCGCTGGCCGCGGCGATGGGCGCGGAGATTTGCGGCGTCGAGATCACGCAGCTCACGGATGAACAGGCCGAGGAAATTCGGCACGCGCTCTACCGTCACAAGATGATCTTCTTCCGCCGCCAGAAGCTCACGCATGCGGAGCACGAGGCGTTCAGCTTGCGCTTCGGCCGATTCGCGGAGGATGCGTACACGCAAGGCGTGCCCGGTCACCGCGACGTGCACCCGCTCATCAAGGAAGCAGACGATCCTTCGAAGATGGTCTTCGGCGAGGGCTGGCACACCGATTCGCCGTTTCTACCAGAGCCGCCGGCGATCACCCTGCTGAGGTCCATTCAAGTGCCACCGATCGGCGGCGATACGACTTGGGCCAACTCCGCGCTGGCATATGCGATGCTGACCGACACGTATCGCGCGATGATCCAAAGGCTGCAGGTGCGCTTCTCGCTCCGTGATGTCCTCAAAGCCGTGCACGACGCCGTCGAGGTGAGCGAGAGCCCGATCGGACGCTTGGCGGCGACGCGAGAGTCCGAACGCCTCTCTGACGACCTGCGTCGCAAGATCCGCGGCAACGCGCATCCCTTGGTGCGCACGCATCCGGTCACCGGCGAAAAGGCGCTGTACCTCGATTCGTCGTACGGAATCGGCATCGAAGGGATGACAGCCGAGGAGTCTGCGCCCATCATCCGCTTCTTGACCGATCACATCACACAGCCGGCCTTCACCTGCCGGCTGCGCTGGGAGCCGGACATGCTCGTGCTCTGGGACAATCGCCTTTGCGTGCATCAGGCGTACAACGACTATCAGGGCCATCGTCGCGAGCTGTATCGCACGACGGTCGCGGGTGAGAAGCCCACTTGAGCGAGGTTGCTTCCGAGCTGGCACAACGCGTCGGGGCCGACGTCATCGTGGCGCCCGATGCGCTGAACGTCGTGCGCCATACGCGGGACTTTGGGGTCGAGGGCGATCCGGACGTCGGCATTCTCGCGCTCGCGTATCCGCGCAATACGCAGCAGGTCGCGACGATCCTGCAGTTTTGCAATGAGCACCGTATCCCCGTTCAGCCTCAAGGCGGCATGACGGGTCTCGCCGGCGGCGGTGTGCCGATCGGGCCGTGTGTCGTCGTGTCTCTGGAGCGCATGCGCGCCATCCGCGAGCTCGATCCGGATGCGGGCACGATCACTGTCGAGGCCGGCGTAGTGATGGAGGCGGTGCAGAAAGCCGCGGATGCGGCCGATCTCTTCTTCCCGCTCGATTTGGGCGGGCGCGGCTCGTGTCAGATCGGCGGTAATCTCTCGACGAACGCCGGCGGCAATCGCGTGCTGCGTTTCGGCATGGCGCGCGATCTGGTGCTGGGCGTCGAGGCGGTGCTCGCCGATGGCACGGTCATCGACGCGCTTCGCAAGGTGATCAAGAACAACACCGGTTACGACTTGCGCCAGTTGTTCATCGGTTCGGAGGGCACGCTCGGCATCATTACCGCCGCCGTGCTGCGTCTGTTTCCGAAGCCCCGCAGCGTGTGCACCGGGATTTGCGCCGTGGCCGATTACGATGCCGTGCTCGAGCTCTTGAGACGCGCGCGCACCGGCTTCGGTCCGCAACTCACGGCGTTCGAAGTCATGTGGCCGGAGTTCTATCAGCTCGGCACCGAGGGTCTCGGGCACACGCCGCCGCTGCCGTTCGGTGCCGGCGCATACGTGCTGATCGAAACGATGGGGCAAGATCCGCAGACGGACCCGCAGCGCTATGAATCCGTGATCGGTGCGGCGCTCGAGGCGGGTGTGATCAGTGACGCGATGATCGCGCAATCTCATCGTGAGACGGGTGAGCTGTGGGCGGTGCGCGATTCGCCGGGCGAGTGGCACCGTACTCCGCATTGGCCGCAGTTGAGCTTCGACGTGAGTGCGCCCACCGGCGAGATCGGCGCGCTCGTCAGCGAAATCCACACGGCACTGATGGCGCGTTGGCCGCACTTGCGGGTGCTGTACTTCGGTCACGTCGCCGACGGCAATCTGCATGCGTCGATTGGCTTGACGGACCATGCAGTGGCGGAGTCGGAGATCGAAGAAGTCGTCTACGAGATCGCCTCGCGTCGCCGCGGCTCGATCTCGGCCGAGCACGGGATCGGCCTGCACAAGCGCAAGTTTTTGCACTACTCCCGCAGCCCGGAAGAGCTCGCGTTGATGCGCGCGCTCAAGCGCGCAATGGACCCGAACGACATCCTCAATCCGGGCAAGATTCTCTAGCGACGGCGCCGCCGCGCGTCCGTTGCCGGCACGCATTCTCCACGCTCGACTCTGAGAACCAATTCAACGAGTGACATCGGATTGGCCCCTTTGCGGAAGAAGCCGATGCTGCCCATGCGCATTGCCTCCGCCTGAGTCTCCGCATCATCGTGAGCGGTCAGAAAAATGACGGGCGTGTCGTCGCCGCAGTCGAACATTCGCCGCAGGAAATCCAGTCCCGACATGCAGCCGGCCCGCAACTGGACGTCGACGATGAGGCAGCCGAATCCCTCGCGCAGGGGCGACGCGAGAAACTCCTCGGCCGAACGAAATGCGCTGGGCGAGAGGCCTGCCAGTCGCAGCAGCCGTGCGAAAGAGCGACGGATGCTCTCATCGTCATCGATGATGGCGACGCTCATCGTCATGACGCAGCGGGGCTTTCGGTCGACTCGGCATGGCCGGCAACGTGTCGATAGGCCGGAAGCGCCAGTCGAAACGTTGCTCCGCCCACGGCGTTATTTTCCACCCACAGCCGGCCACCATGCGCGCGAGCGATCGTGCGCGACACGCTGAGTCCCATGCCCATCCCGGAAGACTTGGTCGTGAAGAACGGATCGAAGATGCGTTCCAGCAGCTCGGGGCGAACGCCGGCCCCGAAGTCCACGACGGCGATTTCGATCAACGCCTCGTGTGTCGCGCGGGCTTGGACGAGCACGCGCTTGCGCGCGGCAGGAAGAGCGGCGGCGGCATCGAGCGCATTCATGATGAGATTGATGAGCACTTGACACAGCTGAACTCGGTCGCCGCGCGCGATCAGCGTGTCGCGTTCGATGTTCGTTTCGAGCACGACGCCGCGCGCATTCGCATCGCCGTGAATGAGCAAGAGCACATCCTGCAACAGGTCATCCACGCGGATGAGCTGCGATTCCGTCGCGCGACGCTTCAACATCGCGCGCAATCCGTCGATGACCTCGACGGCGCGGAGATCGTCGCGCTCGACGTCATCGAGAATCGCGTGCAGCTCGTGCAGATCGGGCTTTGACGTATTCAGCATGATCTGCGCCGCCTGCACATTGCTCAGGATCGCCGCCAGAGGCTGACGGAGCTCATGCGCGATGGCCGAGGCGAGCTGGCCCAGCGCGGTCACACGGCCGGCGTGCGCCATGTCCCGTCGCAGCTCCTCGAGCTCCTGATGCGTGCGGTGCTGCTCGGTGACGTCCCGCAGGACGCCGCGCATGAGCGCTTGTCCACTTGGCGCGTCGACTTCGTAGCGCCCGCGCGCGAGCAGCCAACGGGGCGGGATTCCCGCGGCAGAGACGCGAAACTGCACCTCCTGCTCCGTGCCGCTCGCCGAGGCGGCCTGCAGTGATGCACGGATTGTCGTGACGTCCTCATCCGGAATCATCGCGATCAGCTTTTCCGGATCGAGGGGCGCGCTGCGATCGAGAGCGAACATGGCGCGGGCGCGCCCGGTAGCCCACAGCCGACGTGTTCGCGGATCCCAAGACCACAGGCCGAGCCCCGCGGCGGAAGCGGCGAGCTCGAGTGCCTGTTGACTCTCGTGCAGCTCGCGAGCGAGGCGCGATGCGCGCAGCGTGTCGCGGCTCATTTCAAAGGCCATCGCGGCGAGCGTGATCAGGAAGGCCGGTGCGGTCAGTGTCGGGGCCTGGAGCACGCCCCAGATCACCAATTGGGTATTGAGAATGGCCAAGGCGAAGAAGAACGCGACGGCGCCGCCGATCATGAGCGCCTTGCGTCGGCCCTCCGCGGTGCCCCGGCGCCACGAGGCGAGCGACGCGTCGCTCACGAACCAGATGCTGAGCACGGTCGTCGCCGTCGCCATCCATTGCCGTGGTGGAGTGATCGCGTCGCCGAGCGCTGACACATCTTCGCCGAGAAAGTGGATGCGAACGAGGTTGCTGATGTGCTCGAAGTTGAAGTTCGGCTCCACGGCGAAGTTGATCACGAGGATCGCGGCTCGAAGGGCGATCACGGTCCACATGAGCCACAGCCGGCCGGTGCCGAGATAGAGCCTCACGAAGGCGACCGTACCGACAATGAGACAGAAGTTCGGCGCCTGGTACCAGCGCACCAAGGAACCCCACTCGGCAGGAGTCATGGCCCGCATCATGCCGAGCTCGATCCACGCGATGCTCATCGCCGCGTAGGCCACGACCGCAAATGCGATATTCGCGTAGGACCGTCGATCGAGAATCCAGACGAGCGTGTGCAGCACGCCGAGCACGAGTGCTGAAGCGGCGATCACCGACCAGACGATCGTGACGTAGCTCATGCAGACATGGTCCGATCCCGCTCTGCGGCGCGCGCTGGATCATGCGCTGATGCAGTTGTCATTGCGACTGCGGAACGACATGGCATGCAGTGGCGCCGCTTTTCGCGGCTGAGTGACTCAAATAGCATTCATGTTACGGGTTTGATCGGCTCACACTATCCGGGCCGGCCCTCGTGCGCATTCCAGCACGAGGCCGGGTGAGAGGGACATCGCATCGATGCGTAGAGCTGCGCTTCCGGCCGCGTTGGCGCTCTTTGCCGCCTGCCACGCTGTGGGTCAGGAACGCGAGCCGAGCGAAACCGTCACCGTCTGGGCGACGAAACGCCCCGAGCCGCTGCAGAACGTGCCAATGGCGCTTGCTGTGCTGCGCTCCGACGATCTCGATGCTGGCAGTATCGATGATCTCAAATCGACTGCTGCGCGACTGCCCACACTGAGCCTGCAGAGCAGTGTGAGCGCCGTGACGACCACGCTGCGCCTTCGACGAATCGGCAACCTCGGCAACATCCCGACGTTCGAGCCGGCCGTCGGCCTCTTCGTCGATGGGGCGTTTCGCTCGCGTTCGATGCTCGGTGCGACCGACCTTCTCGATATCGATCGCATCGAGGTGCTGAGCGGACCTCAGCACACGCTCTACGGCAAGGATGTCAGCGCAGGCGTGATCGCAATCTATACGCGAGAGCCACAGAGCTCGCTGCATGCGGTGGCAGAGGTGACGGCCGGGTGGATCGACGCGCCAGGCTCACCGCGACTCTCGAGAGCTCGGTTGGCGTTGAACGGGCCATTGTCTTCCGCGTGGAGCGCGGGTTTCGCTGGGATCTATTCGTCGCACGGCCGCACGCTCGCGAACGCGCTGCTGGGTGGTGTGGACGGCAACAACCAGTCGCGCGGCACGTTTCGCGGACAGCTCTTGTGGCGACCGAGCGAGCGCTGGAAGGCGCGCCTTCTTCTCGGCTACACCCACATTGCCGATGATGAGGGCGAGTCGGATGTGTTTTTGGCCGCCGGAGCGCGCTCGACGGCAGTGGCGGATACATTGCGTCAGCTCGGGCTCACGACCGGTTGCCCCGACAATGTGCCTCACAACCGTGTTTCTTGTGCGACAGCGCCCAACACACTCGATCTGGAGTCCGCGGACGTCACGCTCATCACCGAGTATGAGCTGCTCAATGGCTGGCGGCTGACGTCGATCACAGGCTGGGATCGCTATCGAGATCGTCGGAACGACGATGACACCATGCAGCTCTCGACTCCGCTCTTGTACTTCCATGACAGCGAGAAAGGTACGGCGCTTCAGGAAGAGCTCCGCTTGTCCTCTTCGCCGACCGCCAGAGTGCCGTGGTTGGCTGGCCTTTTCTACTATACAAACGAGTACGAGCGCGGAAGCCGCGGCGAACGTGCGATGTTCGGGCCGGTCGGCGCCGCTGCCTTCGATCGCCTCTGGCAGGACGCGTTCCGAATTCCGCTCGCGCTGCCCGGTCAAGACGGCGCACTCGATTCACGACTGCGCACGGACTACCTCGGGGTGTTCGGGCAACTGACTTGGAATCTCGGCGAGCACATTTCCATTGCGATCGGGGCGCGCCGGCAAAACGAGAAGAAGGCCGCATCCATCGACAACTCGACGACGACGCCCGGCGTCTCGGTCGTCTCGACCGTTCTCACTCCGACCGTGAGCCCGAGTGGCGCTCCCGTGAATGGCACGATCGACCGCACCTACGACGCGTGGGCGTGGTCGGTGACGCCTCAGTATCGAGTGACCGAGCGACTCATGTTCTACGCTGCCGCGACGCGCGGCACGAAGTCCGGCGGCTTCAATACTGGATTCGGTAACGCTCCCCTTGCCGCACGCGAGTTCAAAGCCGAGCAAAGCCGCAGCTACACGCTCGGCAGCCGCGCGACGTTCGCCCGTGGGCGTGGACGTCTCAGCGCTTCGGCGTTCTACATTGAATACCGTGATTACCAGGACGCAGCATTCGTCTCGGCCCAATTCACCGTCGGTAACGCGGCGCGTGTGAATCTGAAAGGAGCTGAGCTCGACGGCAGGATCGAATTGGGTGCACGCACGACGGCGGATGTGGCGATTTCTCTCGCAGATCTCGTGTACGTCAGAAACACCACCGGAATGTGCTATCCCGGGCGCACGCCGGATGGGAGCCTGCCGGGCTCCTGTGATCTGACGGGGACACATCCGATCGATGCGCCCGAATGGTCCGCGCATCTGGGCTTCGAGCATGCCGAGTCCATTGGATCGGCATCGGCCTTCACCAGGGTGGACTGGTCATGGAGCGATCAGTACAACACGAGCTTCTCCTCCGACCCACGGCTCACGCAGAAGCCCTTCCATCAGCTGGGTCTGCATGTGGGAGTGCGCTTGGGTGACTACGAGGTCGTGCTGTCCGGGGAGAATCTGCTCAACGAGCGGATCGTGGCGATCGATTCGGTCTTGAACTTCTTCAATGACGCGAGCTATCAGTCATTTCTCGACGACGCGCGGCGCTACAGCCTGACGTTGCGGGCGCGCTTCCAACATTAGGGGCGCCTGCGGCGCCCGCGTCAGCCCATGGTCCAATAGAGACGCCAATGGACGGATGCAAGACTGCTTGATGAGTCCGACACATCGGACCACACTGTTCTTCCACGCGTCAAAGCCGCCGGAGTTCACCATGAAACTCCAGATCAGAGCGACCCTCTTCGCGATCGCCGCTGCACTGATGCTCGTCTCCTGCGCATCGAAGGGCCCTGTGACTTCGACGAGGGTGGCGTCCACGGGCGCGAGCGCTCAGGAGCAGACTTCATCCGAGTACGGGAGATTGGCGGATAACGCCAGAGGGCAAGTGGTCTGCCGACGTCAAGCCATCACGGGTTCGCGCATAGAGAGCGTCGTCTGTGTCACACGGGCGGAAATGCAGGAGCAGCGCGAACGCGCGCTTCAACTGATGCGTGAGATGCAGGAACGCGCGGCCGTGGCTCGACCGATGCCCGAGCCTCCTCCGAGCCCGCCGCCGAGCGCTCCGCGCGGACCCTAATCGATCGGCGTACGCACTCGCACTCCGACTGCCTCGCGTCAGGCGTTCACGCCGGCGCGAGGACAGTGACACACCTCACGCGCGCGGAGCGTAGGGTCGTAGTCGACGACGTGAACGAACCAACGCTCTCCATCTCGATTGCAAAAGAATCCTGCAAACGAAGGCGCGCCCTCGATCATCCAGCCGTGCTCCTCGAGCTGCTCGATGGTCGCGGCGAGCACTTGCGCGAGATCCGTGAGCGGGGCGAGCTCGACGTGGAATACCAGCTCGTCGATTCGATCTTGAACGATCAACCACGTCGTGTGATTCACTGCGTGCATGGCATCCTGCCGCTGCTTCTTCCTCGAGCGCGAATACTGCCGCGAGTCGTTCCGTGACTTCCAGCCAGTGAGTAAAGCGTTACGGCCCTGTATGGCGGGTGTGGATTCCGCGGCCACCACCGTCGCGCCACCGGGAAGGGCCGTCAGCGGCAAGCCAGAAGCTGCGCCGAGCTTGCGTTCTCGGCTATAGACGGCCTCTGACGCGCGCTGATCGCACGGTGCGCATTCGCATGTGCAACGGTCGTACTTGTCCCGTACATTCCGTATTCGTGTACTCGCCGCACATGAGGAGCTCCGATGCACAAACTCGCTCTGTTTTGCACGATCGCCTTGCTCACCGCCTGTGGCCCGATGAGTGGCGCTGCGAACGCCGCGCCAAGCGGCAACAAGCCGTTCGTCGCGACGCCCATCACCAAGTTCAATGAGCCCTGGGCCATGACGTTTCTGCCGGACGGAAGGCTTCTCGTCACGGAGAAGCGCGGCGCCCTCAAGGTGTATGCGCCGGGCGGCACGGCGGGCGACATCAGCGGTGTGCCCAAGGTGTCGTATGGCGGGCAGGGTGGCTTTGGTGATGTGGTTCTGCATCCGCAGTTCGCGACCAATCAGCTCGTGTATCTGAGCTATGCCGAGGCCGGTTCCGGCGGCACGAGCGGTGCAGCTGTCGCGCGCGCGAAGATCACGTTCAGCTCGCAAGGCGGAGCGCTCTCGAATCTGCAGGTCATCTGGCGACAGGAGCCGAAGGTGACCGGGCAGGGACACTTCGGGCATCGCATCGCCTTCGGTCCCGACGGGCACCTGTGGATCAGCTCGAGCGAGCGGCAGAAGTTTGATCCGGCGCAGGACATGCGCACGAATCTGGGCAAGATCGTGCGCTTGATGGATGACGGCTCGGTGCCTGCGGACAATCCGTTCGCCAGCCAGGGTGGTGTAACCGCGCAGATCTGGTCCTTGGGCCACCGCAACGTGCTCGGCCTCGCATTCGATGCCCAGGGCCGTCTGTTCGCGCAGGAGATGGGTCCCCAGGGTGGCGATGAATTCAACCTCATCGAGCGCGGCGCGAATTATGGCTATCCCATCGTCTCGAACGGCGATCACTACGATGGCCGCCCGATTCCCGATCACAACACCCGTCCCGAATTCAAGGCGCCGCTCGTCTGGTGGAACCCGGTGATCTCGCCGGCAGGTCTCATGATCTACAGCGGCAAGCTCTTTCCGCAGTGGCAGGGCAACGCGTTCATCGGGGGTCTTTCTTCCGAGTCGCTCGTGCGCATCGAGATCAATGGGAACGAGGCCCGCGAGGCGGAACGTTTCGACATGGGTCAGCGGATCCGCGAAGTCGAGGAGGGCCCGGATGGCGCGATCTGGCTGCTCGAAGACGAGCGCGGCGGCGGCGGGCGATTGCTCAAATTGACACCCGTCGCGAAGTCATAGAATGCCTGCGATGAAGGCGAAAGAACGCGAAGAGCTGCTCCGCGCACTGCAGGATCGTTTCGAGAGGAACATGCACCGGCATGCCGGAATTGCATGGACACGGGTGCAGGCGAGGCTCGAAAGCAATCCTGATGCATTGACGGCGCTGCACGCGATGGAGGCGACGGGTGGCGAGCCCGATGTCATCGGCGAGGATAAAAACTCCGGGCACTTGATGTTCTGCGACTGCTCGCCGGAGAGGCTGCCGCGGTTCGCTTCGCGTGTGAGACTCGCGCAAGGTGCCATCTCTGCCGGGAGGAGCCGGAAGCAATCGTCACGGATGCTCGCGATTTCGTGCGCACACTGAGCTGACCCGGCCGTAGAATGCGGCCCGACACAAAGCAGCGAAGCTTTCATGAATCCGCTCACCGATCCTGGTCCCTGCGGTTCACCGCGCCCGTTGCGTCTGTCTCACATCGGACCGTACGCGTGAAGCCTCACCGGCGAATCTTCATCGTCGCGCTGCCGTTCGCCGCCGCGCTCGCGGTGACGCTGGCGTACGCGCAGGGGTATGGCTGGGGGCGGCGCGCGATCGAACAGAACGAGCCGCCGGCGACGGAATTCATTGCCGCACGCTGGCACTTCGGCACGAACGGGCTGATCGGTCACATGGGGTGGTCGCACAACTATCCCGAGTCGGACCGGCACCTGAACCAATTCCTGAAGCGTGCCACCGGGCTGGACGTGGACGAGATGTCTTATCGCATCGTCGAGCTCGGCAGCGACGAGGTGTTCGACTATCCGTTCGCGTACGTCTCCGAACCCGGGGAAATGGAGCTCACCCCTCAGGAGGTCGAGAATCTGCGGCAGTTCATCGCACGCGGCGGGTTCGTGTTGATGGATGATTTCGACGGCCCCGTGCAGTGGGCGCAGATGCGCTCACAGGTTCTGCGCGCCTTCCCGGAAAGCGACTTCGTGCCGTTGAGCGTCGAGCATCGCGTGTTCCACACGCACTCGGACGTCGAGGACTTGGCAGCCATGGCCGTGCATGTTCCCGGCGGCACCATCACCTACTACGGATTGTTCGATGCGCAGGGAAATCTCGCGATTCTCGCGGGACACAACAATGACCTCGCGAACTTCTGGGATTGGTATGCGGACGGCACCATGCCGCTGAAACCTTCCACGGATGCCTTCCGGCTCGGCGCCAACGCGGTGCTCTATTCGATGACGCATTGACGGAGCCGGCGCACGGAGCGTTCGATCGCTCAGGCGGGCGACGTTGTTTTCGTGCGCCAAGTCCCGAGTGCAGCGCGCGCCAGCGGCAGAGGGCCGAGCCGATGCGCCGCTGCCGCGGCGAGTGCATCAGGCAACGCGGTGCTCGTCAGACGCTTTCCTGATCGCGACGGCTCAGGCCGATCGCGGTCTCCGGTTCAAAATTGATATCCCAGCGTGGCCCCATACGTCCGCGGCTCGTCATAGGACACGTTCTCTGTGCCCACCTGCTGAGAGTCGCCGTACGTGATGATCCGGCGATCGGTCAGATTGCGCCCATAGACGCCCACCGACAGCTGATTGCTGAGGTTCCACCTGGCGAAGGCGCCGATCTTCTCGAAGCGTTTCTGATGAATGGCGTTGGCGACATCCGTGAAGTAGCCGCTGTTGGAGTACGCATTCACGTTGAGATCCAGCGAGCTGGTGCCCATGTTGAGCCGATAGTCCGCCCCAACATTGAACACCGCCTTGGACGCGATGGGCAGCTGATTGCCGGTGCATACGCCGGAGGTCAATGGAACACCGCCGAGAGGACCCGGAGTGCCGCAACCGTCGAAGTCGGTGAACTTCGGACTGATCACCGCCGCTCCCGCGGACAGAGTCAATCCCGGGCTGACGAGGAACGTCAGATCGGCATCGGCGCCGTAGGATCGCGCCTTCGCGCCGTTGACCGTCGTGATCGTGAACTTGTACTGCTGGACCTGAATATTCTTGTAGCTGTTGTAGAAGCCGGCGAGGTTGAAGCGCAGGCGGCGATCCAGCAGATCCGTCTTGATGCCGATCTCGTACGCATCGAGCGTCTCGGGCTCATACCGTGGACTACCGGGAGCGGCATTGTTGAAGCCACCGGCCTTGAACCCGCGATTCGCCGATACGTAGCCCAGCAACTCGCTGGAAAAGCGATGGTCGATGCTCGCGCGGTAGGTGAATTTGTGGTCGATCTGCTGATCCGGCGGAATGTTGGTGATGAGCGCCGTCGAGGGATCTGCATCGATACCGAAGACCGCCGTGCGCGTATCGTAGGTATTGTGTTTCTCGTGCGTGTAGCGGCCGCCGAGGGTGATGTTGGTGTCGTCGGTCAGCGCATAGGTGCCCTGCATGTAGCCGGCGAGCGAGCCGATGTGCATGTTGGTCCTGGGATAATCGAAGCGAATGCCGATGAAACGCAGCCCCAGCAGAGCGGGATTCAGGCCGCTCTCGCCGGTGTAGAAAAAGGCACCCGCCGTCCATTTGAAGCGCCGGGCGCTGTCCGAGGAGAGCTGCAGCTCCTGCGTGAACTGGGTGTCATCCTGCTTCCACAAGAACCAGGCTCGATCGAGCGCAATGCCGTCGATATCCGTGCCGTAGAGCGTTTTCGATTCGCGATAGGCCGTGATGCTGGCGAGATTGAGCGAGCCCAGGACCTGATCCCATCGCAAGCTCGCGCCCTTGGCCTCCAGCGTGTAATGCGGATCGAAATCTGCCGTGGAGTCGTATCCAAGGTCCGGCTGCAGTCCGGGAGCGAAAGGTGACTGGGTGCCCGGCTTCAGTGTGGATCCCAGCATGCCGTTCTTCACATCCTCGTAGTCGACAATAAACTCCAGGCGCGTGTCCGCTGCGGGCGTCAAGACCCACTTGGATCTCGCCGAGATGTCGTGATCGACATCGTAGATATCGTGGCCGGTCGTGAGGTTCCTGCCCCAACCCTCGCCCTGATGTCTCGCGTAGACGGCGAGGTCGGCGGCCAGATTCTCGGACAATCCACCCGAGATATACGCGTTGCCGACGGTCGTGTCGTAGTTGCCGTAGGTCAGATCGACCGTGCCGGACAGATCCTGCGTGGGTGTCCTGGTCGTGATTTGAACGAGGCCCGCGGTGGCGTTGCGGCCAAACAGTGTTCCCTGCGGTCCCTTCAGGACTTCGACCTGAGCGACGTTGTTCAGGGAAAGCAGCGAGGCCGCTGAAGCCGCGTAATAGACACCATCGATGTAGAGCGCGGTCGGATTCTCCGCGCCGGGCCCGACGTTCGTCGTGCCGATGCCGCGCAGGCTCATACTCAGGCGGCCGTAGGTATTCGCGACATTGAGCGCGGGGACCGCCGTGCTCAGATACTGAATTTGATCCACCGCGAGCTTGCCGAGAGCGTCTTCCGACAATGCGGCGACGGCGATCGGCACATTCTGCAGATTTTCAGACCGCTTCTGTGCCGTGACGGTGACCTCCTCGAGGTGCACCTCGGAGTCAGGGCGCGAAGCGGATGGAGCGGGCGCATCCTGAGCCAGGACGATGGACGACCAGGTGAGCATGCCGACGGCTGAGGCGCTCGCTGCCGCAAGCATCTGTCTTGGTTTCATGACCTTCCCCCTCGTTGCACTTATGCGCACGGATGACGTTCGTAGCGACGACTAACCCTGTAGCGCGGCCTCCCTCGGCGGCCATTCAACTGCCGCGCATGCTGAGCTGCCTCCCCGGCAGGCTCGGCGACATGACTGAGAGCATGCGCGTATGGCGCAATTCGTTCTGTCCCCTGGCAGAGGGACATGCGCAAGAGGTTCGCTGCAGAGTTGATCGAGAATCTGCCGGAGCGGATGACCGACGCGACCTCGATGCAGAGATACAGGCGTACGCCGGCGCAAATCCGCCGCTTGTGCTGCGCACCCGCCTTGGCGTCGCACGGGGTCGCAGAGCGCTTCTGCTAGACTCGCGTCACGACCGATTCAACAGCGCGGGGGCACGCGGAACAATGACGTTCGGGACGCTCGTCGTCGCCGCTCTGGGTCGTAATCCACTTCGTTCGGCGTTCACATTCGTGGCGATTGCCGCGGCGTTCTGCCTCTTCGGAGCGTTGGAAACGAGTCTGTACCAGAGAGACCTGCCGCCCGGCGATGCGGACTTGGTCGTCGCTCAAGTGGACGGCAATACGATGTTCGCGCTCAGTGCGGAGGAGGAGGTCGCGTCGATCGAAGGCGTCGCATCCGCCGTCGGCCTGCTGGCCATGGGCGTCCAGAGTCCCAAGACGCCTGCCCAGACACTCTTCGTCATGGGCCTGAATCACTTGGCTGTCCCGACGACATTGCGCGGCATGGAGATCTCGCGCGAGCTCAGCGCGCGCTGGAGCGAAGCGCACGACGGCGCCGTTTGCGACGACGACACCGCGCGCGAGATGGGCTGGAGGGTGAACGATCATCTCGCCTTGGCGCTTCTGCCCGGCATGACGACCGGAAGTGGCAGCACCACGTTCGAGGTGACGCTCGTCGGTCTATACCCGAGCGGTTCCTTGTTGAGCGGGCTGGTCGTGCGGGCCGACTACTACAAGCAGGCGTTTCCCCGTTTCCTGGGCCTGAGCACTTTCTTCGTGCGCCCCGAGCGGGCAAGCGAGGGGCGGGCCGTTGCGCAGCGAATCGACGAGCACTTTCGCGGCAGCCGAGCCCAATCGATGTCCGCCCCGATCTCGGACTTCAGAGCAGCGGCATTGGACGATGCAGCGACGATCCGCCTCGCGATGATCGGCGGGCTCATCACTTCTTTCCTCACCATGGTGCTCATCGTCGCCAATGCGCTGATGCAGTCGGTGCGTGAGCGCACCGGCGAATTGGCGGTGATGCAGGCGCTGGGCTTCGAGCAGCGGACGATTCTCTTCATGGTGTTGGCTGAAGCGCTGCTCCTCTTTGCGGCCGGTGCTTTTGTCGGTCTCGTGGCAGCAAACCTCGCATTCACCTTCGAGATCGCCGGGACGCTGAGGCGGTCCGCATTGCTGCCCGCACACACGGTGCTCACTGCAGTCGCTTACGTGCTGCTTTTCGCGGTGTTCACCGCCGCGCTGCCGTGCTGGGAGATATCGAGGCTGCGCGTGGCGGACGCTTTGCGTCGACTCTGAGCGTGAAGGGAAGCGGGAATGTTGACCGGTCAAGCGTTGGTGTTGTCCTGGGCCAACTTGCGCGCCATGCGGACGCGCGCGGTGTCCGCAACCGTCGCGATTCTCGGTTTCGCCGGGGTCGCAACGATGCTCCTCGTGCCGCTATCGGGTCGCGAAGCCATCCGCTCCATGTACCAGCTCGCCGGTCGCGACGATGTCGCAATCATCAAGAGCGGCCCGTCAACTTATGAAGTGGCGAGTTATATAGCGCAGCCCCTGGTATTGGAGATCGCGCGAATGCCGGGAATCGCGCGGGACGCGAGCGGCGAGCCGTTGATCTCGAAGGAGCTTTCGGATGGAGCGCGATTGCCGCGGAAGCAACCGGGGCAGATCGGCCGTATCGTTACCAGCAGAGGCGTCACACCGGTAGCCTTCACGCTCCGGCCGCATTTCCAGATCGTGAGCGGGCGCAATTTCCGATCGGGCTTGCACGAAGTCATCGTGGGGCGTGCCGTCGCTGCGCAAAATCATGTGGCGGTCGGAGACGAGGTGCGCATCAATCGAACGAATCTCCAGGTCGTCGGCATTTTTTCCTCCGGCGGCAGCAGCATTGAAATGGAAGTGTGGCTGGACAAAGCGGTCCTCGAGAGCTTGGTCGCGCACTCGGCGGCTGCCACGGAAACGACGTCTGCCCTGTGGGTACGGCTGGCACGTCCCCACGGACTGACGCAGCTGCAGGAGGCCATCGCCTCGAGCACCACCGAGGCCATGAGACTTGCGAAGATTCGTGCGCAGTCCGAGCGGGGCTTCTTGAGCGCACAATCGATGGACCTGATCCAGCAGGCGACAAGAGCCGCCATTGCGGTCGGCGTGGTGATGGGGATAGGGGCTCTCTTCGGGGCGATCAATACGATGTATGCCGCAGTGGGCCAACGTTCGCGCGAGATTGCGACGCTGCGTGCGCTCGGCTTTCAGTCTTTTCCGGTGGCGATGTCGGTGGTGACCGAAGCGGTCGCGCTGAGTCTCGCCGGCGGCCTCCTCGGTGTAGCGCTCGTGAGCGCAATAGCGCGCAACGTGTCCTTTGCCACCTACAACAGCGCGGCGAACTCTTATGTGGCGCTTCACTTCGAGCCTACCACCGGCGTGCTGATGGCTGCGCTCGGCTATGTGCTGCTGCTCGGCGTGGCCAGCAGCATCTTGCCGTGCATCCGTGCATTGCGCGGCTCGATTCCGGCAGGGCTGTTCGCGCGGTAGCCCGAGCGCCTGCGTTCATGCTCCCCGCCCCGGGGATCCCGAAAAGGCAACGCGAAGCCATCTGGTTCTTGTGTTACGCGACGTCACATGTTACCGTGAGTCACAGCATGAAATCAGCCTTACCCCCTCTCGGCGACCTCGAGCATGAGCTGCTGAGCATTCTCTGGAAGCACGGCGAGATGACCGCGTTCGCCGTTCGCAAGCAAGTCGCTCGCAAGTTGAAGGACGCCACGATCCGCACCGTGCTGCGGCGTCTAGAAGACAAGGGCTACGTGACTCACGCCGTGGTCAGCGGAACGTTCATTTACCGAGCGAAGGAAACCGCCGAATCCACTGCGGCGAGCGCCGTACGCGGCGTCGTGGACAGGTTTTGCGGCGGCTCCCTCGAGCGGGCACTGGTGGGTCTGGTGGATGCCGGATTCGTGGACGCTGATCAGCTTGCCAACCTTGTCGGCAAGCTCAAAAGAAGGCCTCGCTAGCTCGGGTGGTCCCTCATGGCGGGGCCGGAACTGAAGCTCACCGGTGAGACGGCAGGAATGGATCGAAAGATCCATCGTAACGCCTGGTCCCCTGCGCGCTGGCCGCTCGGCGCAAAGCTCGCAATTCCAGTAGCCGCCGTCGCAGCGAGTGCGCTGCTGGCGGTGAAGTTGATCGGAGGAGCGGGTGCGCGAACGCTGCGGATACCGCTGGAACACGTGACTTTGGGCACGGCCGAGCGCGGGGTTTTCCATGATCTCATCCCGCTGCGAGCCAACGTCGTGCCTCGCAAGACCGTCTACATCGATGCCACGGATGGTGGACGCGTTGATCGAGTGCTCGTCGAGCCAGGCGACATGGTCGAGGAAGGCCAACCGGTGATCGTACTCAGCAACACGAATCTGGCGCTTCAGGTCATTCAGCAGGAGTCGCAGATCAATCAGGCCATCTCTCAGCTGCAGCAGAACGAGATCGCGCTGGAACAAAATCAACTCGCCAATGACGGCGCTCTCGCCGCGATCGAGTACAACCTGATCCGCTTGCACCGTGCTGCCGAGCGCCGCGAGAGTCTGGCGGTAAAGGATCTCGTTTCACCCGAGCAGCGCGATGTCGTCACCGATGAGCTCGCCTACTACCAGCGGTTGCGCGTACGAAGCCTGCCACGGCGCTCAGATACGAGTGAGAGCTCGTGTTCGAGCTTCGGGCCGACTGGGTGAGAGCGCACCCGATGCTTCGCGAAATCTCAATCATGGAGACCTTTAGATCCGCGCAGGCAGGGTAGATCGCCGTCGAGAGTCCTGTCACAGGTTTTCGGCTCGCGGGTCATCGCGCATCAAGTTCCCGCACCGCAGCCGATACGGGTACGCAATGACCCGCATCGCTCACGCCACTTCTGCCGCCGCCGCTGACGAGTCATCGGGCCCGCCTTTATTTAGCGCCGTACCGATATGGATACGGAACATCGAGACGGCCCGCCAGCAGACCGAGCAGGCGATCGTCTCGCTGAGCGAGCGCTTCGCCGGCATCGTCAATCGATTGGGGACCGCGCTCGGCCACGAGGCACAGGCCGGGGGCGGTCGCAGCGCCGATGGCGAGACCCGCGCGAGCGAGCGGGACCTGACGCTCGTAGTCGACGCGTTGCGTGCGATCGCGAGCAGCCGCGATGAGCTGGCGCGCGAGATTCGCGGGCTCGTCGCGTGCACCGTCGAGCTCGGCAAGATGGCGAGCGAGGTCGAGTCCATCGCTTTCCGGACGAACATGCTCGCGCTCAATGCCGCGATCGAAGCCGCGCACGCGGGTCAAAGCGGCGCCGGTTTCGCCGTGGTCGCGAACGAGGTGCGGGCCCTCTCCACCGCTGCGCGCGAGACGGGCAAGCGCATCACGAAGAAGGTCGGGACGATCGGCGAGACGCTGACGCGCATCGGTGCGACCAACGAGCAGGTCGCGAGCCGCGATCAGCGCGCGGTCGCGGAGTCCGAGAGTCACATTCGCGCGGTGCTCGCGCGGTTCGGGCAGAGCACGTCGCGGCTCGAACAGGTGGCGGAACACGCGCAGGCACAGAGCGCGGCGATTCGCGACGAGATCACCGAATCGCTCGTGCAGTTGCAGTTCCAGGATCGCGTGAGCCAGATCCTGACCCAGGTCGAGACGAGCATGCAGCAAGTGCTGAGCACGGCGGGCGCCGCGGGCGGCGCGAGCCAGGCCACGCAGACGCACCTCGACGACATGAAGCGCTCGTACACGACCGAAGAGCAGCGGCGCAATCACGACGGCCTCGCGCCCGAGTCGGTGGCACCGCGCGACGTCACCTTCTTCTGAGAACCCAACGGATCGGGACGACCCTGATGGCCAAGCGAATTCTGATCGTCGACGACTCCACTTC